>WNGR01002172.1_pt1 | contig 21654 bp, 22 predicted proteins | sample 5407581 | NCBI WGS metagenome assembly WNGR01 (sample SAMN13153383, study PRJNA577476) | soil metagenome | isolation source: 80 cm soil or saprolite under Garry oak tree replicate 2 | place: USA:California | collected 2016-06-15
ACCGGCGTTGCAGTTCGTACGTGAACAGCAGATTCGCCAGCTTGGACTGGCCGTAGGCGGCCATTCGGCTATAGCGCTGTGCCGATTGCAGATCGTCGAAGTTGATCCGGCCGCCCTTGTGCGCGTTGCTGCTGACGGTCACGATCCGGGAACCCGGCACGCCGACCATGCGGTCGAGCAGCAGGCCGGTGAACGCGAAATGGCCGAGGTGATTGGTGCCGAACTGCAGCTCGAAGCCGTCCTCGGTCCGGCCGTACGGGGGAATCATCAGCCCGGCGTTGTTGATCAGCAGATCGATCCGGAGATGGTCGGCCCGAAGTCGTTCGGCCGCGGCCCGTACCGAGGCGAGTGATGCGAGGTCGAGTTGGGTGATCCGGATGTCCGCGTTCGGTGCGTCCGCGCGGATTCGATCGGCCGCAAGGCCGGCCCGGTCGGTGTCCCGACAGGCGAGCACGACCGTGGCTCCCCGTTCGGCGAGTGCCTTGGCGGCCTCGAATCCGATACCGCTGTTGGCGCCGGTGATCACCACCGTCCGCCCGTGCTGGTCCGGCACGTCCGCCGCTGTCCATTGCTGGCTACTCATCAGGTCCTCCTCTGACCTAATCGGAATGTCTGTCAGGCCCCGAAGGCAGCCTTGGACACGTCGTCCCACTGCTGCCACTCGTCGATCCGGGCCGCGTATTCCTTGGTGATCACATCCAGCGGGCCTTGACCGAAGAAGATCCGCAACGGCGGCTGCTCCGCGTCGACGACGGCGAGAATGGCATCGCGGGTCGCACGCGGGTCGCCGCGCTTGGCCGATGGGCGCGACATGCCGGCACGGAAGTTGTCGTAGGCCGGGGAACGTTCGGCGTGCACCGCTGATGGCCCGGCCCAGTCGGTGGCGTATCCGGCCGGTTCGACCAGGGTGACTTTGATGCCGAAGGCTTTCACCTCGGCGGCGAGGCTCGCGGTGAACCCCTCCAGGCCGAACTTCGACGCGTGGTAGATGCCCAGGCCGGGCAGTGAGAAGACACCCGCGATGGAGGACACCTGGATGATGTGGCCCGACCCGCGTGCGCGCAGATGCGGCAGTGCGGCCTGGGTGACCCAGAGCGCGCCGCACAGGTTGACCTCGAGCTGGTCGCGGACCTGCTGTTCGGTCACTTCCTCGACCATGCCGAACAGCCCGTAGCCGGCGTTGTTGACCACCACGTCGAGCGCTCCGAACCGGTCGACCGCCTGCTGCACGGCCTCGACCACGGCGGCACGGTCGGTGACGTCGAGCCGCAACGGCAGGATCGCGTCGCCGTACTTTCCGACCAGGTCGTCGAAGGCCGAGTCGGACCGGCTCGTCGCGGCGATCCGGTCACCCCGGTCGAGCGCGGCCTGCGTCCATTCACTGCCGAAGCCCTTGGAGGCACCGGTGATGAACCATGTCTTGGACATGCTGTTTCTCCTTGTGGATCGTGGGGACTTGGTCACTGACCAACTATGACCAGTAAACTTGGTCAGCGACCAAGTGTCAACCTGACTTCATGGTGACGAGGGCCACCGGCCGCGCGGACCGGAAGGTCAGCTCAGGACGGGAGCTCTCACTGACGAGTCAGCGCGGCAATGGCGTTGACCTCGACCAGGTGCTCTGGGCGCACCAAGCCGGCGACCACGACGAGGGTGCTCGACGGATACGGTTCGGTGCGGAAGATCTGGTTGCGCACCTCATTGAACCCGTCGAAGTCGGCGCGAGCGGTCAGAAACACCGTCATACCGACCACATCGGAAAGGTCCCCACCAGCAGTGCTCAATACCGAGGCAAGATTGTCGAATGCCGCGCGAGCCTGGGCCCGTATATCGCCGGCCCCGACCACCTGACCTTCCGAATCGGTCGCCAATTGGCCGCTGATGAACAGCAGACGGTGCGTGCTCGGGTTGATCTCCACCCCGGCCGAAAAGTGCCCTGCGGATGGCGCAAGCGAACCAGGACTGATCGCGGTGGACTGCGTCACGGTCATTCTCCATTCCCGAGACTGCTCCATTATCTGCGATCATGACCCTAGGTGGCGTCGTGATCAGCAGCAAGAGTTGTCGGGCGTTTTCCCTCGACTGCGCGGAAATGTTCTGACCTTGTGCCGTCGGCGCTCGCGGAAAGTCGTGTTTCGCGGTCAAACGGCGGCGTCCGCCTGCTGCCCGCCGCTCAACCGCGCAGCTGCGCGTTGAGCCGTGCGGCCTGTCGCGTGAGGTGGTCGCGTTCGGGGAGATTGGGCGCCGATCGGGCGGCCTCAGCATAAAGGCGTGCCGCGGTGACCGGATCACCGTCTCGCTCGTGTAGGTACGCCGCGACGGCGGTGTGGCGGGGCAGGGCGGGGTCGAGCTCCGCCAGAGCGGTCAGGCCGGCCCGCGGGCCGTCGGCCTCGCCGACCGCGACGGCCCGGTTGAGGCGGGCCACCGGGCTGTCGGTGAGGCGCACCAGTTCGTCGTACCACTCGACGATCTGCACCCAGTCGGTCTCCTGGGCCGTGCGGGCGTCGGCGTGCAGCGCGGCGATGGCGGCCTGGGCCTGGAACTCGCCAAGGCGGTCGCGGGTGAGGGCTGCCTGGAGCACGTCGACGCCCTCGGCGATCAGGCGGGTGTTCCACCGGCCGCGGTCCTGCTCGGCAAGGGGCACGAGCCTGCCGTCGGGGCCGGTCCGTGCCGGGCGCCGTGCGTGGTGCAGCAGGTGGGCCGAAAGCTCATCCGGCGTCCACTGGTCCATCGGCACGTCGTTGACCGCTGCCGGCGCGCCCCGGTAGTGCTTGAGCAGCAGGTACTTGGCCATCATGTTCTCCTTGGTGCGGTACGGCCCATTGTGGCCGTGTTCACTGCGGGGGACGGAGCCGGGCGCGGGTTCTCGACATCCCACCGCGACATTTCCTGGCGAACTTCGCATGAGGCACGACCAGCGGCAGGATCAACGTCGCAGTCGCTCGACGGTCCGCTGGACGAGTGCGGCGCGCTCGGTCAGTGGACCTGCTGGTACTTCGACGAGCTGGAACCCGAGGTCGCGGTAGGTCTGTTCGTGGATCTGCTCGAAGGCGAGCGAGTCCTCGAAGGTGATCCGGCGCGCGGCGGTGGTCTGGACGAAACCTTGGTTGCGGATGAAGAAGACCGTCGGCTCATACACGCCCTCTGCCACGACTCGCTCGATCTCCCCGGCCAACAGCCGCGACGGCGTCAAGCCCAGATGTCGGCTGAGAGCCAGCGTGCACACCGGTGAGCGGTCGAAGAAGACGACGGAGTGCTGGGCTGCTCGTACGGCGTTCTGCCGTTGCGACTGCAGAGTCACGACCTGGTCGATGAAAGCGTGGTCGTGCCACGGTTCCTCGTGGCCAAAGGCGTGGTGCAGGGCGATGGCATCCGTCGCGGCCTCCTCGACGACGACGTGTCCGTTGACCTCCAGCAAGCGCAGGACGCCTGTCTTCCCGGCTCCGGGGGTGCCGGTGAGGATGTATCCGGGCATGACAGCTCCTTCGCCGGCTGCGACGACAGCCGGACGTTCGGTGGGGATGAGTGACGATGACTGGACCGCCGGAAGCCGAGAGCCGAACTCGATCGGCGCGGTGCTACGACCAGCATAGGAGGCTTACCGGCGCTTTGTCATCGGCAGATGAGTACAGAATTGCCTTGCACCAGCCATGTGCCGGACTGGCTGTTTGACAACGACCGCCCTCATCGAGCAGCAACTCGACAACCTCGACCACCGGGGGGCGCCGCCCAGTCAGCGAGTGAGCCGATGACAACCCGGAGAAGCGTCTCTGATCAGCTATGCGATCCCATGCCAGACAGACTGTCTGGCATGGGATCTGTCCACCGTGGAGCGGTGGCGTGAGCATGCAGGTGGAATCCCGCGCCCAGTGCTGCTCCTCGTGGCCAGTGTCGGCTGGTGGGGGTGCTGGTCGTGGTCACGTCCTGGTGCCGGCGGGCTGCGCGGGGCAGCCGGGTCCGGTCCGTGGGTGCGTGTTCCTTCGTCGACCACGTCCTGGCCGCGCTTGACCCGTGGTCCTCAGTCACGCCGGTCGACTATACGCGCGTGCAGTAGACTATCCATATGGATAGCCCGGAGCTCAGCGACCTCACGGCACGTGCCCGTATTCGGGACGCGGCGCTGCGCCTTTTCGGCAAGGTGGGCTTCGAGCGGGCCACGATCCGCATGATCGCGGCGTCGGCGGGTGTCTCGCCGGGGCTGGTGCGTCACCACTACGGCGCCAAGGAGTCCCTGCGGGGCGCGTGTGACGAGTACCTCGCGCAACTGCTGCGCCGGATCAACGAGCAGACCCGTGCCGACCCCGCCTGCCGCGACCGCAACCCCGTGGCGGTCGCCCGTGCCGCGCTCGGGTCCTATCACGCCTACTTCACGCGGGCTCTGGTCGACGGCTCCGCGGCGCCGCTGTTCGACGAGATGGTCCGCCTCGGCGAGGAATGGCTGGCCGACTCGGACGCCGACCGGCCCGACCCGCCGACCACCGATCGGCACGCCAGGGCCACCGTGGTGACCGCGATGGCGCTGGCCGTGCAGATCCTGCAGCCGCACGTCTCTCGTGGCCTTGGTGTCGACGTGCCCAGCGCCGACGGAGACCGACTGCTGGCCCGCATCATGATCGACCTGTATTCGCATCCCCTGATGACGCCACAGGCGGCCGCAGCGGCCCGCGCCGGACTCGACGCGCTGGAACAGCAGGCAAGCACCAGGAACCGGAAGGAAACGTGATGGCCGACATCGCCATCGAGGCCGAGGGCCTGGTCAAACGCTACGGTCGCGGCAGCGACGCGAAAACCGCGCTCACCGGCCTGGACCTGACGGTCAATCAGGGTGAGGTGTTCGGCTTCCTCGGCCCCAACGGCGCCGGGAAGACCACCACGATCCGTCTCATCCTCGACCTCATCCGTCCCACCGCCGGACAACTCCGGGTACTCGGTGCCCAGCCGCGGTCCGCCGTGTCGGCCAGAGCGCGGATCGGTTATCTGGCCGGCGACTTCGTCGTCGACGGCCGGCAGACCACGCGCGAGTTGCTGACCTACCTCGGAAATCTGCGCGGTGGGGTGCCCGCGGCACGCATCGCCGCGTTCGCCGAGCGGCTCGACCTTGACCTGTCCCGGCGGATCGGCGCGCTGTCGAAGGGCAACCGGCAGAAGGTCGGCCTGGTTCAGGCGTTCATGCACCATCCGGACCTGCTCGTGCTGGACGAGCCGACCAGCGGCCTGGATCCGTTTCTCCAGCAGCGGTTCGTCGATCTGGTGCGGGAGGCCAATGCCGGTGGGCAGACCGTCTTCATGTCCTCGCACGTGATGAGTGAGGTGCAGCAGACCTGCCATCGGGTCGGCATCATCCGGGACGGGGCCCTGGTCACGGTCGCGGACATCGACGAACTGCGGGCCCACGCACAGCGGAAGATCACCATCACGTTCGCCGATGCCGTTGCGGCGGCAGAGTTCTCCGGTCTGGCGCAACTGCACGACGTGACCGTGTCCGACACCGCCGGTGGCGGCTCGCTTCTGCACGCGACCCTGTCCGGCAGTCCGAACGGGCTGCTCCACGCGGCAGCCCGGCACGATGTCACGGATCTTCTCGCCGAGGAACCCGAGCTGGAGGAACTCTTCTTCACCTTCTACGACCGGAGGCCGGCGACATGACCGTGTCTGTCAAGCAGTTGCGGGACAACCGGCGCTCCTACCTGAGCTGGGCAGGCGTGATCACCGCCGTCGCCGTGCTGTACGCGGCGCTGTGGCCGGTGTTCGGCCACAACTCCGGTCTGGCCAGCATGGTCAACTCCTTCCCGCAGGCCATGAAGGACGCGTTCCACATGGCGGACTACTCCACCGCCACCGGCTACTTCAGCTCCACCGTCTTCGGTCTGCTCGTGCCGATCCTGATGGCGGTGTTCGCCATCACGGCCGGCACCCAGGCGATCGCGGGCGACGAGCAGGCCGGCACGCTGGACCTCGTACTCGCCCACCCGGTCGGCCGCAACCGCCTGGCACTGGCGCGTTTGGGCGCGGTCGTGGCCGCGATCGTCGGCGCAGGCGGGCTGCTGCTCGTGGTGATTCTCGCGATCCGGGTACCGGCGAAGTTCGCCGAGCTGAGCGCCGCCAACCTCGCCGCGATCTGCCTGCAACTGACACTGTTCGGCATCTGTTTCGCCGCCATCGCCTTCGGCATCGGCGCCTACACCGGCCGTCGCGTCATCACGCTGGGCGCGGCGGCCTACCTCGCGGTCGTCAGCTACCTCGCCGACTCGTTTCTGCCCCAGATCAGCATTCTCAAGTGGACGCAGAACGTGACGCCCTTCGGGTGGTATCTCAACGGCGAACCGCTGCGCAACGGCATCCAATGGGGCAACTGCGCACTGCTGCTGGGGTTGGCCGCGCTCTTCGCCGCGGCGGGCATCTGGCAGTTCAACCGGCGCGACCTCACGGCGTAGCGGTAGCCTGCTCTCGTTCGCTCGCCAGGTCCTGTCTCAACTGGCTTGGGTTCTAGAGAAGACCAACCGCCACAACGGAACCCGCCGGACACAACGGGAGCGGGCTCCCAACTGAGGCGCCTCTTCAGCTTTCGGGGGACAAGCACACCTCGAGGCTGTGCCGCCCCAAACAACGAAAAGCCGGAGATGGAGTAGGTACCGAGGTGTGACCGATGAGCATCAAAGTGGATTGAGGCGGGCTTTGAGCAGACAGAACTCATTACCTTCGGGATCGACCAGAACATGCCACTGCTCCAGCCCTGTCTGGCCGATGTCCGCCGGACGCGCACCGAGCTTCAGCAGGCGTTCGAGCTCGGCGTCTTGATCGCGGTCGGTGGCGTTGACGTCGATGTGCAGCCGGGATTTCCCCGGCTCCGGCTCATCCCTGCGACTGAGGATGATCGTCGGCTGCGGACCGCCGAACCCTTCCCGCGGCCCGATCTCCACCGAACCATCGACCTCGCGATCGAGCACGACGAAGTCCAGGACCTCGCACCAGAACCGAGCCAGCACCTCAGGGTCACGGCAACCGAGCACGAGCTCACTGACACGACATGCCACAACGAAACCCGCTCTCAGCTTGGGAAACCACAAAACAATCCCGCAATCGTACCGGACGAGGCGAAATAACATGCAGTAGGGGAAGACACGACGAACAGCACGGCCACATTCGGTTACCGGCCGAGCGTCCCGACTCGATACCGCAGATGCGTGACGCCTCGTCCCTCCAGCCGCCGAACCAGTTCGAGTTCGACGCGGTCAGGGCCCAGCGTGTCGAACAGGCGTCGCCCGGCGCCGAGCAGGACCGGCACGAGGTGGATCTCCATCTCGTCCAGCAACCCGGCCCGCAGCAGGGCTTGCGCCGCGCCGGCACCGTGCACCAGCACGGCACGATCGCCGGCCGCGGCCCTGGCCTGCGCCGCGCAGTCTTCGACATCGGTGACGAACCGCGCGGTGCCCGGCGGCACATCGCCGTCGTCGACGTGATGCGTCAGGACGAAGATCGGCACGCCGTCGTGGTGATCGCCCTGCCAGCGGTTGGCCAATTCGAAGGTACGCCGACCGGCGATCACCGCGCCGGTCGCCGTGGCCTCGCCGTACACCTGCCCGTTCGGACCATCGTCGAACCGGTCGTCGAGCCAGTTGAACAGCCGAAAACCGTCCCGGCCCAGCTCCTGACCCGCACGATCGTCCGGCCCGGTGACGAAGCCGTCCAGAGACATCGACATGTAGAGACGGATCGGCGCGTTCATCAGTACTTCACCTCGTAACGCAGCAGCAGCGCGCCGGGCGATTCGAGTGTCCGGACCGGATCGAGCTCGATGTGGTCGGGCGGCAGGCTGTCGAAAAGCCGTCGTCCCTGGCCGAACAGCACCGGGACCAACTGGATCTCCAGCACGTCCAGCACGCGTGCCAGCAGGCATTCCCGGGCCGTGTACGCCCCGTGCAGCAGGACGTCACGGTCACCTGCGGCCGCTTTCGCCTGTGCGACGCACGATTCGATGCCGTCGGTCACGAAGCGGACGTCGCCGGCGTGCGTGCCGTCGGGTGCCCGATGCGTCGGGACGAAGATCGGTACGCCGTCGTGGTGGTCGCCGCCCCAGTAGTCGACGAAGTCGCCGGTGCGCCGGCCGGTGACCACGGCACCGGTCGTGATCATCTCGTCGAACAACGTCCGACCGGCCTCATCGGCCGGACGGAAGTCGTGGACGCCCTCCGTGCCTTCGCCGACCCTCAGCCAGTCGTGCAACCGTTGCCCTCCGGTACCAAAGGGATTGTCCTGCTCATCCCCGGGCCCTGCGATGAAACCGTCCAGGGACATCGACATGAACAGTATGAGCTTGCTCATCGTGCTTCTCCGTTCCGTGTGGTCGCTGTCGTCCCATACAGACGTGCCGCTGCGGAAAACTCATCGGTCCGCCGGGTACGGTGATCCGGTGGATCTCGCGGGGGACTTCGACGACCTGGTCCGCCGGTACCGGCGGGAGTTGCACGTGTACTGCTACCGGATGCTCGGGTCCTTCGACGAGGCCGAGGATCACGTGCAGGAGGTGCTGCTGCGCGTCTGGCGCTCCAGGGACAGCTTCGAGGGCCGGTCGAGCCCCCGTACCTGGCTGTACCGGGTCGCCACCAACGCCTGCCTGGACACGCTGCGCAAGGACGCCCGCCGAGCAGCGCCGGCACCGGCCGACTCGGCGCCGTCGGTCGCCACGATGCCGTGGCTGCAGCCCTATCCGGACGCGCTGCTGGACGAGCTGGCCGCCGACCAACCGGGTCCGGAAGCGGTTGCGGTCAGCCGGGAGACGGTCTCGCTGGCCTTTCTGGCCACGATCCAGCTCCTGCCACCGCGCCAGCGGGCCGTGTTGATCCTGCGTGACGTGGTGACCGTGCCCGCGGCCGAGGTCGCCGAGCTGCTGGACATGAGCGTCGCCGCGGTCAACAGCGCGCTCCAGCGGGCCCGTGCGGCGCTGCGGGACCAGTGGCCGGACGGGCGGCTGGACTGGGCACCGCCCGTCGAACCCGATGCCGAGCAGCGCCGTCTGCTCCAGTGCTACATCGCCGCGCACGAACACGCCGACCCGGAGGCGCTGATCGCCCTGCTGCGCCACGACGTCCGGCTGGCGATCTCGCCCGAGATCGGGGAATGGCGCGGCCGGCAGGAGGTGGGCGCGGCACTGCGGGGCGGCATGAACTCGCTCGGCCAGTGGCGGGTGTTGCCGATCATGGCCAACGGGCAGCTCGGCGCGGCCGGATACATCCGCCGTCCCGGCGAGACCACGTTCGTTCCGTTCGTGCTCGGTGTGCTGCGCATCGAAGACGGCCGCCTGGTCGACATCGCCGCGTTCGAGCAGCCGTCGATGTTCGCCGCGTTCGGCCTGCCCGCCAGCCTGTGACCAGATTATGTCAATGATCGAGGTGCATTAATCGGGTAGAGATTCGGTGGCGTCGTCGGCAACGCTGGGCAGGGCAGTTCGTGTCGGCGTAGGAGGCACCCGAGTGTCGGCGACCACGCAGCCATCCTCGATCAGGTCCGAGCCCCAATCTCCGCCGCCGACCGACCACGGGCTGATCGGCGTGGAGGACTTGGAGCCGCCGAAGTGGGCGGCGGTGGACGCGCAGGTCGCCGCCGCGAGCGTGTGGCGCACCATGCGATCGCTGCCATCGGCGATCGGTGTTGTGGTGCGGCTGGCATGGCGGACGTCGCACCGGTTGACGGTGCTGGCCGGCGTGGTCCACCTCGCCTCCGGGTGCGCGACGGCGTTCGGGCTGTTCGCCACCACGACCGTGTTCACCACGCTGTTGGCCGCCGGCCCGACCCCGCACCGGGTGATCGCGTCGTTGCCCGCGATCGGACTGGTCGTGGCCTCCTATGCCGCGCGGGCCTTGCTGGACGGTGCGGTTGCCGCCGTCGAGGGCGCGCTGCGGCCGCACGTGCGCCGTGCCGCCCAGGACTCGGTGAACGAAGCCGTGTCCGGGATCGAGTTGATCGCCTGGGAGGACTCGGACTTCCGGGAACTCGCCCGCCAGGGCGGCCGGCTCGGTGTGCAGTCGGTGGACAGCAGCGTGCGGGGTATCGCCGAGATCGCGTCGTCGTTGATCTCCCTGGTCGCGGCCATGGTCACCGCCGGATTCCTCAACCCGTGGCTGGCGCCGGTGCTGCTGTTGGCCGCGCTTGCCGACGCGTGGGCGGCGATGCGCGCGGCCAAGCAGGGCTACGCGTCGTTTCTGCGGCGGGTGGCCCGCCAGCTGCGCCTTGATGTGATCGAGAACGTGATGGTCGCCCGCGACGTGGCCCTGGAGCGGCACGCGCTGACCTTGCAGGCCACGTTGCTGTCCGAACATCGCCGCATCGCCGCGGACGTCACCGCCGAGGCGGTGCGGCTGGCCTACGGGCAGAACACCACCCGCATGTTCGGGCGCGCGTTGGCCGGGATCGGCACCGTCGCGGCGTACGTGGTACTCGGTGCGCTGCTGCTCGTCGCCGCGATGCCCTTGGCACTGGCGGGCACGGCGGTGGTGGCCATGCGGGCGGCGTCGGGCGCACTGTCGAACACCATGCACGCGGTCAACGGCCTGTACGAGGACTCGTTCTACATCGCCTTCTACCAACAGTTGCTGACCCAGGCGCGTGAGCTCCACCGGACCCCCACCGGAATCAGCGCCCCGACCGACCCCGAGACCATTCGCGTCGATGCGGTGTCGTTCACCTATCCCGGCCTGGACACCCCGGCGTTGCGGGACATCGATCTGACCATCCGCCGCGGTGAGGTGATCGCCCTGGTCGGCCAGAACGGCTCGGGCAAGACCACGCTGGCCAAACTGCTCGTCGGCCTGTTCGCACCCACCACCGGTACGGTGCGCTGGAACGAGGTCGACCTGGCCGAGGCCGACCTGGACACCGTGTACACCCAGGTCGCGGTCATCGCGCAGGAACCGGCCAGGTGGCCGATGACCGCCACCCAGAACATCCGCATCGGCCGCCTCGACCAGTACGGCGGCGAACGCTGGGACACGGCGCTACGTGAGTCCGGTGCCGACGAGGTACTCGCGACCCTGCCGCACGGCGCGAACACGATCTTGTCCAAGCAGTTCACCAACGGCCACGACCTGTCCGGCGGCCAGTGGCAACGGATCGGCGTGGCACGCGGCATCTACCGCGACGCGGTGGTGCTCGTCGCCGACGAACCCACCGCCGCGTTGGACGCCAAGGCCGAGGCCCGGGTGTTCGACGGCCTGCGCCACGCCACCCGAAGCAGCGGCGAAGCCGACCGTCCAACCAGGACCACGATCCTGGTCACCCACCGGCTGGCCAACATCCGCCACGCCGACCGAATCATCGTCCTGGACCAAGGCCGAATCACCGAACACGGCACCCACGACGAACTCATCACCGCGGGCGGGATCTATCAGGAACTGTTCAACATCCAAGCCAGCGCCTACCTGAACAGCCCGTGACACGCCTCTCGGCGGGATGACCTCATACTTTCGTAATAGGTGTGGCACGCCACCACGAACGCGTCTTCGATACCGTCAGGCTCTCCGGCGCACCGCCGGCAGTGTGGACGGGAGCGTCGATTTGGTCGTCGTGCTGGTGTTGCTGTCCGCCGCCGTTGGCGCGTTGGCCTTGGTACTGATGCGCAAAGCCACACAGGCGGAACAGCGGCGACCGAGGTTCTCCTTGGCGCTGCTGTGGTCGCAGGTTCGTCACCGTCCGGTGTGGACTCTCGGCATCGTCGCGATGGTCGCCGAGTTCGGGTTGCAGTCGCTCGCCCTGGCCGGTGGTCCGGTGTCGGTGGTGCAGGTGCTGGTGGTGACCGAGCTGCCGTTCTGCCTGATCCTGTCCCGACTGGTCCTGGGTGGCCGGCTGGCGGCTCGGGAGTGGTCGGCGGTCGCCGCGATGACCATCGGGATCGTCGTCCTCCTGGTCGCTCTGGCACCGCACGGCGGCACCCCGGACTCGCTGGGCCCGCTCACGTGGCTGCGCGGACTCGCCGTGACGATCGCGGTGATCGCCGCCCTACTCGTGACAGGTCGGTGGACCGGTGCGGCCGCCAGGACGGCGCTGGCCGGGATCGCGGCCGGTATGACGGCCGGCCTGGTCGCCGTGCTGGTCAAGCCGGTCACGTCGATCGTGGGGCGTGGGTTGGGTGCGGTTCTCGCCACCTGGCAGACCTGGGCGGTGCTCGTCGTCAGTGCCGCGGCGTTTCTGTTGCTGCAGAACGCGATGCAGGCCGGGCGGTTGGTGGCCGCCCAGCCGGGCATCACGTTGGCGAACCCGTTGGTGGCGGCCGCGTGGGGTGTCCTCGTCTTCCACGAGCAGGTGCTTACCGGGGGGTGGCTGCTCGGCGCCGGGCTCGGGGCCGCGTTGCTGGTGGGCGGCGCTGTGCTGCTGTCGGGTTCGCCGTTGCTCGATGGCTACCGCGAAGCCCCGTTGTACTCTCCGATGGCCGCGTCGATCGGAGGGGTGGTCACATGGCCCGTTACGGAACCCAGTTCGGCCCGGACATCACGTTTCTCGGCGTAGCGCGGTGCGACTGGGCGGAACCCGAGACGTACGCGGACGCCGACGTGGTGATCCTGGGCGCGCCTTTCGACGGGGGCACGACGAACCGCGCCGGCACCCGGTTCGGCCCCCAGTACATCAGGCAGAGCTGCTACATCTCGCACAACGGCTCGCGACCGTCGCTGGCGATGCGGGTCGACGCGCTGCGGGACCTGACGGTGTACGACGCGGGCGACGTCCAGATGTACTCCGGCGACGCCGAACGGTCGGTGCGCGACCTGCAGCACGCCGTCCACATGGTGGCGGCCACCGGGACGATTCCGCTGGTCCTGGGCGGCGACCACACCATCGCCTGGCCGGACGCGGCGGGTGTGGCGCAACATCTCGGGCAGGGCCGGATCTCGATGATCCACTTCGACGCGCACGCCGACACGGGCAACATCGCGTTCGGCTCGCTGATCGGCCACGGCCAGCCGATGCGCAGGCTGATCGAATCCGGCGCGCTGCGCGGCGACCGGTTCCTCCAGATCGGACTGCGCGGCTACTGGCCGGGGCCCGAGACGCTGGACTGGATGGCCGAGCAGGGGATGCGGTCCTACGAGATGACCGAGATCGTCGCGCGTGGCCTGGAGGAATGCCTGACCGAGGCGTTCGCCGTGGCCACCGACGACTGCGACGGCGTGTTCCTCTCGGTGGACATCGACGTCTGCGACCCCGGCCACGCGCCGGGCACCGGCACGCCGGAGCCGGGTGGCCTGACCGCCCGCGAACTCCTGGACTCCGTCCGGCGCATCGCCTACGAACTGCCGGTGGTCGGCGTGGACCTGGTCGAGGTTTCGCCGCCCTACGACCACGCGGACATCACGTCGTTCCTCGCCAACCGCGTCGTACTGGAAGCCCTGTCCGGGATGGCGCGGCGGCGGCGCGACCAGGCCGACGGCACCGTGTGGGACCGCACCCAACCGCTGCTGGCGGACCGGCCGGATCGCCGTCCAAGCTGATCTCTCAGGTCAGTTGCTCGGCCACCCAGTCGGCGGTCCGGTACCGATGCATGGGCGCGACGTTGGCGCAGCCGTGGTTGCCGATGTCGATCGCGAGCAGTCGCGCGTCGGCCACCTCGTCGGCCAGTCGCTGCCCGTGCTGCCAGGGTATGAGCCGGTCGCGCTTGCCGACCACGACGAGCAGCGGGCACCGGATCCGCGCGGTCCGTCCGGCCATCCCCAGTTCGAGGGCTGCCCGGCGTGCCTGGTCGTCGCTGTCGGTGTGGCTGCGCACCCGGAACGTCTCGCGGGTCAGCTCAGGCAGGCCGTCCCACACCTCGCCGAAGTTGTAGGGCCCACACAGCGCGACGCAGGCCCGCACCCGATGGTCACCGCTGGCGATGCGCGGCGCGTAGTAACCGCCCAGGCTCACCCCCCAGACGGCGATGCGATCGGCCACGATCTCCGGGCGCACGCTCAGCCAGTCCAGCACGGCGCGGCCCGGTAGCTCCCAGTCGCCCCGGATCGGCAGGTCGTACTCGGCCTCACCCTGGCCCGGCCCGTCGATCGACAGCGTGGCCAGCCCGCGTTGCAGGAACAGTTCCTCGGTGGAGCGGAATTCCTCCTTGGTCGAGTCCAGCCCGGGCACCATGAGCACGGCCCCATGTGGACCCTCGCCATGCGGAAGCCGCAGCACGCCGACGATGCGGCCGGTCTCGAACGGGATCTCGACGCGCTCACCGGGTGGATCAAGGTGGGGCAGTGCCCGCATGAGGCAGCGCACCGCCGATGCGTGCGCCTGACGCATCTGGTCCAGATCTTCGACGAAGACGAACTTGGCGAAGTGGTAATAGGTGGCCGCCTGCGCGTAGTGCGCGCCTGCGGACCGCATACGTTTGCCATCCAGCGCCTCATCACCGAGCGCTTCGTGCTCGGCGGCGACCGCACTCCAGGCCCGGCACCATGCGCTCCAGCGGTCGATCGAGCCGGTGATGCGCTCGAAATCGCCTGCGGTCACGCCATTTGTGGTGAACCTGGGTCCCCAGTGCGAGATCGCCGACGCGAGCCGATCGTCCACCGCCCCGCCTCCACCTGTGCGCGATTACTGCAATCGAATGCACCTTGCCTGGGCGGAATGCCCCACGTCAATGCCCGGATCGGGTCGGGTCAACGTCGAGACCGCACGACGCGTCGCCGCCGCGGCGCACGAGCCGACCTCATCGCGCGCGGGACGCGGAAGGCCTCGTTGACAGCCCGTCCGTCCATGGTTACGTTCCGGGCAGCGAACGATTGCAGGTGCCCTTCGACGGAGAGGGCGAACGATGGCGTACGAGGTCTCGTCCTCGTCCGGTTTCGCGGTCCTGTCCCGCCACGACCTGGGCGCCCGACCCGACGGCATGCAGGTCGTGCGCAGCGGTGATTTCCTCTACGTCGGCCACACCGGCACGAGCGGCGCCGGCACGAGCATTCTCGACGTCAGCGATCCCGCCGAGCCGAAGCTGGCGCAGCAGTGGCCGGCACCGGCCAACTCGCACACGCACAAGGTCCAGGTCGCCGACGGCCTGCTGCTGGTCAACCACGAGAAGTTCCCTTACCGACGGCCACCGGCCGGACCGGTCTCGGCCGGACTGGCGATCTACCGACTGGACGATCCGGCGCACCCGGAGCAGATTGGCTTCTGGCGGTGCGGCGGGCTGGGCGTCCATCGCGTGGTCTGGACCGGCGGGCGCCACGTCCACCTGTCCGCGACGCCGGCGGGCTACCGCGACCGCATCTGGATCATGCTCGACCTGACCGACCCGAGCGCGCCGACCGAGGTGTCACGCTGGTGGTGGCCGGGACAGCGCACCGACGAGCAGCCGAACTGGCCGACCGGACAGCGCTACGCGGCGCACCACGCCCTGCTCGCCGGGACACGGGCCTACCTCGGCTACGACGACGCCGGCATGGTCGTCCTGGACATCATGCAGCCCAGTCGCCCGACCCTGGTCACCCGCCTGGAATGGGGCGGCGGCGCGACCCACACCTGCCTGCCGCTGCCCGGCCGGGACCTCGTGGTCGTCACCGACGAGCAACAACACGACGGCCCGGACGCACCCGAACGCACGATCCGCATCGTCGACGTGTCGACAGCGCCGCGCGTGCTGGCGAAGGTACCGCCGCCCCGTGGCGACTTCGGCCGCCTGCCACTGCGTTTCGGTGCCCACAACCTGCACGAGAACCGCGCGGGCTCCTATCGCAGCGAGCGCATCGTGTTCGCGACGTATTTCAGCGCGGGGCTGCGGGTATACGACCTCACCGATCCGGCGGCGCCGGTCGAGATCGCGCACTGGGTCGGTCCGACGCCGGCCGGCCAGCCGGTTCCGCAGGCCAACGATCTGTGGGTCGAGCAGACCGGGCTGGTCTGGGTGACCGATCGCATCGGTGGCGGGCTCACCGCGCTGCGCCCGCACTCCTGGCTGCGGGACCGCCTTGACGAGGCGCGGGCCGCATGACCGCCCACGTGGTGACGAAGCGGCGGCTGCGCATGTGGTCGGGCTACCTGGTCGGCCTCATCCTCGGCGCCGCCGCCTGGCAGCTGGTCGGCATGCACACCAGCAGCCAGACCTTCGTCCCGCTCACCGCGACACTCACCCGCATGGGCCAACTCGTCGCCGACGGCACGCTGCCCACCGCACTGTGGACGTCCTTCCGCTCCTACCTCGTCGGCATGGCGATCGCGCTGGTGCTCGGGGCGTTCTGCGGTCTGCTGCTCGCCCGCAGGCGGCTGCTGCGTACCGCGTTCGAGCCTTATGTCATGGCCCTGTACGCGACACCGATGGTGGCCTTGATCCCGTTCCTGTTGGCCATGCTCGGCTTCGCCTTCTGGCCGAAGGTCGTCGTCATCGTGGTGTTCGCGTTCTTCCCGGTGCTGCTCAACACACAGCGCGGCGCGCAGAGCATCGCGCCGGAACTGCTCGACGTGGCGCGCTGCTACCGGTCCAGCGAGTGGGACGTGTGGCGGCACGTGATCATCCCTTACACACTGCCGTTCCTGGCGACCGGCGTGCGCCAGTCACTGGCCCGCGGGCTGGTCGGCATGATCGCGGCGGACTACTTCCTGAGCTCGGACGGCCTTGGCAGCCTGCTCATCACGTCATCGGAACGTTTCGACACCGCCGAAATGCTCGCGGTGACGCTGACCATCACGGTGATCGGCCTTGTCCTCATGGCGATCGGGCGGCTCGCCGAGTCGTACTTCGCGCGCTGGCGGGTGGGCGAATGAACTCGAAGGTCGCCGCCGCCACCGTGTCCGACGAGGTCGCACCAGCAGTGCCGCCGCCTGCCGGTCGGAGCGGGGGCTCCGCCGCGCTCAAGGTCGGCGCCGGGATCGTGCTGCTGGCCATCTGGCAGTTCGGTGTCGTCCTGTTCGCCCCGAGCTACATCGCCACGCCACTGGACACCGCGCGCCGCATCCCCGCCGTGCTCGGCGACAGCGCTTTCGGCTCCGACGTCCAGTCGACACTGCTGTCCATTGTGGAGGGACTGGCGATCGCCGTTGTCCTCGGTACGGTGCTGGGCCTGGTGGTGGGGCGGCTGCCCGATCTGAACCGGGTGCTCGGCATGTACGTCGGCACTTTCTACGCGATGCCGCTCATCGCCGTCGTCCCGCTGCTCACCGTGTGGTTCGGCTACACGCCCAGCGCCCGGCTGGCGATGGTCGTACTCGAGGCGATCCTGCCGATCATCTACAACGTCGCCGAGGGCGCCCGGCTGGTCCCGTCGACCTTCATCGACGTCACCCGCATCCATCACGCCCCGTGGTGGCGCGTCTGGCTCGGCGTCGTGCTGCCCAACGCCCTGCCGTACGTCCTGGCCGGACTCGACCTCGCGATCGGCCGCGCCCTGATCGGCGCCGTGGTGGCCGAGTTCGTCACGGCCATTCCCGGCCTCGGCTACTACATCCTGTTCAACGTCCGCTCCTTCCACGAGAACGAGGCGATGGTCGCGCTGCTCGTCCTCGTGGCCTTCGCGCTCGCCCTGCGTGCGCTCGTCAACCTGGCGATCTCCCGAGGGCTGCCCTGGTACCGACCCGCTCAGGAGGCCCAGTGACGGTCCTTGGCGACACGAAGATCCGGGTCGATGGCCTGGCGAAGCGCTTCGGCGACCGGGTCGTGTTCTCCGACGTCAGCTTCGACGTGCGGGAAGGCGAGATCGTCTCGATCGTCGGCCCGTCGGGTTGCGGCAAGACGACGTTGTTGCGCTGCGTCGTCGGGCTGGCGCGACCCAGCGGCGGCGCGGTGGAGATCGCCGGCGAGAAGGTGGTCGATCCGCCCGACGGCGTCGCGATGGTGTTCCAGCACTTCGGGCTGTTCCCCTGGAAGACCGTTGCCGCCAACGTCGCCTACGGCCTGACGGTACGCGGTGTGTCCAAGCGCGACGCGGCCCCCCGTGTCGCGTCGCTGATCAAGCTGATGGGGCTGGAAGGCTACGAACGGTCCTACCCCTACCAGCTCTCCGGCGGCATGCAGCAGCGCGCCGGCCTGGCTCGCGCACTGGCGATCGAGCCGAGCGTGCTGGTCATGGACGAACCGTTCGCCGCACTCGACGCGCAGACCCGTGATGTGCTCCAGTTGGAGCTGCTGCGGATCTGGGACACCCGGCGCGCGGCGATGATGTTCGTGACACACTCGATCGACGAGGCCGTGCTGGTGGGCGATCGCATCGTGATCCTCCAGGGCCGGCCGAGCAGCATCTTCGACATCGTCGACGTCGGCATACCCCGCCCGCGCGGCCGGGCCACCGTCGACACCGAGCGGTTCCGCACGGTGCGCGACCACGTATGGCGCGTCGTCATGCGAGATGTCGCACACCCCGATGACCCCGACGCGACCCGCGTCGCCCGCTGACCCGCGAGTCAGGGAGGAAAAGCGAACATGGCACGACTGTGGTTCTCCCGGCGCACGCCCGCGTCGGTAACGGCCGCGCTCCTGGCGGCCGTCGCGCTGGCCGGTTGCGGCAGCTCTTCGCCTTCGTCCTCGTCGAACGGAGGCGGATCGCTTCCCGCGATCGTGCTCGGCTCGCCGGGCATCCCGCCGGTGATCTCCGGCCTGCTGCCCTACATCGCCCAGAAGCAGGGCTTTTACCAGAAGTACGGCGTCAACGTCACCATCAAGAGCTTCCAGACGGGCACCGACGCCACCAGGGCCGTCGCCGCCGGGCAGATCGACATCGCGATCATGCCGCCTGCGCAACTGATCGCGCTCGCCTCGCAGGGCCAGCAACTCGTTGCCCTACAGGGTCAGCAGTTCCCGGACTGGGTCGTCGTGTCGACGGACTCGGGCGTGCACTCGTGCGGTGCGCTGAAGGGCAAGACCATCGGCGTCGACGCCATCGGCGGAATCAGGTACGTCGCCCTGGTTCAGATGCTGAAGACCTGCCACCTGAGTATCAACGACGTCCACCCGCTCGCGTTCCCCGGCAACGCCAATCCCCAGGCGTTGGCCGCCGGCCAGCTGACGGTGTCCGTCCTGCACCTCAACGAGGTGATCGACGTCAAGGCACAGGGCAAAACACTGACCACGGCGGTCAAGATGTCCCAGGCAGTACCCAACACGATGTACGAGATGTACGGCACGACGAAGTCGAACCTCGCCAAGAACCGCTCGACGTTCGTGAAGCTGATCGCAGCCCAGATCGCGACGATCAACTGGATGAACGACCCGAAGAACGCCGACCAGGTAGCCCAACTCGCGACGGTGGTCGGCGACACGAAGGCAGAGCTCCTGAACTCGATGGCCCAGTACCGGGCACTGAACTTCTGGACATCCACGGACGCGGCGCTGCCGCAGACCAACATCGACAACGCGATCAAGGCGCAGGTAGCCGCCGGCAACGTCAAGGCGGACAAGGCACCGACCCACAGCCAGATCGTCGACCTGACCGTCTACGCCGACGCGACCAAACTGGTGTCGAGTACGCCCTGATGCGCTTCACTGCTCGCGGGTGAATGCCTCGTGCAGGTCCGAGATCGGGAGCATGTCGGCCACGAAGCCGAACCGGCCCCCGCGCATCTCTCGGGCCGCGTCCATGAAGGACTTCAGCGCGAACCTGGAGAGCGCGCCGCCGATGCTCACTCGCCGTACCCCGATCTCGCCCAGCTGTTCCAGGGTGATCGACGGATCGGCCAAGCCCATCACGACGTTGACGGGCTTGCCCACCGACGAGACCACCGTACGGATCTCGTCGAGGGTGCGAAGTCCCGGTGCGTACAGCACGTCGGCGCCGGCGTCATCGAAGGCCTGAAGTCGCCTGATCGTATCGTCAAGATCGTTGACGCCGTGCAGCAGGCCGTCGGCCCGTGCGGTGAGTACGAAGGGAATGGGCAGCGCGCGGGCCACCTCCACCGCCGCGCGCACCCGGTCCACGGACAGCGCGAAGTCGTAGATCGGCGCGCTACGGTCGGCCGTATAGTCCTCAATGGACGCTCCGACCGCGCCGGACCGGTACGCCAGTTCGATCATCTTCGCCGCGTCGGCTGGGTCGTCGGCGAAGCAGTTCTCCAGATCGGCGGTTATGGGCAGGGGTGTCGCGTCGTTGAGGACTCGGCAGTTGTCCAGGATCTCCTGTCGGCCCGCTCGGGTGCGGCCGACCAGGTTGGCCACGCCAAGACTCGTGGTGGCGAGGGCTTCGAAACCGAGGCCGGCCAGGAGGCGGGCCGTGCCGGCATCCCAGGGGTTCGGGAGTAGCAGGGGCTCCGGTCGCTCGTGCAGGGCGCGGAACCGCGTGGCTTTCGCTGCTTGATCGGTCATCGGACGGTTCCTCCCGGTGTGTGCTTACGTGACAGGTCACAGCTCTCGGCGCTTCGACCGGGTGTCGACGGTGAGTGAGAATATATCCGGTCGTGCGTAATGTCCGGTCACGTCGAAATCGAGACTCTGGCGGATGATCTCGGACTTCTCGACCTCCGCGTACAGAATGCACTCCTCCCCGTACACCGGCCCGGCGATCACCGCCCCTTGTGGGGAGATGATGGCGCTGCCGCCCCGGATGAGGATGTCGTCGGGATCGGTGCCGAACTGTGTTGCGTAGTCCTCCGGATAGTCGCTGCGCCGCATGAATTGGCAGGCGGCCAGCACGTAGCAACGGCCCTCGAGGGCGATGTGTCGCATGGTGGGGAGCCACGTTTCCCGGTCGTCGACGGTGGGGGCACAGTAGATCTCGACGCCTTGTTGGTACATCGCGGTACGAAGCAGTGGCATGTAGTTCTCCCAGCACACCACGCTGCCGATGGCGCCGGCCGGTGAATCGAGCACGGGTAGCGTCGACCCGTCGCCGAGTCCCCAGATCAGTCGTTCGGAGCCGGTGGGCATGACCTTGCGGTGATGACCGACGATGATCCCGTTCTCGTCGATCATCACGACGGTGCAGTACATCGTTCGACCGGACCGTTCGACGATGCCGATCACGACGAAGATCCCGTTCTCGCCGGCCGCTGCCGCGATGGTCGCCAGTTCCGGACCGCCGAGTTCGACCGCACTGTGCCACGAGCGCAGGAATTCGTCGCGGCCCTCTTCGGTACGTCGACCGATCGGACTGCCGAACGACAAGCCCTTGGGGTAGGTGCCAAGGAAAGCCTCGGGGAACAGGATGACCTTGGCGTCCTGTCGGCCGGCCTCGGTGATCGTGGCCACGGCCTTCTTGACGGTCGCGGCGGAATCGAATGCGACCGAACCCAGCTGGGCGACCGCGATTTTGGTCACTTCGGCGTCTCCTTGAGTAGTCCGAGTAGTGCGCCGCTTCGATTGTCACCCCAGGTTGATGTGGGGTCCACGTACGGTCGCAACAACGCGGTGAGTTCGGCGTCGCCACGGGTGTTGAGTTCCTCGGAGGCGATTCGTCGCGCCACGCCGGCCAGGAAGTCGGCTACCTGGACGCGTGGGTCCGACCGTGAGTCGACGAATCGGATACCGGCCAGTCGACCACCGAGTATTTCCATGAGCTGGGCGATACGGTCGTCGGTCAACGACGGTTGTTCGTCGTGCACGATGGATACCGGTTGGCCGTCGGCATACCAGTGGGTGACCGTCGGACCAGTGGTATGACCCGTGTGTGCGCCGCGGTTTCGCGGCGCACACACGGCGTCCGACACCGACTGTTAGCTTGTCTCATGCGCACCTTCGCCTGCGACGAGTCCGGTTCGGAGGGTGAGAACCTC
>WNGR01002173.1_pt1 | contig 21649 bp, 28 predicted proteins | sample 5407581 | NCBI WGS metagenome assembly WNGR01 (sample SAMN13153383, study PRJNA577476) | soil metagenome | isolation source: 80 cm soil or saprolite under Garry oak tree replicate 2 | place: USA:California | collected 2016-06-15
TTTTTTGTGTTTATGGTCGAGTGACTTAGGTGGGCCATCTGGTAAATTTTGGTGTACCTAGCTTGTGTGAGTGTATCAGAATGAATGAACACCAAAATTCTCATGGTGCCGTAACTGCTCCCCTGATTTCACATCATCGAATTGGGGATTCTCTCTGATTTCTCAAATGGAATCTGCGAAAAATACTACGAACAAAGAACTAGTTGTGCTAAAAATGGGTATTTTTCATCTACATGAGCATTTTCATCCCGTTGGGCATGATAGTATACTGACAGTCCTTCTGATATTCATCCTATGCAAGCAGCACGGAATTTCGGATGAAATTCATCCAAAATTTCGTCCAAAGTGACCATCTTATGTAAAGACCTCAAAGGTACCACTTGGTAAGCGTCTGGCAGAATCAAGGCCGCTACTTGTGCCACACCTTTTCGTGACGAGCTGACCCCGACGGCCAGACCCCTGGTTATAGAGAAATCCTCAAGAAACATTATTTCACTTCACGATTACATATACACAAGATAAGATTACGCTGCCGTTCGCGCGGCAAGCAGCTCAACAAGCCATCCTTGAACATCCTTGGCGACAAGCCCCTGCACACAAACCGGTCTTAGCACGACAACGACATTTCCGACCAAGTACGCACCGCCTGATCCACAAATTCGCTAAGGCCATCGCTCTTGCCCTTCGAAGCGAAAGCCAGCGTTCCTAGAGCCCCAACCAGAGCGACCGTCCCAAGCTGCGCCAAACGTGACGACCCATGACGGCGACGCCACTCCTTCGCGCCGGGACCCTCGACCTCGAAGTCCTCCCAGCGGGGCTTTCGCAGCCACCACCAGAACTCGCAAAGCGGTCCCGGGAACGTACTGAAGATGCGGCCGTGTGAGCCGACGCGGTACCATGACGCGCACTGCGACCAGACTGTATCTTCGAGCCGGTCTTGCAACATGTCGTTGTATTTGTCCGTCGCTGAGTCCTTTGGAGTTACGGTCGTAAGCACTCCGTCGCGCACGGGTGCGAGGAGGTCGAGAATGTGTGGTGCCTGGGATTCTTCCGAGTAGATGACGGACGTGTGGCCGGTGGTCGTGTTCGGACCTGTTCCAACGAGACGCGGTGTCATTGGTAAAGCGATGGTTAATAGGCGTGGTAGCAACATGCCTTGCATCATAAAGAAGTTCGGGAAGCCAGGGACGGTGGTACCTAGGTATGCTTGCGGCCCGCCATGCGCGTCATTGTATTCTTTCAACGTGCCTCTTGGGCCGTGTAGATTCATGGGATAGTTGTCCTGTCGAGAGTCAGAGTGTTGTTGGTCCAACAAGATGGTACGTACTGTCACGAAGCCTGTGCCGTATACTATAACATCGACGGGGACCTTATCGCCTAGACGAACGAGTATTTGTTACACCACCCATCCTTGAATAGAACACATACGTACCGGCTTCTGTGACAATGCCATCCGGTTCGATATGTGCGATGCGCTCAAAAGTCAGCTCCACATTCGGGCGATTCAGCGCTTTGAGGTAGCCTTGGTCGCGCACAACGCGCTTGCATCCAAATGCTGCGCGGGTTGTTTATACGTGATGTTGAGATATGTGCAAGATTAATACGTACGATCTTTCGGAACGATAACGTCGTGGTACTTGGCGGGCACGATACCCTTTATGTAATTGCTCGAAGTCTGGACTGGTCAGATGTATACAATCAAAAGAACGAGGCGCACTACGTACCCTTGTAAAGTATTTGCTTAAGAGGTTCTTGCCTTTGTATTTGAAGGCAAAGAAGACTGTGTCAAGCTACGTATCGTGTAAGACTCAGACAGGAGCATATCAAGCTTAGAGGGCGTACCTCCACCGTGATCATGAGGCGATGGATGCGCTGCACGAAAGGAATGTGCGCAAAAGCCCATTTTGTAATTCCTCGATAGGGAATGTGTGGCTTTACACGTCATATGTTAGGAAGGAATACGTGCTGCTCTAAGGAGGGGCACTCACTGAGGGTATATACCACATCGCTGTGCGGGCGAAGTTTACGACGCTGACAGTCGGGTCCGCGGATATCTTTGGGACAAATTGTGCCCTGGGTGGAAGTATTTCACAATTAGGACGACGTGCAGAACTCCTGACCAATATATGAACAGATCGACGTACGCAGAGCTCCCGTTACCCACAACACCGACGCGCTTTCCATGCAGATCAACATCGTGATTCCAGCGCGCCGAATGGAACACCTCGCCCTTGAAAGACTCGATTCCCTGCAACTTTGGGAAGCTAGGTATGACCAGCACGCCGATGGCAGATATGAGGGCCGTCGCGTGAGACATGTGCTTCTCGCCGGTGCGCACATCGCGTATCTCAAGGCGCCACAAATTTGCAGACGCATCCCATTCGGCCTTGTCGACAGACGTATGGAAACGACAATGTTTGCGTATGCCGCGCTTTTCCGCTACTCCTCGCATGTACTCCAGAATCTCTGGCTGCGTGCCATGCGAGTTCTTCCAATCCGGCTTCGGGTCTGAGGAGAGGGAGTAGAGGTGGATCGGCACGTCCGACGCACAGCCCTGTGGGGAGTATAAGGCATGGACCCGCTGATGAGTCTGTCAAGATACGTACGGGGTACGTGTTATCCTGTAGTCCCGTTGAGTTAGAGTAAGAACGTGAGGGTGCAGTTGTTGGAGACTCACTCTCCACGTTCCTCCGACGTCGGCTGCGCGCTCGTAGATCTGTGTGGCGTCCCTTTCAACTCTTCATTGAGCTACGGTGTGCACAGACGTACCACGAAGTTGTCGAATCCCCATTTCGACTGGAGAGCAATAGCGGCAGCGAAGCCCCCAAAGCTGTGAGTTTGAGAGTACTTCAGACCTTTGGATGAGCATCAAAATGGAAAGACCAACCCTGCGCCAACGATGACGACGTTAAACTCGTGGTTGGGTTTATAGGACATATTCTGTTGAGGGAGGGGAGAAACTGCTACGAGGGCTGGTGAAGGAGCACGATGGCACAATATATAGTTCGGAAGATCTGGTAGGACAACGACAATCGACGGATCGAAGGTCACCGAGAAGCAGGTAGACAGAAATCGCCCCACTTGATACTCCGCATACGAGGCAAGGGCTGCAGTGGGTGAAATCTGCCAAAAAGTCCGCAGCAAAAGTCCGTAAGAGGGAGTGAACTCGCTCAGCTGTGGCAGGGGCTGATGCGCTGACGAGCCAAACAAGGTTTAATCGCTATGGAATTGTACCATCGAACTCCTTTACAGCAGGACAGAAGAATCTTCGGATCGTCGCACCGAAGTACCGAAGCCGTGCTAGCGAAAGACCGGGAGAGTATATTCGCCTAGTGAAAGCAATTCAAATCCCAACGATTTTCTGGTAACCGGTACAGTAACCACCGCAATTACTGCCTACTAAGAACGGAGTTAGTCACCGAATACAGTACTTGGTACCTCGTTGATTCGCAGACTAGTGAACTTACGGCAGCGCACCACAAGCCCTACCATCGCTTCGACGGTCTAGACGGGGCCACCATCGGCCTTAAAACTGTCGAGGTCGAGCAACTTGGGACTAACTACGTGCGAAGCCACCGATACGTAGAATGGGCTTCCGAGGTTAGGATTGAAAGATGCGGCACCACCAACATCAAGAAAATTTCGTCAGTTCCACGAACCTGAATCGCAGAGCACGACGAACAGAACGAAGACACTAACCATATCCGGGTGGTAAGAGTCCTGAGAAGCAATGTAATCGCCGATAGCATAAATGCAAGTCAAGAGTCCCGAGATGACGTGTTTGCGGGGCGGACTGGTGGCTGTCAGGTGTGATGATTGTTGACTTTTCCGCATCAGATTACAGTATTGTGTGCTCCACATGTGTGTTGGTTGTCTCGGACTAGGGAAACGACAGACTCGATAACACGAGCGACACGTAATACCTGACGTCTGCAATGATACAGTAGGATATTTATCAGTAGGCACTAGGGCAGACCCGGGAGCACTCCGAGTACAGGTAGCAGAACATGTGTAAAGAAGAGAAGCCGATGACATAAACAGGCGAACGACCTTCTAGGCTTCTCCACGACCCGGATCTAATATTTACTTGGCAGGTTTGTCACCCGACGATGATGCAGTGAGTACTGTATTAACTATGATAGCAAAAGAACCACATGCCAAGTCGAGTTAGTCAAGTGCCAATTGGCGCGGTCGTGTTCTCGTTGGACTGATCAACATCGATCGATCCTCGGCCCTGTTTCCCTCAGGAACCGAGAACTAACGCCACCTTCGTAGAGACCTCCAAAGCACGACAGATCTGAAGAAACCATTATGGTAAAGTTGCTTATCGTTTGTGGGCAGACCCACCGCCAGTGGTTTCACGGACCACTTGCAGTGGCTCTGATGCCCAATTCGAGTGCGGGGTACCATGGGAATATCTTCGGCTTTGGCTGCAGATTGCGTAGCTCACAACGCCCAAGTCACCACTTGTGGTGGACCGCCGCCAATAATACTCCGGGAAAGGCACAAGGTGACATCATAGTGTGATGCTAACCACTCTATTGGCGGAATTTGGGCCAATGAGAGCAAAGCGACCCCACTAAGTTATCACTGGGAGGGACCAGGAATCGGTCTTTTTACAACCCTTATCAGTGATGAAATATTCCGTCGTGGGAAGAATTAGCTCCAGTGAGTCGCAAACAAGCGCTTACAAACACGCGTTGCCACTCTCGGTTGCCACTCTCACCGTGACAGAAGGCGGTTCATTCCGTAGGCGAAATCGACGACGATATCAAGTGCGATGCAATCATCGTCACTATAGGTGCATGTGGCTACACGGGACGAGCCAAGCCACGGCTGGTCGACTTTCCCTGCTAGTGCATGCCTAAACGCTGCAGGCAATGGCCCCGATGCACTTTCGCCAGCCAGCCTTCGTCTGTCTTGTGAAGAGGAAGCCTTCAGTAGCGCAGGTCGTGGTGGTAAGGTGATCCCCGTCATCAGTAGTGGTGCGAGCGCTGCGGACGCAAGGAACTGTGGAGATGGCGCTCGTGCAGATTCGGTGTACCGTTGTGACCTCCAGACGTATTTTCTCTCAGTATTGTGGCATTGGAGCTCTTATCCCGAAGAATGAATCGACGCCCGTCCGATGGGTTCTTGTGTCATGTGCGCGCGAGACGCCGCATGCAACTCTGCTAGACGTCGTCGTCGTCTTCGCTATCCGTCTCTACAGGCTAAGGAAGGATTCCTGCCCAAAGATTTGTCCCCAGAGAACTACGAGCGGCGGAACATTTACCTATTTACCTACAGAACTTTCAGTGCAGCAAAACTGACGCGTACTCCTTTACACGAGTTGAGCATGCCTCGCCGCCATTAAGACGTCTATCTGTATTGCAACTTCCCTGTCTGACCCGATCATTGAATCACCTGGCGTATAGTAAACCCATCTGGACCGTGTCCCTCGTAATATCCAATAGAGTCAAATTGATCATGCACCAGACAATTATATTTATTCCACGTGCCATCGATGCTTTGCGGCCGCCGACACGGTCGAGAACACGCAACCATATCAGGTCTACGTGGACTTCCATCTTCTACCCCTCCCTGACAACGATTCCCACCCAAGGTTGGGGCTCAGGGTTGGCATGATGCGCTCCGAGTCTGTCAGTTGCAAGACGGGTGGCGGTCCCCTCGGCTGCTTCGCGTAGATGGAGCTTGGTACTAGGTCCATGTATGGAAGCGCATAGTCTTTGTAGCCAACGTTAGAAGTACGCTTTTACGTGTTACGTGCGGCGGTCAGGCTAAATCGGCTTCGATGAGTGTTCTCCACTATGCAGGGACGGGGTGGGTGGCAAAGTGGTGTCAGCTGCAGATCACTCGTGGCGCTAATCATGCGGGCCTCACGCTTCAAAATTCAGGGTATGACAATCAAGTTCCCAAAAATGATCGTCCCTTTGACACTCGATGTGTAATTCTGCGATCTCTGCCCAGGTACCTGGGATATACCCAGTTGTTCACGGTAACCAAGTAGCTGAATGACCGAGTTTGGCTCCATGGACGTCTATAGTCGGAGAGATAATGTCTTGACACGTATCACCTTCGTCTTTTCTGATACAGTAATCATGAATTCAGCAATGGTCAAAGAACGTTAAGACATGGATGACCCGGCAATGGCGATAAAGATAACCGAAATAGAAGTCTCGATGACCTCACCGTTCTCCTAGGTACCCGAGATTTGTCCCTCAGGCTGACATGGGTGACTCCAACGAGTCTAGCTAGCTGGTTCTGATACAAACTTTACACGAATCAAGTGGTGCCGGCAAGGCTTGCATCGTCAGCGGGCGACGCGCGTAGCACTGGCACGTGAGGCCAGCCAGCGTCGCATCGTACTAACACTGGCATGGGACTCCCAGACCGAGACAGATGTTTCTTCGGGCTCTCGGGACCCGAGTTAACGTTGCCGACCCAAAAAAGGCGAGGCCTGCGCACCGCTCGTTCCATGCTGCTGTCGTGGCCGTAGTATAACCGGGAGGGGAGGCACGGGGCATGACATGCATGACATATCAAAGACGGAGCGTGTGGGTGCATAAGTATGTAAAGTTACTCTCGTTGGCGCTCTGCTTGTCGAGTGGATCGACCCTGTGTCAATGTTGCGCCGCAGCAGCCCCGCGTAGACGTCATCGCAGGACCCACACCTTAATCCGTCACCCCTGTGGGGTGACATCGCTGTCAATTAGTTCGTCCCGAACCCCCGAAAGAGCCGCCGTTGGGTTCTGGGCCCTGAACTTGAACAGGGCGGCGAGTTCACCCAGTCGCAGTGAACTTGAGAGTGCAGGTGCGCCGTGCGCGGGCATTCGCGGTATTGGTGCTCCCATATCCAAAGCTTTCGCGCGGCGCGCACTGTTGTTAAAACTCGTTGTTTCACAGGTCTCGTCTCCTATGCCGATGCTCACATGCGCTCACTTTCTGGACGCTCAGAGGTGTGTCCGACCTAGTGGCACTGGGCCGAGATTGGGCTTGGGTGGTCGGATTATTTTCTATTTTCTTGTGCATGTTAGTATCCGATCGTAGCCCCCGCTGAGAGAGGACTGTCTGTGTTCTTTCTTCAATTGCACCTCGTGCGTTGGGGCAGTCAGGCAACTGCACGAGGCCAGCCATAGATGTACTATGTGTGGCCACAGGTATCTCGTTGGTAGGACCCCGAGTAGAACGCCGTTCTGCCACGGGGTGCAAAGCTCGGCGGTTGGTCGCTGGCACGCTCCCTTCACGCCTGGGGACTTGTTACAGTAATTCGTGTTTGGCACGGCCACGTGCTCCCTATGAGTTGAGCGGCAGGGCAAGAATAAACTGCCGGTCTGATCGCGACACGCGGCATTTTCTACCGACAGAGTAGCCCACATCGCCCAGCCCATTGCCATACCTCCTCCGATAGATGTCGCTGTTCCTAAGGCGAAAGCGCGCCGTTCGCGCCAGGGTACGGTCTTGAGAGTTATGAACAGGATCGGCGGGGTGCTTGAAAGAATGTCAAGCTCTGACGCTAGCGTGTCACCCATACAGCACGCGAAATGCCTGTATTATCGCGTCATCGGGGAGCGATCATTTTGCGTGCAGTAAACATAGTCCCCGGCAGAGCGGAAAAAATCGCATGTTCGTCGAGTCTAGAGTCTGGGCATAAACGGAGGTCCTGTATAGAGAAAGTGAATATTTCATGTGTCACACAAGTCTGGACATACATTGAACCTCATTTGCCAAAGTTGACAGCAGCCCAGGATATTCAGTCGACATTTTAGACATGCACTTCACATTTCCTTGGAAAAGGTCTCGTAAGGCAGAATGCATTCTATGATTGGTGATCTTGACTGGTATGCGGGATGATAAAAGAGTGAAACGTATAACCTATTAGAAAGGCAATGACGAAAATTGCTGATGACGGCAGTAGTTGTGAACAAAAGTTAAATCACGGCAGACTCGGGTCCTATCCTCCACACACAAAGTGTTGCGGAATTCTGCAGTTGGTAAGAGCAAGAGCCGATACCACGACATAAATACAAACAAATTGCGTAAGTGCCATGTGCCACCTATTATGGAAAGTGAGCGCTAGCTAGTAAGCGCTTTAACGCTACCGTAACAAACACCCAACTTGAACTTGAACGTGACATTGAATTCTCGAAAAGATGGCCGCTGAACGCGAACCGCCTCGTCTACAGAAGCGCAATGTGGAAGTATTTGATTCCGACGGTGCTGTTATCGCCGGTACATCCCTTAGTTCATAACACCGGTTTCGTTTTTCTGAAACCGTCTGCAGGGTTCTGGCAGTATGGTACTCTCCAGTGGGACGAGTTTTACAGATACATGATTGCATTCGTCGTTACTACGACAGCCTGGACAATTTTCCAATATGACACTACCCAACAGCATCGCGGTGCACCATGTCAGCCAAGCGCAGGGATTGTCCAGCCAGGACATTATATCTTGCTCTCCAGCGGTGAGAACCAATGGCTCTTCCTGGCGTCGCTCTTATTTTGCATCAGCCAGTGAACCTATTCGTATCGGCCTAGTACCCACTCTGCCACGCCCTCGTAATCCCACACTCTCCAATACCCCAGCCCGTGTGAGCGAATCCTCAAACCCCCTTAAATTTGGATTCGTCTGACTTCCACCCTTACAAGAGTCTCACTACCGTACTCGCGGACTAGCCAGAGATGGAAAATGCCTTATCACAAGCTTGCAGACGCAAACGTGCAGTCGTCTTAAAGTTGCTCATATATTTCCCCGAGCGCATGATGCTGAAGTGAGCGACTTTGTCTCTACAATAAATTGTATTGATCTCTACTATCACAGTGGATACGCAAAGGGTACCCCAGCAAAATTACCGACACTGCAGACGAAGCCGTCATGGGTGGCTCGATAAAGATTGACTCGGTGCAAAATGTGATAACTCTGCGAAGCGATTTACACGACGCATGGGACAATTATGAATTTGGTGTAGATCCGAACGTGAGTTGTATTGGTTATTATATACTTAAATCCTCAAAGTTCGACTCTCTGAGCAGAATGACTACCGCATTACCGCATTTACCAATGGCAATGCAGACGTAAACGGCCTCTATCTCCAACTGGACCACATACAAGACCCGACGCTTCGCCCGCTCGACGAATTGTTCATAGATCACTTTATGCAGGGCCTTTTCAAGCACATGAAAGGCGCAGGCGAAGTGGGATGGACATATGAGGATTATGACGATGCTTTTGACGATGGCTCCTTCAATTTATCAAACTTCAAGATCTGGGGTACCAAAGAAGGGAAACAGCGACTCGAACTCGCACTTGCGGACCGGCTGTTTGATCATCGGATTTCGCAGCAAGGCAGATCAGAAACATAGACTTGCAAATGGTTGAACACAAAATGGTCCATTCGAGTTCATAATATTAACAATTTTTTTTAACGAATGGTCATCGTCTGCTTTTATGGCGATTTGCGGTTATAAGTATGTTCTCCTGACCCACTATATTCACATTGACCTGTACTGAAGTAGAACGGTGACGACAAGAGGCATTCGATTCCCAACCTGAACCTCTTTACGTAACCCAGTTTGAAAGTCCCGTTGCTCGCTTCTGGGCGTGTGGAACATCTTCCCAACGTTCGCTATCTCCTGGGCGCAGAGGTAAGCCATTGCGGTATTTGTAGTTTTGGTAATGTGACTACGCTGCTTGGCTACAGAGCTCTCTGTGAGTCTTGTGACATCGGGTGCCGTGGACTTCACTTGTCTATGTCGCCCCTTTGAATCAACAGATTTGTCAACTTCATATTCAGGCTCACCGCCGATCCGATCGGGGAGTGGAAGGGGTTTTTTCATTTCATTTGGGAACTGTGGAACAATGTATGGGGTGAGAAGCACTTCCTTACGGCACCTTGGCGGCCCACTAGGCCATTAGGGACCTCCGAAAAGAAAATACATATCCGCCTGATGTTGCGTCATTAAGCTGCATCAAGGCGCACAACTACCTTATCGACGCTTTGTCTGGAGGTCCTGTGACAGCCCCGCCTTTGAGTTGTACGATTATACTATAATATACAGAGAATACTATGCAAATACTATGCCACACTGCCAGGCTGCACCTTCATTCGTCGTCAATGGCCGGTACCACTTATATTTAATCACGTGTTCGGCACGACCACGTGCTCTCTATATATTGAGCAGTAGCAAATTGCCACTCTTTAGGCGGCGCAGCCATCCAAGCCTTCTTTCTCAGGGCCCTGAGCTCTTTCGTGGTACAAAGGAATTTGCCTTTTCATCCGTCTCTGTCCTGTACCAGGTGCGTTCAGGAATGTTGACAACCCTTACTTCCGCTACCTTCACTTTTCCTGGCCCTTCTCTGACCAATGTTTGCATCGAAGTTCCGCAGGCTTACTAATCGCGTCACTTCCCAACCCAGCCCGGACTCAGAGGAGTTACGGTAACGACGAATCATGATAAACGGCGCAGAATGGTCTACAAGGACCTGTGCTCGTCATGATACCGCGCTAGTTTGCTCAGGGGTAACCACTTTTTCATTGCGTTTTGCACAATTCGCTGTCTTGTTGCTAGTTCCGCATGCTGAGATGACGGACTTCATGGTCACGGCCTCCCAGGACACAAGGTAGGCGATGGGATAGACAGGGGACACAGCCCTCGGCTAACCGCCCACCATATCCCACTACTATAATCCTAGTCTAGCCCTACAGACTAGTTGCACCGTCTCGTGTCCATGTCGGCGGCCTCCATTTCTGATGGTGCGCGCGCCCATGGGTATGTTATAAAATTGGCGATGCTGGCGATGCTGTGAACGACTGGGTCCGAAACCACGCTTAGGGGTCCTTGTGGAGAGATGGTGGAGGCTGTTTCATCAGGACCCCACCACTTCGGTGATTTACCCCCTGGAGTTACAGTAACATACCTCTGCTGTGCATCCATGTCCATGCGGTCGTGCACGGCTTGCAAGGCAATGAGCTATACGTAGGCTAGTCTTTGCAAGTTCTGATGAAGACTGACGCGCTAGTTGATCTGTATCATAACTTAGGAGAACTACATAGCAAATCTTCCAATCCTATGTTATGTCGGCGAACGGCGAACAGCACTGTAGAAGACGGTGCAGCGCACTAAGGAATGGAGGCGAAAGGAACACAGAGAACTTCTACCAGGCGTATGTGGGTAGTTTTCGTTTGTTTTTTTTGTGATAGCTGTACTGCCCTGCGCCGCTTGTACCCCGACAGACACTCCATAGCCTTTACCGTGGAGGGTGTTACATGAACCAATCGATAGGATTTTTTGGTTGACGCGCTGAGCTGAGCTGATGCGAAGAAAGGCCGGGTTATACTCTCGACTCGGTCTCTCCAATCCAATAACACGAAAGTGTCTTGAACTTCAGATGAGGGGATGATGGCTACAACACAAGATGGAAACGATCGAACACGACAACAAAGACGGGGGGGGTGATTAGATGTTCAAGATCAATATAAATCATGAGCAGGGGCAAAAGCAGCCGCCAAGCTGAACATACAAACGCGTAAGAAGAGACGGCGAGAAGGAAGGTGCGTACGTGCCTGCTGTAAATGCGCATCAATTACGTCTCCGTCTTCCATGGACCGCTGAACATTGCCAGGAAGTACGCGTCAGGACCGCAAAAGGGGGGAAAGGGCCGAACGCACCTCGGCGGGGGTGTCAGTAGGGGACAAACGCTCGCCGTCGTACACGAATCTGAGTGTTCCTAGACGCGTCAAAGCCCGGGGTTCGCGTCTTTGTCAAGCCGCGGTTGTAAAGACGAGCGCACCAGGATCTTTTCCAAAGCGTTTCTGAAAAGCGGGTAAGCGGGTAAGGTGTGTGCGTGATAACTCGGAAATATTGCGACAGACCTCGGCGACTTCAAAGATCTTTTTGAACTGCATGTTTGCTTTCACCTTGACGGTAATCCCTGCACGCAGGTGGTGTCGGATTTCGCTCGAATAAATGGGGGCAGCAAGCGGAGAAAACGTACGCGATTCCAAAAGACTGATGACGAGATTGAGCTTTGGTTTAGCATCCTCTGGCTCTGACATCGCTTGCGAGTGACAGATAGAGTCGAGGGTCGAACAGCACACAAGACCAGGAGTCGAGTGGCTATGGATTAATGTTTTGTTTTGTTTGTCCACTTCTAATCAACAATCTTACCATCTCTCTTCATCCACTCCACCGAACCGTGACAACGGAGACCGACCACTGCATCATTCTGCTCTACAAAATAAATAAAAATTACGACTACTGCGCACTAGCTGTAGTTCAGTCCATGGCCTCCACCTCAGTTTGGATGAGGCGATGGCACCAAGCAGAATCATCCACAACAGCGAAATATGTCGTAGTTATGGACACTAGATTCCTGGTGCATTGCCCTCCAACATACGCTGTTTTCTGCATAGGACTACGTTCTACGACTCAGCTTCGATGAGTCAACTCATCCAACTTTACTGGATTACTGGATTCATCCATCACGGTTTGTAGCCCTCGCCTCCCGGCCTCATACCGCTCTCCATTCTCCGTAGCTCGATCCTCTCGGGGTGTCGGTCGCCTGTTCTGGTGGTGGTAGCGCCCCTCTGAAGAGTCATTCGGGCGGTCCCTTCGGAGCTCTTTCTTTCCTGGAAACTGTGCAACCACTACTGTAGTAGAGCTGCGAGTAAGAGACCATTGTCGGCGCCCGGAGTTGGACTCTCGCCGCGCAGCAATCTCACCCGGCACACACTCCAATGCAATATCGTTACCAAAGGCTTTCCCATGACTTGAGGCAGCACTTGCAGTGCAGGGACTTTGGGGCTTAAAGCCTGCTACCTGTTGCCTCTTCGATGGACATCACCTCACAACTTCACTCATGGAACACCAGGTGATTCAATTCAGTGGCTCATTTTTCTTTTTAGCTGACTTCCCTGATACAAAGGCGGTCCTCACACCTACTGACGTGCTCGTCGATGGATTCGTTGCTCGTACATTTGCGTCCGAGGACGCTAATAACTACCTCATGCTCCTGCTCCGGACACCACCCCCCCAGTACTTCCTCCGATACTACGGGGTCGTATACCATCAAGGTGCATGGTATATCACGCGCAATGTCAACTCGGTGCAGAGCACTTCGCCGGGCGTCCCACTCCAGACCACTCCGCTGCTTGACCATAGCATGAGGGCGACACAAGGCACCGTTGTACCCCAAAGCCGATGGATCCCGGCCGACGATGTGGATGTTCGACGACATGTCGAAGGCGCCGTGCTTCAGCTACCGATATTCTTCGTCAACCGCAACGGTAGCCTTGGGTTCTGGTTGCCAGATATCCCTCGAGGCTGCGATCGCGATCTCCATAACGCGAATACCTTTGCACCACTCGGAGGCAGGACCACGACTCACGTCCGGATCAATGTGAGTCTATCTCTCGGTTACTACAGTCGGCGGTAATCATATTCTATGACACTACTTGTAGTGGCCCGGATATAGGACCTGGAGGCGCCAGATAGCCACCCGTGACGAGACTCATGCGAGGAATCCGATCACTGTGGCACGCTTTATGAGACACGTCGGTAACTCTGTGGACAGGTTCTTTAGGGTACGTTCCTCACGTCTCCGCTATCGCCGTCATCAAATGACGCTTCCCGTCAGGAGTGCATGTCGAACGGCTATGTGGGGACAGATCCTAAATGGCAGATTGGAGGGCATGGAGGGATCACGCAAGGAGAGGTGAAGGTCATTGGCGCCATTCATGTCTCTGCTGGGAGCTGGATGCCAATCATACAACTCACCCGATATGTGATCTAATGGCAGACAAGTAGCCCTCCTTCCGAGTTGTTTGGAGTCGCTTTCTACGCGCCTTCAGATGGACCGATTGCGTTATTTGGTCTCAGTGGTGGACGTTTTCTGATCTTTCGGACCTTGCGCGACGCTATCACGGACGCCGTCAATAGACACTGTATCATAGGGCCGTTGTACTAGTACTCTTGTTACGTAGCATTTTTTCTGTGCGGTACCCACAACGCGCGTTCACTATTGTTGTAAATTATGACCCTTGGACACTGCTGTGCGCGAGTTTTTCTTTGGGGGGGGAGGGGGAAATCGGCAAATCAATGTTCCGTGTGTGCATACAGTAAGTACTGCCTGCTGATAACTGTATCCCTGTGCAAAGCTCGGTAATCAATCGTCCTGTCAAAAAACGCGGGCACGGCCGACGCTAGTGCAAATCTGGGGTAAATGCTTGCGCTGCTTGCGGCGTCGGTCAGTCGGTGTCCCGCTGTCATACTGTGTCTGTCAGCAAACCCTGCTTATCAGCGACTCATCGCCTACCCCCTGTAGTACAGTATTGGGGTTCTTGGGCTACTGATGGAACGTACGCCACAGGCGCAGAAGCTGTCAATAGATTATTGGACACCGGTCACACCGAAAAAAAATAGGTCGGCCCAGATTTGTCACTGTAACATGAGACTCAACCCAACTGGTATCCTCGACCGTTGTCGGATAGGGCAACCCGCCCCCCTCCTTCTCATGGCCATTATTACCAGACGACCATGCGCGCGCGCGCTTCTGCCCACGCTCGACATCTACCCCAGCCGGGATTGGGAGTTCTGCCCAAAGCATAAATAATCACAAGGACGTAGAGGGTGTTTCCCGTCTTATCGGCTACGAAGCAGACGATCAGAGGACAAGGACCGATAAATGAGGACGACGGCACCCAGGTCAGTCGGCATGCGCTCAATCATTGCGGGACGCTGATGCAGGGGTGGTGCATCTTGTCGGTGATGGAGAATAGGCCGTATCACCGCGCGTCCTCCCCGGGCGATGAGGTCCTCGGGGCACATAGATCCCGTGCGTAGCTCTGGAACGCACCACACACCGCGCCGAAGAACACCGCGAGCACATAACTTTCCTCGGGCGCACGCGGTGCGAGCGGCAAGATGACGCCGTAACGTGGAGTATGAGCATACGCAGCGAGGTGAGACGGTGGGCGGTGCTGCACGGCCGGCCACAGGAGCGCACTGAAGATGCCCGCGCTGGGAGTAAGTACTACTCCTACTCCTACGAGCGAGCTGGGCGGCATGTACTAAGGAGCTGTCTTCACGAATAGGAGCGCCGTCCAGGTTTACGCTGTGAAGCCCGACTCGGCAGTTAGCATGAGTACTGCGACGGGGGGGAACACATTATACCACCGGAACGAAGGAACCCATCGGGCGAGGTGGAGGAAAGTGTTGCGTAGTCCCCGAATATTGTGCCTCGCAACAAATTACTCCTTTTTTCCCACTTATCCGAACTCCCTTGTCACACAGTCCGTTCAGCCGCAAATTCAGATGTAGCCTCCCTAAGTTTCTTTCATGCGAGTGAACCCTCGCCATTACTCGGCGCCTTTTCGGATGCACCCCCGTGGGTACAAGGAAAAGAGCGGGTACGAGAAAAAGCGCCGGCAGGTCCCGGGGCCGCCAGGGGCGGATCTCAGTACCGTGGTCGGTTTTCCGGTGCGCTGGACTTGAAGTAACACGACTAGTAACCAGCCGTGTATCCGAGAGCGACGACGATCGAATGAGGGAAGACTGGGAGAAGAGGTACGGAGGCGCGGTGGGTATGCACGAGCACTCCGATGAACGCATTAAAGCCGATATTCTCCAAATCGGAAAGGAGACCCGAAAGCGCCGAAGCAGTGATAAGAGAGAAGAGGAAAGGAGAATGAAAAGGTTGAGGGACGAAAGGACCCGAGCACAGCGACACCGAAGAGCAAGAGCTCGCGAAAAAAGAAAGAAGAAAAAAAAGGCAGGTATCAATGATACTCCCGGGATAATGTGTAGAAGAAATGGAAGTTCACCTGTCAACGATTCGGACTGTGGGGATGACCGTCAATGAATGTAGTGCAATAGAAAGTGTAGAGGCTACTATAGGCATTATCGGCGAGCTATGCATTGGCTGCGGACGCTATACCAATAGAGACCCCCAACTTGAACTAAGGACGAGATAGCCATATTCAATAGACGCACAAATCTGAAGCTTGCAGAAGCTTGCAGTATCGATCCAGGCCCGGCCCGGCCCGGCCATAGTGCGCATCTTGCTTCGTCCCATTCTGTTATAACTTACCAGCAAGTGGTGTGCAGTGTGATGTACAAGACACGTCGAAAGGAATGGACATATACAAGACCTTGCCAGCAAGGCATCTACCCGTGGAGGCTCGCGCTGTCTCGATCGGGCAAGCGAGTGACCCATACTTCATTTGGGTTCGAACGAGGAAGGGACTTCATCGCCACAAATGGCGGCAACTGTGAAGCTCGTGGGACCTATCGTTACCTTTGACCTGACGAGTAATACACGGCTTGTTACATTGAGGAGTGGACCGTAATATCAAGATACAGTGCAGCGGCGGCGGCAGAACAACGTTGTACTACCGGATTCATAGATAACGGGATATCGATCGATGAATGCACTGTGCAGCACCGAACTGGGGTCAGGAGCTCGCTAACGAACGGGAGTATCGCAGATGGGGGAGGTAGCCAACCAAATCCGTGTCTTTTTACCAGGGTAAATTCACTAGAAATCAAGGTAAGACCGAGGACTGTCGAAGAGATAATACCCTCTATGCGGAAAGAATACTCAACCTACTACGCGAGAAATCACTAATAACGAGATGAAGGACCATCACAGTTATTGAAGCTTACCATTGACTCGGAAGGACACGACCCCCAAAGTCCGAAAATACTGCGTAGGATCGAGCGTGTACGGCGCTGCCGCCGACAGTCATTCGACCAACGGATCTTGCAGCGGATATGAGAGTGTATTGGGGCAACAAAATCAACTGGTTGCTATCCGAAGCATCTTGCCTCTGGCCGCGTGTGTCGTGTGCTAGACGGTAATGTGAACTGCGAAGACTGAGAAATAACCCTTATCGTACATAACATATTTGTGGGAGGATATGAATAGCTATTTGATAACCCTCAATTTCACAAGATAACCAATATCTAATAATTTCGCCCTCCACTATCAAGACAGCAAACATAAATATAGGTAAACAAGGGCCTATGCGCTGCCGCGTATTACTTGTCTTTTGCAAGTATACAGTACCAAGTTATGATCTCCTTCCTCGACTTCGCTACTGGGCCACAGGTTAAAACAAACACGACCAAACTAATTTATTCCATCATATGAACAAGCCGTACTTAAGCCAACGGCGCGGCATCGAATCCAACGTGGTCCTAATAAATGATCGATTGGTCGCCTCCCCCGGGCCACTACGTTCTAATGAGCCATCCCTCCAACCGTCCACTTTCCACGCCATCCTCTGGTACCATTTCAGTACCAACACAACACGGCCATAATACGAGAATGGTTGCTCAATGTCCAGGTACGTCTCCAAATCGTGTGGCGCTCGCTCGCAACGAGTACTAACTTGGGACAGGCAATTACGGACACACAACGATAATCAATATGCTCCCGGTCGATGTCTTGCTGGAAATATTTGACTTCTGTCGAATGGATAGCAATCGTTATGGGATCTCCTTTCGCCCCGGATCAGAATGGCTCAGACTGGTGCACGTATGCCAGCAATGGCGACATATCGTGTTTGCGTCACCACGCCGTCTCGATCTAACGCTTCTCTGCACGTACGGAACGCCTGTCAGGAAGAATCTGGGTTACTGGCCACCCTTCCCAATCGTCGTGGACTACTTCACATGGAACGGCACAGGCCGTGCTCCTAACTTCGAAGACGATGTTACCGCCGCACTCGAGCACCCAGATAGGGTGCGCAGCATCAAGCTTGCTGTAACGAGCTCGCTGTTGGGGAGAGTGGCCTCGGTGATGCAGGAGCCATTTCTGGCGCTGACAGATCTTTGGCTTTCATCGAAAGATCGGAACGCGCCAGTCCTTCCTGATGTATTCTTGGGTGGTTCTACCCCACGTTTACAGAAAATCTACTTAGCGGGCTTCTCCTTCCCAGCGTTACCCACCCTTCTTTTGTCGGCCAGTGACCTCGTCTATCTTCGACTCGAAGATATTCCCCAGGACGGTTATATTTCACCGGAGGCGATGGTTACGGGCCTGGCCGCGTTAACCAGGTTGGATACCCTTTGGATTTGGTTCAAATCGCAGACTTCTCGCACCGAGCAAAGACACTCGTCTCTTTTACCACGGGATGTCCTTCCCTCTCTCCTCACCTTTAATTTCCGCGGCTTTAGCGAGTATTTGGAACACCTCTTGGCCCGAATCGACACTCCTCGACTCCACTGCTTCAAAATAACGTACTTCAATCAACTCGACTTTCGGGTTCCTCAACTTTCCCGGTTCATCGGCCGCACGGAAAACTTCGAGTTAACCGGGTTTAGGCACGCGCGAGTCCGTTTTAATGTTGGAAATGCCTACATCAAACTCGATTGCGAACAAAGGGAACACCGTATAAATCGCCTTACTCTTCGTATCTTGTGCAAAGGGTTGGATTGGCAAGTTTCGCACCTAGCCCAGATCCTCGGTCAATCTCCCGCCATGGTCTCCTACGTGGACCTTCTCTCGATCGATGAGGACGATCTACAATCGGGTTGGCAAGACGATATGGACGACACTAAATGGCTGCAACTCCTCCGCCCATTCACCGCCGTGAAGACCCTCCATGGATCTGAGCAGTTGGGTGGGCACATTGCTCTTGCGCTGGACGATATCAGCGGAGAGATGGTCACCGAAGTGTTGCCAGCCCTGGATTCGCTTTGGTTGGATGACCAGCCGGTGAGATCCGTCGAACAGTTCATCGCTGTGCGCCGGGTCTCTGGTCACCCCGTAACCTTCGTCGATAATTGAAGGGAGCTTCTAAATAACTGGTGTCCTTCGGAAATAGATGGATGTCCCGTACCAAATTCATACCTGACTTTTTTTTTAAATCTGCGTTTATATACCGCCACATGTATCTACAAAGACGCGCTCGCATGGCATGATAGTAACTACATTGTCTACTTATTGTATGTAGCTGTCTCGTACATTCGTGAATTTCATAACGGGGCATCACACGATAACACATACGCCCTCCCTGGCACGTATACGGCCCGGTTCAGACTCTTACACATGAGTTTGGGTTGTGGCTGCACTGCGAGAAGCCCATGCGAACTGCCGAACGTCGCTGTCCGGCGCCGCCCGCTCCTGACCGGCCTGCATGCCGCAGACAGCATTCGGGCTGCTTCCTCCCGCACAACCGAGCTATCCCTCCTTCTAACTCAACATCACCATCGGATGCTTCGCCATCCAGTGCAGAAAGTTAATTCGTGGGCCCCCAGGCCAGGAATGCTTGCAGGAATGTGCAGGACGCAGGCGTGCTACCACTCCCACATCCAAACAGTAACCAAGAATTCAGCGACGATTGCTCGTTGGTGCAAACGCTGTTCCGCCAGTTCGCATCGCAAGTGACGACTGGGTCGATAACATGTAAGTGCTGTATAGTTGTGAGTAAGTTACTGTATAGTACGGTCGAGCGGAGTTTCAATGCAAGGCCGTGACGATTCGTGACTTTTCGTGACCGTTCGGAAAGATGATGGGCCGATGTTGGGGTATGGGGCGATAGTACTGTAACATCCGACAAATTTTTTTTCAGCTGATGCCGCTACGATAAAGAGTGCACGGAACACGCCCTAAACCAGTACTCTCGATCATATTCTCCTGTTTTCATTCATAGCAACAGCGAGTTTGAGATAGTCGCGGTTGGTTCAGGACGCTTCCTGCCAGTGGTGGCGGTTAGCACCGAAAAGCGACAAGGGAAGAAGGTCCACGGAACTAGGGCCAGAAAACGCACTCATGGCACAACAAGTGAGTTGTTTCGGTGATTCCTCTTTTATTCAGTCTGACGTTGCTGGTACAAAGCGCATTCCCCTCGCTAACAACGTCGCTAGCGACATCGTTACCGATGGATTCGTCGCTCGTACATTTACACCCGAGGACGCTAATAACTATTTCATGCTCCTGCTCAGAACACCACCTTCCCAGTATTTCCTGGGATACTATGGGATAGTATCCCATCAGGGTGCATGGTATATCACTCGCAATGTCAATATGGTGCGGGGCACATCGCCAGGCGTCCCGTTCCACACCACACCACTGCTGGATTATAATAGTAGGGCGACACACGGCACCGTTGTACCCCAAGGGCGATGGACCCCGGCCGACGAAGTGGATCTTCGACGCCACGTAGAAGGCGCTGTGCTTCAGCTACCGATCTTCTTCGTCAACCACAACGGTAGCCTTGGGTTCCGGTTGCCAGATATTCTTCGAGGCTGCGATCGCGATCTCCAAAACGCGAATAGCTTTGCACCACTCGGAGGCAGATCTTCGGTGCAGATCCGGATCAATGTGAGTACACTTCTCCGCTAATACCGCCGGCAACATTTCAACTCGTTCTACGGCGCTATTTGTAGTGGCCCGGCTATAGGTACTGGAGGCGCCAGATAGCCACCCGAGACGAGACACACGCACGGAATCCGATCAGCATAGTGCGCCTTATGAAGCTCGTCGGTACCTCTGTGAACAAATTCTTCAGGGTACGGTTTTTACGTCCGTTATCGTTGCCATTAACTGACGCCTTCCTTCAGGAGTACATGGCGAGCGGCTTTGTAGCGACAGACACTCGATGGCAAATCGGGAATGGGAGGATCACACAAGACCACGTCAAAATCATTGGCATCGTTCATGTTTCCGCTGGAAGCTGGATGCCCATCATACAACTTACCCAATATGTGAACTGAGGTACACGGATCACCTTCCTTTCTGCGTCTGGGGTGGACTTTTCCCGTTCAACGGTCACCGTGGGGCACAGTACGGACGCTATCGATGAACATTAAGTACTGTAACTTCTGTATAACGTATGTCCTCGCTAATTTTGCTGCATTGATGTATCGTACTTAGCAGAGATCCTAGACACTGCCGCGCGAGGCTCTTTTTTTTGGGGGGTGCAAATTTTCCGCGTGTATTTCACTTTGAATGTGACTCGCTTAAGTTGCGGTGTTGAAGAGAAATAACCCTTATCGGACATAAAATATTTGTGGAAGGATGGGAAGGCTTCTGTACTGACCTCAAGCTGGACCCAAACATCGAACCATCCTTCGGTCAATCCGAATTTCTCCCTCACTTCTAGCTCGATCACAACCGCATTAGATACACGGTGTCTAGTACTATCCCTTACTGTAACATGATTCAAATATTTTTTATTGTTGTGCCACAAAGTTAGTATGCGGATTTGCCTTGGGATTTGCATCCAAAGCTGACATGTTGACTGTCACAGCGTAGTTTCGTGCCAGCCCTGTATAGCATGGAATCGGTCCAAAAAAAGACTTTCAGGGGCGTTTTAATTCAACAGCCTGGACAATCTGGCAGTCTACTGTATATGCAGGGAAGATCGCTCCGTTCGGTTATCTATGTGCGTCCATTTTTGAAAAGCACTCCAAGCATTCCGGCTTGACATAGCGTGTCAAACAAAGTACCGGGTGAAAATCGCCATCACCAGATAATTCTGGCTTGCTTTCTCTTCGTGTGCACGTTCGTAATTCTTACTTTCAAGTAGAAAACCGTGACGCCGCATCACGCCAGGACAGGTATATTATTTCTTATCATTGACGACGCTTAATCATGGAATACTGATTATAGCACGCTTCTGTCGGGGCTCGATCATCCCTAGAACATC
>WNGR01002780.1_pt1 | contig 21647 bp, 35 predicted proteins | sample 5407581 | NCBI WGS metagenome assembly WNGR01 (sample SAMN13153383, study PRJNA577476) | soil metagenome | isolation source: 80 cm soil or saprolite under Garry oak tree replicate 2 | place: USA:California | collected 2016-06-15
TAGGCGGCGGCATTGCAGATCCTTGGGCCCAATACTGTATCTCCACGGCTTGAGGAGAACGACCCGCTCCTTCATGGCAGCTGAGCTCGTTTTCCGAGGCAGTGGGTTTTGAAATGTACGTCGTCCTCTCCTGCCCGTTCAGGGCTGTCTGTACTGAGCCGATCTTGGCGCAGCGATAGTTCTACGTGGCCTGTCGTCCCATTCGTCGGATATCGCACATACAACCTCGTGTAGTGACCACCGACCCAGAACGCAGCTTTGAATTTCTGTGCCGAGCACGCACACGCCAAAACTGCCTTGCCGGACTCCTGCCCCAGACAGTGGGCCTCGAAGTACCTCTGCGCGTCCCAGAGAGGCTGTTTCAGTTTTTACAACGTCCTGTTTCTGGTGCGGCGTTTCTCTGTGACGGCTCCAAGGCAAGGGCACCGCCGCCAGAGCGCTAAATCCATTTCAATCACTTTAACCCGGCTCTTGAAGTTGCCTTTCACGAGCATGAACAGCGTGCGCATAAATCACAAGCTTCACTGACACGCTGGTCCACATATCATTCCCTCTCGCATCGCCAGCTCATCGGAGCCTCACCTGATTGATGGGACGTTTTTGGTTTTTCATTAGTTCCGCTGTGGTTCCGGGAACGAGGAGTTAGGTATTGGGCGCCCTGCGCGTACAATCTGCCCACGTCTCCGTCAAGTGTGCTAACCCAAAAGTCGCACAATGTTTCCCTTTTCACTGCTGACTAAATCGCCATGTGTTCTGAATTAGTCTCAGGGGCCACAGCGCCGCGCCCCCATCGTATGTAGGCGTGACCTTCCATATCCGGATGCTGCGCAAGTGTGGCCTCTTGTTCGCCTCGTACCCGCTGTGCTTGATGTGACCTGTGGGTAACATGCATTGTGCCTTGAAGATAAGGTCGTCCACAATTGTCCACGGGCCCTTCGACTCATGGATCACTCGAGGCGCAAGGTCCGAGAACTTGCCACCAGTTTTCGAGTTGCCCGAGATTCTGTCACCCGGTTCATGGTGTTTATAAGACATGTAAGTCGCCTAGCTTCTCAATCGTCAGGTGCTACTTGTAACTTAGCTCTCCCCACCACTTTCTGTCCTGATTGTTTTCTCCTCTCCTGACGAATATCGTTGCCCCTGCATAATCACCCGACCATGGCTAGTAGCTGCCCCAGTCATACTATTAATCCGAATGCGGATCTAGTAGGCATTGGGGTAAGCCTACGCGTTTTCTTACTCGGACCTTTGAATTCCCTAGCACTCACCACTAATCTCCCCAGACTCGCATTAATTTCTACGCGACGATCCTCCTAATTTCCCTTATACCCGAAACCGAACTCACCACTGAGCTTTTGGATGGGTTGTACGAAAACTCAGTCTTCTACGGTCCATTCAGGAATCACTCTCACGGCACTGACTGGGTACGATGACGCAGGCATGAGGAGGTTTTTCCAGCGTTCCAGGAACGCTTTGCGCGCGACTCTTGTCATTGCAGTTCAAATGTTATCTACTACGGTGTTCACTGGCTGGTTGCTATACGTATGGGCGCAAAACAGTCATTTTGGACCACAGCCAGATTGCAACCACGTCGTCAAATATGTCTTTTTTTTTGCCAGCGTCCCCGCGACCGCAACCTGGTTGCGGACTCTCCTCATTGTCGGCATCGTCTTTGCCGCGTTCTCGCTCTTATTCAAGTTCAGCACGATCGTCTTTGTTAAGATGGGGCATTTTGAGGAACAATTTTGGCGCCGTGTACCCGATGCAAAATCAAGTAGCACTGATGGGAAGTCAATCTACAAACGTTTCTTGACTCTCCCTGTGGGGTGTGTTTCCCCGATTGGGTCAATACCTTCATATTTTTAATTTTGTTTGTCAGTTCGGCGGTATACGGGGTAACAACCTTAGAATTAATTGTGCGTTGCAACCTGACCTCAGGAAAGGCATGCTCATAGAGATGTTACCAGGTCCAGCGCAACCGAGCAAACATTGGGTCTGGCGAAGGCGAATGGGGATTTGGTCAAATTGTGTCACTGATTTTGATTCTGCAATGTGTTGTTGATGTCGTGGTGGCTGTCCGTGAGTGGTGGAAGGGGAGCGCTTCCAAGGACCTCGAAGGTCAATGAGGCCCAATGAGGATATTGGCTCTCAGTACTATTACTTGTATTTATACGAGCATCGCGGAATTGCATACACCGACGCAGGCAGAGACTCAGACATTTGCCGAACGGGATACGAGCCGTGACTGACGTTATCCTTATTTTTTTTGTCCTGTCTACTCTACGCCATCTAATCCATTTCCACTCTTCGTCACCGGGGCACCGAAATGCCCAGCGTCACTGTTTTGCCTCCGTCACCTCCTACACCTTTCCCCTCGTCATCCTCTTCTGCGTCTTCCGGTCTGTCTTCTTTCTTTCGCTCCTCTCATCCCCCCATTCCTGCTGATCGTTCCATGCAGCCTTAATAAACGGATCCCCGAGGCCCTTCGAGGACATGTCCGTGGCAGAGATCAAGGAACGGGCGATACAGCAAGCACAACGTGCAAGTCGCGGTTCATCCGCAATTTCCCTCATCCGTTCCGCCAAGGGCCAGATCTCCCTTGCGCAGTCATGCGAAAGTGCTGGAGACCTCAAGGGTGCTCTCAGCGCCTTCACCAAGGCAGCAAGTCTTACCCAGGTATTCATGGACACTGCAGATTTCAAGGCAGAAAGTGTTCCCGGAAAACGAGGTGTGCTGTGGAAGGAGTTTACTGAATTCCAGCAGGTGAGCTGCTCTCCATCTTCACCCTCTCCTACATGTATTCTCATCATTACGCTCTTTAGCGTGAGGGTAGCGACCTTATGCAGCGCGCACATGCCATAGAAAGTAGATTATCTCAGGTGGAAAGGTCTGCCGCCACTCAGTAGGTTTACCCTCTCCTTGCCCTCTATTTTCTTCACATATCCTCCCTAGACTCAATGGACACCACCCCTCGCCACCTCTGGAAAATGGGGTGCAAAAGGTATCCGGAGGAAGCATTGCAGATAGAATGCGGTCGCTGGAGGATGCAGGCTTGTCCGTGGGCACGACCAAACGCGTCTCGAGAGAGATCCCGTCTACCTTGTCGATACCCCTTTCCCCGACATCCACATCCTCTGATAGCACACGAACCATCCGCAACTCTCTGCAGTCCCTCGGGTTATCATCCCCCACAATCAGCCACAGTACATCTCCGTCGTTCAAGGTGTCGAGCCCTCCACCTCCCGTCCACTCATTTGTGTCGCCTTCCGCCTTTGGACCCCCGTCACCGACGTCGTCAGCCTCTTCATCCCCGCGCACTTCCTTCCTTACCCCCGTAGAGTTTTCTCAGGCATTCCCCTCCATTGATGAACTTGAGGAGTTCGATGGTCGACGGGCGATGGTCGACGTTGAGCCTCGTTCCGATACCTCGAGCAGCTCGGACAGTAAGTCTACTCCATGGTCCGGCAGTTCCCATCCTCCCGGCGACCGTTCTCCCAACGTCGCCGCCAAGTCCTTCCCCGTTCTCCCCGTCGACCTTGGCACCCGCCCATCAAGCACACCCATCACCCCCGTCGTCGACCATTTTGCAAGCCGGCCCGCATCCCCGGCGAAGCGAGCACTCGGCATACGCGGGTCCAGCTCGCCTCTCATACCCTCCGCCGAGCTCCATGTGAAGAACATGGCGGGACCGCGCGAGCTGCACGATTATATGTACAGGAACGAGCTCAAGGTGCTCATTCTCGACGTACGCACTCGTGAAGCGTTTGATTATGAACACATCCGGGGTGACGCCGTGGTATGTATCGAACCGTCTGTACTCCTCCGCGACAAGTGAGCTCTCGTTCTCCTTCCACCGCTTTCCGCACAGGGACGCTGACCGTATTGCGTTAGTGTCTCTGGACAGACGATCGAAGATTCGCTAACCGTTGCGCCACGCGACGAGTGGGTCTTGTTTTGCAACCGCGATAAATTCGACCTCATCGCGATCTATGACGACGCCTCCGAGACTCCCGGCCCCCCCGACGCACCACTTTCCAGGCTCGAACACGCGATATACGAGACTGCATTCCGCAAGATCCTCAAACGCGTACCTGTACTGCTCATTGGTGGCCTCGAAGCGTGGAAGCGTGAATTCGGCGAACGGGAGCTCGTGGTGGCCGAGGCGTCTGTGCTCCCTCCGGCACTACCACCCACTGAGGTGTTTGTCCCGCCATCGCCACAGCCGCAGTTGCCCCAGCCGCAGCTTCCCCACGCGCCGCGCCCACTGTCAGGTGTTTCCGTGACGAGTCCTACATTAGAAACGTTCAGGGCTCTACCACCGGTACCGCGCAATCCCCCGCTAGTGTCCGATATCCGCCCCCCGCCGCCCCTACCCGATAACTACCCACACCGCTCCTTCGACCAGGGTCCTGTCTCACCACGGTACGGCAATTTTGTCGTAGATGCTCTTCGTCTTGACGTACTGACTGCGTTTCCTACTCTTCTCTCCCTCCATCTCATAGCCTCCCTGAACCCCGTGAACCCCCTTCGGAACCTGCTCGCCGTCTCCAACGTAAGCCCACTATGACCCGCGCACCATCCGTGTCATCACTCAACACGCTTCCACGTACCCTGTCTGAAGGAGTACGTTTTTACTCCTCGCTACTGGACATTTCCTATGTACTTATCTCTTCGTACTTCCAGGCGCCGCAGGTCTCCCCCTCGATACCACAGGCCATGACCAACGGCACTATCCAATACCCTCAAATCGCGCGCACGCTAGTTCCGCACCACTCCGGCTCACCCTTCAATGGGTCTGCAGGCAGCTATGGCCTCGCTTCGCCGCCACAAGCATCCCTCCATCCGTCGTCACTTTCACGACGGCGTTCAGAGTACCACGACCAGTCCCAAGAGTCACTCGCTCTCACCGGCGCAGGCTTCGCATCCCGAGCGCCTATTGATTACCCTGACCTTTCAGCGCAGCACATCCTCCGCCCACCGCCGGCCGCCGCGGCGCCGAAGGAGCGCGCGCGGACCCATGCGCATTCGTTCTCGGTGCCTGCAACAGGGCCACCACCACCAACGATCCCGTCTGAGTATCCTGTGACCTACTGGTCGGATGTACAAATCGGCATTAGTGGCTTGAAGAACTTGGGAAATACGTGCTATATGAATTCGACAATCCAGTGTCTGAGCGCGACAGTACCATTTGCGCGGTTCTTCACAGGTGGGCAGTCTTTTTTTCGACTACACTGTAATGGATGAGAAGTGCTTACGTCTTTGTTCGGGGAAGACGGTCGGTGGAAGAGTGCTGTTAATATGGTGAACCCGCTGGGCACAAAGGGTAACATCGTACGTGCGTTTTCGGGGATCTTGCACGATCTGTGGCACGGGGAGATGCCGTACATCACACCTTTCCACTTCCGTGTATGCATACTTGTTTCTCTTTCTATTTTTGGTGGAGCTGACGTATTGGGCGTCGGGATGGTATCAGCGCTCTATTTGTCTGCATGCGTCGCAGTTTGGCGGATCGGAGCAGCATGATTCGCAGGAGTTCTTGAGTTTTTTACTTGATGGGCTGCACGAAGACCTGAACCGCATCCTCCACAAGCCTACATACGATGTGACAACTCCCCGGGAAGAGGAGCTCGAGAAACTCCCTCAGCAAATCGCCAGCGAGCAGGAGTGGAAGATCTACCGCATGCGGAACGATAGCATTGTCGTCGACTTCTTCCAGGGACAGTTCCGGAACCGGCTAGAATGCCTGACGTGTCGTAAGGTGAGTTTCTTTGAGTACCTTTGTTCGCTTCGCAGTGGACTTTTATTCTGGCAGACGTCAACGACATATAACAGTTTCATGTATTTGTCCCTGCCGATACCATCGATCAAGACCAGCAAGGTTGATATACAACAGTGTCTCGATGCGTTTGTCAGGACCGAAGTAATGGAAAAGTCTGACGCTTGGTAGGTGACTCGCCTCGTTTGACAGGAACTTTCTTGTTCACATTGTTCCTAAATCTGATTAGGAACTGCCCACGCTGCAAAACGCTACGCAAGGCGACCAAGACGCTCTCGCTCTCTCGGTTACCGCCCGTGCTGCTCATCCACTTTAAGCGCTTCTCGTTCAAGGGCCCATTCACGGACAAGATAGAAAAGCACATCGACTTCCCGCTAAAAAGCCTCGACTTGACCAACTACATGCCCCCGCCGCTCCCACCTGGTGTTGACCGCACGGGCATGCAGATGTACCCACCAGATGACCCTCGCTCGCAGATACCCCCATATAGGTACGATCTGTATGCGGTGACGAATCATTTCGGCAGTCTGAGCAGTGGGCACTGTAAGTCTTGTCTGGACTTACTTGGGGTGTATGGTTTGTTCATCACGTGATCGTTTTCTGGTAGATACCGCTTTTATCGCCTCGAGAGGCGGCTGGCTATACTGCGACGACAGCCGCGTCACACCCGCCAACGCGAAGGAAGTCGTCGTGAGTGGTATTTTCTTGCCCTCTTTCCTTTCTCGGTTTCATTATCTGCTGCTACTTTCACTGATCTGCGCCATCATCTCTACAGGGCAAGCCAGCATACGTCCTGTATTACAAACGTGTTAAAGCATGAAAATAGCCCCGCATGCTACATTTACACCCCCGGTTCATCCCTCCCCCTGCTTTGCCTACCTCTTTTTTTCTTAATTTTCTCTATTGCCCACATGTATTTGCACCATCTCGCACACAAGTGTTCATGATAATCGTTACACAGGACAGAACAATGTAATCGTACAGATCCCTTGAGGTGGTACCCTAGTACTCTAAGAACAAAGGAGAGGAAGAGGCCGAAAAACCAAGAGTCTAAATAAAGGCACGATCCCCAATGAGCGACTAAGATGCGAGGGTGTGCCCGAGTCCGTGAGCGTGAGCGTGCCCGTTGGTGAGCGGCATCTGTGTGCGACCCTCAAAGTGGCAGCGGTGACACGCGAACGCGCCCCCACGCGGTAGGGGGTGGAAGAACGGCGAGTAAGACGTCTTGCAGTGCGCACACTCTGGATCTTCTGCACCGTTTTCGCCGTTCGCGGCAAGCACCGTGGCTGTCGCCTGCCCACTCAGCGCAAGGTCCTTCTCCTCGAGGACGAGGTCCAGCCGCCGTGCTTTGCGCAGGAGCGCGTGCGACTGAGCGACTGGAGCCTGTTTGTAGGTGTTGCAGTACACTTGCAGGGCCGTCTGCGTTTCGAAAAAGGGGGGAAAGAGTGAGTTGATCGGCGAGCAGGGGGAAGAAAGACAAAACGAACTTCGCCATACTCGTTCGTCTCGCAAATATCGATGAGCGGCCGCCGGCCGCCCTCGTGCTCTTTGCAGCGCACGACGGGATGCATCGTGCCGACCGCACCGTTGAAAGAAACCAAGGCGCTAGGCTCGCGCTTAGCGGATTTAGTCTGCACGGACGAGGGTGAGCGTCAGTTGTCACACGTTGGTGGGGCTCGTGAGCCGTACCGCTTGGATCTCAAAGCCGAACTTGTACCCGCGGGACCACGCGCACGAGATGTGATATTCGGCGGAGCAGTCGCTGCATCGGACGACCGCGCCGCCAACTTGGCTGCACAGCGTGCATCGCTGGGGTTATGCAGTTCGTATTAACATTGTGAGTAGGAGGAATCACCACGTACCGTGGACCAGCGATGAGTGGGGATCGTGCTGATGCCCTCGACGATGCGCAACCGCTTTGCATCAGAGAATGATACTTCAGGTATGAATATTGCACACGCAAGGTGTACCCAACCCTGGCCCTCCGTAGGCTTGCAAACACGAAGAAACGAATCGGCTGGCGGATAAACTGCCCTCTTTTCGCGATCGCGCTTGGATCGCGCACAAAGCACGCAATCAGAGTTCTGTGGTCGTGAACGTAGGGAACGTAGGAGAGGAAACTGGGTCTACTTACGAGTGACGCCTCTGCGGTCTTTTCATTTTGACAGAGGTCGCACGTCCAGGACTCAACGGAGCCAGGGTCAACGATCCCACAGGCGCCTAAACATTATATAATGTAAGATAGTCCACGTAATAGTGTCGGCTGGTCTCACCAGAATGAGCCCTCGTCTGGCATTCTTTGCACTTGAACACTTTTCCGGAGCCGTACTTGTGACACGCGAGACAACGGTGCTGCGGCGTGCCGTTGCCTACGGGTGGTGATGGAGTGGAAGGGATAGAGCCGGTGGTCTGTGACGTCGGTCCTCCACGTTCAACGCCCGCTCAGTCATTAATAGACGACGATACATACCTTTACGCGTTTAGCATTCGAACCTGCGAGAGGTGTGCCTTCCCTCTTCTCCGTCTTGGCTTGCTTCACCGCAGCTGCCTCTTCGCGGATTGGCCGGAGATGGTTGAGATCGGCATACTTGCGCCATGAGATACCGCACGCGTCGCACAGAACGGACGTCTGCAGGCCCTTTGGTGCTTTCCACCAAAGTTTGGTGTCGCGCGTCCGACAGGCGCCGCACGACGCGTGCGCTTTGCTCGGTAAGCGTACAATGGAACCCTCCGAGTCCGAATCATCGCCGGAGGGCATGGCGAAGGCAGACGGGGGCGGGGTTTCGCCAGAAGGACCAAGTAGACGCCGACGGCGGTTCTCCTCGCCGAGTTTCATGCTGCGATGAGAGGCTTAGGGCAAGGTCGTAGTGAAGATGAGGCATACGTGCTTTTTCCAGTGGCCATAGTAGCGCACGACTTCATAGATGGTACGCGTGCCAACTTCATCACGGACGGTACGCAGTTCGGCGCCGTGGGTAAGGACGGCATCTTCGAACGCAGCCTTTTCGTCGTCGTCCCATTCACGGTCGGCATAACGGGTCTCTGTGCTCTTCCACTGGAGCCAGAGTACGGTCCAAGTGAGTAGTGATAACGAAAGCGAACGGGTACAATGACTGTACCTTTTCATAGCGGAAGACGTTGGACATGCTCACCGTCGAAAAGTCGTGACCAAGTGCAAACGCCTCAGAAAAACGCCGAATTACTTCAGTGAGCCAATCAACGTTTGAACGTAGGCTCTGCTTCGCTGTCAGGCGTGTCTTGCGTTGTTCAACTGCATGCCGCTGTTGTGAATGCATAGGACGGGGGTAAGTGAAGGGGACTCACGCTCAGCCACTGCATCGGAGTGAGGCGGGCCGTTAGTGTCGGAAGACTTATTGGAATCGCGTGCTTACCTTGTGTGTCAGACATCTCATGCACAAGGCTCAACACCTCTACTGTCGCCTCTCCACCACGTTCTTGGATATCTTAACGCGCAGATTTGTGAGTTCACCTCCCGACACACGAACGGAACAAGGGAAAGGCGCCAACCTGGGTCACGTGCGCCATCCTTGGGAGGGATGGGCGCTTGATATTTTGGACCAACGCGCGTGGTTGCCCGGGGAAATATAAGATCGTCAGGATCTGATGAACAAGATGAGCGCCCTCCGGGCTCCAAGGGAACGCAATCCAACGGTGTCGCTTAACTGCGCCACTTACCAAGGGTATCTTCAGCGACTGTATGTAATCTACAGCGATTGACCAACGCTCACGTCAGCGTTCGGAAATCATCGGTCGAGAAGAATACGGACCCAAAGTATCGGAACGGCCACATCTTGAAGTGACGCACTGGCACATTCTCTTCCTTCTCGGCCAGTGTGCGGTCCTTCCGTGGACGCCCGCGCCCGCGCGCTGGTGGCGCGTGGGATTTCGGTTTTGTTGAGGGAGATGGCGCGTGCCGTACGTCATGACCCTCAACGGCTTGCTCATGGGCGCGCGAACATGGCCCACATGTCCAGCCGTACCCGCGAGTAGGCTTAGCGATCAGAGGTGGCTGTACGCAACCCATGTGGAAGAATGACTTGCAACGGTCGCACCGGACGGTTTCTTGTCTGCGTGAAAAGGGGGGACGAGAACGGACGATGAGACAGCCGGAAAGGGGAGGGCTGTGAAAGAGCGGTGAACTTACGGGGGGCACCAGTTGGAACAGGTGTCACAGTTCCGGAGGGCATCCGTGAGGTCAGGAACGATTTCCTTCTCCGCAACAACGTATTCGTAACGTTGGGTCAGTACATCGCGGATGTGCGTGGGTACTGGGAAACGGTCACGCGATCAGTAAGCTCCCCCGCACATGCATGGGTCATAGGCGCTACGCACGGTTGCGGACATCGTTGGATTGGATCACCTCAAATTCCTTCTTGATATATGGGTCGAAGAGTCTGTTGAAATAGAACCGGTCCGGGCGCTTCTTCCAACCGGCGAGGTCCGTAATCTTGTCGCGGTGCACAACGTAGCACCTGGCGCGCAATTGGGCGACCTCGCAGATCTCAGAATAGATCGCCGCAAGGAGTAGCCGTGAGTCCGCCACGGGGCGGTCGCTCACGTCTGAGGGGCGATAATACCACGCTAGGCGCACGCGCGTGTACACCGACGCGGGCTCCTTGCCTTTGCCCTTGTGCGACGGCGGCATACCCTCTGCAGGAAGGAATTCCATAATGCGTGCGACAGAATACGGCGTGCCGTCGCGAATGGACCAGCTGGGCGAACAGTAGACATGGTCTTAATTTGAATTCGTAGATGGTGAGTAAGAAGCGAAAAATGCGAAATAAACCGGGTCAGACCCTGAGGGGATTGGGGAGTGACGAGAATGAAAATTCACCATTGATTTTGACTTGTTCACCGTTTTTGAGGGTAATGGAGGCGGCCATGAGGCGGGTCTGCGGGATTAAGTGAAGGATCTTGGCGAATGCCAAGAGTCCAGGAATAATTGTCCAAAGGGTAGGTCGGATAGAGAAAGTCAAGAAGAGGCTCTTTAAGACCAGAGCCGTTTTTTTATGAGGTGTAGAGGAGGTAGTAGATGGGAGGTTGAGCCAGGCCTGATACCCCCAACTTGAAGAAGTGGACCAGTGCTAGAATCCAAACTCCGACAAATGCATGTATCGGTGACTGGTGACTGTGTCCTTCTCTCGTATTATGTGGGACGAATTGTCGTCGGTAGAATATCGATGCACTTTGAACGTCGACTTTTGGTACTCGAGGTTGTCAACGGCGTTCAACTTGCCGTTGATGTGGCGATGTGGTGTGTAAGTCTCATTCCTTTTTGGACCTGATGCCTTCGTCAGGAGCCAGAACCTGATCGACAAACAAGGATGGAGAGAAAGTCCGCGTCTCGGTCTCTTTGTCTTGTTTTTCTTTTTCATAGAAATTTGTGGCCGCACCGCAATTCGCGTCACCCTAAATTTCTTTATTTCGATATCTTTACGCCTACTTATGGGTCCCTGGCAGGTGGAACGGCACTGAACCAATTATGAATAAGATCTTCTCGGCTAATCAGAGTTGTTTCCGTGTCTAAGGGGTCGAATGCGGTACCGCCGCCTCCGCCTTGAAAAGAGTCGCGCAAAGCCCAGACCTCCTATTTCTCTTTCCAAGAAGACGCAAACCCGTTACTCGCCTGATTCTGCTCATCTCATCGCTCGCTCGTCCTCGAGCTGGTCTCGTTCGCTTTCCGCTCTGGCCACTTCTAATAACGCAACAGCGCCCACAGCTTCTACTTCCACCCGATGGACTTTTGATGACATCCCCATGTCTTCCATGTCGCTCGAGGAATCACGGGGACACCTTACCCGGCGCTGGAACCACACTGTCGCTCTTGACAATTCCAACTTGGATCCCGAGGCTCCTGTTATCCTGCCTCCTCCTGCAGTCACCGTCAGTACCACCGCGCGGAGGCAAAAGAAGACAATTCGCATCAACGGGGCACATCGCGTCCGTGTCCACTGGGGTCGCTTCCGTCGCCGTCTTGGCACGGACGCTTCTCCCTCCACTCCATCCCTCGTCGAAGATTCTGCGACTGCCAACAATCCTGACTTCCGCACTGATTCTGACAACAGCTCCCCAGACGATGACAACGCAGAACTTGAAGTCGACGAGGTAATCGTTGACCGAAACTGGACCGATGACACAAAGTCATCTGTTTCGCTCTCTGAGCAAAATATTTCCCCTGAAAAGTCAGGCGGCCACTCTGCCGATCACGACTCCGTGACTGTGCATACTGGCGGCTTCTGGGGCCTCTGTACACCCCTCATCGTTCTAAGATGGCGTGTTTTGCCCGCCATTGTCAACTTCTTCTCCCCAAAATTTCCCAGCGAGAAATCGGAGCTGCATTATATCAAGGAGAACTGGTTCATGCGTAAAGTGCGTTGCACATTTTGCATGTTACGGTAGTCATCGTCCCCTTCTCATTGTCATTTTCACGGTTCATCGTCTATGTCTACCGCACTGCAGCCGCTCGCAATTTGGTCCTCCCTATTTTTTTTAGTCACCTGGGCGGTCAACGCAGCACTCGTTGTTGGCCCTGTTCTACTCATAGACAAAATATTTTTATACGGCGTGAGTAACGTGGTTTATATTCTAGCGTTGCCCTCTAACGGTGGCCCAGATTGCACCTGCTTGCACCCTCCCCGTCCTTCCCGTTGTCATCTACGACTGGCCACGTGATCGCCCCAATGTCTATCAAGTCATAATTTCTATCTCAATCTGGTGTTGGTGCGCGGCCTATGTCGGTTCTGTTACGTTCTGATTCCTCACCAACGATGTAGGGGGTGTTATCAACTTTTGTACATGTAGGCACATCCCCATGGGTTCTCTCTCTGGGCTCTCATGTCACCGGCCTCCAGCTTCCTCTGTGGTCTTTACAACCCAAATTTCTCGATTTTTAGTTGTGGAAGAAGGGACTTTCTGACCATGTTCTAGTACGCATCTTTCATACCACCGCTACTCATTTCACTACGCTCATAACCACCTGTCAGCTTCTTGTGCGCGTTGCAAACTGTAGCTCTCTTCGGCTTGCGCCAGAAGCGATTGCCTGCTGTCGTCTGTGCTACGGTCTGGGTTTGCCTGTAATTGACTCCTCTCCATCCCTCCCTCCGTTTACCTTCTCATTTCTCAACTCGTTCAGTGCGAGCTCGGTTATTCTCCCACACCGCAAGGTATGGACAAAAAGTGAGTTCGCCTCTACTTGGTATTTCTTGCCTCGCGGGTCCTCTGACCCCATGTTCTCAATGCCGGATTCTCTCAGACGTCCTCAATTTTATCATCTTCCAAGGGTTCTTGGTTTGCGTACACTACATGCTCGAAACCGTACGTTGATTTGTCTCTCTCCGTCGAATGCCGACCCTAAGTCTTTTGTTTTTGGACTGTGATACTGTATCGCAGTCTGAACGCAGGCTCTACATACTGCGTGATCAGCTCAAGGTGCAGTTTCTCGCAACACAAAAGGCACAGATCAACGAACGGAAGGCTGCAGACTCGAAGCGACGTCTGACTTCGTGCGTTGCTTTTGCGGAGAAGGATTGTATGCCTGGTCTAATCCGAGCCTATCAACCGTTGCAGATATGTATTTCATGATAAGTCTAACTTTTCGATCATTTAACCCGGAGTTGTGTTGATGGAGCCAGTGGGGCGTGGTTGCACAGGTCCGCGTACCGCTCAACACTGCCTGTGAGTGCTGTTCTTCGGTGCTAGTCCCTGAGAAGACGCTGACGTGCATCCGCCGGTGGGTATGGTGAGCAGTGCTCGCTGTGCAGAACATGGAGGCGACTGGGATCGTGCCTCGGGCGCAGGAAATTGAGTTCAAGGCGTTGGAAGGGAGCTTGAGCATGATGTCCAAAGGCAAGTACATATCACATCTCCTCCCATGAACATTCGTGTTCTGATCGACTCGCCCTTAACTTTGTTAGTTCTGAATGACGTCCTAGATTTGTGTGTTTATACTTCTCTACGGGCCTGGGAGTTTACTGATGTCAAACCCTGTCCGTGTATCAATCAAATGACATAGCAATCGGATGGATAGTGGCCGTTTTGAATCCGTGTCCAGGCCATACTCCTTCCATCAGGTTATGCGCGGTTTGTTCGTACCATTGCGCCTCGCGACGGATGCCCGTCATCTTGAGCTCGTGACGGACCTTGACCCGTGTATCGATAAAGTGTGTTCTTCATCTTTTCCCCGTCGCACTTTACCATAGACCGGCTGTTTCTCGCCCCCTTCCGTGGTGTCTGATCGTACAATTCAGGTTGCGCGCGGCCTTGATCCTGAGATAGTTCTCGATCAGGACGCCCCTGCACTTGTGGTTGGTGACGAAACTCGGCTGATGCAGATTGTTACGAACCTGGCGAGCAATGCATGCAAGTTTACACCGCCTGGGGGCAGGCTGCATATCGCCACACGGTTGATTGTGCCTGCGTGCTCCCACCACGGCTCATCCACAGATCAAAGTGCGGAGGAGGGGGACGGCGAGACGGAGAAAGGGAAGCACGCAAAAGATGGGACGGTTGAGATGCCTGAGCTCTCGGCAAGCTCGCTTGACCAACATAATCGATCGCATGAACCGCGGAGAAGTTGGATCGTAGTCAGAATCGAAGTGACAGATACCGGATATGGCATTCCACCGAAGGAAATGGTCCAGTCGAAGCTGTTTTGCACGTTCAATTTTTTTTCTTTCTTTGGGCGTTGTACTGACTTATTTTGTGTACACAGCGGCATTTAATCAAACAGAACAAGGGAAGCAGCAAGGTGGAAAGGGGACTGGTCTTGGCCTCGCCCTCGTCAGGCAGATAGTCAAGCGCAGTGGCGGACGGCTTGGCGTCTCGTCCCGCGTCGGCAAGGGCTCCACGTTCTGGGTTGAACTCCGTATGTTTAGCACCTCCTCCATACTCTCCCTTCACTTTTCGGATGCGCTGATGCGGTACATGCTCTCAGCACTTGGCATTGGTTCACAGGCGACTGTGCCACGAACTCCTGCCCCCGTGCCCTTAGATGACGAGGAACTGTCTAAACTCCCCGGTCCGCATCTCTCAGTCGATTTGACGAACAAAGCTCCAGGGGAGGGGGACGTCCCCCCTGCACCTCACCTGGTCATCGATGTGGAACCACCAAGGGCAAGCGTGGGACAGGGCGCTAGAAGGGACAGTGGTAGCGGTGCCTGGTCGCCGATGGGGTCGCGGCGCAGCTCGCCGGCAATGCACAGTCTCATGGAACATGGTGGGTTGGTTGAAATCGGACCCAAGGCCCATTCGTCGCCCTCGGTGATCACCCGCACGATCGGTGACGCGCTCGCACTCGCAACAACGCCAGAAGAGGAAGTGGGGAACCCAGCCGATGCAGTCGCATCTTCCATGTCGTGGGCACCACCTGCGCTCCCTTCGCCGGTTTCTTTGCAGGAAGCCCCAGACACACCTCCGTGTACGTCACAAAACCCTGAAGTCCTCGTCACCTTTGCGACGCCGCGACAACCGTCGCCAGCATTGGCGAACCCACCCGACATTGCGGTCCCACTGCTGCAGCCACGACCACCGCGGTCATTAGGAAGGTCAGAGGAGCCATCAACGATGGTCCCAACGGGGCTGCGAGTACTCGTGGTAGACGACGACGCATTGACCCGGACTTTGATGACTCGGATGCTCGCTCGGCTGGGCTGCAAAGTGAGCACGGCTGAGAACGGCGAGGTTGCGCTTGAGATGGTACTTGGCGACTGTAGTGGACGCTTCGCCGTCGTGTTTTTGGACAATCAGATGCCAGTCATGAGTGGCCTCTCAATGGTCGCGAAACTAAGGGGGGCAGGGAGGAGAGATTTCGTCGTTGGCGTGACGGGGAACGCGCTGTTATCAGACCAGGAAGAATACCTCGAGGCGGGCGTGGACAGGTGCGTGCTTTCCCTTGCTACGTGAAGGCTTGGAAATCGTGTGTGATGATAGTTGTTTCTAGGGTATTAACTAAACCTGTGCGTGAGCGCAACCTGAGAAGTATGCTTACGCTTGCTGGTGAGCGGTTGTCGACTGGCGCGACCGAGGATAGTGCATCGCCATGAACCGGTCCTCACTCCCTCGGCCCAGTCCTTTGTTTCGTTGTCGTGCTTTGTGTAATATCTCTCCTCTAGCACACGACTCATCTTCTACCTTCTCCATCGCATCCCCTCCCACTATCATTCTTCCCATTTTCGTTATTCTACTCTGCTCATTTATTTGTTTATTTGTCTACTACGCTCAATGTCTTCGACCTGCTTGTACACGGTCATACAAAACGTCTTTCTAGGTCGGTTTTTTGGGTTATTCCCTTTGGGGTATTTTTTTAAAGATCCATTTTTGTGCCCACCCCTGTTGCGCTTCTCTAGAGCGTGTACAGTTGGTTATCATTCCTTTCTAACACATCATCTTGTGCTCTCCTTTCCCTCGCTCTTGGCTTTTGTTGACACTAGCGGTAAGGGGCTCCTCTGATAGCATCAAGCGGGAAAGCGTACGGTACGACAGTTTCGAAGGTCCCGATGTAAGCGTACGCCACGATATCTCGATTTCGAGTGTGCGAAACGTCAAGCGGAAAAGGATGCAATACGATACTGTTACATCATGATGTGGTCTGTATTCGTTTACTTCATCTTTGCATTTTCCCAATGTCTTCTGCGAGGTCGAGGGAGACGGATTCTTTTTGAATGGAGGAGCGTACCTCTTTTAATTTTTGTATTAGACTTTTCACTTTGCCGTGTACTATGCTGTCTTTCTTTGGAGATGAGTTTGATGACACTGGCCCCGATAGACGTCGTCTTTCCTTATAAATAATGATGGGCCTGGTCGACCGCAATACGTTCGTGCTTCTTATTGTCATCACAAATGTCCAGACCTGGCAAGGAGACCTAGAGTTGATCGCATGGCAATGGCGCTACTGTGGGAGTAAGCGACCAATCCTATAGTACAAATGAATTGCTACAATAAGTCTGTGTTAAGTTACACTCCTTTTCCCCTTTTGAAACCGAACCGTCAATTGTATACATCTCTACATTGTTCTCCTCAATGAGCCGCGTGACACTCATTGTCGCCGCAACGACAAATAACGGGATCGGGCATGCCGGAAAGATGCCTTGGCGCTTACCACAGGAAATGCAATATTTCGCCAAGGTGACGAGCGGAAAGGACACCGCACAGGATGTCGGGTGCGAGAAGAACGGGAAGAACGCGGTGGTGATGGGCCGTGCAACATGGGAGAGCATACCGCATCGATTTCGCCCGCTTGCAGGGCGGATCAACATCGTCGTGTCGCGGCAAGCCGAGTACGATCTGTGCGTGAATCTCGCTCGAGGACTTACATGGAACGCACGCTGACCCATCAACTGGAATGCTTCGGTGAGCAGGGGCGTGACACGGATGGGCACGGGTGAGAACAAAAAGGAGGGTGAGGGCGGTTCGGACACGGTGGTCCTGGCGCCGAGCCTCGAGGCCGCGCTCCAACGCGCGCACGCTGCTGACGCAAGCCGGCTCTTCGTAATCGGGGGTGCGAAGCTCTACGCCGCGGCACTGCCGTTTGCGGAACGTGTGCTTCTGACACGGATCGTCGAACCCGCGTTTGAGGAGTGCGACGTCTTCATGCCAGACTTTATCGGGGGTGAGGGCGGACGGGAGTGGACGCGGGCGGGGCCCGATGCGCTCAGCGCGTGGGTGGGGTTCGATGCGCCGAAGGGATTGCAGAGCGAGCGAGGGGTGCAGTATGAGTTTGAGATGTGGACGAGGGAGTAGCGTAAATAATAACAATTGTATATGTGCAGCACGAGGCTGGTGACTTGAAATGGCAATTGAGACGAGGGTGCTCGCTCGCACTCACACACACTCCCAGCCTCTCCTCTTTCATTCTTCATCCATCCCATCCCATCCATGTCTCAGTCTCCCCCTCACTCGCCCACAGAGGGACATAATCCGTCCTCTACTTCTCTTTCCAACCAAGGCGCTATTCATGCACCCACAATAGATAATCTCGACCCCAGTCTCGACGGTGAGGTCAACGCTGCACGCGGCGTAGGTGCGTTCGCTTCCGTTTCCCTGCAGTGCATGCCGCCCTCGTGGCTCACACAGCGCCCTGCTCAGATCCCGCCATACCGCAGAAACGGGAGCGCGAAGTGTCGCTCGAGCCCGCAACCCCACAACCAGATGATACCGTGCGTGACTCTCATTCGTCCCCACCCTCGATACTTGCTGCGGCCATCTGACCCTGAAGATAGGAACAGGACGCCACTTTGCACGAACATCGCTCGCGGTCGCCGGTGAAGAAGAGTCGCGCGCTATCTACTCCTGCCGAGGTCGACGAAAACGACAACGAGGAACAAGACGAAAACTTTGTCGATGCATCAGAAAATGAAGGCCCAGCTTCGTCCCCGGATCCTTCGCCGCCTCATGAATCAAAAGTGTTCCAAATATCCGTTGAAGATATTAATTGGCGTAATGGCCAAGGCACGCCGCAAGCTGGTATCGACATCGCCCCGGTCACCACGGCCCCTGATGATGCGGCACCCCCGGAACCACAAGCCCAGATAGGGACCTCATCCCCGACATCCACCGTCCCAACCCCCGAAATACAGAACCAATCTGGCACCATGAAAGTCTCTGCTGCCGAAGATGTTGATCCATCAATGCCAATAGCCGAAGCGGCTTCTGCTGCCTCATCGGAGTCCCTCTCTGCGCCACCGATCACCACCGTTCCTCCGGTCATCGAGGACGTCCGCGCCACGACCCCTGCTATGCCTCAGTCTCAGCCCGCGGCTACGCCTCCCCGTGATCCTGACAGCCCCCCAATTAAGGAACTGTCGGGCGACGATGCCGGTGAGGACACCAATCCGAAGGAGATCAAGCGGCCCACACCACCGCATTCCGAGATTGATGGTGCAACCAAGCGCCCCCGCGAGGATGAGGACGGGGACGTGGATCCTAATCCGCGCGAGCCAAAGCGTGCATCGCCACCGCCAGAGAAAGAGATAGAAAAGAAAGACCGGCCAACAAAGAAGAAGAATGGGTCGGATTCACACACGTCGAGCACGCCCGCCTCGCCTAGGACTAAGTCTGGATCAGTTTTTGTAGGCCACTCTCGGTTTCCAATTTGTTGGGTTGTATGAGCTGACATGTACACAGGGCGGCGGCGGCTTCCTTGCGTACGCGGCTGTGACTTCGCCATTTGCGGCTGTTAAGGGCCCCAACCTTTTCAGTGCCCCTTCCACTCCTGCTGCAACCACAAGCACGTCAACAACCACGAGCACGACCATAACGTCAACTCCCATCTCGATTGCTGCCCCCACTTTGACCACTGCTCCCTCCGTACTCAGCTCCCCACCCAAGACTGTCCCTAGTTCACCAATCCAGCGCGCTGCCAGCCCAACGCCCGCCAAGCGGTCTGGTTTTGAAGCGTTCGCGACCGCAGCGTCACCATTCGCGTCAGCGGCTGCGCGCGCTCGGTCCCCTGTACGTCGCTCTGGTTCTCCAGGTCCGGGTACAGGGACACGGTCGAATCCCTTTGCGGTATATGCAGCAGGGGGTGCCCAAGGGTTGTTTGGCACGACTGGGGCGCCAGCAGCGAAGCGCGCTCGCGGGGATAGCGACAGTATCGCTCCTGGCGAGTGCGGCGGGGAGAGCAGTAGTTGGCGTGAGGGTAGCGTCGGGGCAGAGAAGACGTTTGGGGAACGACTAAGAGCCGGTTCAGGCTCAGGCGGCGACGAGGAGGATGAGCCCGATGGTGGGGTGTGGGGGGAGAATGTCACGAACGCAAAGTGGGCTGAGCAGGAGGGTAAACCCAGTTGCAACACTTCTTTATTACAAAGCTTTTTGAACGTTGACTTTGCCTTTTTTTTGTCTAGTATTGACAGGCGAGGAAGAGGACGAAACGATACACAGCGTGCGCGGGAAATTATTCGTGCTCAGCGAACAGAACCAGTGGAAGGAGCGCGGGAGCGGCTTACTGCGCCTCAACAGGCGGCGGGTGGACCACAGCGGTGCGCGACTGGGTAGGTTTCATTTTATCTACGGTAACGTCCTGGAGAATCTAGAGCTTATTCTTCCTCTCTCCCCCCCTTTCTTGTCGCACGAAGTGATGCGAAAGGACGCCGTATACGCCGTGCTGTTGAATGTGACGCTCTTTCGTGGCATGAGCTGCTCGATTGCTCAGGATCCGCGGTACCTGCGATTTAGCGTGTTGACGCCCATCGGGACCACACACTATAACCTTCGGGTGCGTTATGTTCTCTTACCCCAGGCTCGGTCCTCAGAAACTTTGTATTAGGTGGGGAGCGCACAGGCCGCGGTGGACCTTCTACGGGTGATCAACGACAATATCCCCCGTGCCTAGGCCAGCGCGCCAAGTTCGTGCTGCCCTAAATCTTTGCCGCTTTGCTTTGTTGTTGCGAGCGGAGTATTTGTCACGACAGCAAGTGCGATGCTTGCGATGCCACCTCCCCGGATATACATGTATTTTCACGTAGACCCTCGGGAGACATTACTCCACAAGTCACGCAGACGATCCTCTCCTTGACTACATACAGGGACCGCGCCGACAGCCGCCTACTCTGTTTTACAGTGAAGAGGTAAGACTGAGGGCATTGTGCCGCGTAATTTGAAGTACTGTAGGTGCGGCGTCGTGATGATTCCCAAGACCCAAGAGAAGAGAAGGTGAAGCACGTGGAGATAGTGCCCGTCCGGCCAATCCAAATGCTGCTTCCGGGAGTTCATCAGTTCCGAAACGAAAATGGCGTCATAATGGCAGGTGTCCCAGACGGTTTACTGTTACGATAACAGTCGGATCGCATGCGCTATCATACAGTATCTACTGTAATGATGTCATCAGGTTGTCTTCTTCTCGCGAGGATCAGTAGCACGATCAAGTCTCATGACATCCATCCCCACACTCCTCCGCGTTGCCATCTTCCGCTACTACAAGCTCTAAATATAGGTACCCCCCCGTGTCGCAGAAAATCATATATGGGGCACTCGACACTATGGCCCAGACTCGGACACCAGGGGCGAAGGATGCGAAAGATGAATATATGAGAACTGAGACGGAGGCGCTGATCGTAATGCATAACTGCAGCATAACGCCTGCATGAGGTCCGAATGGGCGTAAATTCGCACTCGCACTAAAGGCGCGCGTCAGTCACGGGGCGCAGCGCCGTACCAACTAGGAAACAATGAAGCATCTTGGCACCTGGCCATCTGGGACCAGGCGTCAAAAGAATTAAAATTTAGTGCCCACCCGGCCAAAATCTACATGCCAACTCATGGTCTCTGGTGGCAAGTAGACCTTCAAGTTCCACTTTATCCTCTCACGTACTTTCTACCCTTCTTAATCGGCGAGCGTTTGAGCGCGAACCCTTTGCCCAGTGAAAAAACTCATCACCTGCGGCACTTATGCACTTGGGCAGATGCAGTGTCACGCACCAGATCTTATTGAACTTGATAGCGGGCCTGTCATTGTAACACCTATGTAAAATTTTACTTTCTGGTCAGAACCCAACCGTGACACCAAAGCGTACTTACAATACACGACGCAATGAATATGATCGACTGAGCATGACTGTTTTTTCCCGAAGCACGTCGATTGAAACATACGTTTTCCTACGCACAGCGCATCCAAATCGACCCAGATAAGCCTGACCGTCGTGGTGGCGCGAGGCCTCTTAGTCCTCCAGTAGTACTCCTGAATTAAACCTGAAGTCATCCACCCCAAACTGGCGCCATCGATCTTCTTTCGTCCTTGTTCTATTGTGGTTCAGACCCCTTTCTTTTCGCATTGCACCGCATCGGGTCGCGTTCCTTTCTGACCGTGATCGCTTTGACAGTTGATGATCGGATGACTGACCTTGCGGAGCTGGCCGTT
>WNGR01002174.1_pt1 | contig 21645 bp, 24 predicted proteins | sample 5407581 | NCBI WGS metagenome assembly WNGR01 (sample SAMN13153383, study PRJNA577476) | soil metagenome | isolation source: 80 cm soil or saprolite under Garry oak tree replicate 2 | place: USA:California | collected 2016-06-15
TGATAAAACGGAAGTGAGGGGTGTCTTGAAGGGGCAGTCATAGTAGATGGCAGGTAGGGCAGTAAGAAGGGTATATATGACGAGACAGGGTACGACGAATGCGAGTACGATTCGGGCGAGTGTGGTGTCGATGTTATAAAGGAAGACGATGAGCCCGCCAAAGAAGAGGAACAAAGATATGTGAAGGAGCCTGATGAGGAAGCATTGGTAAACTGGGTCATTAACGGGATAAGAAGAGAGATGACGCACATGGGGATCGCATCGACCATATCGGCGAGGTGGAATTTCTGGACGCCCTTTTGCAGATAGGTACGCATGCGAGCGCGTTCATGTGGGATGAAACGCTCTTCTGTGCCTTGGAGATAGATGCGTGACCATTGCTGAACAAGGGTAGCGGATAGTGCACAGGTTAGACTGAATACCAAGCTTAGAAACCAAAGGGCGTTGATGATGAGGAAGGGAGTATTAGTATGGCTATTCGGGGAGGGGAGAGGAAAGCTATTCTGGGGGGGCAAGAGAGGAGAGCTAGGAGGGCTTGCTGACTGAGCCAAGAAAGTAACAGCCTGTGCGGTGAGGTTCGCTGTAACCGCGCCAACGTCAGGCTGGAGAGCCTTGTAGCTGTCTACGAGGAATGTGGAGACGACTGCAGAGAAAAGACCGGACTGGAGTATGGGGTAGGATGAGTGGGTTATGCATGCTCAAGGAGAACAAGTGGAGCGTACGAATATGAGGATGCCGTCCATGTCACCCTTCCAGCTCTCAACGAGGGCGCGGTCAAATTTCTCTGCGTGGGTGAGGCATATGGACCAGATTTCCGCAGAATTGTCTACCGTGGGAGCGGATATAGGAGAGCCAACTAGGGTAGCAGCTGGGGAGTTGGGGAATTAGACAACTAGGAGAGGGAAACATGAAGTTTAAGGTACCTGCGGGGTTGAGAGATATTCTCCCTGGGTCAGGATCGCTATCGAGGGACGGACTGGGGGAGTGGGTCATGGTCACTGTTGGAGGACAAGGAGAGGATGCTCGGCCCAAATTTGAAGGCGCACGCACGTTCCAGTGTCCCAGGGGCAGTACTGTACTTGCAATCAGTACAACACCTGCCACTGCTGCCACTGAGCGGCCGTACCTGATCATGTCTCTTCGGTCCGGTCCATGGCCGAGGAGATGCTTGACCCAAATTTGAAGGGAGGGAGCGTCAACATCAAGTGGCAGTACTGTAACTAGTACCGGACCTGCCACCAATCGGTCGTACCCCTCCTCGGTCCGGTTTCCCGTCGCTCCCCTTTTGCCCTCGTCCGCCAGTGCCGATGCATACAACACTGGCTCGTTTAGCTGAAAATATCTCGAAACGACCTCTCAATCTTAGGGAAGCCACCGCAGCACTTCTACCGCCTATCCCGTACGCCGCTATATCTGTAGATGCCTTCCACAATCTGATGTTCTTCAGTTTGTATCGGAGAATACTGCGCGCCCATAGATATTTGCCTGTGGAGATGCGCTCACTGGGAGACGATTATGTCAAAGCTGGTGCGCCTGCGTGTCGTGTCGTTACATCCCGAATATTTCTGACACGTCTCTCAGAATTTCGTCGACATAGGGATGTAACCAACCCAGGACATGTCATTGGCTTCTTGTCACAGTGGAAGGTTTACCTCGACCAAATTCCCATAGGTCCAGAGGCTCAGCACTTCCGCGGGAAGAAGTTAGACCCTACCATCTTTGAGAAGGTGCGCGTGGGACAAACTCCGGTGTCCGTTCCAGTCACCAAGGCCTTATTTTTTCAGCTTTCCGAGGAACAGCTAGGTCAGATGTATGAACTTATGAACGCTACTAAGGACCTTTGGAAACTGGATGTTGATCGTGACCGTGATACCCGATAGACTAAATCCAATATTTTTCTGTGTTCTTGAGTGCCTCCATAACATGAGTCCGGGCTCTCCAAAACACTCTGGACAGTCAGTTATTGTACACTGCAATGTTACCGGGCCGTTGTTCCTGTCATATATCACGTGAGGTATGTGGATCTCTTTCCCTTTAAGGGTTTGGTGCTGCCAACGGCGTATACATAACCCTCTCTGTGCGCAACATATTGCTACAGCACGACCATGGATCCCAACCCGAATGCGGTAAGCATGATAATCTTGTCATTTCGATTAATTTCGTTATCGTCCTTCTAGTCAATCTCGACTGCTAATGCGCCGTACCGTGACCTGCCTGTTGCCTCCAGCTCGCTTTTCTCTTCCAAAGCAAAGAAAGGTGTGTGTTGATGGTTTTCCCAGAACTAAACGCATAAATTACGTGGCCTAATGGAACTCAAGGCTTGACCTTTGAGCAAATAGGCAACGCGATCAACAAAGACGAGGTCTGGGTTGCCGCCTTGTTCTACGGGCAGGTTAGTCACATCCCCCTCGGCTTACACCTCAAGTATGCCTTGTAATAACGTCTGCCAAAGGCTAAGGCCACAGATGATGAACTGCGCGACCTCTCGAAAGTCCTAGGAATCGGGCACGAGAGCCTGATAGCAGAACTCGGGTCGCATTGGTACCCGAACCGTGGGATTGGTCCCATCCCGCCCACCGATCCCGTGATATACCGCCTCTTCGAGGTAAGCTAGCCGTCTGTTCGATGATCTCTCGTCATCTAATATTCGATAAGGGTGTTTTGGTGTACGGCCACGCATTGAAGGTACTCTAGTCTCACAGGACTTCCAGGACATCGTGCTAATCAACTCTCCGTGGTTTCGGTCCAGGCCGTCATACATGAGAAAGTGGGTCGCAACTTTGACCAGCTACATCGGGGAACTAATCAACTTTTCGCAGTTCGGAGACGGCATCATGTCAATGATCGACTGTAAGGTCCACGTCGAAAAGAAGCCCGATCCCAAGGGCGACCGCGTCGTGTTGACATTTGAGTGAGCCCCCCCACCTCCACCAACTTTCTCACATGGAGACAGAGCTGACATGGTCGTGTGAAACATAGTGGGAAATTCCTACCCTATGCAAAGTGGTGACGGGCTGTTATCTCGCGCCATCGACCAGTGAATGTACGAGGATTTGTGAATTATCAGATCATTTTTGCAGCAGGAACCATTTCACGCGGCGTCAACGTCGAGAATGACAGCCTGAAAGTAAATTGAGCGTGAGCACACAGATTTGCGATGGTCTTTGAACTTTGAGTGAGAGAGCGTTTCGGACATGCTTTAGTCAATCTCTCCCCAGCCCTCCTGAACTACCGCGTCTGGTCGATAACCAAAGCGTGATCGCCATTCATTTCCACCACAAAGTGATTTCTTTGGTGCACGGTAATGTGCGTCTTTGCATGGTCTTCTCTCTGACTGTGGGGAGTATCAATCAGTTGGGCACCCCGTGCTATATCCAATCAACCGATTGTTCGGTCTTGGGTCCTCTACATGATGCACGCGTTGGCCGCCAGGTGAGTGTGTGCTTTGATCCTCTGTTCCACAATTTTAGCTTTAGTAACAATGGATGTTAGTAGTGCGTCCTCCTATTCATCCATTTTGTGGCAGATGAATCCGCTCCCGTGTGTCATGACCATGATATAAACTCTTCGGCTTGATACTCGCCATCCCTAGCCCCCCTTGGCCCTCAGGACTTGCGCTGTGGATCGGTGCACTAACTCCATCGTTTTCACATACCATCGTTTTCCTCTCGTTCTTCTATTATACCCCACATGTCTCCTAACACCGTCAACGATATACTCCACCCTACGGTCGAACCAGTTCTGGATAACTTTGTAGGTGGCAGTAAGCACATTCTCTCACACTTAGTTTGGGCTCACTACTCTCCGTTCGCGACGTACCCAGCGAGAGACCTCAGAAGATCTCGGGCGACTCCAGTTGTTTCAATTCGGCTGCCCCGGCGCCGGATTTGACTTTGACTATATCCCGCCTCTTGGCCACACATCTGAAAACTGCGCTGGTGACGCAGACATTGGAGATGAGGCGCATGTCGCATCTATAACGGGCCAATATCCACCCACCGATAGAGACAAGTCCCTCTCTTCGTCGTTAGACGCTTCCAACTCGAGCGATTCTTCCTGGCTCGGTGGCCACCTTGAATCATCCAATGGTACATCCCATTACGGGAGCTCCGGCTCTGACAAGCAAGACCTCTCCACGAACGACCGGGACGAGGCCATGGGTGCTGATGAAACCAACCCTGTGGAGGAGGACATTCAGCCGACCACGACAGACCAACGGATGTATGCCACCCCGGACGAGGCCGGACTTTCCGGTCCCCTCGCAACTGTAGAGCAGTTCGCGCAAGCACCTAGTGTTCGTCATCCCTTGCCCCCCTCTCATGCACACAACAACTAAAGACGTACCACAACCCAGGAGCCCGTAGGCTGGACCTACCGCGAAGTGCTCGAAATGATCGCCTTCCCACCATCTGAAGCCCCGCACCTCTGGTACTCCAACGTCTCGAAGCTGGCCACTCAGATAGGCATGCCAGTCGGGTCTACCGGCAGAGACATCGTCGCTTTTATCATGCATGTCGCGGCCGCAAAGAATGAGCTCGATCGGGTTTCCGAGCTTATCAGGTCGATGGCTGGTACCGCAAAGGCTGTCGAACGTCAAGCAGTTGTGTCTAGCATGCTCGCATCCACCGTCCCAAATGCGCCCTTAGCCGCTCCTTTGGAGGGTAACGCGTCTCCTGTCGTTGAGACCGATTCAAGCCGGGCTCGCAAGAGGGTACACGATAAGGTAAGTCTCGCACCTGCGCCATCGTCGGCGAACTCACGGTATACTAGATCTCCTCCGTGTCCGAACCCGGCGATCTCGAGGAGCTGGAATCCTCTTCTTCTTCTTCCATTACCGACGATGATGCGAAAGCAATGGCGTCCGAGTCTTGCCCTGCCCAACGCTCCAAGTATTCTGAAGAGGATTTGTACTGCCGCATTGACGACTGTCTCTGGGCCTTCAACGACCCTCGCACCTGCATGAAGCATCGTCAGCGGCACTTCCCGGTCCAATGGCCCTGCCCGGGACCGTGCAAGAAAACGGAGAAGGAGGGCAAGTTCGCGCGCGACGAGACCCTCAAGCGTCATCTGCTCTTTCCACGCAACGCGGCCTGCAAGAAGGTGGTCCTCGAGCTGCTTGACCTCCAGTCCATCCCAGTTTCGGGCGCACTCTGGCTCGCTCCACTTCGCGATGGCCCTGATCGGCCGTGGGAGTCCCCAGATTTCCAGCTGACGGATCTCAAAACGGTCAAGGAAAGGAAGATGAACGTTCGTGGTTCGGCCGAAGCGCCGTCCCCTTCTGAGAAAACTCGTCGTCGTCGTTACAAGTAACTTTTCCCCCCCTATGTCTCCACCTGCGTCCCGTGTCCATTTGTCTGCCCTTTAATTTTCTCGATGCAGTAACACCCAATTTGGTTAACTCTGTGAATCGTCTCATCTTCTTTCTTGTTATCGTAAACCTTAATCGACGGGTGCAGTAAAACGTACGCCCCATCTTGTGATGTGATTTTGCCCAAGTCTTCATTGTTTGGATCTCTTACTTTACGGCCATCGTGTAAAGGTCTTAATGGAATTTCATCCCAATCACGCATTCACACCGTTCCCCCCCATGTCCCAGACCCCAGGCCCCAGGCCTCAGGGGCCTCACTATGCGAGGCAAGACGTGCCAACGCGGCACCCTGACCAATGAGCTGCATGCACTTTTCTCTCAAGCCTCGATCGGGTGGATCAAGGTGAGTACCTGACCTAGATTTGACAGCCTAACCACCGCCCGAAGTTGGGTTGCGTCTGTGGCCACTGTCGTGCTCCACAGCTTGGCTTTGCGCCGTACCATGCCGCGACCGACGTTCGCACATACCTCGGAGCGCACATCTCCGCAACAAAACAGACGCCAGGGCGCTTGCCAGGGCGAGTATCACGTAGATTGTTCGCTTCAGAATGCGGACTGAAGGCTGTCTGTGTCGTCTGATGGACGTGCACTCTGGTCATATCACCAGGCCTTCAGGGCGCGGGGCTTGTCTCTACTCGGAACTATCTGAGATCCTTTTCGGGTGAACCCCATCTGCACGCAGCGGCGTTTACACAGGGTGGCCGCGTTGCGCGGGTACACCAGATTGAGCGCTGAGTGGGGGAACACTCCGACTTTGTTACAAACGATTGAGGGTCTGCCGGTGGGCTAGGGATCAGCCCAACTTTCCACACTTAGTAGGCACTAGCCGCCAAAGTGCCCTCAAATGGGAGGTCCGCAACAGGTACCACGGAGTTCTCGGATTAACTTGACTGCTCTTGTGACTGCTTTCAATGACTTGACCGCTGCCGGAATATTTGTGTTCCGAATTCCTGCTCTTCACCGGAGCGGCCGACGAGGCACTCTATCGAAGCCGATCAAGTCGCCCCCGACAACAACACTTGGAGACTCACTCGAGCGGTATAGAAATATTCTGTAGGACAAATCCGGGAGCCGTGAATCTGAGACGGAGGAGAGCCTGGACCTGGGCGTCTTCAAAGCACCAGTGGCACACATTTGGACGTACTCTTATGTACAAATCACTAAATCACTCACACAAAAGTCGCCCGAGCGTCCTCAACCCTTTGCCCATTCGCCCGGACCTGCGATTACTATGTAATCTCTATTTCTCGAGTCCCATACCGTGGCGCTGGCGGACCAACTACCCCTTTCACAAATTAGACGCGTAATATATGCCGTACTACAGCAAGTTGTTTTTGAACCCGTCGGTTTATAATTATGCCGCTGAGTCATCCGAGTCGCATACAACCAGCCTAGGAGATTATGGCTTAATGTGTCTGGCAGGGTCATTCAGAGCGAGAATTCCAGGAACACCCGATATCAGCAAATGTGGTCGACTCCGCCTCGACTCGCCGTGTTTGAATGTACTAATCTACGCTCACTTTTAGCTACACGGTCCTTTGGATCTGTCGCAGATGTGGCCGATCTAGCCAGACGTTTCTACGACCCACGTGAAGAATATTAATCTCAGCGGTCACTGGGCCGTCACCATGCCAGCTAACCACAAATGTCCGGGATGTACTTGCCTGTGAACTGGTTACGTGCTTGCGTTGTTGGCATGGGGTACCACTCAATGCCTCCGACTTGAAAACGTTGTGCCCCTGCCAATCACCCTGAAAGACGTCACTAAACACGCCGTAGCCCATCTTGTCTTCCCAGCGCTCGATCACACCATCTGCAATGTACCCCAGATTTCAGCAGAGGACGTAAAAGTGCGTTGGGTTAGCTCACTTGCACCATCGATATGCGATGGACACTCATTCCATTGCACACTGGAGGGGCAGGCGCGGGAACAAATTCGCGTAACTGAGCGGGTTACTGAGACTATTCCATCCAGAATTTCCTCACTTCGTTAGTCTTACGATTCGACAGCTTCGAAAACGTTAGGACGTGAGCGCGCAAGAACTTGCACACTTATCTAACAATAGGGATGTGTTCCATGCGTGCCCAAAAGACTGACCTGAGTGCACGACGCACGACTTGACGCACGACGTACAGCGGGCGAGAAATGACTCAGCATGCCCTGGAAGCCGGAAGAGAAGCGAAAATGCAACCACCTGGACACAGCCGGTACGCGTGGGAAAGCACTCTCATCTGCCGCTGGCATGTCAGGATTTCCATTAGCAATCTCGGCGGGGTATGTTTGCACCCTCTCGGCTTCCCGTACCATCCCCAATGGTGCGGCGCATGCTTGCCATGATCATCTCCGGTTCTGGCTTCGCAGTTCGAGAAACTACAGTAGACCGGAAAAGTTATCTATGTACGCCCATTGAACCGCAGATTTGGTACTGTGCGCTAGGCGCACATCAGCTTCTGGTTCCCTGTAGCCGTCTTCTTTGCAACTTCCAGGAATTAAGGGGCATATCATTTCGCGCACGTGTCGCACGCATCTTACAGTCGGAATACATGTTCGGAGCAGCCACTGGTAATCCTTGCCTCTTCATCTCTATGAGCGCGCGGAGAATATGAGACTTAGTTCGGGACGGATTTTCGAAAAGCAATGTTGTCATAAGTAGTTGCAGTTACGCGAAGCGAGTATCTCGGAGATGAAATAACCGAGGAACGGCGACCTGTCAAAAGTTGTGAGCAATTGAGTTGAGAGGACATGCAGAATAACGCAAGGTGATAGAGATGTGTGGGAAAGATGAGTCTTTGAAAATACGAGACTTGAGGGATGTACGACAGAAGACTCGGAAGTACTTGGGAGCGTTTGGACTACTCAGACGAGGTACATTGGTTGCAAACATGACTTGAATGCTTTTCTCGGTCAAACTATGAGCGCTATGAGCTCTTGGGAATCATGTCCTGGAATTTTATTAACTCGGTAAGTTTCAGGCTTTCAGACTTGTTCCAAAACCCGGACCGCACGTTATGGACAACCGGGCCGAGAAGCGGTGAGTTTATATGCCAGTCGCCTTGGACGGTGACGACGGCGACGATTCCTCGGAATTCGTAATGAGCTTCAACTTAAGCTTACAATCTAAGTATAAGGTACGTATTATCCGTCTCTGCTGAATGACGGAAATGAGATCCCTGCACTGGGTTTTGGTTCGCTGTCTTATACACCATTCAGTGTCTAGAAGTTTTCGGCTCTTCGTGAAGGCAACTATCAGCCCTGCATACCGAAGGGTCAAGTGGGCACTAGAGGTACTATTAGAACCTCTTCGAATCTCAAAGATGCCACGACTGTGTTCACCCTCACTGTCGACGACGTCGGCGGGCTATCGTTACATCGTACGTCGCTTTTCATTTCCATGCCTCCTCTAACTTAATACCCACACTCTGGGTCTTTAGGACTCTGCAGAATGGTACGAGAACGAACGTGAATGTGGTCAAGCCATTACCCTTTTGCAATTGGTCTGGTGCACTGCGCTCGGATATCTTCTACTAGTATTCGACCAAGCTGAAAGAGAACGCCAGAACTGACACCACCAGAAGGGCAAACACTCGGTCCTTAGAATTAAGTGGTCTAGGATATATCGACCTCTATCTTATTCATGGACTCTGGGGCGGGCCAGACGCCCAACGCCGAGCTTGGGAGGCATGCGTCGCAGTACAGAAAGGGGGGACCATCGGAATTAGTATTATTGGCATCCGCTGTGCGAGAGCTGCTTGACACTGCGCTGCCGCTACCCGCCGTTCACCAGTTGCGTCACCACACATCGCCCACTTGCGATTGCTATATGATCGAGCGGTCAAGCTCAGAGACTAATACCGAGATTCTAGAGTTCTGCACGGACAGCGGGATCATTCTAGAAGTATACCCATTTTCCAATGATGCGGAACCATTGTCGTAACTCACATATAGGCGTGGAATGCGGGCGGGCGGGCAATGCGCTTGGTACCTCCATCGATTGTAAGACTCGCAAAAAAGTATGGCAAAGGCCCCAGCCCACATTTTTCTCCGCTACTCGTTGCAGAAGGTGTCGTTCCCGTTGTGTCGTTCCCGCCTTGGTAGACGTAATGTTTCGTGCACAGGGTTTTGTTCCGCTTATGAAATCCGCGAATGAGCCCACATCGTCTCGAATGCGGACATCTTCACTTTTGAGCTAGCCCCCGGATCATCTAGGTGAACGTGCGTTCCCCATCTTTTTGCCGCTACGGTCTACTTAGGACTGGTGCCATTGACACAAGATTTGATAATTGATTGGGATACAACCTGCCCGTGATGTTTTGAAGGCTCATTTCGGGAGCGTGAATCTATCAGCTATTGAATAATGCGATCCCGTATCGGGGTATGTCATCGCGTAAGACTAAGCAATGAGAAAATGTACCAGCCCTGCGGGCGGTTCCAGATAATGGAAGAGCGGACGAAACTAACACCACATGCTGCACGCCTGTCCTGGCCTGTCATTCCGCTCTGCATCCGCAGTAGGTTCACGCGAACACACCACAAGCCGCGAGGACGAATGATATTGTTCCTCAGGTGATCATATACAAGGGCGAGCCTTCTTCATGTGAGCTCATGTATGTTTCCGCAACTCAACACTGAGCTCACTTTATGTGGTCGTGAGTTGCGGCGCAACAAGCGACAAGGTAACGACTCGGAGCGCCTGCTACTGCAGTCTCGGCAGTGTATTAACACGCTGCACACTCAAGCCAGATGGGAATTTGTCACCGCTGGCGAGTGACACCAGACAATGTCATTCCTTTTGTACCGCATTCGGATAACTTGCCGTGACTCGGACTGAATTAGATGATTGGGTGTTCCCACAGTAGGATCGTCTTCAGCATTCGGCGCTTAAATCTGGGCGCGAGTCTTGCGCCGACACGGAGTAGCCCAGCTTTTCATAGATAACCCGCTGGAGGATTGCTTTTGAAAAATGCCCAACAATAACAAGAGGGAGCCCCACTCGCTGGGTTTCAAATTACGCTCCGCCTCCGCGAGAAGGTAACAGCAATAAACACCGGAGCAGAGCAGAAACGAGAGTTTGTCTGTCACCGCCGTATCCGCATTCTGGTCTATACAGGCACACGGAGATCGTTCGGATTAGGACACCCTGGGACACATCTCGTTCCCCAATTGATAATGGCCGTGCAGCACTCGCACTGCAAAACCCAGCTTGTCCCTCCGTTGCCATGCTTGTATGCCGTCTGGACGTCTCTGGCGTCCACAGGGGTAATCCCCACGCCAGGAAGCCAGTCCGAATCGTTGATGCCACCAAATCAAGATTGTCCCACACTGTTAATTGAGCGTGCGGCGCACTACACACGACAATCTCCCGAAGTGGCGTGGTGGGGCGCAGCAGCAGGATACAGGCAAAACCGATCCAGATTCACCGGCACAGATTGGCTTCCGTTCTTACAGACGAAATCTGAAACAGTAAGCGTGTCGGGCTAGACTTGGCTACCCGGAAGCGCTTTTCCCAGGCCTCGGAAAGAGGGGGCATAACAAGCATGACACGAATAGAGTTTGCTGCAATCTGGGGGACGTTAGACCCCTCATCCCTGCTGCTCTTACCCGAACAAGCGGACGCAACGGTCAGACGGCCGGTCGTCACACCGCAAACTGCTCGAAACGTGTGTTCGCCGTCGGACTCTCAGAGTTTTCTCATCAGCGTCGGGCACGGCCCGTATTACAGGGAACCGGAAACAACGTGATGACAGCACTTCCCAGACCCTGAGGCATGAGCGCCTGGGCGCCTCGGGAACTCACGCTCTCGAATGTCGCCACCCCATAGGTCGCCTCAGTCCGGTACCGCCGAATCATTCCGTCCTCACACCGCTCTTACATAACTCCTCTCGATTATCGATTTACTGGAGCAACTCTCCATAAGTAACATTGCGATATTCAAATCACTTCGCGGAGTACATTTTTTTTCGGCTACGAACGAGAGAAAAGGGAATTGCTTCGACATTAGCCCCCCATGGTAACATTGGTGATTCAAGGGACTGCTCCAGAACTGCGTCATGCGACTGGATGGAATGGACAAAGAGCTCCCGGGTAATAGACCCTTAAAAAGGGACCAACACGGCCTTTTGTTTGGAACCTCCTGTACTATCTTACATTCAACTATGGATTCGCCAGCAGGACGTCGCCCTTCCCAAGCTACCCCTGACGTCCAGCACTTTATAGGTTACGTGGAAACAACCACTGATGCCCTCCGTCTCATCATGGCCGCGCGTCAGGGTATTATCCCGCGTATCACCCGGCGGCTTAACGACTCTGAGCGTAGGTCCATGATCAGGACTGGCGCCGTGTTCGTCTTCTGTGTCGAGGAGAGCGGAATTAGGCGTTGGACAGAGGGCCTCTCTTGGTCGCCGTCGCGGATTGTGGGCAATTTCCTAGTATGTCGTTCGTTTCTCTGCGCAGCCATGGAGACGCCTCACAGCGCCTTTTAGATGTACCGCGAGGTCGGAGAGCGAAACTCAAACAGGGGGGCTGACACTGCGCTGCTTCCCCCTGGAACTTCGACATTTCGTGTCGCTCCACCAAGCACTCCAGCCAACTCGTACTATCATGGAAGGTCAGATTCTAGTGGTCTTAGAGACTCTGGCGGGGCATTGCGGCCGAGCGGTCTCATAAAGAAGGCAACGAATCCTCAATCAACCCGATAAGCACGCGTGCGCTGACCCACTGATCCTGGTACCAGTAGACCATCACAGTAAAGGTGTCCGGCACGGACCACCACCTCGTTTCGTATTATCGAGAGGACGACATTGCACGCGGCCTCCTGCAACGCCCTACAAGTCGGCCCGATATCATGCGCCTTACTATCCCGCCGGAGATGGTACGCGCAACAAACTTCCGACATCCGCCCCACGTAGAAATTGGTCCTGACGGGAACGCACATATGTAAACCGAAATTTTCATGCCTGGTGTTATGTGGAAGGGTGACATTGTACATGTGCCGTCTCCAGATACGATGCAGAAGAGGCCGATTCCTCAAGGCGCCAGTACGACCGGGCGTTGTTGCCTTCCGCCCCCAATCGAGCAGTGTCTTCTCCAGATCATGCGCCCTCCGCATACCCCATTCATCAGAGTGATACCGCCCCAACAAGGTTGCCCTCGTTTCAAACGAATAATTTTGCCCCAGGACGCTCCCTAGGTCCTCATTTTTCCCAGGTACACCACGCAGATCCGGCGCGGACGCGCGCCCATTACTCGTGGTCGCCCCCAGCCACGCCTGTTGACCCCAGCACGCCTGCACAGAGCACTCGTTCATCAATACCATGGTCTTCAACTGGAGCAACCTTCCACGACGCGAACCCCAGTTCCCCAGCCAACTCGTATTATTCACAGTCACAGGCGCATCCGAGTCATCCCAGCGCCTCGCCAAACGTGAATCAAAGAGAGCTTTACTTCTCCCATCAGTACGCACGAACCGGGACGCCTGGGTGGACGCCACGCACATCAAATTCTCCGGACATCGCAGATAGGCGAATCTCCACCGCTCAGCCTCTGGGTCCTATAGCCCAGAATCAACCGTCTTACACAACTCCATATATAGATGAGCCTCGCAGAGGTGTTTACGACAGTACGACTACCCGTGGAACGTAAGGCACGGTGCTACAAGGAGGGGAGACCTTACCATGCCGATCCGTGGTGGGAAGGAAGGACTTTTATCCATCAAGGGGTCGCATTAATTGATGACCGGAGCAGTGGTTTTAGGGGTTGTGCGTCTATTGCGTTTATGTGGACTGCAGCAGTTAACACGCGTGCCGATCATGCAGGTCTGATGATCTGGTTATATCATGTTGTACGATACGTCTCGCCTTCTCTGCCGGGCTATGTGTCAAATGAACAAATTACGTCCGAGGCTTATAGTTGAGGCTCATTGAAATACCAAACGCCGGCTAGGTGACACGACTAAAGTACAGTCAGACACGCGTCAGTATAGACCCGGTGTAAGACAGGCAGTTATCATCAGTGCATCAACAGCGAGTTATTGCGTGAGCTCGGAGTTTCTTATCGGTTTGTTTTATATTATCGTGCCATGGTGGTCAATGGCGACACAGCTCCTCACTTAATCGAAGAGCACCGCCTCCAGAATCGATAACCTTGACACATTGAACACAAACACTCCCCCCCCCCTACTTTGCCTAACGCAGCACACGAACGGGACGACGACCCTTGGAGACACTAACAGAAGCGACGACATCAGCAAGGGATATTTTTTGTTGCTCGATTTAATACAACATAGCTCTGACGCCGGGCACGGCGCACAGAGGTGGACCAACAGAACTAAGTCGGGCCAACATTGCTCCTTGGTTCGCCGTCCAGAAGTAGAACCCCCCTAACGTGCATACGTGATGGTCGTTCGCTACTGGGCCTCTCCGCAGCCGACTCGGACGCAGCGGCGTACGGTTGACCCGTCGCTGATCGGACACATCGCTAACCATCTACCCTCCTCCGCCTGTACGCCGTTCGATGAAGCCTCGAATATTCGCATGGCCCTCGACGCTTCCAAAGAAGCAACGTTTTGCAGCGTTCTCCCACAGCACGACGTCCAGTTGCCGCGCGTAATTGAGGACGTATTCGTAGTCGGCTTGGGATGCGAACGCTGTGTACAAAAAGCCTGTAGCGGTGCGGATGCCAAGGCAAGTAGATTAGCCGATATAAAGGATCACAAAGGCGGAAAGAAACAGCCCAGCGTACCTTCCTCCGCCTTGATGCGGTTGCGCTCCAGCTCCCATAGCCGGATCTGGTCTTGCACTGTCACAGGGAGCAGAGGCTTCTGTAGGACGCGAGCAGCTAATTAGAAGAGGTGGTCCAAAAGGTGCATGCGACGTACGTTCTTACGCATTTGCGGGTGCGCATAGGTAGTGAGGTAACTGATGATCTAACGATGGAACGGTCTTTAGTATCCACGTAGCGCCACACCCTATCCCGTTCATTAGACGGACACAAAGTGGCTAGAATATCGGCAACAGCCCCACTGCAAGAAAAATATTAGAAGAGAAGTAGGGCGACCCTTACCTGATCCGCTGTGATACCGTTTAGAAGGGCTTTTCGTACACTCTCGCGTGTGATTGCACCCACTACAAGGTTTGGGAAACGCGATCTCACTGACACAAACAGATTTAGGACCGCAGTCTGAAGTGGGTTATCTGCCCGCTGAGGTCAGGGAACGGGCACAGGGCAATGAAATGCGAGGCAAGTAGCGCGTACCGGTGTACGCATACAAGCGGTAGTTTGTCTCAAGCACGATAAACCCCTGCTCCTGCGCACCGCTCGCATTAGTAGCGGTTGGCAAAGGCGGTAGAGAGGATGTCAGCGTCGTAGCAAGGCGCGTCGGACTGAAGCGACGAGACGATGCCTGGGGAATCGGCGTCAGCACCGCAGAATATCACGCGGAACAGCCGCTTCGCCTTGCGTTGCCAAATCAGACCGTAGTCGCGCAAGTCCTCGAGCATCGCCCGTTGCGTATCGCTAAGGTTCTCCGTTGAATATTCCTAGAGGCACCGCCGATCAACGTTCCGAGTCGGAGCGGGGCCTGAAAAGTCCTCACTCGTCCGAGCTCCATCGTCGATAACATGAATAAGAAGCTGAGTACTTCTACAAGATCCATTTGCCTTTCCTGGTTTTGGGAACCCAAAGTAGGTGAGAACCGACAGAACGCAATCAGAACACTGCTCGCACCTCGACCATTTGGAGATACTGCAGCAACAACTCCCAAAGCTGAGCATGAGGCGTGTGTAACAAAAATTGAAACCCAGAAGATGTGATCTGAAGTTGGCCCCTACAAAGTTCTCGCATCAGACAGGTTCATGGACAACCAAACGCTCTGACTGGTTCATCGCCATGAGGCCGTTGCGCTGCAGGAGAAAAAGGACGCCCTGAGAAGGTTTAACAGGCATCTGACCAGTCCCAGAAGAAACCATATAGTGCAGAATGGTCTAGAAATGGTCAGTTTACAGTAGGGACTGTGCCTGGCTGTTTATACCTCCCAGCGCTCAAGAGCGTACGCGTCTAACGCGTCAATTGATGGGGCAAGACGTTTATCGTCCGATTCCGCTGGAACGCCAAAGCTGACGCTGGTCCCACTGGAGCGCGATGACTTGTGAGTGGACAGAGATAAGAGTAAGGTTGTTTGTATGTACCCGCCCGTGATAGCTTGTCGCATACTGGACTTGAATGCAGGGCTCAACCCAAGTTTGGTAGTGACATTATTTGACAAAATGTGTAATCGTGCGAGTAAGTCGAGAGCATCATCGAAATGCCTGACAGAGCGTAATTGCATGTAACCAAATGGAAAAGTGGATATGATCCCCACGTTTTCCCTTCTTTTGTTACCCAGGAAGACATAGTAGCAGTCGGAATGGACGACTCGAGCCACAGAAGATTCATGACAAGTTGCCGTTCCACGGCTCCCAGAAGTCTCACGGATGTATTAGAACACGTGTGAAAGGGCACATCGCATTCGAGCGTACCGAAATATGGAAAGGCATGAGGATGGACGCTGGTACAAGCGAGTGAGAGAAGTTTGTGACTGGGTCTGAAGAAATGGGAGAAGAGCATGGAGACTGCGCTCTTGTTGCTCCCCGGCCTTTCCAGTGGCACTAGGCATCCTCGCCTCTAGACTGTTGCCGTGTTCGTCGGTATCCTCGGAGTCTAAGGAGGCGTCGTCGTCGTCGTCGTCGTCGTCGTTGCCGCGAGGTGACCCGACCCTGGCACGGGTTTCGGAACGAGAATCCGAACGATTTTTTTTAGAGTTCACGGCTAATGGTCGAGAAGGCTCTAATTACGTGTACACGTCGTCGCACAAGATGTTACTAGCAACACAACAGCGATAGTTTATTTCACTACGATTTACAGTACAATGTCTACGCAGAAACCATATTCGAGGTCAAGGACCTAAAGGAGATTTCGAGTTAGCAAACTATCAAGCCGACAGATAAATTTGCGCTGTTAAAGTCAGACATCCATTGGAAGGACTACTGCCCTCATCGTGCCGACCCCCACCTGGCGCCCAGCGCACCAACCCGAAGGAAGGCGGTCCACGCTCCACTCAGCTAATGGGTTCAGCGAGTAAGAGGGGAAATATAGACGTTCGGTACTAGGGGAGTACTCCTTGCGAGAGGGCACTTGAGTGGAAACTGCGAATTTCGGCGTTGTTTCATCTCGGCAGCGCAAGAGATAACATTGCATCCAGAAGAATACTACTCACCAAGATAGATGAAGTGAACGACACTCAAGACGAGACCTAGAGAGAATGGTCACGAGCAATTAGCATAGGGGCTCGAATTCAGAGAACATAGACAGATGGTCAGACAAAATGGTACTGGCAAGCACGCTGTGTGTCTTTGAAAGACAGATGTCTGTTGCGAACAGACAACTCTATTCCTCGGCATGGTCGTATAGGACGGGGAAGAGAATAAAGTCATCCCGAAAATAAGAGAGGAAAAGAGGAGACCACTTACGAGTTACGAGAAAACGACTCGATGACAACAAACGGTATTTTTTTTTTTTAAGGTCAGTGCGGTGGTCCGTGCGCTTATTATATGAGAAAGATCACGTGCCATGCAGTCAGACCGCCGTTCCACGCCTTTAGTTTGGACATCACATCGACGACGACGACAACAACGAAAACGGCACATTCTGTATAGAACATATGGAGGATAGCGCGCCAGTAACAGCTGTGAGATCATCAACTCCTGCCGTCCCACAGCGCCGTGCGCATCACGAGGTTATTGACGTCGACGAGCTTGACGACCATCGTCCACCTCGACGACCAAGACTCCAAGTCCATTCGCCCGAAAACCGAACGTCGTCGGACATCATCGTATTAGACGGCGACGATGGTGTGGAAACTGGGCCGTCCACGCGGCCTAGACCCACAGGTGAGCTTGCCTCTTCCGTAATTACCTCGTCCTGATCTGGTTCTCCCAGGTGGCCGATTACGTTCTCCTCCTCCACCAATACAAATCGTTCATGCACCACCTCCAGTTCCCCCTTTACCTTCACGCCATCGTCCTCGACAACAGACGCGCGCTTTCCCTCCAGATGTTATCCGCCCTAACGTAGAGCCTTTCGCGTTTGAAAGAGCTATGGTAGCCCACGTACCGAGACCAGCATCACATCCTCCCCCCGGCAACGCTTCTCGTCCCCGTCCTATAATCAGCCTAGGCGGTGGATTCGTCTCACTGAACAATCGCCGCGAAGCCGAATTACTCCAGCACCAGCAAGCCCGAGATCAGGCGCGTCAGCGCTATTTTGATCGTCTGCGCATTGCCCGGGGTATACACCAACGCCATGGCTTTCTCTCGCAAACCATCGGACGAATCTTTCCCACATGGCTCTTTGGCGATCCGACGGATGAAGAAATGATGGACGCGCTTGCGTTTTCCGACTTGGCTGCTGCAGAAGCTGGTCCGTTTGACTTCGGAGACGACCGTGCACAACCTCGACGTGCGCAGCATGAATACCGCGTTGCTTATACCCACCCATACCCTCCTGCTCCTGGCTTCACTCACAACTTTGAGTCTCCGTCGCCGTCCGTCACCGTTATTGATGTAGACGAAGAGCCAGGCCCCAGTGGCAAATTCACTGGATCGTCCTCATCCAGCGAGAATGTGAATACGCTCGTCTGCGCTCGTTGCCTGGATCCCCTCGTCCTTGGCGGGAGCAGTATGTCCGAAGACGAACGTACTCGTCGCCGCCTTTGGAGCTTACGTTGTGGACACATGCTCGACGGCAAATGTATGGCCGAATTGATGAAGCCGCAGCCTACACCAGATATAGAGCCCAGCATGGAAGTTGCTGGTACTAACTCCTCCGATTCCAGGATGCGAGGCAAGGACCCCTCGGTTGAAACCCCTTCCTCGCTTAGTTCGCAGGGTCTGGTTTTGGACGGCACAGTGCGTCTTGACACGGGGCCATCCGCGCGTACTACAAAGGCGAGAGGGAAAGCCCGCGCCATCGAACGGCAGCCTGAACCATCGCAGTTAGCTGAGGACGGCAGCGAACCAGCTACATCCACCGAGAACAGCTCTATACGTTCGCGCTTACGACCACGGAACATGGCGGGACATGTAGTTCATACACCTTCGTCATCGTCTACATCATTCCGTGCCTCTACTCGGTCTTCGTCGCAACGTACCTTGGCCCCCGTCCACCCTACCTCATTGGCGCCCGTTGCCAGCGCAGCTCCCCAGACCAAGAGGCGACCCAAGGGTAAGGGTAAGCAGAAGGTCGTAGAACCATTGATTCTTGGACGGCACGAGTGGCGTTGTCCCGTTGCCCTCTGCGAGCGTTTGCATCTAAGTCTTGATATTGAGACCCAGGGCTGGGTAATGGACGAAACACAAGGTGCAATTCCCGTCTTTGCGTGATGTTGTAAGGTACGCCAACACGCGTCCTCATGACGAATGTTCTGGTCTCAAGAATCTGTTCTCAGACTGTAATGGCGTTGTATAACGCCAGCCAGGCGCCCCTCCCTCATGACCGATATTGTGACACTAGCTCCTCCATCAAGACGAGTATTTGGATGAGTGAAGGTTGATTAATAAACAGCCCTTTTCTCACCTCATGGTATACAACCGCTCCGTAGCGTGCGATAGTGCAGCTGCCGCGGGTGCCTGCGCTAGTCTCAAGCACACGTAGAACTACAAATCCCTCATATGGCTCGCTCAGTCGGGATGGCATAAGGAACTGCCGGAACATGGAATCTGCGTTGCATTATGCCCACGGTGCTGTTGATGAGGATCACGCTCGACTCGCGCTAGATACTGGCAACCATCTGTCCTGGTCTCTTTCTGATGACTTCTCCATTGTTGGCGATATCGTTTCTCCTGCACCACTGCGTACGTCTTCGTGAATCTCAGATCTACCTATTCGGGATGACCACTGCTTCGCCGTGGCGTTCAGCCACTGTTATGGTTTTGTGAGCAATAGACGCTCACTTTATCGAGAACCGGACAAGCTCTGGTCGAGTTTGCATGACAACATTCTCATCTAGTAGTCACGGAAACGGAAGCCCCGTTTTTGCGGTGTTGGTCTCAAACACGCAAGTCACCCGTCTCACGCTAATAACGGGTGCTTCAACCATGTGTTCTCCGGACCTGGGTGACCAAATAGCACATAGCCCTGGTTTTTTTTTATTGAGTCAAGGCGCTCAATTGCCCTCTTAATTAGAGACGGAGGTTTCCTCACTGAAAGTCGCAGCCGCATTGTGCTTGAGTACCGCCCACGGGTGCAGATTCCATTCTCGCGTTGATATCGGTACCTTGCGGTTTCGTCTCGAGCTAGCGTATTCTCTATGGGAGGGAATCGGCTTGCCCGATTTGCTCCAACATTGACCTCCCAGTGGAAGTGTCTCGACCATCTTGTAAGTTTGATTAATGGTCTTAAACATCACTTTCCCAGCGTGCTCCATAATGACTTCAGACGTGCTTTGTTGCCTCGATAGGGACGTGAGAATGATATCGTACATGGGAAAGCCAACGCTCTATCATTCTTAAGAGATATCACGTGATGATACTGGCGCTTTATAGACTTCTAGCGCTTGAAGATTCACACAAGGGAGGGTCATTCCCACTCTTTGTCCGACCGTATGTCAGGCACCAACACTCTTTATTTCCCATGAACCTAGGTCAGAGGACGCCCCTGATTTCAGTATCAAGTGTCACACATGCTCTAGTTTCACATGCCCAGTCTCGTTTGGGCGCACCTCTCGAAATCCTTGGTCAACCCATTGCGCATGGTGGTCTAGCTCACAACGAATTAATATTGCGGCCGGCCATCCTCAACGCTAAGGAGACTACCTCACTACATCATTGCTTGCTGTCTCTGGATTGGCTCTTGGGGGCTAATGAGGGTTCGGAGCTGATATTTCCCGGCATTCAGCGTGCGTACCCAGCGCTGGCTGCCAGCGCCGCAAAGAGGGCCAATCTCCTCCGCTTTCGAGCGGTCCCACGTAGGTGCGACTCACAGCCTTTTTCTTGCTACCTTGATTGTGAACAGAATTTTGATCGGGGATAGTTGACGCTTGGAAAGGGGGGTCTATGTGCACGTCGCACATTCGTCGTTTGACTCTCAGTCTTCGATGTATTGATTTCAGGATTTCGTAGGGCCACGCGCTCATGTATTCCTTGACTTTCCTTCTGCGGTCGCCAAGCATTGGAGCGGAATGCAACTTTGGAAACACCCGGCGTTCAAGGTTTGTTCGTTCATCACAACATCATACCAAACGAGAATTGAGATATGGCCGTGCGATACTTTGGGTTCTCCTTCCCGGGATCGTTCTATTCACACAGCCAAAGATATACTCCTTCTGATCGGCCTGTTCTCTTTACTGATGTCTAAGCGCAATTGGACTGAGGCCCAGGATGTCAGTAGTGGAACATTTCTCTCATGTAAGCTATCGTGAAGTACCGTAAGGCAGAAGACTTACCCCGGATGGCTGAGGGTTTGTCAGGGGCATTGCTCCGCGTGCAGGCCGGAACCTCAATTCAACGTGGAACGCTCAGCCTGTGACACATCTTGCACCGGCAAGTTCCCATTCCACGCAACGGCGGCCACGTACGTCCGACTTGGAAGTTTGGTGGCCGGGTTTGTACCGTATGATGTTCCTCATCAGAACCGCAGCACGCGTGATTGCCTGATGCGAGGCGAAGAGTTGCTTTTCCTAGTATCTGTCAACACTGGGAAACGGATCCCTGGCGGATCCCCAAACAAGCGCTCGTGTTAAGAACACAGCAGAGCCACGTCGTGAGGGGACGGCAGGGTTCTTTCTATGAGCGCACTCTTCTTTTCCTTCTGTGGTTTGAGAGATCCGTTCCCTCTGTAGCATGAGAGGAGAGACCCCTTTAACGGGCGACGACCACGCACTTTGGATATGTACCATCGCGCAGCAATATTTCCGCGTGGATAGACCTGCGGATCCGATTCAACGCGTACATGTGGGATCTCATTCCGACTCGGAACGCCACCAAGCATCAATGCGCCTACCGCAATCCCGCCGCTGTCAAAGTACGTAATTCGTAATACTTACGTGCGTATCGATTTATATGGGTTGCCTAGAACCGGGTCTGGCCCATCGTGTCACGTGTAGACGTATGGTGAATGCACACTCCTGGCTTCCCCACATAACATGCAGAAAAATTCACACATTCAGATCTCCTACTATCATGTCCAACAAGTTGCACAGGTTCTCACAGCTGCCCATCAAAAAGGTCTGAGTAGATCAATGCCTTAC
>WNGR01007206.1_pt1 | contig 21637 bp, 20 predicted proteins | sample 5407581 | NCBI WGS metagenome assembly WNGR01 (sample SAMN13153383, study PRJNA577476) | soil metagenome | isolation source: 80 cm soil or saprolite under Garry oak tree replicate 2 | place: USA:California | collected 2016-06-15
GGATTGGTGATTCAAGGGAGGCCTTGATCACGTTCACGCCGAACTGCTGCTCGGTGACCAGCTTGAGGCCGTCCAGTGCGGTCAGTGCGCGGATGTAAGCTACGCCGCCTCCGGGGACAATCCCCTCGTCAACGGCTGCACGGGTCGCGTGCAGTGCATCTTCAACGCGGGCTTTTTTCTCTTTCATTTCAACTTCAGTTGCCGCGCCGACCTTGATAACGGCTACGCCGCCAACAAGCTTGGCCAGACGCTCCTGGAGTTTTTCCTTGTCGTAGTCGCTGGCAGTTTCTTCAGCCTGGGCGCGGAGCATCTTGACGCGGCCCTGGATGGCTTCTTCCTTGCCATTGCCGTCGATGATGGTGGTGTTGTCTTTGTCGATGGTGATGCGCTTGGCCTGGCCGAGCATTTCAACCGTAGTCTGGTCAAGTTTGAAGCCGACCTCTTCGGAGATAACCTGGCCGCCGGTCAGGATGGCGATATCTTCGAGCATCGCTTTACGGCGATCGCCGAAGCCTGGAGCTTTAACGGCACAGACATTCAGGACGCCGCGCAGTTTGTTGACAACCAGAGTTGCCAGCGCTTCGCCATCGATGTCTTCAGCGATGATCAGGAGCGGACGGCCTGATTTGGCGCTTGTCTCCAGAACCGGGAGGAGATCCTTCATGTTGGAGATCTTCTTGTCATGGATCAGGATCATCGCGTTTTCGATGGAGCATTCCATCCGCTCCGGGTCGGTCACGAAGTAGGGGGAGAGATAGCCGCGGTCGAACTGCATCCCTTCGACGGTCTCAAGGCTGGTTTCCATCGCCTTGGCTTCCTCGACGGTGATGACGCCTTCCTTGCCGACTTTTTCCATTGCTTCTGCAATGATGTCGCCGATGGTCTTGTCGTTGTTGGCGGAGATTGTGCCGACCTGGGCGATTTCTTTGTGGTCCTTGATCGGTTTGGAGATTTTCTTCAGTTCGTTGACGATAGCCTCGACAGCCTTGTCGATGCCGCGCTTGATTTCCATAGGGTTGTGGCCTGCTGCAACCAGTTTGGAACCCTGCTTGTATATGGCCTGGGCCAGAACGGTAGCAGTTGTTGTGCCGTCGCCGGCGACGTCGGAAGTCTTGGAGGCAACTTCCTTGACCAGCTGGGCGCCCATGTTTTCAAACTTGTCTTCCAGTTCGATCTCTTTGGCAACGGTTACGCCGTCCTTGGTGATCAGCGGTGAACCGTAGGATTTGTCGATGACGACGTTGCGGCCTTTAGGTCCGAGGGTGACTTTTACGGTATCGGCGAGGATGTTGACGCCCTTCAGGATCGCGTTGCGGCCGTCCTGGTCGAATTTGATGATCTTTGCTGCCATGGTGTATTCCTCCGTGTGAGATAGTATGTATTTTTAATTTATCGGAAACGCGAAACGGTTGGTTTTTCGATGATGGTTTCGCCGGTTGAGGCATGCCGCGGAGGTGTACCATTTGGTACGCCGCACAAGGCGCGAAGAAAACCGGTGAGACCAGCGCGGAAAAACAGCCGTTTCTATTCTACGACGGCCAGGATGTCGTCTTCACGCATCATAAGATAGTCGTTGCCATCAACTTTGACTTCGGTTCCGGCGTATTTGCCGAACAGGACGATATCGCCGACCTTGACATCCAGCGGCAGCACCTTGCCGTCTTCGGTTTTCTTGCCGTTGCCGGCGGCAACGATTTCGCCGCGCTGCGGTTTTTCCTTGGCGGTCTCAGGAATGAAAAGACCTCCGGCTGTTTTGGTCTCTTCTTCTACTCTCTTTACGATGATGCGGTCCTGCAATGGTCGTAAATTCATCTGAACTTCTCCTTTCTATCCATGTGGGGTGTGGTGATAAAGATGAAATTAGCACTCACGACTGCTGAGTGCCAATACTCACGGAATATAAACAGCGCCCCTTCAAAAATCAAGGGGTAACTGAAATATTTTGTAGCGGGGCAGGGTAAAGGCCGAATGTGCTGTGGTCTTATTCTTTAATCGGCCAGCCGGTCTCGAAACCGGGCGGATAAAAATTCTCTTTGGTACGGTTGTAGTAGCCGAACTGCAGGCGCGGAAACTCCTTCTTCAGGCGCTCCAGCAGCCGGTACATGCCGATTCCCTTCCCCTGCACACCCATCTCGCGGTTGTAGTAGTCGGGGTCGATCGACAGATTGCGCATCTGGATCATATCAATCTTCGTCTCGGCGACAAATTTCACCAGGGCCTCAACCTCTTCCGGGGCATCCGATACGCCGGGCGAAACCAGGTAGTTGATCGAGGTGAAGCGGCCGGCCTGCTTGGCGATCTTCACCGAAGAAAGCACGTCGCTGAACAGGTAGCCCCTGGGCCGGTAGTAACGGTTGTAGGTGTCCTCGCGCACCGAATTCATCGAAAAACGGAATGAATCCATACCTGCGTCGCAGAGCAGCCGCACCCGCTCGGGGATCGAGCCGTTCGAGTTGAAATTGATCGTGCCGCGTGAACTCCCTTTCTTCATGCGCAGGGTCGCCTCGGCAATCGTGTCGGCTTGCAGAATCGGGTCGCCCTCACACCCCTGACCGTAGGAAACAATTGCCTGCTCGGCCTGCTCCAGATGGGGGAGAGCGAGCTCACACAGCTCCTCCGGCGTCGGCACGAAGCTGATCCGGTCATGATTGGAAGGGCAACATTCCGATTCCTGCAGGCTGATACATCCCAGACAGGCCGAATTGCAGACCGGCGAGGTCGGCAGCGGCGCTTCCCAACGGCGATAGAACAGGTTCTTGGCGGCAAAACAGTGATAATCGACGGCGCAGCGGGACAGCTGTTCCAGCAGACGGTTGTCCGGCATCTGCTTCAGCATCTCCCTGACCAGCGGGTCGAGGGTACGGTCGTCGTAATTGACCGGATTCCAGTTGCTATTGTTGTCCACCCTGGTGGCGGCGACGACGAAACAGTCGCGCTCCTCATCCCACCCTACGGCGGTATACGACCAGAGCGGCAGCAGTTCGGTCTTGTGCGAGTAATCGCAGGCCGGCAGCAGGGTGCGCAGGTAGCCGGGGGCCATGAAGGCGGAAACGGCCTGGATACGCTGGCTCCGCTTCCCCTCCCGCAGGGTGTCGACCGTGATGAAGGCTTTCTTGCGCGGATCCCAGGCGACCGGCGGCATGGAAGGCATCGTGAAGAGTCTGCTGTCCTCGGGGAGCGGAATCAGTTCGACATCTTCCGGCAGGGTCGGCACGGAGCCGTTCATCCCGGCCATGCAGAGTTCGGGGTGGTCGAAGATGTTTCCTTTTTGATCGGCATACAGCATTTTTGGCAGGCGTCGTGCCACGGTGGTACTCCTGATGATATAAATTAATCCGTAAGTCGGATCAGCCGAAACAAAATACTCTATTTCACGCAACGACGCAACGACGCAACGTTTTAAACCATGACCCGGAATATGGTTAAAGTTTTTCGTTGCGTCGTAGCGTCGTTGCGTGAGGTATGCTTTTTTTATGGTTGCCATGGCAGAGAAGATGCGGAAGAATGCACAAAACAGGTTACGTACACAGAGAGGTTTGCCCTATGAACATATGTCGGATCGCACTTTCAATAAGCATCATTCTGCTTGCCGCCCACGCTTTTGCCGCTTCGCCGACTGTTCCGCTGGAGAGTCTGAAACAACAGTACACCTCACGCTATGCCGGTGTGACGCCGGTTCTGTGGGGAGAACGGGTGCCGGGAGTGCGTACAAAGCTGGATACCGACGAGAAGGTAATCGCCCTGACGCTCGATGCCTGCGGCAGCGCCAGTGGAAAGGGGGTCGATTCCCGGCTGATCGAGTTTCTGGTCGAAAGGCAGATTCCGGCCACGCTTTTTATCAACGGCCGCTGGATTGATGCCAACCCCGGACTGTTCGGGCAGCTGGCCGCCAACCCGCTCTTTGAGATCGCCAACCACGGAATCCGTCACAAGCCTGCCTCTGTCAACGGCCGGTCGGTATACGGCATCTCCGGAACGCAGAATGTCGCAGAGGTTGTTGAGGAGATCGAGCTGAACGCCCGCAAGATTGAAGCGATCAGCGGGGCCAGGCCGAAGTTGTATCGCTCCGGCACCGCCTATTATGACGAGATTGCGGTTCGGATATCACAGGGACTCGGACACGAGGTCGCCGGTTTTTCGCTGCTGGGGGACGCCGGAGCGACATGGAGCGCCTCCCAGGTCAAGGTGGCGCTCTTGAAAGCGCTGCCCGGCGATATTGCCCTGCTGCATATGAATCACCCCGAGGCGGGGACGGGGGCGGGTATCATGGCGGCGGTGCCGGAGCTGCAGCGGCGCGGGTTCAGGTTTGTCAGGATGTCGGATTATCCGTTGAAATAGACGTATGCCGGCAATTCCGCTATATGCAAAAGGGCCAGGCTGAAACGCCCGGTATTGGCGGGATAAAATATAAGTATTGCATTTATTGCATCAAATCGTGTATTGTTGACCAATCAGATAGTAAATAGTGCCGAAAAACGATAGGTACGATACACGATAATGCTAAACTATCCGCAAGGATGGGGCGGAAAGCCTAGGGTCTCAATGAGACAGCCGGGATGCCGAATGATCGATCACTCGATAAGTCGGCTCCCGGCTTTTTTTTAGGCTATCAACAGGGAAAGGAGGTAGCGATGATGAGATGAACGGAATGCAGAAGATGAAAAATTTATACTAACCAGTGATAAGCGACAATACTAAACCCTCTGCGAAGGGGGGACGGAAAGCCCAAGGGTCTCCAGGAGACAGCCGGGTCGCCGAACTATCGCCAACCTTCAAAGCCCCCGGAAATTTAGAGCTGTATCGGGGACAAACAAGAGGAGACGATATGAATAGATGTGTAAAATGGTTATTATTTGCATCATTGAACGTTGTAGTAGCGGTTTTTGCCGGATGTAGCGGCGGCAGTGGTCCTGCTTCCGGGGCGGGTGCGGCACCCGCGGCGGTAAATAAAGTAACCGGAGTTGCGGCGACGGGGGCTCCTGTCGTGAAAGGTGTGGTGTTCCTGAAGGATTCTTCCGACAAAGCGGTTGAACTCACGCAGTCAACCAGGAGTGACGGATCGTTCGCTTTTGATGCCACCGGTCTTAAGCCCCCTTTCTTTCTGAAGGTCGTTGGTAGCAGTCAGAATCTTTATTCAGTTGCTACCGATTTCGGCATGACCAACATCACGCCGCTGACCACGATTGTAGTTGCATATGCCGCTAAAGTGGATGATCTGAATAATCTCTACACTACATACAAGCCGGCTGACATCAGTTCAATCGCCCAGAAGATGCCTGATTCCGACAAGGCTGTGCAGGATATGTTTGCTCCTTTGATGAGTGCCTTTGAAGTCAAGGGGAGCCTTGTCAACGGAGCTTTCAGCGCCAATCATACCGGCATGGATGCGCTCATGGATGCAATTACCGTTTCCGTCGTTCCGGGATCGATAACCGTCACACAAAAAGATAACAGTATGCAGCTGTTAAATGTTGCCGCGGTTCAGCTTGGCGGCGCGGTGCTGGCCACGAATGCAGCCGCTCCGATGGCTCCTCCGGCTCCGGCTGCGCCGACATCCGGAAGTGCTCTCTACACCGCAAAATGTGCCGGCTGCCACGGTGACAGCGCCAACTCCAATCTTGCAGGACGAATTACGCTCACATCAGCTCAAAGCGCCATCGCCTCCAACCGTGGCGGTATGGGGATGTTAAACGGGCTTTCCACCGCGGACATTCAGGCCATCATCGACTCTCTGGCCGCAACCACACCGGCTGCATCGGCACCCACTGCATCGGCACCGGCTTCTACGCCGGCACCGGCAGCAACTCCGGCAGCACCAGCAGATGGCGCCGCACTCTATGCTGCCAAATGTGCCGGTTGCCATGGAAGCCTGGCATCGTCCAGCAAAACCGGGATAACGGTAGTCCGTCTGCAAAATGCGATTGGCGGCAATATCGGCGGCATGGGATTTCTCTCAACACTGTCGGCGGCTGATACCCAGGCTCTCGTAACTGCTCTCAACCCGGCAACCCCGACGCCCGCGCCGGCAGCGGCACCTTCTTCTACACCGATGCCGACGCCTGCTCCGGCACCTGCTCCAATACTCGACGGTTCGACGCTGTATTCCGCCAATTGTGCCGGTTGTCACGGTCCATTGGCAACCTCCAGCAAAACAGGCATTACGCTTGCCCGGCTGCAGTCGGCAATAACCAACAACATCGGTAATATGAGCTTTTTAAGCGTTCTGACGAGCGGGCAGCAGCAAGCGCTTGTCGGTGTTCTGGCACCGGCACCTGTAACCGTACCCGCACCAAGTACAGTACCGGCACCGGTCCCGGTATCTGACGGCGCTGCGCTCTATTCCGCCAATTGTGCCGGTTGCCACGGCGCGCTGGCATCATCCAGCAAAAAGGGAATTACCATTGCCCGCCTGCAGTCGGCAATCGCAAACAACACCGGTGGCATGGGATATCTGTCGACTCTCACGGTCAGTGATGTTCAGGCGCTGGTAACCGTCCTTACTCCTGCTACCCCGACGCCGACTCCGACGCCGACTCCGACGCCGACTCCGACGCCGACTCCGGTAGTCGACGGACCGACCCTGTACGGCAGCTACTGCGCCTCGTGCCACGGCGCTCTGGCAAGTTCCAGCAAGGCGGGAGCGACGGCAAGCCGCATCCAGACCGCCGTCAACAGCAACACCGGAACCATGGGATCGTTGTCGGTGCTGACATCCGCACAGGTTACAGCTATTGCCTCCGCCCTGGCAGCGGTAGTACCGGCTCCGGCACCCGCTCCGGCGCCGACTCCGGTGGTAGATGGACCAACCCTGTACGGCAGCTACTGTGCCTCGTGCCACGGCGCGCTGGCAAGTTCCACCAAGGCGGGAGCAACGGTAAGCCGCATTCAGACCGCCATCGCCAGCAACACTGGAACCATGGGATCGTTGTCGGTGCTCTCATCGACGCAGGTTACCGCTATTGCCTCCGCCCTGGCTGCGGTAGTACCGGCACCCGCTCCGACACCGACTCCGGTAGTCGATGGACCAACCCTGTACGGCAGTTACTGTGCCTCGTGCCACGGCCCGCTGGCGAGTTCCACCAAGGCGGGAGCAACGGTAAGCCGCATTCAGACCGCCATCGCCAGCAACACCGGAACCATGGGGTCATTGTCGGTGCTGACATCCGCACAAGTTACCGCTATTGCCTCCGCCCTGGCAACGGTCACACCGACACCTGTGCCGGCCCCGGTCTGCGGCAGCTGTCATGCAATCCCGCCGTCAAGCGGCCACCATTCCACGCATAAGAGTGCGGGTGTGGCGTGCGGCACCTGTCATGGCACAGGCTACAGCAGTACCTCATTTAATGTGGCGACCCATAACAACGGCGTAATAAACATTGCTTCTGGAACAACCCCTGGATGGAACGCAACAACGCGCTCATGTTCCAATTCGTGCCACGGGAGCAAGAGCTGGTAACAAAGAAACTGCAGATTGACTGAAAGCAGAGGGCGGCCGCCATAAAAAGTGTGCCGCCCTTTGTTTGTTCGTGGGAGCCCTTACGGGACTGTACCTGATGACTGGAATCAGGCTTGAGATAATTGCTGCAAAATTGCACTGAACCGATATTTGTGCTACTAGGAATAAAAAATGGAGGGTGTACATGAAGAGGAAATTGTTGATAGTGGCGGCACTGCTGGTAAATGTGCCAACCGCGATGGCGGTAAACTACATCAAACCGCTGGAGCTGAAACAGGCTTTTGAGAATAACAAGCCGATGATAGTAGTTGATATCCAGCCCGCCAAGGATTTTGCCCAGCAGCATCTGCCCGGATCGATCGAGACCAATGCGTTCCCGGCAACAAGCGCTGACGAGAAGCAGCAACTGGACAAGGCGCTGGCAACCATCAAAGCCTCTGCGGATCCGGTCATTATCATCTGCCCCCGCGGCAAGGGTGGTGCCAAAAACAGCTATGAATACCTGCTTTCTCAAGGCGTTACCGAGAGCCGCCTCCAGATACTCGAAGACGGTATCTCCGGATGGCCATACAAGGAGTTGTTCAAGCAGGGAAGATAGTTGACAACACTATTCTTGTAAACCAGCGGGCGCGAAGATAAAGAACAAACCAAAACCAGGAAAACTCCAGTTTTCTGAGCTACGCGTCACATAGGTGTCGCGTCTTCACGGCCTGTTGCCCAAATGTAGTTTGATGCAGATACCTAGTTCATCGGTACAAACTTGATATTCTCGAAATCGTAACGTGATGAATAATTATCATTTTGTAGACTCACGCTCTTTGAAAAAACAGCCCATAATCAGGAGTTATACGCCTCAAGGCACCATTAAATGCTGTTATGACGTTTGATGTAACCTTTGTGAGCGCCTCCCTTATGGTCGCCATTTTCACAGCCACCGACTTTTTAGGCTTGGAACCGCACTTGATCAAGGTTTGGATGTTTTGAATCGCACAGGTCAAATACTCTTGGATCTTTATCTTCCAGAGGCCACGCCAACGTGCCTGATCAAATCCGTATCTCGTTGCCCTGGCAAATGACCGCTCCATCAGATGCTGCCTGGTTTTTATGTCTCGCTCTGATTTTGCCGATCTGCTTTTCTCACGCATCGCATCCAGTTCAGATTGTCGCAGGTGACGCTTGACTGTGCGACCAGATTTGTTACTTGTGCATTGCTCTCTCAGGTGACATGCGGCGCAGATCTTCTTTGGAGCTGCATAATCCCTGCTTTGCCGTCGAGCATGAAGTGTTTTCGGCTTGAGACGGGTTCCTGCCGGACAGAGATAAGTGTCGGTCGCTGCATCGTATTGGAACCTTTCTTCGGTAAACTTGCCGCGTTGTGCAGCCCGTCGGTGTGCAACTTTCAGCAAGTCCGGGATATGGGCCTGGACACCCTGATCATGGCATGCAAGGAAGTTATCGATGGTTCCGTACTTGCTGTCAGCCACTACGGTTTCAGCTTGCATTCCGGTCGTAGTGTGATGTTTTTCAAGGAGCGGCATCATCAGGTGGGCTTCGTTAATATCGCCCGGCGTTGCGTCGGTTGCGGTAATTACTTCGCACCTCCCGTCAACGGCCCGATGTACCTGATAAGAGAGCTTTGGGTTGCCCCTGTTGACTATGGCGGCATCAGGATCGGTACTGGAGATGTAGCGGTTGTTCTTCTTTTCGTAACTCCGGGAAACATCCACACTTTCGTTGTTGTCTTCCAGACGGGCTTCCAGCTTTTTATAGTTCCTATGCAACTGATGCTTCAGGCCCTTGGTGTCGATTACAGAGTTATTGGATGCGTTGGCATCGACCAGACTCGAATCCATAAATATCTTGCTGCCGTCAACCAGACCGGCTTGGACGCACTGTAGAACAATACGTTCGAAAAAGTTCTGAAAGACCTCTGTTCCCCATTTCTTTCTGGCTTTGGATAACACGCTATGGTTTGGAATCGTTGAATCGATCTCATACCCCAAAAACCACAACCAGTCCATTCGTTCGGGAAGGGTTTCCATTAACTCCCGTTCTGATCGGACATTATAGAAAATGAGCAGGAGCATTAGCTTCAAGATCACTGGTGGTGGCACGGATTCATTACCATTGTGACCGTAGAAGTTTTTTACTTCATCATAGACAAAGTGAAAGTCTATAAGTTGGTCTACCGTCCTGAGTGGATGGTTACTTCTGACTCTCTTATCGAGGTTCACGCCGAAGTGAAAAAGGCTGCTTTGAGGTTGTTCCTGGACTCCCATCATGGCTGATCTCCAAATGGCTAATGATGGAAGAATTAGTAGCATATTTAATTAATTAGTTTAAGCTAATATTGCTTTGGGCAACAGGCCGTTCATTATTCATTTTTATGAAGAATGAAGATCTGACACTATGCGGTTCTTCCGCATTCCATCAGCTTCACTAATAAACTTCACCATACCGATGAGTTAACATTCAATACCACCAGCAGGTATGTAGAGTGCCTGTCGTTAGATAGCTTGCGGTATATCCCGCTAGCCGTGCCGGAAAAGCTTACTGATTCGCTTCAACCAGCACACTCTTCCCGCAATCAACATACACAGTATACCCGAGTCCCATTACCCCGCGCCTGACATCGCGTACCCGCCCGGAACCCTCAAAAGTATGTTGAGCGACATGTTTGCTGGAAAACTCTTCAATCTGCGTCGTGGTACTACGCATGAACGGACTTGCAACGGCACAGATGTCGTCGTAAGCGTAAGCCGGTACAGAGAAGGTTAGAGACAACAAGAGGATGTAGGCTGATTTCATGTGTTTTTCCTTGAATAATTTTGGGGTGAATAACGGGGTGGGAGAACAGCGGCGGTTTTAGGCCGCTGCTTCTTCCTGGTTGGAAATTCTGCTTTGATTGCTCTTTTGGCATTGACTCATGTAAACAAAATGTTTATTCTTGGATCATGATCACATCGTTTGCGAATAAAGAAACTGAAAAGCTCTTTGCAACGGGGAAATCCAAAAAACTTCCTCCTGAAATCATCATCCGTTCGATCATGCGTTTGACACAGTTGGATAGCGCACGCGAGGTTACTGATTTGCTAATTCCCCCGTCAAACCGTCTTGAAACCCTCTCTGGTGAGAGGACGGGGCAGTGGAGTATCAGGATTAACGACCAGTGGCGAATATGCTTTCGGTTTACAAACGGCGAAGCAACCGATGTTGAAATAACCGACTACCATTAAGGAGAAATTTTATGGCTATCAAAAACGGTCTTCCTCCAATACATCCGGGGGTATTCCTGAAAGAAATACTTGACGAACTCGGCGTGTCACAAAACGCTTTTGCTCATGCGATTGGCGTTTCACCCATGCGCATATCTCATGTTGTCAAGGGTTCTCGTCCTGTTACGGCAGAACTGGCGGTTCTTTTCGGCAAGGTATTTGGACAGACGCCGACCTACTGGATGAACCTGCAAACTAGCTACGACCTGAAAACCGCCGAAAAAATGATGGTTCAGAGGATGCAGCAGGTGCAGCCACTATTGCTTGCTGCGTGACTGGGTAGGCTGCTGGTAATTGGGTGTCGTCTTACCTACCCGAATTATTTCAGCGCAAAACTCTTTCCCGCCATTAGGGCACTCCTTCTGTGCCTTTTTCAGAATTTTCTGCCACCGTTCAGCCGGAACCGTCTCGCTCCAGATTCTTTTGTAAATGAATGCCTTAAATTCTTTGTTCACTTTGGTGTACTTGAGCATTTCTGGAAGTTTCTTCCATTGGTTAGCCCAGAGCAGTGAAATTGCTTCCTCGAATCCTTCTGCAATGCCACCATCGTCACAATGACCAAACTCTCTGAAAGCAAGGTTGACGTTCTTCCACGAGTCGAGGTAGTCCGTCACTGACTCAGCCGCATATGCCTCCATCTGAGTACACTCTTTCGCGTTTGCCACTTGGTTAGAGCCGCAACCAACAATGTGATGAGGATCGTAGTTTTCATCTTTCTCATTTCTTCACCCAACGGTAATGAGGCTAACCGGGCGGGTTTTCGGCCCAGTCGTTCCGATTGTTGGGAGCCTTGCCTAGTCACAATACATTATTATCATTTTTATGTTGTAACATTTATTATTGACGGAACTTTTTTTTGTTGTTACGTTAAATATATGATCATTGAGTTCGATACTGCGAAAAGAGAAAAGACTCTGTTGGAGCGTGGTCTTGATTTTGCTGATTCCGACAAGGTTTTTGACGGACTTCACTTTATCGCTCGCGATGATCGTTCTGATTAGCGAGGAGCGTTTTTTCACAGTTGGACTACTGGATAGCCGGATGGTTGTGATTGTCTGGACTCCGAGAAACGACGCTCGCCGAATTATTTCTATGAGGTATGCCAATGAGCGCGAAATCGGCCGTTACAAAAAACACCTTGCTTGATCTGGACGATGCTCCGGAACTGACCGACACTTGGTTTGAAAAAGCTGACCTTATGCAAGGCACCAAACTTGTCCGCCGGGGGCGTCCGACTGGCCAGACTAAGGCTTCGCAAACCGTCCGTTTTGATTTGGACGTCCTGGCAGCCTTCAAGGCCACGGGTAAAGGGTGGCAGACCCGCATGAACGAGGCACTAAGGGAGTGGATGAAGGAACATCCGATGAAGCACGTCTGACCCTCCGGGGCTAGGCCAAAAACTCCACCATTTTCCTCCTCCTCCGACCTTCCAATCATTTTTTGAAGAGCCTATTCGCGATACCGAAATATCCGACGCACACCAAGATTGCTGATATTATCGATGTCGTCAGTTTATCCTGGATTGCAAAGATAAGTCCAATTGTGACTGGTCAAATTAAAGATGGGAAACCAGTACTTAAACCTCATCCTCTTCTTTTAGAGTTACATGATCACCCGGAACTCTTAAGACAGCGAGTTCTGGATGCTTTCGCAACTGGACAGTATAAAGTCCCCTTAAAAGTCGGATATGCGAGGGTATTTCTTTGGTGGAGATGGGAATGTGGTAATTTTCGTTGCAAAAAGTGCAGACCACTTGTAGCCCGTTCCCGGCGCGTTCGTGACTATGCAAAGACCAGTTTCCACAAATCTGACACTCAACCGGGACATGTTCGATTTTAGGCATTTCTTGTCCTTTCTTAGTTCTTGGTATAACGGGGTGCCCCCATGACCCGCCCGCCCAGGTTTTTCGGGCGGTCGGCGTCCATGGGGCTGGTTGGGTGCCTTAATTCGGGATACTCTTAAACCTCTGATGAAGCTGAGTAACACCTGTATATCCAAATTTTTCAAGATATGGTGTGAAAAGATTATTGTTGTTAGTGAGTTGGGATTTAAAGATCTGGTCAGTCCAATATTCAATTGGTCTAATATCTTCTATTCTAATGAGGTCGACAGAAATATAATGATTCAATATATTGAAAAACGTAAAAAGATCATCAAATATAACCCTGCAATACCGCTCATTTTCACTATATCCTCGGCCATCTGGTCCATCAACACTAGCGTGCATAGCTCTCTCATACCAAGCCCAATTATATTCAAAGTCATCATTATTATTGCTTGTGTCTTTGAACTTTGCTGGTACTTTTGATTTCCCGCGTTCCCAATCCAGCATCTGACATGCTAAAACCAAGATCTCATTTGATAATAATTTTTCTATTTCTTTTGAAGCAAATTCAGCTTTCTTCCACCTCTGTGCCTTCGTGTATTGCCAGACTCCAAAGGAGAACCCGAGTACCCCTATAACAGGCGCGGCAACTTTTACTAACGCTTCAAGATCCATAATGCTCCCCCTTTATAATATGAATATGCCCAACTCGTTAATCACCGGTTAGTGCCGGGTTTGTATATGTAGAAACATATTTGTAGATGTAGAAACTTATTTCTATATCTATAAACATAGCAAATTTCTATATGTATAAACTTCTGTAATTTTTTCGGTTCACTAAGTTTCTACATTTAGAAACTTTCCGGCTTTCAGGTGCTTTGAGTGGTTTCTACATATATAAACTTTTCCAGTTTTGTGCCGACAATGCAGCCGTAGGGCACATACCAGAACTTTTTTTCTCTATCCCATCGACCGCCAACCGCTCTTACCTGTTCCTGCGCCGCAGTTTCCTTTATGCCGATTTTGAGTGATACCATTGTGCTGTCTGAAAATCTAGAAGGCGGTGGTGTCCATTCACTTTCGCTGACGATTATTTCAATTGTTTTGTACTGCTTTCGTTTTTCCGAGTCATAGCGATAGCGGACACAAACCAGGGTGTCGCCATACTTCTCGACAAACTTTTTTGTCCCGTTCTGACCAGGTTTCAATCTTGCCCGAGTTTTCATTAACACTCCGGTATATCCGTATATTTATGGCGATTTATTTAGCATGGTTGCAGAAAATTAGAAACTCATTTATTAGTTTTACTCTATTGACGCCGTCATATTTACGCGTTATGGATGCAACAGGTAATTAAGCTGGTCTGTCGTTTTGTTATGAAGGAGACGATGCAGATGATTTCAGTCCCATATTCCGTTATGAATGATTACGGAGCCCTTCTCAGGATCCGCGAGATATCTCCCGCCCACGTAGAGCACTACAAAAAATGGTTGCGGTATTTTTATGATTTCTCCGCCAACTACCTCGACTCGGGCGACAAGCCAGAAAAGGTTAAACTCTTTCTGGAGAAACTGCGGAGCAAGAAGCAGACACCGGTGCAGTGCCAGCAGGCTGCCCATGCTGTTACACTGTACTTTGAAATGCAGTGTCTGGAGAGACAAACAGAAAAGTCTACCGATGGGCCAAACAGTGAGCCGCATCAAATTACAGAGCAGGAAAGTGCACTTCAGGTTATTAACGAGCCGTTTGCGCCATCAGCACCGTTTACGACATTCAAACCGCGCCAATCGCAATACTTCGTGGCCGGATATCAGGAAAAATCCAGCTCTCCTGAGTGGGATGAGCTTATCAATAAACTCGCCGACGAGATAAAGGTTCGTCATTATTCACGCAAGACCTTGAAAACCTACGCTCACTGGTCGCGCCAGTTCCAGCGCTTTCTCAAGAATAAACACCCTCAGGAACTGGCAACTGCCGACGTAAAGGAATATCTGACGTACCTGGCCGTGAAATGCAAGGTCGCTGCAACAACCCAAAACCAGGCATTCAATTCACTCCTGTTTCTCTTTCGCCATGCCTTGAAACGGGAATTCGGTGTTCTCAAAGACGTGCCACGGGCAAAAAAGTCGCTCTACATTCCGATGGTGCTCTCTATGCCGGAGATAGACGCTATTCTGAAACAGCTCTACTACCCGTACAATCTCTTTGTAAAAGTACTGTTCGGCTGCGGGCTGCGGCTATTTGAAGGACTGCAAATCCGGGTGAGTGATTTCAACTTTGACGCCGGTAAACTGCTGGTGCACGGCAAGGGGAAAAAGGATCGTACGGTGCCGATTCCGGAGTCTATTACGCCGGAATTGAAAGCTCAGATTGAAAAGGTAAGTAAGCTGCATGAACAGGATCTGGCGGATGGCTACGACGGGGTGTTTCTGGATGACGAGATTGAGAAAAAATATCCCAAGGCGCCGAAAGAGTTCATGTACCAGTGGGTATTTCCGCAGCAATCATTGACCGTAGTGGAGGAAACCGGTCAAAGACGCCGTTACCACCTGCACGAATCCCAGCTTCAGGGTGCGCTCTACCATGCGGTCCGCAAAGCTAAAATAACTAAAAAGGTTACCGCCCACACCTTCCGCCACTCCTTCGCTACTCATCTTTTGCAGGCCAATTACGATATCCGTACCATTCAAACACTGCTCGGGCACTCTAGCCTGAAAACTACCATGATCTATACCCATTGTGTTCCGGTGAGAACGACCAAAGAAGCGAGGAGTCCGCTGGATTTAGATTAAATCCATCAAACAGACAGCAAACGCACGAAGGGCGGGGAAAATTCCCCGCCCTTCGTTTTCAGCTCCCGCATGTTCTTGCGGTGTTATTTCTTCGCTTCGTCCTTCTTCACAACAGCCATCGCGTCATTCAGGATCTTGACCCCCGCCTTCGAGGCGGCGATCGAACCGGTCAGGCTTTCACGTGCCAGGCCCGGATTGTGGAAGCCGTCCGAGTTCTCGGCGGTCCAGTATTCCCAGAGGACATGTGCTTCCTCATGCTTCTCGCGGGCCTGTTTGAGCACATCTTCAACCACGCCGGCGCGCTGGGCGGCGGCATAGGTGTCGATCAGCTGGCCGAGCCAGTACTCCGCCTTGCGCATCTTCCCCTTGGTGTAGTTGATGACCGACTCCAGCTCATACCGCTTCTGCTCGACGGTGTCCTTGGCATGGGCATGACACCCGAGGCAGGCGGCCTTGACGTTCTGCTTCGGCTTGATCACGCCGTGGGTCGAGAACATCTTGCCGTCTTTCCCCTTCATCTTCGGCATATGGCACTGGTGGCACTGTACACCGGCCTTGTCGTGGACGCTGCCGGCATAGGTCTCGGCTTCCGGGTGCTGGAACTTGATCAGGCGGGCGCCGGTGACGGCGTGCTTGAAGTCGAAGAAGTCCAGATCCTTGTAATGTTTCAGCAGCTGCAGGGCATTCTTGAGCGGGAAGTGATTGGTGCGCTGGTCGTCATACTTGACCGGCTTGCCGTCGCTCCACTGGGTGCCGGCGCCGCAGGCGTATTCGACATGGCACTGGGCGCACATCATGCGGGAGTCGGTTTTTGGCATCACGCCGATCTTGCGGAAACCGTCACGGAAGGAGATCACCTTCAGGTCGGTGGTGCCGTTTTTAGAGAAGATGTTGCCCTTGGTGTCCCGCTCGATCGCCTGGATCAGACCGTCGCGCACCACGCGCGGCTGGGTGCCGTGCGGGTCGTGGCAGTGGATGCAGCCGACCGCGTTGTTGGTGTCCTTGGCGACGTCGACGATGTTAGAGGTGCGGTCCCACTTGGCCTTGGGATCCTTGTCACCCATGAATTTCCACTTCAGGATATGGTCGGAGGTCTTGCACTGGATGCAGGTCGGATTGCCGGCCATGGCCGATTCCTTCAGCTTGAAGTCCTTCCCCTTGTCCTCCAGCACGTCCCAGACTTTGCCGTTTTTTTCGATGCCTCTCCAGCCGTCCTTGAACTGGAAACGGCCACCCTGGAAACGATCCACGGCAAACTGGTCGATGACCATGAAGGCGTGGCCACGGGGCTCATTGTGCTCAAAGGTAAAACCGTAGGGGGCCAGCAGCTTGTCCTGCATCGGCGACCGTCCGGTCGGTGTGCCTTTCTCCTTGCGGGCGCCGCCGTCATAATTCACCTTGAAGAAGCTTTCATACTGGCTCTTGTGGCATTTGCCGCAGAGCGCCTGGTCGATGAGCGTCACCGGTTTGTTCTTCTCCGGGTCCTTCATGTGAGCCTCCAGCTTGTCGTGGCAGACCGTACAGGCCAGCTTGGCATGCTTGGACCCCTCCTTGAGGGACTTGACCTCGTCGTGGCACTCGTAACATTTGGCACGTCCGTCGTTGGCCATTTTGGTGGCAGGTTTGTTGACGGCGGTTGTCATAGCGGGGATTGACAGTACGGCAGCCGCCCCGATGACGGCGGCTGCAAAAGCCAGCTTCTTCTTCAGCATGGTGATTCTCCTTTCGGTGGTGAAGGTTCTGCTTGATCGGCAGATGGCGCTTGATTGGTGGTGCGAGCCGCTATTTTGACCCCCTTGGGAGTCACCGGACAGACATATTCGCAGGAGCCGCAGCCGGTGCAGAGCTGCTGGTTGATCCGTACTCCCACCCCCGGGATGAGTTTGATGGCATCGGAGCCGCAGCGTTCCATGCAGGCGAAACAGCCGCTGTTTCTGGCCAGGCACTGTTCGTTATTGGCCACGGCCACAAGGTCTTCACGGGGTGTGGAGACGAAGCCGGTCGTGTCGGGAACTGTCATGGCGGGCTCCGGCGCACCAGCCAGAACGGTGCTTGCAGAGCATAGCGCTTCCCCGAGCGAGAACAGGCTTTTCCTGAAAAAATCCTTGCGGCTTATATTCACGGTTTCATTGGTTCCTTTTGCAGTGTCTTGGTCTCCTTGATCACCCCTTGCCCATGACATCCGGTGCAGGACAACCGCTCCGGATGAGGAGTCACAGGTGCATCGTTGACTCCGGTTCTGTGGCAGCCGAGGCAGTATTCACCATTGGCCGTGTCGGTAAAACGGTGAGGTATCATCGGCGGGGTGCCTTCGGCCTGTTGGGCATCTTTTTCGTAATTTCCGGGTTCGGCGTTTGCGATGACCGGGAGGGCTGACGCCGCAACCAGAAATGTTACGGCAAAAAAGCGGAGCAATATTCTCATGGGAAAGCCTCCTGAAGTTGAGCTTTTAAGGTAAGCTGGATTACGCTTTTTCAACTTTAACCGCGCATTTCTTGAAATCCGGCTCGCCCGAGATCGGACAGTAGGCGTCGATGCACAGTTCGTTGATCAGCTTGTTTTCGTCAAAAAACGCCACGAAAATATTGCCTTTTTCGGCTTTACCCCGACCGTCGAGATTCACCGTCAGGACGATGGTGCCGCGCCGCGAGCTGATCTTTACCTGCTGCAGATCCCCTATCCCGAGTTTTTTCGCATCATCAGGATGCATTTCGCATACCGCGGACGGGTACGCCCGCTTGAGTTCAGGAACCCGGCCGGTCATGGTGCCGGTGTGCCAGTGTTCCAGGACACGGCCGGTGCAGAGCCAGAAGGGATAGCTCTTGTCCGGAACTTCCGGGGCCGGCTCGTAGGGTCGGGCCCAGATGACCGCCTTGCCGCCATCCTTCTTGTTTTTGTAGAATTTGATCCCCTCTCCGGCCTTGACGTAGGGGTCGAGCCCCTCGGCATAGCGGTAAAGGGTCTCCTTGCCGTTTACAACCGGCCAGCGCAAGCCGCGCGCCGCGGTATAGGCCTCGTAGGGGGCCAGGTCTTTTCCTTCCCCTTCGCCGAACTTGCGGTACTCTTCCCAGATTTCCTTTTCGGCATATGTGTAGGGGAAGAGGTTGCCGTGTCCCAGCCGTTTGGCCAGCTCGATGGTCTGCCACAGGTCGTTCCTGGCTTCGCCGGGTGGATCCACCAGTTTGAACCATTGCTGGGTACGACGCTCGGCGTTGCCGAAGACCCCCTCCTTCTCGACCCAGGAGGCGGAGGGGAGGATGACATCCGCCTCTTCGGTGCTTTTGGTCGGGTACATGTCGGATACGATCACAAAACGGCCATCCCCCTTGCGGGCCCCTTTGCGGTAACGGTTCAGGTTCGGCAGTGACTGGAACGGGTTGGTGACCTGGGTCCAGACGACCTTGATATCGCCCCGGTCAAGGGCGCGGAACATCTCGGTGGCGTTATAGGTCGGCTTGGCGGGGATTTTGCCTGCCGGAAGCCCCCAGATCTTTTCCGCCTTGGCGCGGTGTTCCGGGTTGGTAACGACCATGTCGGCCGGCAGGCGATGGGTAAAGGTGCCGACTTCACGGGTGGTTCCACAGGCCGAAGGCTGACCGGTCAGTGAAAACGGGTTTTCTCCCGGTCTGCAGATCTTGCCGGTCAGGAGGTGGATGTTGTAGGCCAGGTTGTTGACCCAGGTGCCGCGGGTATGCTGGTTGAACCCCATCGTCCAGAGCGAGTTGACCTTGCGGTTCTTGTCGGCGTAGAGATGCGCCATTTCGACGATGGTCGCGGCCGGCACTCCCGACAGTTCTGCTACATATTCCGGGGTGTAGGTTTTGAGAAATTCACTGTATTCGTCGAAGGTTATCGGTTTGGGGTCATCGGCGAACTTGAAGTTGTCCTCCAGGCCGTAGCCGATGTTGGTCTTCCCCTTTTTGAAGACGACATGATCCTTGATAAACTTTTCATCGTACAGCTTCTCCTTGACGATGACATGGGCGATGGCATTGAGGAGCGCCAGGTCGGTCTGGGGGTTGAACTTGATGTATTTGTCGGCCATCTGGGAGGTGCGGGTGCGGCGGGTGCCGAAATCAATGATCTTGACCCTGGGGTTTTTCAGGCGGTTGTCTATCAGTCGGGAGAAGAGTACCGGATGGCACTCGGCCATGTTGGCACCCCAGAGAAAGTAGGTGTCGCCCAGGTCCAGGTCGTCATAGCATCCCATCGGTTCGTCACTCGCAAAGGTCGTCATGAAGCCGGTGACCGCCGAAGCCATGCAGAGCCGGGCGTTTACCTCGATATTGTTGGTGCCGATTCCCCCCTTGAAGAGCTTGCTGGCGGCATACCCCTCGAAGATGGTCCATTGGCCTGATCCATAGATCGCAACGGAATCGGGACCGTGCTTCTCGATGGCCTCCTTGAATTTGGCGGCAATCAGGGTCATGGCCTCTTCCCAGGTGGCCTCGACCATCTTGCCACCTTTGCGGATCAGCGGCGTGGTCAGGCGGTCCTTGCCGTAGAGGATCTTGGACAGAAAATACCCCTTGATACAGTTGAGTCCCTTGTTGACCTGCGCTTCCGGATCGCCTTTGGTGGCGACTATTTTGCCGTCCCTGACTCCGACCAGCACTCCGCACCCGGTGCCGCAGAAGCGGCATGGGGCCTTGCCCCATTTAATCCCGCTGTCGGCCGCCTCGGATGTTTTCGGCTTCAATACGGCGGCGCCGGCGGCGGCAAATGCCGCGGCTGCCGCGGTAGCCTTCAGAAAATCCCGTCTGGAAAGTCCCATGTTTTCCTCCCCTGTCTCGGCTTCCGAGCCGTTCAATCGCAGATATCTTCGAAATTATGATAGGCAAGCTGTACGGTGATTACATCTTCAACGTTGTGGAGCCGTGATACGAGATCAACTTCGCCTTGAACCGTGTCGGCTTCAACAACGGCGACAATCTTGCCATCCGGCAGAACGCCATGTACTTCAACGCCTTCAAATGCCGCCATTCGACCGGCCACGGCATCGGCGCAGCCATCAAGACAGCGGACTACTATTCCTGAGACCGGCATACCATCTCCTCTGCTGCCCGTATTTCAATCATGTTATGCAAGAGTAGCATTGTTCCCGGTTTGTGCAACCGGCGGCGCGCATAACCGCTTATATCGTTCCGGAATTCGTTTGTAGCATGTAAAACTAAAATAAAATTGATGAAAGTCAATTTTTTATCGTTTATATATTTCTGCGGTCGTACAGGCTTCTACAAGAATTTGCATGCCATTTTCTGCTTGACGTTTTAGCCTGGAATGGTAAATTGGACTCAAATTGTCTTGTTTGTTTCTGAGGAGGATATCTTTATGGCACTGGTAGGGAAAAAAGCTCCGGACTTCTCGCTGGAGGGAAGTGACGGCGTTCGGCATAGTCTGGAACGGTACGTTGGAAAAACGGTGGTGATTTATTTCTACCCCAAGGACAACACTCCGGGGTGCACCAGAGAGGCGTGCGGGTTCCGCGATCACTACAAGGAACTGACCGACAGGGGCGTCGTAGTTCTGGGAGTAAGCAAGGACAGTATAGCTTCACACAGCAAGTTTACAGCCAACTACGCTCTGCCGTTCGTATTGCTGAGTGATCCGGATTGTTCCATGATGCAGGCTTATGAAGCTTTCGGGGAGAAGATCGCCTGCGGCAGAAAGACGACCGGAACCATCCGCTCAACGGTGGTCATCGGACCGGATGGAATTGTGTCTAAACAGTGGGCAAAGGTTGCCAAGGCTGAGCAGCACCCGGATCAGGTGCTGGCTTATCTGCGCGGATGAACCCCCTGCATGACTGTCGCTATTGAATGATGATTTTTGTTTTTCGCTCGGGCTGAAAGTCAGGTCAAGAGCGCGAGGCCGCCGACGAACCCTCCGATTAGCGCGTCTACCATATAGCCCCTGCACCTTGTAAGGTGGAACGAGCTACCGCCATTTCAACAAAACAGGGCCTGCCAAAACGGCAGGCCCTGTTCACTCTATTCCGGTCCGGCAGAGTTCTCTCCACAGGCCAAGTATCTCTTACGGTTGCACCAGATACGGCCGCATCATCTCGTTGTCTTCGTGTTCGAGGATGTGGCAGTGCCAGACGTAGCCCGGTCCGCCGGGAAAGCCGAAACTGTCCGTTGTGCCTAAAGTGGCTGCCGGATTGAAGGGGAAGAGGTTCTGACCCGGCTGAACCGTACCTGCCGGGATGTTCTGGGGCGCCCATCTGGCCACGACGCTGACACTGCCCCAGGAATCTACTCTGATTGTATCCTTCCACCCGCTCGCATTG
>WNGR01002176.1_pt1 | contig 21633 bp, 17 predicted proteins | sample 5407581 | NCBI WGS metagenome assembly WNGR01 (sample SAMN13153383, study PRJNA577476) | soil metagenome | isolation source: 80 cm soil or saprolite under Garry oak tree replicate 2 | place: USA:California | collected 2016-06-15
TCATCTCCTGTTCTAATAGAAGGAGGAGGGCGGCTGCCAATGCTAGAAAGGGGGTATTGCCGGGTCGGAGGTGGATGAGCACAGGAAAGTATAGAGCGTTCAGAAGCAAGGAAGCCCATGCCGACAATATTACCACGAGTAGCAAAAATGCGAACGATGGATGCTTTGAGTTGAGTATGCATGGATGCTTCTCGCTAGCGTGTTGAGCCAAACTGCTGCATATGCTGGCGCTCTCGCTCCAATGCGTCAGCAGGGAAAGCTTGTTCACCGCCGAGCGTCCGCGCGTTGAGCGTGAGTTGAGCCGCTTCTTCCATAATGATAATCAGTTGCGCAGTTGAGAGCGGATCGCTGCTGAAAGCCAGCAGCCCGTGATTTGCCAGCAGCACCGCCGGAACCGTCGGATGCCGCTCAAGCTGCTCCTCAATATGCGTGACGGACTCACGTGACCCACGCGGCGCCCAATCTGCTATTGGAATATCCTCAGTAATGCCGAAACGCAGGAACGCTTCATACACGCAGGGCAAGGGGGCATGCGCCAGCGCAAAACTCGTCACGCGAGGGGAGTGGGTATGAATGACAGCATGAGCGCCATCGCGTGCACGGTAAACACACGCATGCATACCAACAATTTCGCGCGCAGTCGGATCCATCGCCCCTTCTACCACATCACCATCAAAGGTAACTACCGCCAGTTGCTCCGGCTTCAAGTGGGTGATATGACCTGTTGAAGTCAACAGTATACGATCTGCTTCAGGCAATCTTACACTCATATTGCCGTGACCGCTGTGTGACATGACACCTGCCTGATAGAGGAGGTGCGCCGCCTGCACAAGCTGTTCTCTCAGTTTGCTATAGCTCAAGTTCGTCATCAGTTCCTCACATTTCCAACAGTGTAGCTTGTGATTGTCCTGCCACTATTATACACAACCTACATGAAGGGATGCCGGTCCTCAGCATAACGAGAGAGGCAGCACGCCTTGTGCTGCCTCTCTCCCTGTAAAACCTAAAAGCCAAAGTGAGCTTTCATCCGTATACTCGTCTACGCTTTGAGCAATGCCCTGAACTGGAAGGCACGTACCAGTAACACAATGCCATAAATGATTGCAAACACACCTAGCAGCCAGACAAACGCCAGAATGGCGGTCACCGGGATGAAAAACACGATGATACCCAGGATTACGGAGAGTGCGCCGCCTACCACCAGGGACCACTCTCGTCCAAAACCAGTGGACACAAAGAAGGCAGCGATTATCGCGATAATGCCTGTGATGACAGCCCAGGCGGCGATGAGGTAAGTCAGCACAAGAGCAGCTCCACCAGGCCAGAAGAAGACCATAAATGCAAGAATGATACCAATGATACCGCCTATCAGAATCAACCACCAGCGTGAATAGACGGGTCGCTCCTGGAAAGCCAGAATCACTCCCATGATGCCATCAATCAGAAAATACGCGCCCAACAGGTAAATCAGGAACAGAATGGCAATATGAGTCCATCCAACAGCGACGATACCAAACAGCAACGCAACAATCCCTCGGACTAGCACCAGCCACCAGTAGGTTCGTGCAACTTCGCCCGTAGTAACTACGCCCATTTTGCAACTCCTTTTTGGTTATATACAAACAAACTACGACAAGTGAACAAAAGCGTGGATATAAACGCTTTATGGATTACATTGTAGCACAGATGAAAGCCGCCTACTCACGCAGCTTTGTATAAGCCAGCCGCAGACCTTCTAACGCTAAAAATTGATTGACATGCTGAATTTCAGGAATAATCGGAGCCATTAATGGACTCAGCCCACCGTGGGCGATAACTTTCACTTTGCGTTCGTCGGTAACGCCCGGTATCTCCTTGCGCAGTCGGCTGATCAATCCCTGCACTAACCCGACATGCCCAAAGATGATCCCGGATTGCATGTTGTCAATGGTATTTTTGCCTAACGCTGCTAGCGGCGGTGTCAGGTCTACGAGGAAAAGTCGCGAGGCTGCGCTACTCAACGCCTCTGCTGAGATCAACAGACCAGGCGCGATAGCTCCTCCCAGGAAGTCTCCCTCCGCCGAAATGACATCGAAGGTGGTGGCTGTACTAAAAGCAACAATGATCGCAGGCCCACCATACAGGTGATAGGCCGCCAACGAGATGACAATGCGATCAGACCCGATTTCCCAGGGATTATCAATGAGCAATTTTACGCCCAGGTCGAGAGTATGGTCTACAACGAGCGCTTCTTTGCCGCAATAGCGCTGCGCCAATTCTTGAAAGACGGGAGTGAGCGGTGGAACGACGCTCGACATGATGATGTCGTGGATATCAGTCAACCGGTGGCCCTCGTGCCGTGCCAGGTCACTCAGCAGCATAGCGTATTCATCGGTCGTGCGCTGACGAACAGTTGAGACCACCCAGTGATGTTGTAAGGTTTCGCCGGCATACAGGCCAAATTTGATATTTGTATTACTGATATCGATGGCAAGTAACATGGATAGCTCCTGTTTTTTCTGGGACGTCACTAGTTCCCCCAAAATATCCCCTTTTTATGCGCTAAGCAATGCTCTGCGCACTGGCAACATATTGCTTGAGCAAGGCAGCGATCATAAATGGATCGCCATGCGACTTATCATCAACGACAAGCACCTCGCTCTCGGTACGGCTATCGACAAAGGCCAGCGTAGTAGGAGTGCGCATCCGTTTCAGTCTCCAACGCATTCCAGAAGAGGTCATACCTCGTCCTGCGAAGAGGCTGAGCACATTCTCCGCCATACTCGGATTCAGCCTGTTTTCAGCACTATTTGCCGAGCGATCAGGAGGTGGTGCACCGCGAGCCGTCACATGCCGCACATGCATCAAGGGGACATTGATTATATTATTCCCTTCCCGTTTGACAAACGTGTCCGGAGTAATCACTATCACGTGTTTATCTGCCTGGATCATACGGCGTGCATCGAGGAAAATAGACCAGAGGCTTCCACAGCCAACGAAGAGGAAAAAAACCAGGAATATCGTGGTGATCAAAGCAGGTATGATTCCGTAATGATAATTATGGGGAATGGTGGAGATCGCCATGGCCGCAAACAGTCCAAAACCAAGCAAAATGCCGGTAGCCCACCCCAACATGCTTATAATAACATCGCGACGCGAGAGTGGTAAAACAACCCAGCCCTGGGGCAGTGTAGAGCTTGCCCTGACCTTTTCGAGTATCTCAGATGACTCCATCGCAGTATTCTCCTCATGAATCTGGCACCGCTGAAAAAAAGCAACAACCAGCATAGTTCCTTTTGCCACATTATACCAAAGTTATACGTCTTTAGCGAAAAAAGATTCTCCCTGTGGTACAATACAACAGGCTTTACAATGCTCACAAATTTTTGTAGGGGTCGTTATGGATGATCGGATACGAGCAACAGCTGTGGCCGCAGCTCACAATCTACTGGTACGATATAAGGCAGGACATCTAGACTGGACGGACGATAGAACACCGTTAGATGATCTCGTTTCCTGGCTCGGCCTGCACATCGAGACATTTCACCCGGATGATTACCCACAGGGTACCTACGGTTTCCTGGAGCCAGGCGAAAACCTGATCTGGCTCTGTCGCACGCTCTCTGCATCCCTGCGCCGCTTTACCCTGGCCCACGAACTGGGCCATGCCATTCTGCATATGCCAGAGCTTAGGCGCGAAGACCCATGCCAGCGCCCTGACGTGCAGGAAGAAGTGACAGACCAGGGCAGCCAGGAGCTTCTACAAGAAGCACTGGGTATTGGTCAATCCTATGATCCTCGCAGCGAACGCGAGCTGGCAGCCAATATCTTTGCCGCTGAACTACTCATGCCCCTTGAACGTGTACAAGCCCTCTACCTGAACGAACATGTTCTACCCGGCTCACTTTCCAGCATCTTCGACGTCTCCAATGCCGCCATGCTCAATCGACTGGTCGGCCTTGCAACCACCGGGCGACCAACCGGGCGACCCGTCCCAGGGCGACCACAAGGGTCGCCCCTACCATGGACGGAAACGCCAACCCCCCACCAGGTTGCCGAAGGATCGCAGCCGAACCATGGTAGGGGCGATCCCTCGTGGTCGCCCCCGTTGTCGCCCGGAAACGCTACAAAAACCATTGCAAAAAAACACTACGACGAGTTCCAGCAGGCAGCTATCGAAGCTCCCACCCCCGCGTTGATTGTCGCCGGACCGGGAAGCGGCAAGACCAGCACATTGATCGGGCGCACAGAATACTTAATCAATGAACTCCAGGTGCCACCGGAACATATATTAGCCCTGACCTTTTCGCGAAAAGCGGCACAGGAGATGCTGGAGCGGTTTGAAAGCCATCCAGGCAACGAAGCTAGCGCTTCTACCTACGGTCAGCCTGGATGCAAGGAAGTGCTGGAACAGGTTCTGCACCAGGAAGATCAGCACCAGACACCCATGGTCAGCACGTTCCATGCCTTCTGCGCCGAAATGCTGCGTACCCATGGCGAGCGCGTGGGTTTGCGGCCAGATTTTGCCCTGATTGATGACACCGAGGGTTACTTCCTGCTGCGCCAACTGGCGGGAGCAATGCAGCTCTACCATTATCGCAACTTGAAGTCCCCAGCTTATTATTTCCCAGATATCTTGAAAGCCATCTCGCGCGCCAAAGACGAGCTGGTTTCACCTGAACAGTATCGACAATTAGCGCAAAGCATACTGGAAACTGCCTTTGATGAAGAAGCTACCCTGAGTGCAAAGAAAGCGCTGGAGGTCGCCTCCATTTACACACTGTACGAGGAAGCGCTCCTCCGGCGCGGTGATACCGACTTCGGTGGCCTTATCATGCTGGCAGTCCAGTTGCTGCAAGACTGCCCAGAGGTACTGGAACAGCAACAGCAGCGCTTTCAACACATCCTCGTCGACGAATTTCAAGATATCAACCGGGCGAGCGGCGTGCTTTTGCGCTTGCTAGGTGGCGATAAGCGAAATGTCTGGGTCGTCGGAGACGCCAACCAGGCAATTTATCGCTTTCGCGGCGCTTCGCCCGCTAATATCGCCAACTTCCAGCAGGACTTCCCTGAGGCGGTGGTGTTGCCCCTGAGCCGAAATTATCGTTCTCGCCCGGATATCGTACACCTGGCTGAATCATTTCGCCGGCAGCAACTAGAACTGAGCTTCTCCACAGATACAGAGCCAGGCGTAAGCGCCAGTGAAGCTTCACCCCGCTTCGCTCGCCCCTCGATAAATCAAGGATCTACATGTTCTCCCCCCAATCGGAACGTGCAGACCGCGCGACTTACCCATCACGAAGCCTACGTGACGCTGGCTCAGGCGGAGGATAACGCCAACGAGCTCGCGGGCCTGATCGCGGATATCCGCTACAAGCACGCCCAGGGATACTCCTATAAGGATATGGCGATCCTCTGCCGCACACGCGCATGGGCAGGGAAAATTACGCGAGCATTGGCACAGGCGGGCTTACCCGTGCACGAGAAAAGGGGTATTCTGGCCCAGCAGCACATCAAAGACCTGCTCTCTATCCTTTTACTGATCGCTGACGAAAACGGTATGGGCATACTACGGACAGCACGCCAGCGCGAACATCCCCTCTCACAAAGCGATATCGAAGGCCTTTTGCTGGCCGCACACGATCAACACCGTCCAGCAGGGAGGCTGATTGCCGACGGCGCGGCGCCACACACCATGAGTTTCGCAGGCCGCCGGTCGCTGTCGCAGCTGGCAACCATCTTACAATCGCTCTGCCTGTACGCCTCCAATGTCTGGTCGCTGTTGTCGCAATACCTTTTTATTGAGACATCCATCATGCGTGATCTGCTGCGCACAACAGCAAGTACCTACGATGATCTGGCCCTACCAGAGAATGACCACTCGCGCAACTCACAGGAGACAGCCCTGCTGGCCGATTACCTGGCTTTTTTACAACTTGCCCGGCGTTATGACCAGCAGCAAGAGACCCTGCGCAGGAGACTCGAAGAGGAAGCGACGGAACGTGGCGAGCAGGTCGAGCACGTGTTGGATAAATCCGCACTCTACAGTAGACCCTCGATTTATCGAGGGGCGAGCGAAGCGACGGAACAAGTCAAAGGATTTCTCGATTACATACATGTCCTGTTACGCCTGGGTCAGGATGGAGGTGACAGCAGGCAGCAAGGAGTCACAGAAACCGGCGCGGAGGAACCGGATATCATCCGTGCCATGACCATCCATGCCAGTAAGGGACTGGAGTTCCCCGTGGTCTACTTGCCCGGACTGATCCAGCGCAATTTTCCCTTGCAGGCGCGTGCCAATCCTGTGCCGGCCCCCGCCGGCATGCTTCCAGCCGAAAGCGAAGGCAAAGCAGCCCATGAGAGCGGCGAAGCTTGCCTGTTCTACGTAGGAGTGACGCGCGCGCGTGACCAACTGGTCTTGAGCTATAGCGAACGCAATGGCAAGCAAAAAGCCCGGCCCACCGCCTACCTGGACGCGCTCCTCGCTGGCCTGCCGCCAGAGCGCATTACACACCTGCATTGGCAGGGCATGATCGAAGAGACATACGACATAGACGAGCAAGAGGACGATCTTCCGGTTATAGCCTCGCCCTCATCTCAGCCCAGCCAGAACTTCCTTGACGCCGTGAAACCTTCTACCTTAAAAGCGACGCATATTGAAGCCTATCAACGTTGCCCACGCCAGTATTTGTACAGTACCATCTACGGTTTTCGCAACGAGGAGGACGCCTACCAACTCTTCTGGCAAGCGACACAAAAAACGCTGGAAACGCTCCAACAGCAGCTTGCGGCCTCCAACGACCCTACAAATAACCTGCCAACTGTAGAGGAAGCACAGAGACTCTATACCAAACATTGGCAAGAGTTGGGAGGACCTGCCTTGCCCTTTGCCGCTATTTATGAGCAGCATGGTCACGAGGTTACCGCTTTGATTCGCGATAAATTGCTGGCAAGCGGCGATACGAACTGGAAACTACGCCATGAATTTACCGTAGAGGCAGCAGGCAAAACCATCTATATGACAGTTGATCGCGTAGAAGCAGCCCCTGCGGACAAACAGACTGACACACCAGCCCGTTTCGTGCGCGCCCGTTTTGCCAAACGCAAGGAAAAGCCCTCAGCCGGCACGCGCGAGCTGCTCTACGCCCAGGCGTACCGTCAACACCACGGAGGCCAGAACCTCGAATTGCACTTCCATAATTTGAGTACAGGCGAGATCTTCCCCATTACATTGACAGCCAAAAAAGAACAGAGCCTCTTTAATGACTTAGAGCAAAGCATCCGTGGCCTGGAGCGCAACGAGTTCCCCGCAAAACCCGATGCTTACCTCTGTCCCACCTGCCCCTTCTTCCTCATCTGCCCAGCATAACAATACTTGAGAAAAAGAGGAACATGTCCTCAATCAAACAGAATCAGAGGGAGAGCCATAGACACCCCGATATTCAGGCGGCAACATCTCCGCAATCTTACGCATCACCTTATCGGTCGCCTCATCAATATCCTCGCGGGTAATCTTCTTCCCCTTAGGTTTCAGCACCATCGGTTCACCATACGAAATGGTCACCCGGCAACCCAACTTCTTCAGCGCATTCTCACTGCCCCAGATCGCCACCGGCACAACAGGCACCCCCGTACGCAGCGCAATCATCCCCATACCAGCGTGGGCTTTGGCCATAGTACGTGTGCGACTACGTGTTCCCTCCGGAAAAATGACCAGGATATTCCCTTTCTTGAGCTGCTCTTCAGCGGTACGCAGCGCCTGCCGATCGCCCTCACCCCGCTTGACTGGAAATGACCCCAGGAAACGCACCAGCCAGGCAAGCTTGCTGTAAAAGTATTCTTCCTTTGCCATGTAGATCACTTTACGATGGAAATGCATGGGAATAAGCGGAATATCGGTCCACGCAAGATGATTTGACGCGACAATAAATGCGCCGCTTCTCGGCACATTATACAGCCCGCGTAGGCGGATACGCGACGTGATATGAAAGGCAAAAATCGCGAACCAGCGTACTGCGTGATATAAAATTGGTGGTGTAACATACGGTTCGTAGTAATTCTTCTGCGGCCTGGTAGGCTTTACCGCTTGCACCTCTTTATCTGCGCCCGTTGCTCCTGTGCTGAGGCTTTCCTGTTCCTGTTTCATTTCTTGCTCTCCAGATGTCGCTTGATGGCCTCCAGTACCTGTGGAACGCTGAGATGATCCGTGTTAATAACGATGGCATCTTCTGTCTGTCGCAAGTTGTCACGATCGATATAATCCCGCCGTCGAATATCCTCCAGCACCGTCTCCATTGAGGGCAATGCAGAATGAGCGCCATCAGAACGTTCCACCAGTTCTGCATAGCGACGACGCGCTCGCTCTTCAAGGCTGGCCGTAAGAAAAATCTTCAATTCCGCGTCGGGCAACACAACCGAGCCAATATCGCGTCCAACCATTACAACGCCATCGCGCCGCGCCATCGCTCGCTGCTGCTCTATGATAATCGAACGAACGCCCTTATGCGAGGAGGAGACAGAAACGGCATTCGTCACGTCGGCACTGCGAATAGCCCAGGTCACATCCTCTCCGTTCACGGTCACCGTATACTGGCGTCCGTCGTTGATCAGTGGTCGGCTTATCGCAATCTCCGCGTGTCGTGCCAGTTCCTCCATCGCTGCCCCATCAGTAATATCGATGCCATTCTTGAGTGCCAGCCACGCCAGCGCTCGATACATAGCCCCTGTGTCGATATAGATATAGCCCAGTTGTCGCGCCAGTTCTTCCCCAATAGTGCTTTTGCCCGATCCAGCAGGCCCGTCGATAGCGATACATCGTGGTTGCCGCATGTCACCTCACAGTGTCAATCAACACCGGTACTTTCTGGGATTATACCACATGCGTTTTGTGGCTTATCGGGCCTTTCAAAATGTTAAGAGGAGCAATAGATGTGAGAAAGTACTGTGGGAAACGTGCTTACTTTCACGTCTCCTAAAACGCCCAAGTCTGTGTGTTTATGATGCCTGGTCTTGGGTGTTTTGTTTTAATGGCTTGCTTGCCAGGGTTTTTCCGGTAGGCGTGCGAGGATTTGAGTAAGGAGCGTCTCTAAACGGTCGAACCGTGTTGTATGCTCACTCAGCACTCTTGTGTGCTCATTGAGTAGTGCTGTATGTGCGTCAAATTTCGTTTCTAGTTGATCCATACGTATTTTCATCATTTCCACGCGTAACCCTGTCTGCTTGCTTTCTTGCGTCAAGGTTTGAAGCAAACCTAGCATGATAGAGTCTCTCCGTTCCTCATAAAAAAACCTCCTATAGGTTCTCGCAACCAACTTTATTGTTCTGCTTAATGTAGAGCGAGGACGAAGTTGAACGTTGCCAGTTTACCGTTGGGTGTGTTTTGCACGTGCATAAGTAGCTCGGGTGAAAAAATGCCGTCGCTATCGTTACGTGGTTCTCCAGGAAAGTAAAGTTGTGTGGTAAGCGCTGGCTGGCCTGGAGCCTGGACTTTCACGTGAATATGGCGCGTTCGACCAGGGTATTCTCCGGGGACAATGGTTTCAAGGGAGTAGCGTCCCTGGGTATCGGTGAACTGGTGACCACGCAACCTGAAACCAGCGTTGTCGTAATTCCCGTTGCTATCTGCATGCCAGAAGTCCAGCCAGGCATGAGCAATCGGCTGGCATATGGTAGAAAACACGTAGCCGGTGACCGTCAGAGGAGTTCCCGCGAGGCCCGCTTCTCGTAAAGAAGTACGCTCAGGTGAACCAGACTTGTAAAAGGGCCCTTCTGTCTGGGATGGGGTCGGTGTCCCACCACAGGCCCTAATGGATGTCGGTGTTTGCGGCGATGCTGTCTTATTTACCGCTGGTCCTGTATTGCTCACAGGACCCGCACAGGATACGACGAGTAGGAGGGCTCCCAGCAGCAGTAGAAATTGCTTGAGAAACAAGCCCCGACCGACGATGTTCCTGGACAATATGTGCTGCTCTGGCATCTTGATCTCCTGTCTTTTAGCGTTGACCAATTGCAGGTATTAAGATATTGTTGGCGAATTCAAAAACGAGCATCCTTCTGAGCTTAAGCGCATATGTGTCCAAACTGGAAAATCCAATCCGCCGACAATATCTTGTAGAGGTTCTCAAAGGCAAAAGCAAGCTATTGCTGCGGTAGCTCAGTGACGGTAGTACTTCCGGCGGGAAGAAGACCCAGACGTGCTTTGCGAGTAGTAAGCCGCTGTTGCATTGCAGATTGTGCCAAGACATCAGCAACGGGATCTGATTGCGGCCTAATTGCTCCCATTTCCTGCTGTAAACGGGCATGAGCTACATCGGCATGGCTTTGGATGCGTGCTGTAATGTCGTCAATAGATGACGTCCCACCAAGTGCGCTGTTCACAGCATGAAGTGCATGTGCAGCACGCTCCTCTGCATTTGCAGAGGTATCCAGAGATTGCAGGGTTTGGAGTTGACGCATCATCGCTGTATGCTTCGCTTCAAGGGCACTCATAACCTGCTCATATTGAGCTTGAATAGCTTGAGCTTTTTCAAGCTGGTTGTTGAGCGGCGTAAGACTACTCTCCACTTCTTGAAGGCGCTGCTCGACTGTTACAGCCAAATCTTCACGTGGAGGATTCAACTGCAGAAGTGCGTCTGCCTGAGTATTCAGGGTTGCCTCCTGTTGATGAAGCTGGCTTATCTGCCGATTGAGTCCAGCGATGGCCCCAGCATTTTCTGCCTGTGCTTCACGTAAATCGGAAATGGCTTGTTCCAGGTCACGGATATGTTGCTGCATAACGGGAATGGATTGCGTATCAACCGCTGCATCGGCAATTTGATGGAGCCATGCCAAAGACAAAACTCGTGCTTTCTGACGAAGAGTTTCCATGAGTTACTTCTCCTTTTCATGTACATTTTTTGATCATTGCTTAGCAATCAGATGAGCAACACCTCTATAGCAGGTGTTCGAAGACTAATGCCTGCCTATACCCCCTTTCAATGTGTCGAATGCGTCGTCTGCTATCGACCTGACCACGTTGATTCTGAGGAGTAGCCTGGTCGGGAAATGGGCCGATACCCCTGGGGAAGACCTTGTGTTGTTAGCTGTTGAAAATCAATCTCTTCCTGTGGGTTTCTCTCCAGCCTTTGAACAGCAGTTTCAGCCGCATTCAGTAGGTACTGAGGTTCTTGCGCTTCGTTGTAAACCTCTTGATAGTCACGTTGCATCTGCGCATAGTGCTCCAGCTGTAATGTCTTACTGTTAAGGTTTGTAGCGGGATTCCCCAGCAGGTTACCTAAGCGCTCCTGTACTCTACTTGCTTTCTCCTTTGCGGCTTCAAACAAACCACTTAATTGAGTTGCTGCGACTTCAGGAATAAGTGCCAGGAGAACTTCAATTCGGGGCGACAAATCTCCTATCTGCCTACTCAAAAGGCTGATGGCATTCACTGCCGCTTGCTTCGCAAGTATAGCACTCTCCCGAGCATTTGTTGCCACTGCCACTGCCTGTCGTCGTCGAACGAACACAACTGCCAGGACTCCTGCTGCACCTAAGGCAACCAGAACTGCTAGCGTCACCCAAATCCAGGTGTAGTCGGGGCTAAGCTTCTTCTGAACCTGCTTGAGAAGGTCAATGGTGGCTTGGGCATAATTGCCATTAGTAAATTCGGAGCGGATGCTGAGAGTCATCTGCTGGAAATCAGCAGCAGTCATCTTTGCGCTAAAATTACTCCCCAAATGGAGAAATGGCTCATTGCCTTTCGCCAAGATGAGAACCATGAAGTTTGGTCCTCCCCAGTTAGGGCATTTAGACTGTATATAGTAAAAGTAGTCCCTCAAACTGCTACCAGCAAGTTTATTTTGGCTTACAGTAACCACCCGCGTATCTGCCTGAAGGGAATCATTAATTGCCTTAGCCTGATTTACTATGTCTACGATCCGACTTCCAAACAATTGGGCATCGTCGGAGACAGTGTCGCCGCATGACCCTGATGGCATCACTTGTTGCGCATGCCCAGTCTGCGCTTGCAGGCCAATAAACGTAAGCGCTAACGTTACAAAAAGTACGACGAAAAGAGGTAAACGCTTGAGAATTGTCATCATCTGTTCTCCTCTTAATCTTCCCCTATGCTGATTCATAACATTCATTGTGAGAAAACTCTTCACGCCACAGGATAGCAATTTGGTCAAGCATCACCTATGGATGAAATTGTTGGCAAATTGGATTTTCCAGTTTGGACACATTGATATTATAACTCAGAAGGATGCTCGTTTCTGAATTCGCCAACAATATCATTAAGTGGTTCTACCTCTAGAGGGATTTTCGCTTCTTATACCTCTTTGTGTCCATCGCTCTTTTCTTTGACTGGCCTCATCTGGCGCATGTTCTCCAGGTCTTTCTTTTTGTAGTAGACCTTATTAGGTGCAATTTGCTGACTAAATGGTTCGACACCTACTGCTTTTGTTCGTGTTCGCAACGTCTGTGAGGTAATAGGGGTTTCACCTATTTTCAAAAATTCGCATGCTTGAGAGATGGTCAGATATTCTTCTCCATCTATGGTGAGATACTTTTCTGGTCCGGTTGTGGTCATACGCTGATCTCCTTTCTTCTATGTAATAATTGCAATAGATCATAAGAACTCTTGCAATCTCTGTCTCTTTATACTGTCACTATACTATAGTTATGTAATAATTGCAATAGATCATAAGAACTCTTGTAATCTCTGCTCATCTTCACTTTCGCTATACCACAGGTTATTTTACAGTCTCATATGGTTGCTTTATTCATAAGGTTGTTGGGGAAACTGTTTTGCTGTCAAGATTGCTGTATTTATCAGTTGAAACTCTTGTGTTATTAGTGTGAAGTGAGGTTTGGTAAGGGTTTAAGGGGCGATTGCTGTAGAAGTTTGGTCTGTTCTGGGATTATATCACAACTATTAGGTGGAGGAATCTTGTTGCCGCACGGGAGTGAAGAAGTATTGTTACATAGCAGCGAAGCTACACACTCACCGATTGAGCGTGTAGCTTCACCTTCCATACTCTGGTTTAGGGGCTCCCTGAAACGTTTCTATGCATCTTACATCGGGGGCCACTGCGGCGCCTCTGGCCTCGCCAGCAACTGCACACCCGTTATGCCCGCGCGCTGCGTCGCCTCGGTAATGTAGACCACAATCACACTCACATTGTCTTCGCCGCCGCCATCCAGCGCAGCCTTAATCAGCGCGTTACCCGTCTGTGACGGAACGGGGACAGTGTTCAGAATCTGCTCAATCGCCGGGTCGCGTACCATGTCCCATAGCCCGTCAGAACACAGTAGCAATTTATCCTCCGGTTGCAGCGCTATCTTGAACCAATCCACGTCCACCACCGGTTTCTCGCCCAGGCTGCGATAGATCTGGTTGCGTTTTGGATGGGTATAGATATCATCGGGCTTTATAATACCTGCCTCTACCAGGCTCGCCACCACTGAATGATCATTGGTAATTTTTTGCAGGCCTTTAGGCTTGCGGTAGAGATAGGTACGACTATCACCAACATTTGCTACGTACGCGGTTGCGCCATCGATCAAGGCGGCGGTGATCGTCGTGCCCATATCTGCTCGCTGCTCCATATTGCGTTGATGCACCGCCTTGTTGGCATGTTGCACTCCATCAACCAGGATCTGCACCAGCGCATCATCGTTCAATAGTGTATTGCCCGAAATCTTTGGCAACACCTCATCACTAATGGTTTGAATCGCCAGTCGACTGGCATCCTGCCCATTGGCATGCCCACCCATACCGTCCGCCACCACAAACAGGCCATATTGCTGCGAGTGTGAATTAAAAACCCGCTCTCCCTGCGCAGCGAAGAGACTGTCTTCGTTTGGCTTATGCTGCCGTTTAATACCAGGGTTGGAGCGCGTACCCACCACCAGGCTCATATTGTTGTCATCATAGCGCTCAACTGAAGCAGGCGCAATCATTGCCATCTCCTCCGCCGTATATGGCCTTGTCTTCTCCGGATCCTCCAGTCCATTGCTGAAATCACCTGGTGACATCTCTCTCGTCGGCTGTTCATAGATCGAACTCGCTGGCACCAATCCGGGCTGAGGCTGCGATACTGGTGCAGGCGCCTGCGTGGGTTCCTGCGCCTTTGCCAGGCGCACATTCAATCCAGAATCGGAAAGCGACAACGGAGAACGGCATCGCGAACAGAAATTATCGCTGGCTTGTACTAACTGTCCACAATTGGGGCAACGAAGATCGGTTTTCGTCGGAGCATTAAGATTAATGGTAGTGGCCGGTCCATTTGTATGAACTGCTTCCTGTTGCGCTTGCCGGCGCTGTACTTCCAGGGCAGCCTTCTGTTCCGCCGCAGTTCGCTCCTCTTCAAAAGCCTTCAGTTCTCGACCGTGCCGCATCTGCCCTCGGAACACCATCGCCATGACAAAGACCAGAATTGCGATCAGCAGCACTGCAGCGCCAATGATCCAGATGAACCATGCAGACACCCTGTCAGGAATAGCAAATGGTCCCAGCCGAGTCGCTGATGAGGAGGGAGTGCTAGCAGCAGGCGTCTTGCCTGGACCGGCAGAAGTCGTGGGGGTCACAAAGGCTTTGAATTGTGGCAACCTCAGAAATGCTGCTGGCGCTTGAAATTGTGGGTTGGCTGCTCCCGCCCTGATAAAATTGGATTGAGCACTTACCAAATCAGGCGCGTAAAAGTCCTTAATACCCTGGTTCCAGCTTTCACGCAGTGTATTGGTGTTCTGTATTTGAATAGGTGCTGGTGCAATCTTGTTAGCGACAAATGGCCTGATCAACTGTCCAGTATCGGCGACTTCCTTCGTAATCATACCCTGCAATTGCCCATCACTGTTCACCATAGGCATTCCCAGTTCATCACTCCCGTTGGTAGAGGCTACCTGCGTAGGCGTCAGAAGCTGCGTTACCTGGCCCGGATTGGTAGGAAGCGTTGAGGGACCAGTTAATTCGATACCAAACGGCTCGGGAGTTGTCTGATTCACCTGGGCCATATCAATATACGGCTCAGGTACCGGCGTATGGAATGGGAGTAACACCGCCCCTTGAGCACACGTATTTTGTACCTGGCAGATAATCGTATCTGTCGACGACCCGTCGATACACGTCGTTGCCTGGCACGATAAGCTTTTCAAAATACTCGCTGAGGTACCTAAAGTATACGCATTATTCAGGTAAATCTGGATACTGCTGAGATTCTCTATCGGTTTTCCTGCGCCGCACGATATCCCATTCGGATCAATCAGCGATCCATCGGTCAACACCCAGTTGCTGAAATCCTTGCTTCCGCGAACCGTTTCCCAACTGCCCACCAGCACCCCCAGGCCCATCTTAGGGGGAGGGCAGCCAGCTACCGGAACAGCCGGGGTATACCCCGCCACCACGCGAACGACGGAGACGCTCGCTTTGTCCAGCGCTGCCGAATTCCCAAATTGATAACCACTACCTGCCGCGGAGGCGAAGGTGACAGCCGGCGCCACAAGCTGTTGGGCGATGAGCATCACAACAACTAGAGACAGTACGAAGAATCCAACGCCCTTCCGCGACGCAGACTTCAAGCAATACGTACTCATTGGTTTGTTCTCCCGTGTCGGGTTACCGCTATTAGTAGAAGGAATCTTCTCATCTTCCCAATCGGCTCCGTATCCGTAGTAGTACCTGCTGTGCTGCCGGAATCATCGGTACAATATAGGAACACTCGCGTTCGGCGTCGATCAATTTCCCTTCACTTTCGTAGACCTGGCTTAAAAGGAAACGCGTCTGGTGATCCGCCGGGTTGAGCGTTAGCACCGTCACAAAAGCCCGTTCTGCTATGGGCAACTGATTCAAACGCCAGGCAATCTGCCCAACCTTTTGATGCAGTAGTGCTAGTTTTGGCGCAAGGCGCGCCGCCTCCTGGTATTCGCGTAACGCGGGCTCAAGCTGGTTTGTCTCTTCGTAACACTGCGCCAGGCGCTGGTGAGACTCAGTATCATTGGGATTTAAACGCAGTGACTGCGTGTAGGCGGGGATGCCCTGTAACGGCTGTCGCCGCAAAAAGAGGAAGACATCTCCTATCAGTTTATGCGTCTCTGCATCGTTTGGGTTGAGTTGCAGCGAGCGGTTATACGCCTGCATCGCTCGATCGATTTCGGGGGGCTTACGACGAGCAAAAATCTGTCCAAAAGTGCGGTGTACCAGCGAGTTGTTTGGCTCAAGTACAAACGCCTGCTGAATAGCTGTGTATGCTTCGTCGATACGGTTCGCGTTGATAAATCCCAGCGCAGAGCTGATGTACCCACCGCCCGGGCCGGTAGTCGTGTTCCGCGATGGATTGTTTGGCGTAATACTTTTGTTGGGTGTCTGTGGATTGGCAGGGCGCTGGGTGAACTGCTGGACCGGTAGTGGGAATGAGCCTGTGGGCGGGACGACGCTAATCGGTGGCAGATTGATAATAGCTTTTTCCATCTCGCCGGCGTTCAACCAACGCTGCTCCAAAGCAGGAGATAATGCCTTCATGATTACCTGGTCAAAGGCAATAGATACATCTGGTCGCAACGTACGAACCGGCGGAAACGAGAAGATGCTAGGTTTATTGTTGGCCGCGTCGTGATGGGTCAGTATCCTATGCAGCGTAGCTCCCAGCGCATAAATATCGCTGCGAGGCTCCGGCATTCCATGCAATTGCTCTGGTGGAGCGTAACCAATCGTCATAATAATAGTTGACTGCCGTTGTGTCTGGAATGTACGAGCAATACCAAAATCGATCAACTTCACTTCATTGTTATCTGTCACCATTATATTCGATGGCTTGAGATCGCGGAAGATGATCGGCGGCGTCTGGCGATGCAGGTAGCTCAGTACGCTACAAAGCTGTTGCGCCCAACTGCGCGCCCGCGCCTCTGGCACGCCTCTCGTTCCATTGACCCCCACGACATTCCCTTCCTTCTCCAGCACTTCACCCAGCGTCTTTCCCTCGATAAAATCCATCACCAGGTAGTGCTTCCCACCTTCGACAAAGAAATCGCGTACGCGGGGAATACACGGGTGATTAAGGTCGAGCAGCAATGCTGCCTCGCGTCCAAACCACTCGACCGCCTGGGTACGTTCGTTATCGCTTTGAAACTCGTCCAGCATCTCCTTTACAGCGCATGGACGATTGAAGCGCGAATCTATGGCTCGGTAAACGGCCCCCATGCCACCTGCAGCTACCGATTTCTCGATCTTATAGCGTCCAGTTGAGAGGATAGTACCAGAAGCGAGGCGGCGCTGGCTGCCACCACTTCCGCCTGATCCCGGGCTGACCGGTTCCACTGCGGAGGAGCTTGAAGCAGAAAGGGACAGCGGGGCTACTGAAGGTAGCACTTTATCGGATTGGGGCGTCACAGGATTACTGAGAGACGCTGCATTGTTAGGATCAGACGAATAATTGCTCGACATATATATTACACCGCTCTTAATACTGCCTGGACTCCACCGTCATATAGAATGAAATAGTTCCTAGTCCCTTTGGGAGTCCGAGGAATCTTTCAATCCCTATTGCATATTATTTCTTATGTTGGGCGCATTATAACATATTCGCAAAAAATTGAACAATGGAGTACAACACAGTCCTAATGCGAATCAAGCCACTATTTCCCAACAAAAAGTCCTCTTTCAATCCGCTTTCAAAAAGCACACAATCAGTAAGGGGCACAGAACAACAACTACGTCAGTTGCTCCCAAATATCATTTCTGCGGAGCAAGAAATAGAGTACAGCAAGCCCTATTAAAGGGAAAAATCAGGAGCTGGGGTTGCTTTTTCTCAATATCAATCTCACTATCTTCCTGCCACTTTTATAAAGAAGTTCTCTCCCTATGATAACGGCCTTTCCAAGGCACGAATATACCTGTCCGCCGACTTCAATACCGCATTCTTCGCATCACCGGCAACGACAGTGTGAAACCACGCGCCATAGAGCCTCTCGAAATTATAGCGCGCGACTACATCGGATATCCTCTTCACCTCCGATGCAGGCAACGGGATCAGGTTCGGATAGCTATACATAAAGCTGACCCACCTGCGATCAGCCACCACCGCTATGATATCTCCCGAGAGTAAAAGCCCTTGCGATTCCGCTCCACTCGCCCAGTGCAAGACCGTGCCACCAGTGAAATGTCCTCCCAATCGTATCAAGGTTATGTCATCCATCAGGGAGAATGTCTCACCCGACCAGAACGTAATATATTCGCTCGGTCTCATCACCCACTGCCTGTCTGCCTCGTGCAAGTACACAGGCACATTAAACTGCTCAGCCCAATCCACCATCGAACTGTAGTAATGCGGATGAGAGATAGCAATAGCTTTCAGGCCACCCAACTGTTTGACCGCCTCGATGGTCTCCCTATCCAGCAGGCTGATACAATCCCAGAGGATATTTCCCTGGCCCGTCTGCACCAGCAGCGCGCGCTGGCCGATAGCGAACGTAGGAGTCGAACCTATGCCTTTGAGCCCCGCTTCGTGCTCTTTCACCGTATTACGAAAACCATCCGCGTGCAATTGAGCCTGTGTTGTCCACTTCTGTCCTTCGTAGCCCACGTACTGGCGCTGATCCAGGCAAATTGGGCACTCCTCTGGCTTCGTCTCGCTCTCCGCAAATTGAGTACCACAGGTTGTACAAATCCAATGTTCCATGTGTCTCGCTCCTTTTCGCTCTATCTCAATACTCGTGGCTTTCTTGATCCCACTATATGACAATCCTTCGTTCCATACACTGTACAAAAGACGAGTTCGTGCCAAATCCAAACATGTGGTAGCATACAACCATACAACCATACAACCATACACACATATCAACAGGAGCAAGCGAGGATGTCATCCTTGGACTATAGGAAAAACCCAGCGGTGCGCTACAGTATCCTCTGTATACTGCTGTTACCGTTGCTCGCCCTCTTGCTCTCGCCACCTCCTGCTCACGCCGATGGAGGCTTCCCCATTATCGGTGTGCTCCACGCAGGCCAACGTCCAGAAGGCATAGCCGTTGACACAGAAACCCACATGGTCTACATCGCTTATGAGTTTCCCAGCCTCGTAGTCGGCTTTGACCCCATCAGCGGCAAAGTGCGCTGGAGCGTTACGGTTGGCGATTCAGCGAACGATGTCCAGGTTGATAGTACAAATCACCATGTCTACGTCGCCAGTGTGTCAAATAATAACACCAGGGGGTTTCTCACCATTCTAGATGGAGCAAGTGGCAAAATACTCTTCAATGCTATTACTATCTATGGTAACGATGGCCTCGCCATCGATACCATACGCCAGCGCGTGTACCTATCGAGTAGTGATCATGATATCATCAGTGTCTACTCGCTAACGACGTCCGCCGGGGGAAAAATCAGCGCGGTGTCGTCAACGCTCAAAGTTGGTACACATCCACAGCCCCTTGGCGTGAACAGCCGCCTGGGGCGGCTGTACGTTGGAGATGTAGCTTCCAATACGATCGACGTCATTGACGAAGAGAGCGGCCACACACTGGCAACCATTCCGGTGGCTGCTTTACCTGTTCAGCCTCTGCGGGTGGACGAAGCCACTGGCCGTGTCTATGTCGTTTGCTCAACAGGCCAGGAACTGGACGTCATTGACGGCCATATCAACAAGGTTATCGCGCGCATTCCTGTCTCTCCCTTTCCCGAGGGAGTTGCCTTCAATACCGCTACGGGACGCATCTACGTGGCAGACGAGGGACATCCGGACAACGTTTTTAGTGGTTCAAGCTCCGGCACAACCATTACCGCTGTCGATAAGCAGTCCTTTGACGTTCTCGGCACCTTGCCGGTCGGTCGCGCCCCGGACGGCGTAGAGACCGATCCCTCGTTGCGCCGTATCTACGTATCGGTAGAAGACAGCAACGCCGTTGTTGAGATCAGCGATTCGCCGGATATCCCTCTGCAAGCCGGGTTGGACACGCACCAGGCAGCCGCTGTCCGCCAGGCCATCCTGCTGCTGCAACAGGCGGCCGCCATCACGGTGATACTGATGGTCGTAACCATCGTAGGCGCTACACTGGCCGCCCGGTCACGGCGTTTGCGTGCGCCGGAAAGCCCTCAAAATCCGCTAGGCGGCGCGTCGTCTCGCTCAGAGCAGCGTATCCCTCCTGCGTAAGATAGGCAATTCCCGTGCGTTTCAGAAAATCGAACACCGACGTGCATGAATATGTATGGGCAAAACCACCGGTTGGCAATACAGCGTTCGTGCCCACGCAGTAGTTACCCGTACAGAACGGTGTATAGCGGCCAATCAGAATCTCGCCAGCGTTCTTGAGTTGCGGCAAGAGCGCAAATGGCTCGTGTACCTGCACTTCCAGGTGTTCTGGGGCATATTCGTTGACAAAATCAACGGCTTCATCCATCGTGGCCGCCAGCACAATACCGCCAGTCCCCATTGCTTCCTCAAAAACGGTGCGACAAAATGCCTGTCGCCATTCTGGCAGTGCCGCTATTTTATCCGGCAGCAGCGCCAGCACCGCCTCAACCAGTGGTCGGCAATCTGTGACAAGCAAGCTGGAAGAATCCGGCCCGTGCTCGGCTTCGATCAGCAAATCACGCGCGATCAGTTCCGGGTCAGCCGATGCATCAGCTAATGTAATTGACTCGCTGGGACCCGCCGGCAGCCCGACATCAACCGTTCCATACAGCAAACGCTTTGCCGCGGTAACAAAACCGCTACCAGGGCCGGTTATCTTATGCACGCGAGCAATACTGGCCGTTCCATAGGCCAGTGCGGCGACCGCCTGGGCGCCGCCGACGCGATATAATTCATGGACGCCACACAGGTCAGCGGCCACCAGGGTCGCCGGGTCAACCTCTCCATTTGGTCCCGGCGGCGTACAGACAACGATACGTGGAACTCCGGCGATACTGGCCGGTGTAGCCAGCATATACATCACCGAGGGAAATGCACCCTTCCCACGCGGCACGTAAAGTCCCACGCTGCTGATCGGCGTGATCTTCTCTCCCGCTATCACACCGGGGGCTACCTCCGTAAACCACTGCTCATGCGGCATCTGCCTTGCATGAAACGTGCGCACATTGCCAATCGCCTGCTCGATAGCTTCACGCACCGAGCGGTCAAGTTCCTGGTGGGCTTGTTCAATCTCAGCCCGGCTCACCCGCAATTTATCAGTCGTCAATTGCACACGGTCAAATCGTGCGGTAAATTCCACCAGCGCTTCATCGCCCCGCTGTCTTACATCCTGTAGAATTGGCCGCACCCGCTCGACCAGTTCATCGATCTGTATCTGGGCCCGGCGCAACAACCGGGTCCGCTCTTCAGCACTCATGGAAGAAAGTTCGTAGAAATGGATCATGTTTTGCTTTCCTATCTGTACTAACCCGTCTCGTAGGGGCGGGAGTGGTAGGGAAGAAGGGTGGGGACCCTTGGGTCGCCCTGCGTCCTGTTCCCCTGCCGCTTCGCACCTGCCCCCCATGGGCGACGCAAGCGTCCCCTCTCCACTGCGCCCCTCTCCCGCCCCTACGAAGCTTCGCCCCTGCCCCTACGAAGCCTGTAATCCTTTTGCCGCCTTATCGGCGAGTTCCGCTGCCGCGATATCGCCCTTCATCCAGCGCGCCCCAAAGATGCCCACAAGCCCCGCCACGATCAGCGTTGGCACACAAGTAACGAGCAGCGCTATGCTCAG
>WNGR01002179.1_pt1 | contig 21624 bp, 25 predicted proteins | sample 5407581 | NCBI WGS metagenome assembly WNGR01 (sample SAMN13153383, study PRJNA577476) | soil metagenome | isolation source: 80 cm soil or saprolite under Garry oak tree replicate 2 | place: USA:California | collected 2016-06-15
TCGACCGGTTCGAGCTCCCACCGCCACAGGTGCCCCGGCGGCACCTTCCCTGGCTCGGCCGGGGTCCAGGCGATCCGGCGGCCTTCCTCGAACTCCACCACGTGGTTCTCCCGGATCTCACCCCGGGTCAGCGTCATCGCGAAAACGTCACCGCGGCGCCGGACGCGCTGCCCGGCTGGCGCGCTGGCCAGGTTGTCGTTGCCGTCCCAGCCCGGCTGTGCCGCCGGATCCGCGATCAGCTCGAAGATCCGCTCCGCACCGGCCGCGATCTCCCGGGTCGCGCTGACCACCCGCGGCATATCCTGCTCAGCTGTCATGTCCTTATTTAAGGCTGCCCGTGACGTCGAGGACGATCTTTCCGCCGGCATGCCCGGCTTCCAGGATCCGATGTGCCTCGGCGGCGGCGTCGAGGGGAAGCACGTGGCTGATGACGGGCCGCAATTCGCGTCGGCCCAGCAGGTCGGCCAGCGCCCGGGTGCGGTCCCCGTCGTCCTGGATGAGCACGCCGTGGAAGGTGATGTTGGCATCGAGCAGCGGGTCCAGGTCCAGGTCCGGGGTTGCGATCGCGGCGATCTGCCCGCCCGGCCGCAGCGCGGCGCAGGCGGACCGGGCCAGGCGGCCGCCGACGAGGTCGGCGACGGCATCGACCGGGCCGTCGGCCAGCGCCCGGGCGCGCGCGGCGACGTCCTCGCGGGTGTAGTCGATGCAGGCCGCGGCGCCGAGGCCGCGCATCTGCGCGTGCATCGCCTCGCGGCCGACCCCGATCGTGGTGATCCCGGCGGCCGCGGCCAGCTGGAGCAGGAACAGCCCGACGCCGCCGCTGGCGCCGAGCACGAGCAGCCGGCTGCCGGGCGGCAGCGCGAGCCGGGCCAGCACTAGGTGCGCGGTTCCTGCGGCCAGCGGCGTCGCCGCCGCGTCTGCGAACGAGGTCGCGGCGCCGATCGGCGCGACCAGCGCGGCGTCGATGACGACGAGCTCGGCGTACCCGCCGGCGCCGTCCGGGAAGTGCGTCATCGCCATCACCCGGTCGCCGGGCGCCAGGCCGGTCACCCCGGGGCCGACGCCGTCGATGACCCCGGCGATGTCGTAGCCCAGGATGCACGGCACCCGTAGCCCGGCCCACCGGCCATCGGCCCGGTTGCCCGCGTCGACCGGGTTGAGCCCGGCCGCGCGCACCGCCACCCGCACCTGGCCCGGCCCGGCCACCGGATCGGCCACCCGGACCGGCCTCAGCTGCTCCGGGCCGCCGAACTCGCTGACCAGCACCGCTCTCATCTGGGTTCCCTCAGTAGGCGCGGCCCACCACGGCCATGAGGCCTGGCTCATCCTCCGAGTCGGGCACGCCGCCGTCGGCACGCACCAGGCAGCGCACCGTGATGCCGTGGGTGTTGAGTTCGGCCTCGCCGTCGCTGCCGACCTCGGACCAGGGCAGCCTGGCCCAGCCGGTGCCGGAGGCTTCGATGGCTTCCGGGACCGAGGTGACGTCCGCGGTGCGCTGCCGCTGCCGCGCGAGCGCTTCCTCATACAGTGCCGTCTGGTCAGCCTCGAGCGCCGCGGTCACCAGGTCCACCGCGCTGTCGACCGGGACCGCGAGTCTCTCCCCGGTCACCCGGCGCACCAGCACGACCCGGCTTTCCGCGATATCGCGCGGACCGATTTCGATACGGACCGGGTAGCCCCTGAGCTCGGCGTCAATCGCGCGGCGGCCGAACGGCACACCGACCCGCTCGTCGAGTTCGGCCCGTACTCCGGCGCCCTGCAACGCGGCCGTCAGCGTGCGCGCGACCTCGGCGACGCCATTGCCTTCCCTGACGACCAGGACAGCGGCCTGCACCGGGGCCAGGCGGGGCGGCACGCGGAGTCCGAGGTCGTCACCGTGAGCCATGATGATGCCGCCGATAAGGCGGGTCGTGATGCCCCATGAGGTGGTCCACGCCAGTTCACGCTGCCCGGAGGCAGACAGATATTCGATCCCGAAGGCCTGCGCGAAGTTCTGGCCCAGCTCATGGCTGGTGCCCATCTGGAGCGCCTTGCCGTCACCCATCATCGCTTCGAGCGTGTACGTCGACGTGGCCCCCGCAAAGCGTTCCCGCACGGTTTTGCGGCCTACGACAACCGGTATGCCCAGCACGTTGACCAGCACGTCCTCGTAGACATCGTGCAAGATCCGGCGGGCATAGTCGTGCGCGTCCGTCTCGCTGACGTGCGCCGTGTGGCCCTCTTGCCAGAGAAATTCAGTGGTACGCAAGAACAGGCGAGGCCGCAATTCCCAGCGCACCACGTTGGACCACTGGTTCAGCAGCAGCGGCAGGTCGCGGTAGCTTTCGATCCATCTGGCCATCGACTCGCCGATGACGGTCTCGCTCGTGGGCCTGATGACCAGCGGCTCCTCCAGTTGCTTGCCTCCGCCGATCGTGACGACCGCCAGCTCGGGGCTGAACCCCTCGACGTGTTCGGCCTCGCGCCGCATGTAGGACTCGGGGATAAGCAGCGGGAAGTACGCGTTGGCGGCGCCAGCCGCCTTGATCCGGTCATCGAGCTCGCGCTGGATACGCTCCCACAACGCGTAACCGGTAGGCCTGATCACCATCGAACCGCGAGCCGGCCCGTTCTCGGCCAGCTCAGCCTTTGCGATCACGTCCTGATACCAGCGAGGAAAATCCACTGCCCGCGGCGTCAGCAGCGCCTTTGCCATTCGTGGTCGGGGCCGCGACACCGCGAGCGTCTGCCCCTCCTCCTCTCTCGGGACTGGCGATCATCGATCATTTCAAGCGCCAGCAGGCCATGCCACTGATTTAGTATTCACTCCTCGCGCAGCACCGATGCAGGATGGGTCCGCATCGCGGTCACCGCGGGTCCGATGGAGATGACGTTGGCGAGCAGTATGGTGGCCGGTACCACCAGGGCCAGCAGCGTTACGGGCGTTGAGACGTCCGGGACCACCCCGAGTTGCTCAGCGAACAGGCGCCAGGCGGTCCTGCCCACTGCGATTCCGAGGGGAACGGCGGCAACCAGCGTTATCACCGCCAGGGTCGTCGCCTGCCAGGCCACGGTCCGGCCCACGTCGCCGTGAGCGAACCCCAGCGTCTTCAAGATGGCAAGGTCGCGCCGGCGGCGGCGAATGGAGGTGGCGAGCAGGTGAGCCACGGTTAGCAGGGCCATGACGGCCAGCACCAAGCCCAGAATGAGCGGGAGGTTCTGGATCCGGCCGAAGTTCACCAGATCGGTAGGTGTCGTCGGCCGCTGGGTGAAGAAGTTCTCGTCGACAGCCGACAACCGGTGGCCGAGGCGCGCTACGGCTCCGGCTGTGTCTACACCGGGCCGGAAGGTGACGGCGATCACGTAAGGCGAGCGGGGCCGGCCTCCGGAGAGCCGGACGAGAGCCTGACGAGTGACGATCACCCCGTCGCCGAGATGGGCACTGACGTCCCCCGGCGGGAGGACGGCTGTCCCCACCATCCGCACCGGCACCTGTGGCGCTCGTTCGTTCTCGGCGTTGCCGAGCAACGTGGCACCGGCTCGGGCGCCGAGTTGGGCTGCCGTGCTCGCGCCGAGCGCCACCTCGTCGGCCGCGGCCGGTTCTCGCCCCGTCAGCATGGATACCGCAAAGGTCCCCTTGACCGGCGTGAAGGCGAACCCCGAGACAGCCCGTCCGGCGAGCTGGAAGTCGATCCCGGTCTGGATGAAGGCGGCGGTGGCGACATCTGGATCGGCGCGCACGACGGGCTCGGCCGCCGGGACAGCGGCGGGGCCGTTGTTGTTCCAGATCTCGACGTCCCAGGTGACGCCGTAGAGCGGCGGTGACCCGAGCAGATGACTGAGGCTCGCCCCGAAGATAAGCGACGCCACCATCGCGCAGAGCCCCACGATGGCTCCGCCGATGGTGGTGCGCACGGGCACGCTGGTCGGGCCACGCCCCCGCTCCAGCGCCATGCGCACCCCGGCCGTGAGCGTGACCGGGAGCCCGGCTCGCGCGCTGGCCTCGGCCACCACCGAGCGCCTGATCAGCTCGTCGCCGCTACCGCTGCCGAGCGCCGTCGCAGCCGCTCGTGCCGCTCGCCACGCCGGCCAGGATGCCAGGATGGCGGCGATGGCGGTCGTTCCCGCCACGGCGGTGGCGAGAACCAGCGTGTCGCACGCGAACCCTGGGGCTGGCTCAGCCGTGCGGGCCAAGCCGATGGGCGTAAGCGGCGACAAGGCGATCGCCACGCCCACGGCCAGGACGGCCCCGGCGGCGCCGATGGCCGTGCAGCGCGCGACGGCGAGTCCGGCAAGCTGACGCCGGGTCATGCCGAGCGAGTGCAGCGCCGGATAGTCGCTGGCGTCGAGCGCGATCTGCCGGGCCAGGAGCTGGCCGAGCACGAGCACTGCCACCACCAAGAGGAGCCCGGCGAGCAGCCACAGGGCTACGGCTACGAGGTGGATCGAACGGTTCACATCGCGGGCCTGGTTACCAAGCTGCTGCACACTGACCTGCCGGCCGCGACCAAGCGCCTCCACCTGGTCCCAGGCGGCGGCGGCCATCCCCGGGCGCAGCCGTACCAGGCTGTACTCCAGCGCCGCGACCGATGTCTCGTGCGTCCGGTAGAACGTGGGCGTCAGGTAGTAGTTCGGCCCGCTGAAGTAGCTATTGGCGGCGAAGGGAGGAAACTGCGCGGGCGCCGCGACGATACCCACGACGGTGAACGTGGCCGAGACAGGAGCGGCCGACAAGTCCGGGGTATGGGTGTCGCCGTCGGTGGACGGCACAAGCGGAACACGGACTCTCTGGCCGACCCGGGCGCCGGGCACGGTGAAGTCCGCGACGGCCTCATCGGCCCGGGCGGGATCGGGAAGGCGCCCCCGCAGCACCTTCAGCCGGTTGAGCCCGGTGCCGTAGGCACGGCCGTCCGGCGACGCGACAAGGTTGGGGCCGACGTCGGCAACCTGCCCGAACACGCGGAAGGAATCCGCCTCGGCGATCGACGGCAGGGCGGCGAGAGTCCCGGGGTCCAGGACGGCGGCGTCCGGGTTGGGGATGAAGTCGTCGATCATGTACGGGGCGCCGTGGTTGGCCACCACGAACCGGGAGTACGCATCGTCCGTGCGCCGGGCGCCGGCGGCCGCCGCGGTCACGATTCCCCCGAACAGGCCGACGAGCACGACCACACCTAGCCATGCCCGCCAGCGCCGACGGGCATCGGCGCGCAACCTCAGCCAGACCGCGCTCACGGTGCCAATCAGACCCTAAGCCGGGTAGCCGGACAAGGATGCCTGCAACCCCGGCACAGGGATGCCAGCCCTACTGCGCGGTTAGTTGCTCGACGCGGTCGCCCGGATGCTGCGACTGCTCGATCACCCCGCCGACGCGCTGGTGCTCGCACCACTGGTCGAACGGGAAATCCTCTGGCGACTGCTCACCGGCCCGTTCGGTGACGTGATCCGGCAGATCGGCCTGCCGGACAGCAACCTTTCCCACGTCAACCGCGCGATCGGATGGATTCGCGATAACTATGCCGAACGGGTGCGGATCTCCGACCTCGCCAGGCTTTCCCGCATGAGCCCGTCCGCGTTCCACCGGAACTTCCGCGCCGTCACCCCGCCCGGCCAGGACGCCGCCCGCCTGCGGGTAGGCAGCTAGCTGAGGTGCCGCTTGAAGAACCGCGCGACCTCGTCGATGGCCTCGTCGGCCTCGTCCAGCGCTCCGAAGTGAAACTGGAAGACGTGAGTGCCTTCGGGGGCCACCTGCAGTGTTACCTCGACGTCGTCCCGGCCGGCGTTCGCGGCCAGCCGGATGGCGTCGTCCAGGAGCACCTCGTGGGAGCCGGCCTGGATCAGCAGCGGGGGAAGGCCGGCCAGGGCGGCGAAGACCGGGCTGGCCAGCGGGGCGGAGCGGTCCCCGGCGGGCACGTACCGGCCGGCGTACCAGCCCATGGCGTCGTAGCTGAACAGGGGGTCGGCCCCGTCCTTGGTGCGCATGCTGGAACCGGAGCGCGAGATGTCGGCCCACGGGGAGAAGACCGCGATGGCGGCGGGCTGCGGCAGGCCCCGCTCGCGTGCGGCGAGCAGTGTGGCCACGGCCAGCCCGCCTCCCGCCGAGTCGCCGGCGACCAGGACCCGGGACGGCCTGGCACCGGATTCGAGTAGCCCGGCGTAGGCGGCCAGGCCGTCCTGCACCGCGGCCGGGTAGGGGTGCTCAGGGGCGAGCCGGTAGTCCACGGACAGGGCCCGGCCGCCGGTGCGCCTGGCCAGCTCGGCTGCCAGGTGGGTGCCGGTCCGGGCGGATCCGGCGACGTACCCGCCGCCGTGGAAGTACAGCACGGCGGGCTCCGCCGCGTGGCCGGCGACGGTCAGCTCGATGGCGCCGACTCCGCCGAGGGTCACGTCGGCCGCGGAAACGTCGGCCGGGTACGGGCGGACCATGAGCGCCTCGAACGACTTCCGGTGCTCGGCCGTGCTCTGGCTCAGGTCGAACGGCTCGGCGCGCATGGCCGCGTCAATGGCATCTCGCTGCTGCTTGCTCATATCTCCTCCTAGGGGTTCAGGGGGTCAGGACGGTCTTGCCTGCTAGCCGCCCGGCGGCGGCCTGGTCGTGGACGGCGGCCAGGTCGGTCAGCGGCCGCCGCTCGGCGACGTCGATCTTCAGGTCGCCGGCGTCGACGCGGGCGACGAGCCGGGCGAGCTGGTCGGCGTCGCTGCGCAGGAACACCCGCACCGTCCGCACCCCGCGCCCGGGATTCTCCGGGCCCGGAGTGGTGGTGCTGACGAAGACACCGCCGTCGGCGGCCAGGTCGGCCAGGGCCGCTGTCTCCTCAGGGCTGGTGCGCACCAGGTTGAGCACCACGTCGAACCGCTGCCCGGCCACCGCCTGCAGGAGCGTGGTGGCGGTGTAGTCGATGATCTGGTCCGCGCCGTAGGAGCGGATCCGGCCGGCGCTGCGCGCGCTGGCGGTCGCGATGACGGTGGCACCGGCCTGCCTGGCCAGCTGGACGGCGTACCCGCCGACCGCGCCGCCCGCCCCGTTGATCAGCACGCTCTGCCCCTCCTTCAGGCCGGCGTGCTCGAACAGCGACTGCCAGGCCGTCAGGCCGGCCGACGGCAATGCCGCGGCGTCGGCCAGCTCCACGGTGCGAGGCGCGGTGGCGAGCACCTCGGCCGGCGCGGCGACGTACTCGGCGGCCGCGCCCGGCGCGGTCATCGGCAGGAACGCCACCACCGCGTCCCCGGCGCTCCAGCCGCTCACCCCCTCGCCGATCTCGGCGACGACGCCCGCCACGTCGAAGTTCGGGATGTGCGGGAAGGCCACCGGGAACACCTGCTGCATGAAGCCCGCACGGATCGCGACGTCCACCGGGTTGAACGCGGCGCCGGCCACCTTCACCACTACCTGCCCCGCCCCCGCCACCGGACGGCCGGCGTCCTCGTAGACCAGGACGCCGCTGTCACCGTAGGAGCGGTAACGCACTGCCTTCATGATCTCTCCTCACCTCGTGTGCTTCGAAGTTGAAGCATTTATACTGTACCTTGCTTCAACTTCGAAGCAATGCTTCGCGCGGGTGATGCTTCTCACAATGCTTGGAATTCGAAACAGGTACGGTGATGGGATGACCGATCCCGGGCCCGGCGCGGACGACGTCCCGGCGCTCGATGCCGCCCAGCTGGACGCCTACTTCGCGCTCATGGAAGCCGTCAGCCTGCTCCAGCACAGTGTTGAACAGCAGCTACGCGCCGAGGGTGACCTTAGCTACGTGCAATTCCAGCTCCTGGCCCGCCTCAACGCCGCCCGCGGCCAGCTGACCATGACCGAGCTGGCCGACGGCGTCGTCTACAGTCGCAGCGGCCTGACCTACCAGGCCGCCCTGCTGGAGAAGGCCGGCCTCATCACCCGCGGCCCCAGCCTCGCCGACGACCGCGCCACCCTGGTCTCCATCACCGACAGCGGACGGGCCCTCCTCGGCCGCGTCATGCCCGGCCACATCCTGGTCACCCGCCGCCTGCTGCTCGACCCCCTGTCCCAGGACGACCTGCACCACCTCGGCGACATCATGACCCGCGTCCGCGACCACATGCGCGCTCTGCCGCCCCGCTCCGCCGCCCCCCGCAAACGCCGCCCCCCTCCCGCCTCCCCAGCTCCAGACGCCACGCAAGGCTGAACCGAAACTCCCACCGCCCCAGCCTGCGAGGCGGGAGCGCTTCGCGATGAGTTCGCGGGCCGCGTACCGTCATACCCGGCATGACCTACGCATCAGTGAATGGCCTGCAGCTTTACTACGAGACGGTTTCAGCCTCGGCGGCCTGGTCGCGTACGCGGTCGCGCTCGGCGCGCCCGCCCGGGTCGGCAAGCTGATCGTCGCGTCGGCGGACGCCCACCGCCCGCCGGGCCGCCAGAGCGCGCCGCTGGACGATGACCGTATGCCGAATCCGGCCGACTTCCAGCAGATGCGCGACGCCTACGACGCGGCCGCTCCTGACCCCGCGCATTTCGACGAGTTCACGGCCAGGACGTCGGCGATGGTGCACGAGTTCCCGGGATGGACCGACGAGCTGCGATCACTGCAGGTGCCGACCCTGCTGATCTTCGGCGACCGTGACTTCTCACCGTTGCCCGACGTGGTCGAGATGTTCGACCTGCTGCCGGACGCGCAACTCGCCGTGCTCCCCGGGACCACGCACATGGGCATGACACGCCGACCCGGCGAAGTGCTCGCGTTGATCACGCCGTTCCTCGACGCCTGCTAGGCGGCCCGGATCTGCCGCCGCCCTATGAGGGTTCCGGCATCTGGCCCGGACGGTCGTGCGGCTGGCTCAATTTTCGGGTGACGATCCTGCGCTTGCGCAACGACTCCAGCCATTCCTGCCCGCTGAGTAGCCGCGTGGTCTTGGCCGACTTGACCTCGCCCGCGGCGGCAACTGCCATCGCGACGCTGGCGGCGGTCACATCATCGGCTGCCTCATACACGATGAGCACGTCATACTCGCCGAATGGAAAGCCGGCCACCACGATCGTGGCTCCCAGGTCCTCCAATGTCGGCCCGATCGCTTCCATGGGGTCGTGCGGCTCGGTGAGCTGAGCCGCCATCGACTTTGCGGTATAGGAGGCCTGGTACATATAAAGCGTCATCGAGATTCCATAGGGCTGGAGACCACTGCGGTCTGAAGATCGTAGACCCGGCCAGGACGCGAGCACCAGCCTCCCATGGTTACGTGACCCACGAGGGGACGACCTGGGCCAGCCGGTCCGAGTCGGTCAGCGTGCGAATCGCCGTGATAGCGCCGTCCGCGACCGTGAAGGCCATAATCATGACCGGCCGCCCGCCCTCGCCGCCTGGTACGAGGACCCGCGCTTCGACGACGCCGAGCGGGCCGCGCGGCGCTCACCGAGGCCGCGACCCGGCTGTGCGACCGGCCCGGCGCGGTCACCGACGAGATCTGGGCCGAGGCCACGAGACACTACGACGAGCGGCAGCTCGGGGCTCTGGTGCTGATGGTGGCGATCACCAACTTCTTCAACCGCCTCAACACCACCTTCCGGGTGCCGGCCGGGACGAGCTGGGACTGACGCCGAACCGGCGCTCGGGAGAGTCCTTCGATTGCGTGCCCGGGCTTGGTTGCCTGCAGACGCGTCGCGGGGCTGGTGAAGGCCGTAGCCCGGCGGATCAGGCATCCTGCTGGGACCGGTACTATTCCGCTACAACTCAGGTCCTTTGTGGATGGCGAGGCCCGCAGTGCGGAACGAACGATGGCTGATCGCGGGGGCTGCCGGACTCGTGCTGGCGGGCGGGATTACGTATGTGGCCACGACGGGCCCGGCGACGGCGGAGCATCCGGCCGCACAGCGGCTGGCTAGCAAACCCACGCCGCCTGCGGTCGTGACCGCGACGCCGGCCAACGGCGCGATGGTCGCTCCCGACACTCAGGTGCAGATCACGACGTCTGGAGGCACGCTCACCCAGGTCACGGTGGCGTCCGGCGACTCCGCCGTCACCGGGCAGTACGCGCCGGGCGGCACGAGCTGGTCGGCGGGGTGGGGGCTGAAGCCCGCCACCTCCTACACTGTCACCGCCGTCGCCACGAACAGCAAGGGCGCGGCGACGACCGAGGTTACGCACTTCACCACCAAGAGCGCGGCTCGCGTCCTTCAGATCAGCAGCATTACTCCCGATTCCGGTGAGACCGTCGGCGTCGGCATGCCGATCATCGTCGACTTCAACTACGACGTGGCCCGCTCGGACCGGGCCGCGGTGGAGCATGCCCTTGAGGTCGTCAGCGACGTCCCGGTCACCGGTGCGTGGTTCTGGGCCTCAGACAGCGAGGTTGTCTTCCGTACGCAGAACTACTGGCCGGCCCACGAGCATGTGCTGTTCACCGCGCACCTGACCGGCGTCCCCGGCGGGCCGGGCCTGTGGGGCGGGAGCGACCTGAGCCGTTCGTTCACGATCGGCGATTCGCACGTGGTCAAGGTCAACCTGAGGACCGACCAGGCTCGCTTCTACACCAACGGGTCGCTCGCCCGGAAGATCCCGGTCAGCGGCGGAATGGGCGGCTACGACTCCGTCGGTAACGACTTCTACACCACCGCCGGCGTTCACCTCACCATGGGCAGCTACGACTCGGTCTGGATGACCTCGCCTAACATCAAGCCGGGCCAGCCTGGGTACTACCACGAGATCGTCTACAACGACGTGCAGATCTCCGACAGCGGCGAGTACCTGCACCAGAGCCCCGGCGGTTTGTGGTGCCTGGGTGTGGAGAACTGCAGTCACGGCTGCGTCCGGATGACTGCCGACGGCGCAGCCTGGTGGCGGCACACCGCCTACCGGGGCGACCCGGTGACCATCACCGGCTCCCCGCGCGTGCTCGCCTGGGACAACGGCTGGGGCTACTGGCAGCAGTCCTGGCCAGCCTGGCTGAAGGGCAGCTCCGCCGGGCCGGTCACCACAACCGCGCTGGCGGGGGCCAGCCCCGGCAGTCACCAGGCCTATGTCTCCCGCGGCTACGTCGCCCGCGGCTAGGTCTCCCGCGCCCAACCATCCAGAACTGCTCGTTCTGTACCATGGCACCTCGTAGGCGCAAGGATTCACGGACGCGGTACGGCTGTCAGGTCGTGGCTCCGGATCCGGCTGGTTCCTTGGGCAAGATGCAGAACTCGTTGCCTTCGGGATCGGCGAGCGTGATCCAGCCGCTGCCATCGGGCCGCCGGTGGTCGGCCTGCTGCGAGGCCCCGAGTGCGAGGATCCGCGCGGTCTCCTGCTCGCGAGTGCGATCTACCGGCCGCAGGTCCAGGTGCACGCGGTTCTTCACCGTCTTGCCATCGGGCAAGTTTTCATGTTTTAAGGTCCCGAATTCACCGGGACGGACATGTGACCATGACCGCGAACGACACCACCACCAGGCGGGTAACCACCGGGATCGTGCTGGCTGTAGGGCTATTCGCCGGCTCCGACTCCTACTCCCATATCTACACGCTCGCCCGGGATCACGGGCAGGCCATCGTGTCGGCGGCGCTGCTGCCGCTGGCCGGTGACGGGCTGATCGCCGCCGCGTCCTCGGCCATGCTGGTCGCCTCCCGGCAGGGCCGCGACGTGCCGGTGCTGGCCCGGGTCATGCTGCTGGCCGGGATCGGCGCCACGATCGCCGCGAACATCGGCTACGGCCTCCATGCTGGCATCACCGGCGCGCTGCTGTCGGTGTGGCCAGTGGCCGCCTACGTCGGCTGCATGGAACTGCTCACCTGGATGCGGCGCAACACCGGGATGCACCTGGCGGCGCGGCCCGCATCTACGGATGCGGCAGCGGATCCACCTGATGAGCTGGCTCGCCGCCGCCACTCCGAGACGGGTGGCCTGCTGGACGCGGCCGGGCGGGCGTTCCCGGCTGCCGGGACCGGCAACGTCCCGTCGCTGCGGGAGATCCAGCGTGCCCTGCGCATAGGCCAGGGCAAGGCCCAGCAGGTCCAGGCTCACCTCGCCAGCCGTCCGGCGGACGCGGTCTAGGCGAGGGAGGAACCGATGGCATACGACGACATCGACAACGACGGCCGGTTCCCCGACGACAGCCGGGTCGAGGTCCGCTACCCCCGAAGCAGGCAGGAAGAACACGGTGACCGGGCGGCGTGGCCGTGGCTCCCGGGAAGCATTGTGGAACAGTGCGGCCCGGATGAGTGGCGGGTGTGCGTCGAGGACCGCGGCGTCGCCGTGCTGCGCGATGGCCGCCCCGCTCCGCGTAACACAGCACCCCGGAACCTCTACTACCCGCTGTGCTTCCGGGATTCCACCGAGATCCGCCGGCCCGCGCCGGCGGTGCCCGGGCCCAGCGTGCCGGCGCTGCGCGTGGATGCCACCCCGGCCGTGCGCAGGAGCACTACGCCGGCGGTGCGCAGGGGGCGGTCGCGGTGACCGGGGACCCAGACCTGCCGCGACCGGATGCGGCCAGCCGCAGCGCGCTGACCTACTACGGCGAACTCGTACGCCGGCAATGGCAAGGCTGCATCCCAGATGTCTACCAGCAGATCAGAGATCCTGGCACGTTCTTCGCCATGCTCGGCGAGGTGATCGCGCAGAGGATCGATGAACTCGCCGACTATCTGGCCGGTGACGACCCGCCAGGCGAGGGTTACCTCGCCAAGGTCGCCCGGCTCACCGCCGCGCGGGACCACGCGAAGGGACGGGTGCTCGGCGAGTACCTCCTTCTCCCGCTTGACGAGGACCGGCCGGTGGTCGTGGATCGCGGCCACCCGTCGTGGGCGGAGGTCGATGCCGAGCAGCGGGAACGGCTCGGCGATCCGCTTAGCGAGGAGGGCCGGCCGTGACCGCGAACGGCGCGGTGTCCTGGATCGAGTACATAGCCAGCCTCGCCGCACTGTACGTCTGTCCCACCGCGATCGCCATGGTCAGGCACGCCCGGAACATCAAGCGGGTGCTGATCTTGAACTGCATCCCGATCGCCTGGCCAGCCGCGCTAGTCATGGCGTGCATGATGCCGCGCAAGGCCGACTGACGGGCGAGCCTGCCTGCCTCGCCGCCCTGGACACTGACCCCGTCCCCGCCATATGGAGACGGGATCAGTGCTGCATGGGATGTCCAGGTTAACGGGACAGCTAGCTCAGGACCGGTGTTGCGTGGGCCTGTCACCAGGCCCGTCGCGCGGAACCGGCACAGGGAGCATGCCGACCTCACGTAATCGCCAGGCATCATGACGATGCCCCGGCACCTAGCGACACCGGGCATCGTCCTCGACCCGCCGTGCTGAACCCGCCAGGACTCAGGGCAACGGGGAGCCTGGTAAGCCGGTCGGCCCGGCCAGTGCTGCGTCTATGGCGCGGATCTGCGCCATGATCGGGTTACTTACTACCGATCCCGGCCTAGCCAGCGCGAGGCTGGCTTCAAGCTCTCGCCTAGCGCGCTGTAGCTCGCCGGCTGTTAGCCCGCTGAGATCGTGATCACGCCGGACAACCTGGCCGTCACCTCGGAGAAGATGCCGGGCTTGATGGGACTCGAACCATAGTTGGTCGTTGGTGGCGAAGCCGCATGGGCACTGGTGGATCATCGGCTGTTCGCTCCCGCGATACGCTGCCGGTCTTCCTGCTCGGTGGTCAGATCTGCGTGCAAGGTACTGATCTTGGTGTAGGTCAGCCGGTCGATGTACGGCTCTAGCTTGAGCAACGTCTCGGTGGCGTCGAGAGCGCTGGTCAGCTCCGTGGTCGTCAGTTGAGCGTGAAGTCCTGGCATGAACAGTCCTCGGGTCGGTGCGCGGCGTCTAGTTCGGGGGGTTGTCGGGCTGCTGGTCCTCGGTACCCGCTGCCCTCCCTGGCCTGGCTGGTGATCAAACGTCGTAGCAGCAGGCTGCCGCAGAGTGCCGTGAGCAGGGAAGAGGACTTGCGCTCACTTGCGAGGTAATTAGTCCAAGGCGCTGATCGCGTCGCTGATGAGGACGCGGGCCTCGGCACCGTAGACGGCAAGCGCGGTCAGCCGCTCAAATGCCCGCAGGTAGATCACCACTTCTCCGGGTGCCGTCACGGTGACCTGAGCCGACAGAAGCTCGACATGGACGCGAGCGTCATCGAACGCGGTGAACGCCTCAAGCGTCCACATGTCCCGCTGGCTCGCAGAGAACGGGATGATGCCAAGCCGGACGTTGGGCAGCGGGATGAGGTTGAGGACGTGGCCGAGCTGTCCGGCCATGACTTCCGCATCCCCGATCCGGTATCGCAGGACGGACTCTTCCAGCAGCATCACGAACTGGTGATTCACGCTGCGCAGCACGCGGTTACGTTCCATCCGTGCCCGGACGGCCGCTTCAACATCGTCTGGCGTGCCCTGAAACGTGGTGATGGCGGACATCAGCGCGTTCGCGTAGGCGGGTGTCTGAATCAGGCCTGGCATCACCGTTGAGACGTAGACCTTGAACAGTTGCGTCCGCTCGTACAGTGAACGGCGGGCGACCTGCTCGCGGCGCAGCCCAGTCCGGTGCATGCGCCGCCACTCGGTGTACATGGAATCCGCCGCGCGGGATGCAGCGATCAGGTCGACGGCATGGTCCGGCACCCCGCACACCTGACACCAGATGCGAAGGTCGTTCTCGCTTGGTGCCTGCTTGGCGGATTCAATCCGGCTGGTCTTCGCCTCATGCCAGCCCGCCGCACCCGAGAGGGCGCGGGCAGTCAGCCCAGCGTCAAGGCGCAGATCGCGCAGCCTGTCGGCAAGGTCTTGCCTGGCCCGCTGGACGGACGACGACGGAGAGATGGCCATTGCCTGATGAGGTTACGGTCAGACTGGCCGGTAGTCCGCATGAGGGATAGCGCGCAGCCAGACGGCCTCGAACGCCTCGGCGCACGTCCTCACGACTTCCGGATCGTCTGACAGCTCGTGCTCCAGGAACGTGCCGTCACCTGCGAAATACCCGAACCGGACGAGGCGGTCATCGAACACCCAGAAGTCACACAGGGGCACGCACAGGCCAGGGGTCAGTCTTCGCGGCAGCCAGCGGACGTCCTCTCCGGCTGCTATGTTCATCCCTGACGTCATCCCGTGCTCGAACCGCACGAACGGTGACAGCGGCTCGGATACGATCCGGGCACGGCGGAACTTGATTCCTCTGGCGACCTGAGCACGGACAAGCTCATACCAGTCCGGCAGCGCCGGTTCCGGGACGGGCTTGCCTTCGAGCCAGCCCAGGTACAAGGGGTCGTCAGGCGTGTATGCGTCCCGCGTCTCCAGATGCACAGCGGTCCTGGTCGTCGCCGCGATCAGCTCGCTGAATGGTGGCACTGCGGCCATTAACCGCCTCCTGGAGAATCGCCCGCATCCGGGCTGGGAGCCTCACCACCGACTCGTTGTCCGCGATCGGGCTGGACCTTTCCACTTCCGCGAGCGTGCCCGGGTCGGTGACTGTCCAGCCCTGGAGCAGGAAGTCGCCTGTTTCCTCGTCGATGAAGACGGCCGGGCAGTTGTCCCCGCCAGTGTCCGGATCGATGCCGACAAACACTAGCGCCATGAGTTACTCCCTAGCTCGAAGAGTTGCGCTTTCTTGCGCACAGAGTCGCTCCAATGGGCTAGATAGTCAAGCCTTGGCACTCAGACCGGCGCGGGGGACCGGTGCGGCGTAGGCCGCCAGACCATCAGACGAGCGATCCAGGAGCTTTGTGGCCGGTGGTTCGGGCGGCGCGATCAGGGGCTGGGGCGGCGTGGCCGTGGCGGTGATGGCCTGCGTGGTGGCCGGGGCCCGTCCGGATCAGGGCCGGGGTGTCCGGGTGCGGGTGGTCGTGCGGCAGGCCGGGCTGATGCGGGGAAGGACAGCCCGGCGAGCTGGGCGGCGGTGCTGGCGCGCGGCGCTGGGCGGGGTGGCGGTGCCGGCGCCGGGCAGGCGGCGGCGTGCAAATGTTCGGCGGCGCGTAGTGCGGCGGCGGCCTGGGCGGCGTGCTGCTGGGATTGGCGGAGTTCGGCGACGGCTTCGGCGAGCGCGGCCAGCTTGGTGATGAGCAGGATCGGGGCCATCGACCGGTCCTGGGTGAGGTAGGCGAACGCGGATGTCAGCCGGGCGGCCTGCCGGAGCCGGTTCCCGACCGAGGACGGCGGCGGGATACGACCGTAGGGGGAACGGGCGGCGCGGTCGTAGGCGTCGGCGGCCTGGCGCAGGATGCGGCTGCCGAGCATGGCGGCCGCCACGTGCAAGGTATCGGAGGTGGCCCACGCGGCGTCGTCGGCGGCGGCCGGGTTCGTCCCGGTCAGGGTGCGGATCTGCGCGGTGGCGTCGGCGGCGGTCCTGGTGGCGTGCTCCCAGATCGCGTTGCGTTCCCCGGCGGTCAGGTCCGGGCGCAGGCGGCCGGGCGTGGCCCGGTCTGGTGTCCACCGCTGCCGGAGTTTGGGCCAGGTCAGGTCTGCTGCGAGTTTCCCGCCGCCGTACCAGACCGGGCCGCCGGTCTTGGCGGTGTCGCCGGGCAGCGCGACCGAGTACCCGGTGACCTGACCCGGGTTCTTGATGCTGAACCGTTTGCGTACCAGCACCCCGGCCTGGCCGAGGCGGGCGAAGAACTCGTCCTCGCTGTTCGCGGCAGCGGCGGCGGTGGCCACCTGCCGTCGCAGCGTGATCCTAGGGGTTTCCTCCAGACCGCGGCGGGCGGCCTTCTCGTTCTCGGCGCGGGTTGGCCGGCGGGCCGCGGTGCGGTCGGCGGGGGCGGTAGAACGCAGCCCGTAGCGCTGCTCGGCGGCCAGGCAGGCGGCGCGGACCTTGACCCGTTCCCACGACAGGCCAGGCTTACCGCCGTCCTGGCGGGCCAGTATCGCCACCAGATGGATGTGGTCATCGCCGTGCCGGACCGCGACCCAGCGGACGGCCTCATCTTCCTGCCCGTACGGTGCCAGTCCGGTGCGGTCCAGCACCTCGTGTGCGATGGCGGCCCATTCGTCGTCGCTGAGGATCCGGTCTTCGGGTGCCGCGCGCATGGAGCAGTGCCACACCGGCCGCGCATAGGCCCGCTTGCCGAGGGCGGCCTGCGGTTGCAGGAGCAAGCCGGCCAGCTTGGTGAAGTCGCGTGTGCCGTCGGGCCGCAGCGGGGGTTCCAGGTCGGCGGGGTGACGCCAGCCTGCCACTATGTGGGGGTCTGTATGTTCTTCCTGGCGTCCGGGACCAAAGAGGTAATAGAGCAACGGCTGGACGTGTTCCCCGCGCGGGGTGCTGATCTTCCCGATCACCGTCGTCGCCGTGACCCGTCACCGCAGTGCTTTGCGTACCGCGTCGGCTACGGCGTCGATGTTGTCGGCGCGGCGCGCGCTCTCGGCCGCCCAGCGGGGCAGCTCTCCGGCAGGCTGCCCGGTTGCGGTCAGCTTGGCCACCGCCTGGTTCAAGTTGGTGGTGATGCGGCGGACGAGCCCGGCCGCGCGCATCAGCTCGATCAGGATCAGCTCCAGCGGGTCCTGGCCGCTGGCCGTGGTGCCGTTCGCGGCGGCGGCCATCACCGTCTGGGCGACGTAGGCTCGCCGGGCCATGCCTGCCTGCCTGGCCGACTCCACAAGGAGGCCGTACTCCTGGGCGTTCAGGGTGAATTCCACCGTTCGGGTGCGCGGGACCGGCTGCCGTGCCCGCCGCCTGCCCTGCCCGCCGGGGCCGACCGGGCTGCCGCCGCTGATGGTTCCTGCCATTGCTGATACTCCCGCTGGCCGCGCCGAATTCCTGACCACCTTTGTTTTGCCTCCCGCCGAATTCCTCTGCGGAGGCTTTCCTTGTGGCCATGCTCTGCTGCCAGAGTATGTCAGGACCGCGCCCGGTCCAGACGTAAAGGGGGTATTAGCCCTACATCTTGCTTTGCGGCCCTGACGGCCACCTTCATCTGATGCAGAAGGCGCTGGCTAATGGCGGTGCTTTTCTTCTCCTCGCCGCTGACGTGCCGTCACCCAGACGCGCCCGAAGCGGAACTGCAGTTCTTGCTCCCGGCAAGAGCTCCACCTCGATGCCGGGGTGGCCGGTCACGCTGAACCCCAGGCCATCCAGCGACCCGACTTGTGCCCGGTGAGGCGGGCGGGGCACCGGGCCAGGCCGGCAAGACCAGCCTGGTGTCACCGGGCTGGTGCCGGCCGGACCAAGCGGCGACCGGCCAGCTAGTGTCTGGGTGAATACCTGAACATGCAGAGCGGGGACATATTCCGGGTTTACGTGTTCAAGCAAAAAATATTTTTCGGCCTGGATCGGTGCTATCCGGTGATGGTCGGTGTTGCTGCGTGTGGGTGGGTGATAGTCAGTGTTGCTTAGTCCGGTTTAACGAGGTCTATGTTGCCGCTCGGTGATTTGCCGGCGTCACCGGATGGGCGATTATCTGAAACGGAAAGGAACGCCACGGCTGAGGACCCATCCGGCCGCGCCAGAAGGACGGGGGAGATGACCTTTCCGGGATGAGGATCACGCTGCACTCCCCGCTGGACTGCCCCGGCTGCGGCAGCAGGTTCGAGGGCGCGTGGGTCCCGGGCAAGGAGACCAGCGGCCAAGCCTGCCCGTCCTGCGGGGAGGTGTTCACAGCGACCTGGAAAGGCTGGACCTTCCTCCCTGAACAGACGACGGTCACCCGAGATGAGCTGTCCCTCTCACCTCCCAGCACCCCGGTGCGCGTGATCTGACCCGACGGCGCACAGCGCTACTAAGCCTCGATCCACGTGCGCCGTGAGGCGCTGACGATTCGAGTGGAGGTGAGAGACCTTCCACCGTCGGCCCTGTCGCAGCAGGGCGGCGAAGCTGGGGGCAGCCCGAGCCGGGAAGCGCCGGGGAGGTGTCCGTGGCCGTGAGAAAGTATCCGCAGGTGGCCAGGTTGAGGTCCCCGGTTTTGGCCAGTTAGAAGTCCCCATCCCTCGTTCGTCGTGTCGTCGGGGAGTGTGGCCCCGGACGGTGAATGGTGACGGTGTCAGCCAGTCACTTTCACCGCCCGGGGGGCCTTCTCAGCATGAAATCTGCGAGGGAGAACATGGACGTCATCGCTGCCTACCAGCAGGTGGGCACCTATCGCGGGGCCGCTGCTATGTGCGGGACCACGCATAAGACTGTCAAGCGCATCATCGAGCGTGCGGAGGCTGGCGGCAAGTCGCCGGACCGGGCGGGGCGTGATCACAATTACGATCTGGTCGCTGAACTGGTCGCGGACCGGGTCGCTGTAACGAGGGGGCGGATCTCGGCCAAGCGGCTGCTGGCCGCGGCGAAGGCCGCGGGGTACCGGGGGTCAGCGCGGAATTTCCGGCGGCTGGTCGCGGAGGCGAAGCGGACGTGGCGGCGCGATAATCACCGGGGGCGGCGCCCGGCGGTGTGGACGCCGGGTGAGGTCCTGGCGATCGACTGGGGAAGCACCGGGTCGCTGCACGTGTTCTGCGCGGTGCTGGCCTGGTCCCGGTTCCGGTTCGTGCGGTTCGCGGACAACGAGCGGTCCGAGACGACGCTGGCGATGCTGGCCGGGTGCTTCGAGGAACTGGGCGGGGTGCCGAAGGTGGTTCTGGCGGACCGGATGGGCTGCCTGAAGGGCGGCGTGGTCGCGAACAAGGTGGTGCCGACCGCGGACTACGTCCGGTTCGCGACGCACTACTCGTTCCGGCCGGACTGGTGTGAGGCCGCGGATCCGGAGTCGAAGGGGATCGTGGAGAACCTGGTCGGTTACGCCAAGCGGGATCTGATCGTCCCCCAGGGCCCGTTCAGCGACCTGGCAGCCGCTAACGTCGCGGCCAGCGAGTGGTGCGCGGAGGTGAACGGGGTGCCGCATTCGGAGATCTGCGCGGTCCCGGCGGTGCGGCTCGATGCCGAGCGGGACCTGCTCACTAGCTTGCCGTCGCTGCGCCCGGCGATCGGGCGGGCCGCAGCGGTCCGCAAGGTAGACAGGCTCTCCTGCGTCCGGTTCGGGTCGGCGCGCTACTCGGTGCCCACCCGGCTGATCGGCCAGCACGTCGCGGTGACCGAGTCCGGCGGGCGGCTGCTGGTGGCCGACACCGCCACCGGCGAGATCCTCGCCAGCCATGTCCTGGCCGCGCCGGGTGAGGCATCGGTGCTTGATGAGCATTACGGCGGTCCCCGGCCCGCGCCGCGCCGCGCGGTGCGGGCCAAGACCGCGGCGGAGAAGGCGTTCCTCGCGCTCGGCCCGGCCGCGGAGGCGTTCCTGACCGGGTCGGCGGCCTCGGGGAACACCAAGCTGGCTGCTGACCTGGGCGAGCTGGCTGCCCTGCGGGCCGCGCACGGTGACCAGGCGCTGATCGCGGCGCTGGAACGGGCGGTCGCGTTCCGCCGCTGGCGGGCCGGGGACGTCCGGTCGATCCTGGCCGCCGGGACCGGCACCCCGCAGCCCCGCCCGGCCGGGGATGCCCTGGTCATCGAGCTGCCCAAGGTCCCCGTCCGCCCGCTGTCGGCCTACAAGATCGAAGGCGCCTGATGACCATCACCGCCGCCCCGGGCGCCCGCGACGGGGGGCTGCTCCCGGCCCGGCCGCTAGCCGCCCAGGCGCACGCCCTGCACGCCGCCGCCGCGTTCATCGAGCACGCCGGCATCCCCGGCCTGTCCCTGACCATCGACGACGAGCGGATCACCATCCAGGTGCCCGTTCACCTGGCCGGCCCGGCCAGCCGGGCAGCCGCAGTCGCCCGGATGGCCGCCGCCGCGGGCGGCCGCGCGGCCCGCGAGGACCGCCCCGGGCGCACCCTCGGCTGGATCCGCGCCGACGGGCAGATCGCCGGCCACCACGTCCGCATCTTCACCGCCATCACGGGGGAAACGCCATGACCGCCGCGACCGCGCCCGCCCTGGCCGCCGACCTGGACACCGGGCTGCGCAGGCTCAAGCTCGGCACGATGCGCCGCCTCGCAGCCGAGCTGATGGTCACCGCGAAGACCCAGCGGTGGTCGCCAGAGGAGTTCCTGCGCACCCTGCTCGACGCGGAGATCGCCTCACGCGATGAATCCAACGCCCGCGCCCGGATGAAAGCCGCCCAGTTCCCGGTGCTCAAAACCATCGAGGAGTTCGACGTCCCCTCCTCCTCGATCCCGCAGGCCACCTTCGACTACCTGGCCTCGCTGGAATGGATCCGGGCCGCGGAGAACTACTGCGCTGTCGGGCCTGCCGGGACAGGGAAATCACACAGCCTGGTCGCGTTCGGCGTCGCCGCCGTCACAGCCGGACGCAAGGTCCGCTACTTCACCGCCGCCGAGCTCGTCGAGACCCTCTACCGGGGCCTGGCCGACAACTCCGTCGGCCGCGTCATCGAGAACCTGCTCCGCAACGACCTGGTCATCATCGATGAGCTGGGCTTCGCGCCACTCGATGACACCGGCGCCCAGCTGCTGTTCCGGTTCGTCGCCGCCGCCTACGAACAGCGCGCCCTCGGTATCGGATCCCACTGGCCGTTCGACCAGTGGGGCCGGTTCCTGCCCGAGCACACCACCGCCGTCAGCCTGCTCGACCGGCTCCTGCATCATGCCGTCGTCGTAGTCACCGAAGGAGAGTCATTCCGGATGCGACAGGCACGGACCAAGACAGGAGGACGCCTGGCCAAGAACTGAAAACAGTCGAGGGATGGAGACTTTCACCTGGCCACCAGCGGCGACCCGCACTTGGCCGTTGACAGGAGGGTGGGAGCAGCCCCGACAAAGCCGGGACGTGTCAGTACTGCCAGATGACGCGGGTCCGGCGAGC
>WNGR01003773.1_pt1 | contig 21622 bp, 19 predicted proteins | sample 5407581 | NCBI WGS metagenome assembly WNGR01 (sample SAMN13153383, study PRJNA577476) | soil metagenome | isolation source: 80 cm soil or saprolite under Garry oak tree replicate 2 | place: USA:California | collected 2016-06-15
ATCGCCAAAAAGAGGGGAGTTGGCTTCGCGGAGTCGTGCCCTAGATGTAGTCGGGGGCGTTGCCGAAGTTGGATACTGTTGATAGGTCAACGGCGTTGATTGTGCCGTCGGCGTTGACATCTGCTTGTGGGTTGTAGCAGGCCTGACCTACGTTGCAGTACAGAGAGGCGCTGACGATGGATAGGTCCGAGTTGTTGACAATTCCATCTTGATTGATGTCTATGTTTCTTGATACGGTTACGGTGTCGATTGCGCTGGCTCCGTCGTAGGATATGCTATTGTCCGATGATAGGTGGCACGTGACATTGTATCCTGGGCATGAGTTGACTCCTACGTTCAGCAGCAGCACGGCACGGTAGGGAGCGGTCGGGGGTCCTGACGTGTAATTCCGGATCAATACGTTGGCGACCGTGTAGGTTTTTGAGAACACTAGTCCACTACTGTTGGAGGCTGATACGGTAATTTTTCCGGAGAGGGTTAGGTTGTTCAGGGGGGCGTTGGTTGTGAGTGTCCCGTTGGTTGTAACGCTGTATCCGAGGAATGTAGTTGTATTGTTCACAGTTATCGTTGGCCGTACTCGCATGTCTGTGATGTAGGTCGCCCAACAGGAGCTGAAATCTCCGCAGTGACCGAGGCTTGACGTTACATATTCCCCGATAACCCATACGATTGTGGGGTCGGTCGGATCTACCGCAGTTCCAAAGTAGTCTCCGAGGTTACCGCTCAAATTGAATGTATTACTCGCTTTGATGATGGTGGATTGCACGAGGGTGTCGGCAGGGTCGTTTATGGCTTGGCCTGTGACAGCAATCTTAGGGCCGGAAAGCCCGGATGCGTAGTCGTACACTACGGCGAGACTACCCATACTATCAGTGCTTAGAGATGAGTAGAATGCGTCGTTTCCTGCGACGTAGAGGTTGAAGTCCTGCTTGATCTGAAGGGCGGTGGTGTCGGCCTGTATCAGGCGAATGCAACCGCGTGTGGTAGTATCACCCGTGGGGATGCACGACGTGTCCAGGCCGAACCATGCCTTGCCATTAAACCAGACAGCAGATTGCACTCGCATATCATCTGGAGGATGATATGCGTTCGACGGCAGGGTGATATTTTGCACTGTGAGAGAGATTGTTGCGTTCGTGACTGTCGAAACCCCTGGAATGCCGGTAACTGAGAAGAGCAGAGCTGTGGTTGTGCTCGTATGAATTTCCTGTGCCCCAGTGCTGACCATGTATTCAGTACTCGTCGAACTCAGGGAAACTACTGGGTGGACTGATGCTAGGCTCGGGTAGGGGCCGAACGAGACAGACCGGGGGGTTGTCGATCCCGTGACTAAGTCGTTTTTGTTAATGATCCACCATTCTGCACCCAAGTATACGGCTCCGGTACCACACTGGTTAGTGTACATGTTTGCGCTGACAACTACTTTGTCATTGTTAATCCCAAGGATTGGTTGGTCCAAGCACAAGCTGCTGCTTGGGCTGATTATCTTGGGGTAACTGTACCATGTTGAGGGCACACATGAGGGTACGAATGGATTGTTGGTCTTTGAAACGGCAATTCTTACGCTGCTGTTGGTGAGGTCAAAGATGGTTGCGAAGAACCTGTGGCTCGGATTTCCATGGCGTGATTAACCATCTCCACGATGTAAGTCGGACCGGTAGCGATTTGAGGATCAGGTGTGATGGCGCCAGTGACACTTTGTTTCTGATTTAGCCCATTGAATCCTGCAGCCGTGGAGACGAGCGAGTTACTGACAGTGTAGTTGGTGGCATGTGCGAGACCGATTGCTCCTGGAGCAACGATTACCGCAAGAAGCGCGAGAGAGCAGACGAGAAGCATGCGAGAGGATCGCTTAATTTGCAGTTCGTGAACCCTCCTCATGTTTCGGAGTACTTGCTTCGCTCACTCTTCGAGTGCTACAGAGTTGATTCATCGAGTCCATGGTGCTGTAGCTTGGGTGGATGAAAGTTGAGCTTCCAACTGAAAATATTTGGTGTATATTGTGCAATTGGTCGAATTTTTTCATGGCGCCGCCTGTATCTCTTTGAGATATAATAAATGGAGAGATGCCTGAACTAGATTATGAAACTAAACCTTGCCTTCTGATAGCGACTCACCAACACACACCAACCTCGCGGACCGAATTCGCAGATGGATTGTTGTGTAGAAGGTGAGGATTGGCATACGCGTGAAGGGAGTGCGAGCTTGAGTGCTTGGTATGCTCTGTTGCCAGCACGATGAACAGGTAGATTATGGGGTGCTGTTTGTGCTGTTTTGTTTCGAAGCCTTGTTGATGACTTCTCCGAATATCTCATCCGAGACCTTGTTGAGTTTTCTTACAACATCCTCAGAGAACAATCCTACAAGGGCTGCGATTCCGCTTAGACCAACTATGTTCAGGCTCCTCGCGTCTGATCCGATGTTGAACACGCTGCTTCGAATTAGAAGGTTGACGATGACGGCGAGACCCGCGCCGATAAAGGGTCGTAGAATGTACCAGGCTGTCCACGACTTGTCAAAGTCTTTGAACTGTCCTAGGTGATGGGATATAGCGAAGGCAGAGAACACGCAGGCTCCGATCGTACCAGAAAGGATCATGGCTATCAGAATCAGTGTCTCAGGCCCTATCGAGAAACTGGTTCCTATTCCAGCAATGGAAACGGTTCTAGCCATCGTAAGATTATACTCCATCTGGGTCCTAGGCCACACGCTAACGAGGAGCCACATGGCGATCGAAAATAGTACGGCTGTGTAAACTGCCAGAGCGGTTGCTACCCTAATGTCCCGCCGCGTCTCGACGTGACCAGGATTCTTGCTCAAAAGGAGAGGATGACCCTTGTTGACGACGTCCGCGATTAGCTCGGAAGCGTCAAGGACCTTGGGTGGGTCATCAAGGAAAAACAGATGATAATAGGATATGTCGGATAGTTGGTCTTTCCCGTTCTTCTCCAAGAATTTCTGGATAAAATCGGCTACAGTGTCCGTGTCCGCATAGGGCTCATTATCATACTTCGAGTCCTTCCAGAATACTGGGACTTTAAGGGTCTTCTCGGAGGTCGTCTCGTTCAAGAGCGAATCAGGTAAGCAGAATTATTGGCCCGTTTAGCTTTATCTGAAGATGATCTAGGGTTCGTTGGTGCATGCGCGAGATTGTGCGTTCACCAGGGAAACCGAGGACTTGACACGCCCGGCTGGGTGTCTACCCCTTTCCGTGGTCGCTTCAGTCCTAGCAGAAATGGCTTGTCTTATATCGCCTGTGAGCGATAATTGCAACGAGGAATTGATCTGAGTTCGACGGCGGATACACTTGTCTCCCTTGTCAGAGATATTCTGCTGGGGCTTGTCTCTGCTGCCGTTATAGGCGCGCTCCTGTATGCAGCTCGAGCTCTTTACGATAGGCTATTTGGAAGAATCCCTCCTCTCAGCGGTACATGGACTACGACGTACGATTACGTGGACAACGGTGTAAAGAAGCCCGCGAGCGAGATTGCTGATGTCCACACTTTCGGGCGCCGCGTTACGGCCAACACCATCATGAAGGATTCACCCAACCTCAGGTGGAAGTTGAAAGGCCAATTCAACAGAAGATACTGGGCCGGCAAGGTTACTGCCCCAGACAAGAAATCACTAGCAGGCACGGGGTTTTTCCAGCTCAAAGTCTGGGAAAGTGGCAAGAGAATGGAAGGATACATGATCTGGTATGACGGTGAACTAGATGTGCCCTACGAAACATCTTACAACTGGACCAAGAATAAATAAGAACCATTGCCCAGCATGACCCATTGTTCTGATCGTCTAAGAACTAACTTCGACAACATTTGTGACCAGATGGGAGAGAGGTGAGTTCATGAAGCTGCTTACTAGAAAGGTAGCACTTGAAGCGCTTACCATCTACAAAGAAGCATGGGAGAAACAGGACCCCAACCGAATCCTCGACATTTTCACATCCGACGCCGTCTATCACGAGAGGGTCTTTGAGAAGCCGTACAAGGGACACGCCGAAATAAAGTCCTACTGGATTACTAAAGTTGTGAACGGCCAGTCAGACATCACATGCGATCTTCTCAATGTGTACCTGGATGGCGACATCGCCATCGCTGAGTGGGAGGCCCGATTCTTCGATCGAGAACAGAACGTCCGAACACATCTAAGAGAGGTAGCGATATTGCAGTTTCGCGGCGCCAAAATCGCAGCTCTCCGCGAATACTGGGCGTCCGAGCATCAGAACTCAAGGTCCTAGGTGTCTTGGAGTCGTCTCCACGTTTCCCGTAATCCGGCATATGTTCGGCTCCGGTCCCATCCGGCACGAATGACGCCGTCAGGACTCTGACACCGGCATTTGGCCTCATAAAGCCTCTTTAAACAAAACCCCGGGAACAGGGACCAACCATAGGAGGGTCCGAAATGAAGTCGAAAGTCTCAACCGCAGGCCTGGCGATTCTCCTCCTATCTGTAGCAGTTCTTCCTGGAATCCTCTTCTCCCCTCAGATCCTGACTGAGAAGAATATTGTCCACGTCTCAAGCGGCCCCCACACGGCCACGCTTCCTAGTACCAGGCCGTTCGACTATATTCTGATAATATTGATGGAGAACAAGAACTTCAACCAGATAAACGGCAGCGCTTCAGCACCCTACCTAAACCAGCTAGCACACAACTACTCACTAGCAACACAGTACACCGCGTGCGACCACCCCAGCCTCCCCAACTACATTTGCCTGACGGGCGGGAACAACCACAGCGGGGGGAGACTACTACCCTGCCCATGAGAGGCATACCTTCTAGACAAACTCAACCTCTCATCATACAAATGCGTTCTCATCAATCCCAGCCGCGGGACGCGCAGGTCGCAGCAATGCGTAGGCCGACGTACCCTAACCCGATGATGGAGACGCTGTGAGTGTCTCTTTTCATGTCCTGACCCCCTTTCGGAGCCCAGAAATCATAAAGCAATGTAGCGGCTATGGGAGCTTACATATGACCTTGAATAGAAGTTTGCTAGAGCCGAAAAAGTCGGCCTTAATGCTTCCAGGCTTCAAAGTGCATGATCTAAAGAAGAACGTGGACGAGAGAGGGTTCTTCGCCGAGATCTACAGGGAGGATTGGAAGGACTTGCTGGGGGATGACAAGGTTGTACAGGCCAACTTGTCGTACAGCTATCCTGGAATGATCCGGGCATGGCATAGACACAGCCGAGGGCAAGTCGACTACTTCATCGTCCTCAGGGGAGCTCTGAAGATCTGCGCATACGACGACAGACCTGGATCGCCGACTAAAGGCCAGCTTACTGAGGCGGTGGCAAGCGAGGAAAACCTACAATCGGTCCGTGTGCCAGGGTTCTACTGGCATGGAACAAAGGCGGTGAGCGACAAACCGACGTTAGCCGCGTACTGTGTGAACCGGATGTATGATGCGCAGAACCCGGACGAGGAGAGAAAAGCTTGGAACGACAACTCTATCGTCGATCCCCGCACCGGCAAGAGTTACGACTGGAACACGCCCCCGCACAAGTAGAATTCGTTGACCTAAGCCGCGCGAGCCATCGTGTTTTCTCGTCTTTCTCTTTCGTTCTCTTCCTTGTGGAACTGATCGAGTGAAGCGGTGATCGGGAGGGGTTTCCGCGAAAGAATTGATGCGGCGCGCGCAACGATTAGGGACGAATCTCTAGGTCTGTTTGCCTTCCAGGGAATCTCGCCAGCAACAGTTGGGAGCACAAGTTTCTTGTCAAGTCCGAGTTCCTCGGCGACCCTGAGTGCCAGCTCGTATCTGTTGAGACGCGTCTCTCCGGCGGTGTGTAGTATTCCTGGAATCTTCCGCTCTGCTATCTCTACTAACATGGCGGCGAGGTTTGTGTTGAAGGTGGGGCTGCAATACTGGTCTCGCACCATGTGTACGGTTTCTTGTTTGGACAGTTTTTCGAGCACATAAGTCGCAGCGTTAGGTCGATACCGACGACCCCAGCCGAAGATCACACTGGGCCTTGCGATACTCCACAACCCTTCTCCAATGAATGCGGCCGCTCGCTCACCCTGGAGCTTGGAGTTGCCATAGGTGTTTATGGGGTGGGGAGGGTCGAGTTCTGAGTACGAGCCGTTCTCGCCGTCAAAAACATAATCCGTTGACACCTGGAGGAGAAAACTGCCGGCTTCTCGGGCGGCTGTCGCGAGGTAAGCCACAGATTCGGAGTTCACGAGGAATGCTGCATCCGGGTTTTCCTCGCAAAAATCCACGTCTGATAGCGCGGCGGCGTTTATGATGACCTGAGGCCGGATTTTCGCGACCTTATCCCTCACTTGACCTTCTTGGGTCTGGTCTAATTGCACCGGTTTCCCATTTGTGGTGCGGTGTTCCCTGTAAGAGGAGAATACGTCGTGGCCTCCAACGATTGCAGTCTGGACTATTTTCGCCCCTAGTAGCCCGCTTCCGCCAGTAACCAAGATTCTCGTAGGCCTACCACTTCTCTTTCCAAGGCGTCGGCGAGAGCGTCTTGTCGGTCGCTAGGGGTTTCCACCAGTCTTGATTGGAAAGGTACCACTTCGCAGTTAGAACGAGCGCGTCGTCAAAATCGTGTCTTGGACGCCATCCCAGTTGACTGGATGCTTTCTCGGAAGACAAGCTGTACCTGACGTCGTGGCCCGGCCTGTCCTCAACCGAGACGATCTTGTCAGCGGGCTTTCCCAGATGTTTGAGAAGGCGTTCGACCACTGCTCTGTTGCTAAGCTCGTTTCCAGCCGACACGTTGTAGATGTTGCCGGGCTCCCCTTTGTCCAAGGAGGCTTCTATCGCGGTGCAGAAGTCTCGGACATAGATCCAGTCTCGTACCTGTCCGCCCCCACCGTACAGCGGAATATCTAGCCCCCGGATGCTCCTGATTATGATCTTCGGAATTAACTTCTCAGGATGCTGGTAGGGGCCGAAGTTGTTTGTGCAGCGAAGCACGACGATCGGGACGTGGTACGTGTTGTTCCATGCCGTAGCCATTAGATCTGCTGCGGCTTTTGTGGAGGAGTAGGGGCTGGAAGGGTTGAGGCGACTCTCTTCATCGAAGGAGCCTGAGGCTATGGATCCGTAGACTTCATCGGTTGAGATGTGAACTAGTTTTCCAACCTTGTTCTTCCTACAGCCTTCGAGGAGATTGAAGGATGCTATGAGGTTGCTATGGAGAAAGGGCTGCGGGTTGGCTATGCTCCGATCCACATGGGTCTCGGCTGCAAAGTTGACGACTGCGTCAGCGCCCTTCAGAGGGCCATCTAAGGCCGTGGAATCCGCTAGATCGGCTTTGACGAACCGGTATCGCTCGTTTTTGGAAAGGTCTCTTACGCTCGCAGGATTGCTACCGATTCCTTGGAAGTCCACATTTGTGATCCTCACGTCGTGGCGGGTGGCGATGATATGGTGGATGAAATTGCTACCAATGAACCCTAAGCCGCCCGTTACGATGATGCTCTCCGTCATTGTCCCTTAGACCGTCTATCTACAAGTTTAGCTGGCAGTTTTCGCCGAGGGTAAGTCGAAGCCCCTTTGGAGAGTTGTGGTCATAGCTGGTTATCGTTGTTCCTTGTCCGATTATGCTGCCAGTAATGCGGTGGGGGATATCTATGACGCAATTGTCCATGATGATCGAGTTTTCCACCTCGCCTCTCTTAATGACCACGTGATTTCCTATGCTCGTGTAGGGACCAACGTAGACGCCGCTTTCCAGGGTAGCGCCTTTGCCAATGACTGATGGACCTCTCACCGTTGCCCCCCGAGCTATCTTGGCGTTCTTCGCGACTTGAACTCGACCTTGGATCGAATTATCGTCGTCGACTGTTCCTTCGATTTTCCTTGTGATGTCGTCTAGGACCAGCCGGTTTGACTCAAGAATGTCTTCAGGGGTCCCGGTATCCTTCCACCATCCTTCCACAACATGATAGTCGACTCGATGGCCGTTTTCTAGGAGAAGCTGTATTGCCTCAGTGATTTCGAGCTCATTCCTCCAGGATGGTTGGAGTTTTTCTATCATTTCGAAGATTGCGGGTTTCAGCATATAGATCCCCGTCAGAGCCAGGTTGGAAGCAGGCTTTTTCGGTTTCTCCTCCAACTTGACAAGTTTATTGTGATAATCGAGTTTCGCGACTCCGAACTTGGATGGGTCTTTGACTTTGGAGAGAAGTACAGTTGCATCGGCTTCTGCTGTCTGGAATTCTTGGGCTTGTTTTGCTATTCCTCCCTTGATGAGATTGTCACCAAGATAGACGATGAAAGGAGAGTCTCCTACAAAATCTCGGCATAGACCGACGGCATGGGCTATGCCTTTAGGCTCCTCTTGGAGAATGTAGGTGAACGTCGCTTCGTAAGCTGAGCCGTCTTCATAGTGATCCCTGACTTTCTCGGGGTGGAGGTCTCCTAGAACAAAGGCGATTTCCCTGATGCCACATGCAAGAAGGTCTTCTACAGCATACTGTGAGACCGGCTTGTTAGCGATGGGTATCAACTGCTTGGGTCCGGTGTGCGTGAGTGGACGGAGCCGGGTTCCGGAGCCTCCGTGCAGAACGATTCCTTTCATATGGGCCGGGTTTGAAGCCGATCCTGCTATTACTCTTTTCCAGACCTCCAAACTCGCACCTCCGCAAGGAGCTTGAAAGTAGGAACCAGCATCCGCTCGACCACCCAATGCGTAGGCTAAGGGGGAGGACTTTTGAAACCAGCATTCTCAATACCTACACAAAGGTTCTCGAAGATGCGAATGGCGACGGCAAGGTCTAGATTGTGGACTCGGTCGTGATTATTTTCGCCTCTTTGCCTTTGGCAAGGTGAAGTTTGAGAGCCGTTGTTGGCGGGACCCTCCCGGAGGAGATCATAGGAGACTGTTGCAAAACACAAGTGCCTTCGTCGACAAAATTCACTAGGCATCCCCTGATAAATCCAAGAAGAAAAAGTTACTACGCTATGCTTCGGCGATCGGAATCGAAATTAGGAGCGCTTACCTTCGAGTCTCTTGGTTGTTTGCCTAGCTCTCTCTCCACTTAATGAACAGCCATAATGCAGCTGGACAGAGCAGGAACGGGCAACGTCATGCGGCTTAAAGCGTATGAGAGATACTTGATTTCCCGCCCTAGGATCATAAGGTTGCCCACTCCTACCACAGAATATCCTCGCCTCCTGAAATCCTGAATATTCCACTTACTCAGGTGTTGTTGATGGATGTTTCCATCGTATGGAAGTTGAGCAAAATAGCGATTGGGCGTCGAAACTATGACTCGCCGACTCACCCTTTCAAGTTCATCCAAGAGATGAAGTCCATCAAGCTTCGGAAGGTGTTCAATAACTTCCAAGGCCACTGAGAGGTCGAATTCGCTCTTGTCGAATGGCAAAGGGATTAGTCTGAGGTCCCGCTTCATAAGTTGAGTATAGGTTCCGATTTTCCTGCAGAAATCCAGGTAGGGCTCAAAGGCGTCAATTCCGACCATTATTTCCGGTTCACGATAAATCCTGAGTAGGGCTCCGACTATTCCCCTTCCGCATCCAACATCTAGCGCACTTCTAACTTCGTTAGGAACCTCCCGCAGAAATACGTCCAGCATGGAGTGGGTCCAGATTACGTCTGGCAATCTTGGCTAGGGCCTCTGAGGCTCGTGTACGTAAGTTGTAAATCTGAAGAACTCCTGATCGGTGACTAAGAACAGGTTGAGCATCATGATTTTTTAGTCTTCTCCATGAGTTATGATGAGGCGCCTGATGTTCGTGACTGGTTCGTGGTAAGGCCCTGGGTGCCGGTGAGGGAACTTAAGCCGGTCTTCTCCAACAAAAGACGTACTCGCTTCACGTACGTGTGGTCGCTGTACGCCCTACGTTGTCCGGCCACGGCGATTCGCTCGCGGAGTTCCTCTGAGTCAAGGTAGTACTCGGCGAGTTCAATAAGCTCTTGGGGGGAGTCGTAACAAACTATTTCTTGCCCTAGGCTGAAAAACTCACCAAGTCCAATTGCGCGGTCTGTTAATTGGAATGCCCCGCAGCCGGCGGTCTCGAAAACTCTCATGTTGACCTTTCCGGTGGCGTTGAGATCTGAGAGGTGGTGCACGTTTACTGCAATTTTGGACCTATTCATTATCATGACGAGTTTCTCTCCAAATGACCCGTCGTGCATAACATGCTTAGCTAGTGAGCGCGGAATCCACGGTAGATTCCAGTATGGCCCCCAAATCTTCAGGTCAAGGTGGCTTAGCTTAGCAAGTAGCCTCGCTCTCTCGGGATAATAGCTCCCAACAAATGTGACATCAAATGTCCTTTCCATTTTGAAAGTTCTATGGACGGCAGGGTCGCAAGCAAATGGCAAATGAATTATTGAATCGACTCCAGTACCCTCTAAAAATGGAATCGTTGACCTTGAGGACACTAAAACATGATCGAAAGAAGGGGCAATGGCCGCCAACAGAGATCTAAGAAAGCGTGGGTCATCAGGAAACCACAAGACTGTCTTTACGCCGAGTTCAGTCCTAGCCCTTCGGGCTGCTTTCGGAGGGAACACCTCGCCCTTGAACACCAAGAGAAGATCTGGTCGTTCACGTTCTACTAATGCGACAACTCTCTCCTCAATTCCTGCCAGGCCGTTCAACAAGGAACGGAAGCTCTTGGACCGAGTAGCAATCATGCGAGCATACTTGTTGAGACCGCGAAATGGAGAGCTTGACTCATAAATGTCGAATCTCTTCACATCCCATCCGACTTGTAGAAAGGCCCTGGAAACAAATCCCTCAAGATTGAATGCTCCAGTTTGTCCCACGATTAGGATCTTAGGCATGCTTCCTCGCCTGGGAACGGAACAAAGTGTCTCGTGTTCTGATTCAAGTTCAAAGGTATCCGTTGAACAAGCCCCAATAGTATCTTGGGCTCGGCGAGACGAGGAGCTTTTGAAAAATCTCTCGATCTGGGACCTTGCGAAGTTCAGATTGAATGAACTGACGCTTCCTCAAGGTTAACCGTAGATTTGTTGCATTCCATACCAAAGCCCGGAATACTCCCGATGCTCTTTGACTCTGGTTCCTCAAAGCGAGACCCCCGATTATCAGGATGCATAGCGTGAGATGTGAAGTCAACATAAACAGTAGACTCCGCGACTCGCAATTTTTGATGATAGAACAAATCCTGTTTTTGAAAGAGTGATAATCGATAAAACCTCTCGCAAATTTTGTTGAAGTGTATCCAACCCTGTGATAGGCTATCGAAGAGGGAACGAACTTTACTTTGTATCCGGCGATCCAAGAGCGCCAACAAAAATCGGATTCTTCGAAATAAGCAAAGTAATCCGAATCGAATCCACCGAGGGAGTGGAACCAGTCCCTGCGGATCATCATGCAAACCCCTTTTGCCGAAAAAATATACGATTCGTTATTGAAGGCATCGCGTTTGTTATAGCCTATGTGGTAGAGAAAGCCTGTAGGCGTCAAGTACGATCCTACAGAATCTATTGTGAAAGGTTGACCTCGTCGAAGAACCTTGCCTTGGACTGCAACGAGATCCGTTTCACGAGACAGAATATTTGAAAGGTTCTCAAGACAATGAGAGTCAAGTTCAGCATCATTATTCACAAGAACTACAAATTTGCCTTGGGCTACCTTTGCACCGATATTATTGCCTTCAGCGTACCCGAGATTTACCCCACATTGTTGCACGTTCACTTCAGGGAATTTCTCCTTCACGATTCTGACAGAATCGTCGGTAGAACCATTGTCTACAACTATTATCTCGACGGGAGGGCGTGTTTGATTCAAAAGGGTTGAAATGCAGTCGTTCAAGATCTCAGACCCATTATAGTTGACTATGACGGCCGAAATACCCATATTATGGGCAGGACTGATTTCCTCAGCCTTCTCGTTTTGCGTTGCAGTGAAGCTCGTTCTGTTCGACTCCTTTGATTGGATTATGCGACAACCATAGAAATCAGCTTGCTATCAACCAGTCTGGGTGGACGCTGAAACCCGGCCATCCACAAGGTGTAGGTGCTTGCAAGACTCAAAGCACCACAGATGATTATATGTCAAAGTGTGATTATATGCCCTCACGTCGACGGCGACCGGGTTTTGTTCTCTTCTGGATGCGTATTCCACAAGTGCAAGACTTACCCCAACTAGTAAGAAGTAGTAAGATAGGATCGCAACGAAGTTGCCTATGTCGTCACGCCCTGAGGCAGTAGAGACTCCGGCAAGGACTAACAAAATGAGACCCGAGGCAATGCTGAAGCGGTAGGAGATCTTGAATCGCCAAGCTAGGACGCCGAAGACGACGAACCCGACAAGTTGGGCGATAGAAACGATATCCATCTATGCCTTTGCACTGTTGGGCAGTTCATATTAAACGAGTTAGCCCGGGACATTGTCGCTCCCCCTGCAGATGGGTTGGCGAACACGTCGCACGGCGCTGTCCTTGGGTCCGTTCTTCGATGGCGATTTCGAATTACTAAGACGGCTAAGCCAGCGATGGAAGCGAGCGAGAGATAGTACGCAAACTGGAAACCTTGGCTTGGACCATAACTGATCCAAAAGGTAAAGCTCCCGCCTGACGAGATTATCCAGCCGTTGGCGAATCCGTCCACGAGAACATGGACGGCCTTGGAGGCATCAAATCCGAAATCGCCACTTAAATTCCAGAGGGGGTCAAAAGTTTCACCTAGAACCAGCACGAAGGGTCCTTGTGCGCCCGTCACTTGGATTTTGTATTCTACCGGGCTTAATTGCTGATAAGTGACAGCTGGGGGATGGTCTACGGTCGCTCGCGAAAGGTTAGATTGATCTACGATGATGTGTAAGCTTGAGTTCAAGTTCGAATTGGCCATAGCGCGTACGTAGTCTTGTGGAAGACCAACAAAAGACTCGAAAGTTAACCCATAGACGGTGGCCGTTGCATTGGATTTGGAAGATATTTGTGGCGCATTTGTGAGGAAGACATCAACGGATTGCAAGAGGCCTGGGATCCGGGTGAGGTCATACGTCAGCTCTGTGGGTTGGACACTTGAATAGTGATTTCCCATATAAGATGTTGCGACGCCAGCATCGATTGCAGTCAACCACAAGCTGCTCTGATTCTCAAAGTCAACACGCATCAAGAGAGCAGCGTTAGGACTCGATGAGAAACTTACTCTTAGGTAAGGGTACTGACGAGTGGAGATGTTCAGTGCTTGAATTGAGTTGGCATAGGCGGAAGAGTACGTTCCAGGCGACCTGAATGCCAGAGACAATCCTGATCCAGTTTCCGAGACGGTCAATCCTTGCGGTGCCCAGCCTCCATCGTAGTTAGATAGACTCCAGCCGATGCTATTCAAATTCTGCAGGGTGAATGACTGCGATGATGCAAACACCCGCGGACCGGGGTCATCCACTCCAAAGAAGATGAGAGGCCCAAAACTTGAGGCGTCGCGGAGCCCAGGCTGATTCTCTAGATAGGATCGAAGAGCATCAAGGTTCACAATTTGAGTGACTGCAGGGTAGAATCCAGCGTCCATTCGGAGCAAGACAAATCTAACGTTTAGAATCCTTAACACCTGTGTCAGGTTATTGCCTCCCGCGTAGATGTAGTCATAGAGACCCTGCTGAAACGCATCGAGCCCGGGCACTTGGGAATCGGTCGAGATAATTGAATCGCCAGTAAGGAGCCGTAAGACATCTATTCCCGCGTAACCGTTTGCCCAATTGCTGCTTTGAAGGATCTGGTCTTTCGGCAGAGAGATTACTCTGAATTGACCACTCTGCGATTCAAGCCAATTTGCTGCCTCGAAGTAATATGGGGGGATTTCGATTCGCGCCGATGGAACAGTAGATGTTTTCTCGGGTATGAGGTTTCCAGTGACCATAGGCCATGCATAACCCACGCTAATCGACAACAATATGATGGACAGAGCTGTTATGCGCTTCTTGTTCCAACTCGGAAGCTCGAGTGGCATCTGGATCCGATGCGATCCTTTGAAACCGGTTGCTCCATGCGCTAGCGCGAAAACGACTGCACCTATCAGGATAGAATAGGCGAAGGGTAGCCAAAACCCGAACTTCTGGTAGGGGTCTCGAAACAGTACTGCGAGTGCTGGGATACTTGCTAGCCATCCATAAATCTCACCGAAGGGGGGCTGCAGGCCTGCTGCGAGAGGGATAATCGCAACAACAGATACGGCTGCGAAGAGGAGGGCAGAACGATCGAAGGATGGCACCCGATGCATTAGCGCGAGGAACGCCATTACGGGGAGGCCCAGAGACACCAATACAGCTGGGGCGAAAGATGTCTGATAGACCCACGCATAAGGGAATTGAGGATAGATAGGGGCCCGGTAGAAGGCAGGCATCCCTGCGATGCGCAGCACATTGAAGACGCTTGAGTGTAGGCTGTTCGAGATGAGGTCTGTAAGCCCGGCCGTAGCGTAAGCGTTGCCACCAGCACGGACTAGTTGAGTTTGGCTTAGAAGTGCCGTGGGGTAGATCCACCAGATATTTATTACGAGTAGCGAGACGGTGGATAGAATTACAAACCGAATTGAGCCCGATATTTTGGGCAAGTTTGCTGGATGAACTAGCCAAATTGCATAGAAAATTAGAAACCCTAAGACCAACGGTATGGCGAAAGCCGGATTGCCGATAGCCGGAGCTGCGAACACGGTTATCATACCAATTCCGAGAATTGCTTTCCAATCCGTGCGTTCACCGCACACGCGGAGTCCTCTTTGAAACAAAACAAAGAGCAGGGGCAGAGTGGCGTACAAGAAGGATTCCAGAGAGAAGATTTCCCAGTTGTAAATCATAGAGTAAGGGTTGAACATGTAGATCGTAGCTGCTGCAAGCGCTCCAAACTTCCCAGCATGAGAACCTTGGGAGGGAAGTTGGTACTGGTTCACCAAGAGGAAATACATTGAGACCCCTCCCATCGCTAGCAATGAGTAGTACAAAATGACTTGAGAGACTTGGAGCGATAAGCCAAGAAGATTGTGAAGCAGGTAGACAGAAATAAAATAGGGTAATGCAGTGTTTCCTAGTAAAGGCACACCAGTGCTAACAAGATCGGACCAAGGCCAGAGGTAGGATTGAATAGCGGCGAGAGGGTTAAACGGAAAGACACTATCCCACTGATACAGAATGTAGCCCCGAAACCACATGATTACTACGCTACTCGCGAGTAGGATTATTGCGAGGGGAACGATGTGTTGCCTAAGTGCATCAATTATCGGCTTCACGTTTGACCTCAGCATTTGCCAATTCTTCCCTGAGACGAAGTTAGCTCCACGGCGCAGGCCAAGTTGTACCTTCGCTTTCGATCGTTAGATGAAAGGTCTAATGATGCTGGCAAATTTATTCGGCTTTGTCCTTCCACGAACGATGTCCGGCCCAATCAAAAGCACTCATTTCGAAGTAGCGTTTTGCACCCTAATGTTCTCGCCGCGCTTCTATTGGCTCCTGATCTAATGATGCTGGTACGATTCAACTTCTTGCCAATGAAGCGAGGTCGTCTGACTGGGTCGGGATACGATTTTGATCCCTTTGGACTCGGAAGACTGACGCGTAGCTGTTACAGGACAGCCCCGAAAGGCCGTCATCGGGTCGTACTCTGGTATTACCGGCCTAATTGACAAAAGACCATTCCTGCGTCCCCGTCTATCATCCTGCCAGATTGCTTTCTATTATCTCTTCAAAATCATTTGCCGACTTATCCCAAGAGTGCTCTCGCGCCCATTTCCAGGCACCGTCAGAGAGATGGTGCCAGGTCTGGTCGTTAGTCAGGAGCGTACAAATGTGGTCAGCGAACGTTGCATCGTCGGGGAACGGTGCCAGAAGCCCCGTTGTCCCGTCAAGAATGGAATCTCTTGACCCAGGAACGTCCCAGCCCACTACGGGCGTGCCCACGGAATTCGCCTCAATGACCGATATTCCAAATCCTTCTCGGTAAGACGGAGAAATCGCAACCCGCGTTTCGCCATACAATTTAAATTTGCTATTCTCGGATATTCTCCCTAGGAATTTTACGTTATTTGAGATTCCTAAATCATATGCCATTTTGGCCAGTTCCTGTCTGTAGGGTCCCGAACCCGCGACGAGCAATTTCGCGTCCGGGGATCTAACGACGACCTTCGAAAGCGCCTTGAAGGCCAGCTGCAATCCCTTGTATTTCATCAGTCTGGTGACACAACCGATTGTTTTCGGAGAGCGGCCTGTCAAAGACGTTCGAGGGAGACCCGGATTCGTACAACCTGGCGAGATCACAGCGATATTTTTCTTTGAAATACCACAGTAGAGAAGGTCGTGAGCGGTGCTTTCTGAGACTGCGACGATTTTGGATTTGGAATATAGCCGGTAAAGCAGAGGTTCTAACGCGTACCCAAGGTCGGATAAGGGTCTTGGAAGTTCATCGTAGAATATTTCGCGAACGAGCTGATGAATTATGGTAATGCGTGGCGTTCGGGAATATAATGGAGAGAACCAGGGTATTCCGACATCGGCATTGTCTACGAGGAGGTCGGTTTTCGGAGCCAACTTCACTAGGTACCTGGCTGGCAGAAAGATTCGGTGAAAGGCCCCCGGGAAATACCGGTATGTGATTCCATCTATCTCATGCTTTGGGGGACTGCTGCGGCCACCCGAGCAGAGAACGGTGACCGAGTAACGGGCTGTCAAGCGACGGAATATTTCGTGAACATACCTCGCGGCGCCTCCGCTAAGAGGGTGTCCTATGCCGCGCCTGCTGAGGACAGTTATTCTTTCCATCCCGGACTCTGCTACTTGTGATGCTGGACCGTTATGAGCTTACGGTTCTCCTACCGGCTTTCAGTCGACGGGATTCCAACGGAGCGTGAGCGAGGAGGTTGAGAAGCATTATCGAATGGTACATTATATCCCAGATATTCTTAGGCCCACCTAGGAACCGACCACTCTCGAAATACTTTGACTCTCCATTCTTCCGCTCGTGCAGCGCCACATCTAGCTCCCTTGACTTGAATCCTCGAACCCTCAGGAGAGGGACCACTAGGGGAAGCCCGTAGTCAGAGAGGGAATGCATGTCAGCTGCTCTTCTACTAAGGACTTTTATCCCACAGTTTGAATCCTTGAGTTCCATTCGAAAGAGCAAGGAAACAAGTCGATTGTAAAGCTTCGAGAACGCGGTTCTGTAGGGTCCATATCCGTTGTAATCTCTGTTTCCATTGACAAAGTCGACTCCGTTCCCAATCAAATCGACCATCTTAGCAAGATCCTTCGGATCATATTGTAAATCAGCATCGAAGAATGCAACTATGTCGCCCTTTGCACGTCGAAGACCTTCCTTGAGAGCGTTCGGTTTGCCAAAGTTTCCGCCCAGGTCTACTGTCCTGACAAAATCACAGGACTTGGATAGCGAGGAAGCTCGCCGCAGAGTCTCGTCCGTGCTCCCGTCATTGACGACTAGAATCTCGAAAGCACATTGCGAAGACGAGAGTGCGTCGCTCACTCGCTTCACACAATCGACAATGTTGTCCTCCTCATTGTAGGCCGGTACTATTACGGAAAGGAAGCTTTCTCGGTTCTTCATTTCTTCTTACCGCTAACTGCCCAGCCAGCATCGCCAATCTTTCGGTAGTCAATTCTCTTCTGTCGGAAGAATTCTCTGTAGCTCTCCCACGCACCTTCCGCGTCCAAGATTAGCGTGCCTGCTCGTATGGATTTCAACAAGGCGGGAACAGGCGTCTCAGTATAGTCCGAGTGGGGTACCGAGACCACCACACCGTCGAATTTCCGTAGGTCTCCTGGATACTCGAAAGTTCCGACCTTCGCAATCCGTTCTATCTCTTCCGGTGAATAGAATGGGTCCTGTATGAAGACCTCTTTTCCCGCCCGCTTCAAGGTGTCTATCAAAGCTAAGCTGGGAGACAAGACGTGGACCTTCAAATTCCGTTTGTAACTGAGGCCAAGGATGCCCACTGAGCTTCCTGGAAGGTTCTTGGCGATGAGTTCTCCAACGAACCTCGTCTGTCCCCTATTTACTTCGTTGATTGCAGAAAGCAGGTCTACATGTTCGCCCTTTGTTCTCGCTCCCTCTAGATGTTGAGAGCCCTGAAGGAATTTTCTGTAGACTTAACGAGCTCGGCGATTCTATGATTTGAGACCGGTACCAGCTTGGAGCATATTATTCCCAGCACATCCATTGCGGCTAGTCTCGACTGTTCGTCTACACCACCCACTACTCTCGGAATCGTGTGCACGTTGAGACCTGGGTTGTCAAACCAGTCGCGCCTTGGTGCGACGGCAATAAGGAAGTCCCTGTGAATTCGTCTTCCCGACCTTTGAAGGGTTGAAACGAGAACCTTGTCACATTGCCCTGGTGAAAGAGTCGACTCGACGATTATGAGGTCAGGGCCATTCTTGACCCTCTTCGCGGCGAGTTTCTTAGAAACATCCTGTAACGCCCCGTCCCATGGTTTTCCATTCTTTTCGGTGGGAATGGAGACGAAGTGAACCTTGACGGATTCGTCTTCAATAATCTCCTTGACGCGATTTGTCCCGCGCATCAGACCGTTCTTGACCAGAGGTTCAGTCGAGAAGCCCAGCCACTGGCCGAGACCCGCGAACGGCACCTTTCCTGCGTTAACATTGTGGACTGTTTCGGTGAGGATGTCATAGCCCAGGCACATTATCCCGCGCCTGGCGTAATAGGCCATGGTCGAAAGTCCAATGTATCCTGTTCCCCAAACGGCAATCTTCGCCTTATTGGTTCGCAGCTTCGTCTGTAGACTGAAGACTACCAGCTCCTGACCATAGGTGGGTATGTTCTCTTGTGGTCGGACGCGTTGTATAACCGCAGAATTTCCTCCAGTTTCTCCTCGTCGATCCCCAAAACCGTTGCCGTCTCCTTGAGTTGCATCTTAAGATCGAAGAGAGAGGACAATGCAAGATCGAGTAAGTTGTAGTCCAGAGGTATCTCATCAGTCGCCATGTGGCCCTCCCAAAGGTTTGGAGAGGAGGGCTTGTTCAGAATCGGACTTGGTAGTCCTAGATACCCTCCCAGACTCTTGACCTGCGTCTTGTAGAGGTGGGCAATTGGGAGAAAATCAACGCCTCCATCGCCATATTTGGTGAAGTATCCTATCAGATCCTCACTTCTGTCCCCGGTGCCCGCGACGAGGAGGTTCTTCGCATTTGCGATGAAGTAGAGGCTAGTCATTCTGACTCTAGCCTTGAGGTTTCCGATCGTCACTTTGTCCTTTGTCTTGACAGGGAAGTTAGCCAAGAATGAACCGAAGACTGCGTCTATTGGAAATTCGAGGGTTTCAATCTTGAGTTTTCTCGCTAGCTCTTTGGCGTCCTTCGAATCAGTGCCCTCAGTAGTTTTCTTCTCAAAGAGAAGAAGTCCAATCACTCTTTCTGGTCCGATTGCCTTGACACAGATCCCTGCAGTGACAGCGCTGTCTATTCCACCGCTCAATCCGACGACTACGCCTTTCGCCCTTGAATTCGCGAAGATCTCCTTCACAAAGCCGATAATCTCGTTCAGCGTCGCACGGGGGTCGATCTGAAGAATACGTTCGACCGCGTGACGGTCACGAGTGAGTGTCATTTTCTGGTTCAAGGGCTTGTTTTGCCCTCCTTGGAACCCTTGATAACGCTAATTGCCATCCTCGGCTTACCTGTACTCATAGACCGCGATGTCTCCAAAAGAGGCAGCAACAGATGCGCCAGTGGGAAATATCGGTGAAAACCAGCCGGACCCTGGGACCCACCACACTGTGAAAACGTGGCTGTAGCCGGTAGTCATGTCTAGCTGGGATGAAGGTGAATCGAGCAGTGAGTTGATTGTTGTTTTGTCGGAGCTAAGGTACGCTCTGGCCCAGCCGTAGAATGCCTCGTGTGTTATCAAAACTGAGCTGATAGGCATAGATGCTTCTAGCCACTGCATTGCTTGCACAACGTAGGCGGAGTCCGACAAAGGAACACTGCTCTGTAACAGAGAGGAGGGGACGTTGTTGAGGAACAGAGAGAAGTATAGAATACTTGCCACTTGAATCGTCGAGTACATTCCTGCGGAAATGACCAGAGCTAATGGAACGCCGAGTTGAAGTTTGTGGAGCCATTGTTTGCTGTTTAATCCGGCGGCTCTTGCCGAGAGTTTCTGGTATCCTTGGGCTGCTGCGATCAGAATCGGGATCGAGAGAAGGAGAACCCAGCGGTATCCGATGTCTTGGAACACCTGGCCAGGTAAGGTTGAGATGAGTATTCCAATTGCACAGACCACCATCCATGCGGAGAACAGTGAGCGTGCGTGCAGAAAGCCTCCGATTAGGGCCAATGGCAGGAGTGGGCCGAAGGCATAGACAAGGAACGCAGTGTTAAGGGCAATGTTGAGCGGGGCGAAAGAGCCTCCAAGGACTGACACTCCGGGTCCGGTCGAGGGTTGAAGCGTTGCGTACACTACTAACCCGAACATTGCTATCGGAGCTAACCGTGACAAATAGAGTCTCGAACTTCTGACCCGTCGAGAACTAAGAGTTTCGACGATCACAGTCCCAATAACGAGGACACCCACCAATTGGTTTGCAAGAACCGCGAAAAGGAAGAATGCCAATTTGGCAATAGTCGATCTTCTAACCGATCCCGCTTTCTCCACGACTGTTAAGCCCAGAACGAAGAGTGTTAGTCCGAGTTCCGCCTGGTAGGCGTCCCAGGCAACTCGTAATGAGACGAAATAGAAAGATAGGAACAGGACGCTTAGAAACGCGCTTCTAGCACTCAAGCCCAGCCTCTTCTCGCAGAACCGGAACACCGACCAGCACAGCCCCCCAAACAAGAGAGGCCCCATTACTTTGAACAATAGAATCGGGCTGACTTTCGTCAGGAGATAAATCGGAACGATGAAGGCATACATCAATGGCCCGCTTCCCGTAATTCCCAAGATACTCATTTTTCCCGCAGCCATGTCGAGTGTGTTGGGGACGTAGAAGGCGATGATGTCCCAGCCGATAGGGTAGGGTCCCGCGATCACCTCAGGTATGGCTCTAACCGTGAATGGTAGTAGAAAGGCGGCCATGGTGAACTTGTATTTGCGAACGGCTGAGACGATTCGTGATAGTCCGGCATCTAGCCTCTGAAAGAGGAGGCTAAAGCCAGAACTGTCGACGCTCGTTGGATGTCTCTTCATAAGCCCGTTTGAAGCGACCGCTCAGTCGGCTTCACATATAATTCATTTGCGAATCTAACAGGTTAGAGAAAATCTGGAGAAACACACACTCGCTCTTCGATAGAGCCGGGCTGATCACCGTCGTTGGATTTCTATCTCGTTAATTAGGAGGAAGAGCCTCCTCGTGAAGCATGCGTTTCGGGTAGAGGATGTTGCCTAGTTTGAAGGGTCTGAGAGTTTCTCTGATGATTTGTCTCTCGCTTTTGTCGTTAGTGGGCTTGATGATCCCTGTTCATGCAACCTTGAGTCTGGACGGTTCGGCCGAAGCTTCTTTCACAGCCGGCTATCCCCCATCATACCCGCCAGCTACAACGAACGTGACCTCGATCGCTCTGACGACAACTCATCCTAAGGATCTAATCGTCATCGGGGTAATCTTCGTAGGCGTTTACGGGACTAATGTGACGAGTATTACCGATACTGGAGGACTTGCTTATTCGCTGAGGGCTCGGTTTGCCAAGACATCAC
>WNGR01004661.1_pt1 | contig 21620 bp, 17 predicted proteins | sample 5407581 | NCBI WGS metagenome assembly WNGR01 (sample SAMN13153383, study PRJNA577476) | soil metagenome | isolation source: 80 cm soil or saprolite under Garry oak tree replicate 2 | place: USA:California | collected 2016-06-15
CATCTACTTCGTGTAATTCCGCGGCTGGTCCACCGGGTTGATGGTGGGTACGGATATAAAGAACGGCGTGGTCTGATAGTCCGGCGGCGGAGGCGAGATCAGCGCCGATTTCGGCGTGATACCAGGCGTTGCTGAGCGATTGGCGCCATTTGGGGATGGTGGTGGTTGGATAATCAGGCCCGGGGGCTGGGCGACCATGGGCAGGAACCAGAGGATCATGTCCGGGGGCCAGGGGATCATGGGCCGAAGTCGGGGCCGGGCGACCATCGGCAAGGACCGGGACCGGGCGACCATCGGCAAGGACCGGGACCGGGCGACCACAAGGGATCGCCCCTACCATGGATGGGCCCTGCCCCGCCCCGCGTGGGACGCGATAATGAGGTTTAACAAATTGATGAAGGGATGGGGGAGATGGGGGAGATTTCTCTGGGGGCCGATAAATCGGCGATGGGCGCGATAAATCGGACCCTACGGATGATCCCGTTAATTTGTTCATTTGCATAATCGGATCCCAACGGGATGGGGAGCCAGTTTTGGGGTAAAGGACGAGGCGGGATAGGAGTTGGGGGGCCAGTTTTTTGCCGAGGACGATTGCCGGGCGGGTCCAGAAGGGGACGCGGCCTTGAGCTTTACCGACGTCATGTAACAGTGCTGCTGCAAGCATATCTTCATTTGTGCAGCCGTGCGACTGGAGTCCCCGGCATACACGTAGGGCGTGCTGTTGATCGGCGGGCGACATGGTGCAAAAGAGGGAGAGCGCAGCAGAAGATGGTAATACACGAGCCGCTTCTTCGTAATCCTCTCCAGTAAGGGGAGCGACAAAACCAAGTTGCTGGCGTACCTGTTCGAGACGATAAGCGATGCTGCTCAACCACATGTGTGTACTCATTTACTCGCTATTAATGGGGTATGTTGTATAGGTAGAGTTGTAGAAGACCAGGATCAGGTAATTGCCCGGTAGCCAGGCCGACGAGGCTTATCGCACCCAGCCAAATATAAAATGGTAGCCGGAACAGGGGGAAACTCGCTAAACTCGGAGCGGCGAGCTGGGCCAGGAAGGGCAAGAGAAAGAAGATGCCCAGGATAATAAGCGGCCCATAAGTGGCGGATTTGGCGAACTGTACGGCCTGACGGCTGGGCAAAAGAGTATAAAGAATCTGATAGCCATCAAGTGGATAGAGGGGAAAGAGATTAAAAATGGCCAGGCAGATATTAACGCAGGCAAAGACAGCCAGGAATTGCGGAATACGAATCAAGAATGGTTCGACGTACAACGATGCTGGTATGAAACGCACCAGCAGGGCAATAACCAGGCCAACCAGCAAGCTCATAATTGGGCCGGCAAGAGCGACCAGAAGGATGCCAGGGTTGGCTCCAACACGCATCTTCCAGGGATCGGCTTTGACAGGTTTTCCCCAGCCCAGACCTACGGGGACTCCCGGTTGAAAAGCCAGTATGAAACACATGAGCGTCCCAACTGGATCAATGTGCGGGCGAAGGCTCAAACTCAGACGGCCTTCGCTGCGCGGAGTTTTATCTCCCAGCCAGGAAGCCATCAAGGCATGACCACATTCATGCAGCGGTATGGCCAGCAAAAACGAGGCGACAACCATCAATGCCAGCAGAACATTTATCATTTTTAGAGTCCTCTCTCAGTCAGTTTTTTGATGCTAGAAGATCGATCTCCATGCCTTCACAGGCAGAGCGGGTTTGAGCAAAATGCGTTTGCGCCGCGGCCTCCATAGCATCCAACTTCGCATCATCATAGGTTGGTTCATGGTGAAATAATATGAGTTCACGCACACCCGCTACATTTGCTACCCCGGTGGCCATTTCAATAGTACTGTGACCGTAACCATGCTTATGTAGATAATCCTCAGCTGTATATTGTGCGTCGTGTATCAACAAATCCGCGCCTTCAGCGAACGCCAGAAATTCAGGGTCGTTATGCTCCCTCCATTCAACATCGGTGGCATAGACCATGCGTCGACCGGCATACTCGATACGATAGAGAATAGCGCCATTCAACGGATGGCTCTGTGTGTATTTAATAGAGACACTGACTTCAGCGTTTTTCGCATCTTTCCCGTCGGGGACAATCTGCGGTTTGCTGCCATAACCATGTTGCCAGTTTATTTGCTGCTCATCAGTGATAGTGTGAAAAGCCCTCTGTGATGGTAACTTTCGTATGTCTACAGGAAAATACGGAGGAGACATGATGGGGGTTACAAGCTGCTCGATACTACGGCCAGCTAGAGAGGGGCCAAAGAAATCGATATCGGTATGTCCGTCGAAGAGGGGGGCGAAGAATGGGAAGCCAATGAGGTGATCACCATGAACGTGGGTTATCAAAAGTGATAGGTACAGCGGTTTGCCTTTGGTGCGACGTAGGAGGTCTTCACCCAGGCGGATAAGACCGCTGCCTGCATCGAGGATGAGGGTATGTGAACCAGCTTGCACTTCAATGCAGGAGGTATTGCCTCCATGGCGTACAGTGCCAGGGCCCGGGGTCGGATAGCTGCCCCTGACGCCCCAGAAGCGAACGAGAAAACGTTGCGTGTCGGCCATGTAACTTTACTCCTGCCACTTCCATAATAATAGTGATGTCTGGTTGTTGCTATTATATCTTGTAGTATCAAGGAGTGCCACAGGGCGGTATGGATTTTCAAATGATCTCGTTAGCCGCAGCGCTTATTATTTTTAGAAACACCCTTACAAGATATCACTTTCAATCACTACAGGATTAGGCAAGGAATAAACGCTTTGGAATTCAAACTCTTTACGTAGGCAGGTCAATATTCTATCAGTCGTACAATTCAAATTCTTGACTCATCCGGGCCATCTCATCCAGTCCACGCCTTCGTTCAGCATCACGCCGTTTTTTAAAGTTCATCAATTCGCTAAACAAAATGCGCCGATGCGTTCCTACTTTGACAAATGGTATCTCATTTTGCTCAAGTAGCTTTATTAAGTAGGGTCTCGAGACGTTAAGTATGTCGGCAGCCTCTTGCGTAGTTAATTCTTTGTGTTCAGGCACAATAAAGATTGCACTACCACGTATCATATGATAGATGACCTGCTGTAGTACATGGAACACTGATCGTGGTAATTCAATTTCTTCTCCATCAGGACCAACTAGTTTGGGTACACGATTGCTATCGTTTAATACCCTTTTGATTTTGTTTAGTGCTGGTCTATCACTTTCTTTAGCCGTAAAAGGCTCGTGTTCCAATACTGACATTTTAATTACCAGCCCCTTTCTTAGAATTAAGAACCACTTTTTAATACTCATATAGTACTCGATATTCGAAATAAATGCAATAAATAAAATAAACGAAATGACAATTTGGTTGGAGTGGCAACCGTAAGGGTCGATGGGTGTAGGGGCCGATAACGAAGTTTAACACATTGATGAGGGGATGGGGGAGATTTCTCCGGGAGCCGATAAATCGGCCCCTACGGCTGGTTCGCGTACATTTTTTCATATCCCTGCTAATGATCGGTAAGAAGTTCACAGGCGGAATGAGGAGAGTGCTTTGCGCTCATTCTTGAGTACGCTATTCACGGCAAAATCAAATGGAGGTCTCCGAATTCGTGCCAGAGGTAGCCCTTTTGCAGCGCCTGATGATAGGTGACTTTGAGATGTTCCAGGCCGGAGAGGGTTTCCAGCATTGAGAGGTGGGTTGCACATGGCTCGTGCAGGCCGGTGAGCAGAGCGTTGACTGTACGCAATCCTCTTTGTGGCGTGATGAGCAGATTTGTCCAGCCTTCACCAGGGTGAGCTACGCCTTCTACGTCGGTAACAGTTTCGAGGGCGCGGACGACTGTTGTGCCGATAGCGATAACACGTTTACCTCTTGATCTCGCTGCGTTCACCAGGCGAGCAGTCTCAAGGGGGACGCGATAGAACTCTTCATAGGGCGGTTCGTGGCTCTCGAGACTGGCAACACCTGTATGCAGCAGTAAGGGAGCAATTTGCACGCCGTGCGCGACCAGTTGTGTAATCAGTTCAGTGGTGAAGGCGCGCCCGGCTGAAGGCATTTCCGCGCTACCCTTCTCCGTGGCGAAGACGGTCTGATAGTAGCTTGACGGCCAGCTTTCCTTGACATAGCTATAGCGAATAGGGAAACCATGTTGCTCGAGGTAGTCGAGCAGTGGACGCGGCAGGTTTAGCGTGGCGATCCACAGGCGATGAGGGCCTTCCCCTTGACTATGGAGATAGGGGGCATGCAAGGTGACCTCTGCTCCGCCGGGCAATTGGAGTATCTCGCCAGCCCTTACATCATAGAAGGGTTTCGTCGCTTTACCGCTGAGGGCGCGTACCTCCACAACCCACAGGTCCGCCGGCAAATGGGTTGAAAGGTGCAATTCAAGCGGTGTGCCATCGGCACGGGTGGCATTGAGGGCAGCGTTCATTGTGCCGCTGGTGTTGATGACAAGCAGGTCGCCAGCTTGAAGAAATTCGCCAATGCTGCGGAAACGGGTGTGTACAACGCGGTCGGTCGAGTGATAGGAGACCATCAGGCGTACTTCGTCGCGAGCAAGACCACGCGCTTCTGGCGGCTTGCTTGCCTCTAGTTCCGGGGGGAGATCAAAATCCAATACTTTGTTACTGGGTATTGTTGAGTTTATTATTCGAAATGGAATTGAGTGTTTTAGGGTTTGCATAGTTGTTTGCGCCTTTGATTATGTTTGGTTATACGGACAGAATACGGGGCGACCGGGGGACGAAGCCGGGGCCGGGCGACCATAAGGGTCGCCCCTACCATGGACGAATGGGCCGGGCGAGCCATTTCAGGTTTATGCGATGGCATGTTTATTCCGTTTCATGTTTATTCCGTTTCGGGCCCTACGAATTTCCGGCGGGCCGGTTTGGGGTGAGTGCGCGGGCGGGCCAGGGCGAGCACAAGGCATCGCCCCTACTATGGACGATCGTGCCTGGTGGGCCGCTTTGGTTTTTGCGTTAGCATGTTTTTTCCGTTTCTGTTCCTACGAGGTTCCGGCGGGCCGGTTTGGGGTGAGCGCGCGGGCGGCGTAGCGGTTGCTGGGATGGGTGCCGGTCATTAGTTCTAGCAGGCCTGGGACGCTTACTTCGGGTAGGGGGCGGTCGCTGATGTCCTCGCCGGGGAAGGCTTCCTGGTGCATCTGGGTACGCATGTCGCCTGGATCGACCCAGTAGACGCGCCAGGAGGTTTTTTCGGCGGCGAGTATGTGCGAGAGTTGTTCCAGCGCAGCCTTGCTCGATCCGTAGCCGCCCCAGCCTTCGTAGGCTTCAACGCCTGCGTCGCTGGTGATGTTTATGACGCAGGCACCTTTTTTCAACTGATGTTGCAGTACCTGGATAAGCGCCAGAGGGGCAATGACGTTGGTGCGATAGACCCACTCAAGCACGTCGAGTGGATATTCTAACAGGTATGGCTGCGGGCTGGGACCAAGGAAACTGGCGTTGTTGATCAGGGCATCCAGGCCACCGGTTGAGCGTGCAGCTTCATGAAGGGATTGTCGATGGGCTGCGTCTGTGACATCTCCTGGGATGGCGACGACATTTGTCAGGGCGGCCAGCTCGGCGCGAGCAGCTTCAAGGGCCTGTGCGCCGCGAGCATCTATGATTAAGTTCCAGCCCTGCCGGGCAAGTTCTCGAGCGAGGGCAAGGCCAAGGCCACGCGATGCGCCGGTGATGAGCGCGGTACGAGTGGTTGTTGAGTTTGTCATTATTATATGTTCCTTTCTGTAAGAGAAAAGGGATTTGTTGGTATATGTTGTCTACGATAATTGTACTTTATAGAGGGTGGAATTGGTATTGAGCAAGAGAACAGTTTGTTGGCTGTACAAAAGGACAGAGGGAGTCGTTTTGAAGATTGAAAAAGGTCTCTTGTGAGTCTCGGGCATTCATGCTACACTTGCGCTGAAACATGCATTTGTTGAACCTCGTTCTTTCCCTGGATAACAACGTGGGAGAGGAGTATTGATGTGGTAGATGATCCGAAAACAATCGACGATACGCTTTTCAGATCAAATGACCCTCGTTACCCACGCCCGACGTGGCTTCGTGCCATTCGTTGGGTATTTGTACGTTGGTGGCTCATTCCACTTATCTGCGCAATTATCTATATTTTATTCGCAGCCTTCAATCTCTTTCAACTCTCCCCGCATGGTGGATTCCAGGCCTCCTACATTTTTGAAGCACTACAACTTCCGACCTTCTTGAGATACTGGTGGATCGTCGTTCCGTTACTTGTTGTACTGATAATACCCCTCTTTCTGGCTTACAGGTGGGCTGAATCTGATGAGACGAATGAGATTGCAGAGCTGGGCGAACGAAGACAACGAGAACAGGAACGGGAATGGGAACAACGAGAACGGGAACGGGAACGGGAACAACGAGAACGAGAGCAACAGCCGCCTCCACCCGGTTTCAAACTGCTACACACTCTTTCTGGGCATACCAGTTTGATCCGCAGTGTGGCGTGGTCGCCTGATGGTCGCCTGCTCGCCTCCGGCTCCGATGACTGCACCATCCGCCTCTGGGACACGACGACCGGGCTACCTCTTCACACTCTTTCTGGGCATACCGGTTCGATCTACGGCGTGGCGTGGTCGCCTGATGGACGCCTGCTCGCCTCCGGCTCCACTGACCAAACCATCCGCCTCTGGGACACGACGACCGGGCTACCTCTTCACACTCTTTCTGGGCATTCCGAATTGATCTACAGCGTGGCGTGGTCGCCCGATGGACGCCTGCTCGCCTCCGGCTCCACTGACCGCACCATCCGCCTCTGGGACACGACGACCGGGCTACCTCTTCACACTCTTTCTGGGCATTCCAATTTGATCAGTAGCGTAGCGTGGCCGCCTGATGGTCGCCCGCTCGCCTCCGGCTCCTTTGACACCACCATCCGCCTCTGGGATGCAAGTACAGGACGACAAATACACACGCTTGAAGGCCATACGGGCATTATTACTTCATTATCCTTCTCGGTCTGGAACACTGATGTTTGGGAAACAGTAGCAATTCTAAATGAGTCTTCTTCTTCTACTTATTCTAATTTTGCCGGCCTGTCGTTCCATCCCAAATCAGCCATTTTGGCAACGCTTGGGGAACTAGACACGGTCATTCGTATCTGGGATCTGGACCTTGCTACCATACTCAGTACTCCTTCTGCAATATCTTCAGTCCACTACACCAATGCCAGGGTTGTCCTGATGGGCGATAGTGGCGTTGGTAAATCCGGACTTGGCCTTGTTCTTACAGGCCAACTGTTTGCGCCAACCGAGTCGACGCATGGACGGCGGGTGTGGACGTTTGAAAGTGAGGAGGTAAAGCTCGATGGCGGGCGCAAGGAGACGCGCGAGACGCTCTTGTGGGACCTGGCAGGTCAGCCGGGCTATCGCCTGATCCACCAGTTACACCTGAATGAAGTGGCAGTGGCGCTGGTCATCTTCGATGCCCACAGTGAGACGGATCCCTTCGCGGGTGTGTATCACTGGGATCGGGCGTTACGCCTGGCTCAACGTGTGCAGGGAAACGCGGCGCCGCCGATGAAGAAGTTCCTGGTAGCGGCACGGGTAGATAGGGGAGGAACAGGCGTAAGCCAGGCACGCATTAACGCACTCAAAGAAGAATCAGGATTTGATGGATATTTCGAGACAAGCGCCAAGGAAGGGCAGAATATCCCTGAGTTAATTGGAGCGATCCACGGGGCGATAGACTGGGAAGCGCAGCCAAAGGTGAGTTCGACAGATCTCTTTCAGCGCATCAAGGACTTTTTGATTGCCGAGAAAGAAGATGGGCGGCTGCTCTCTACCGTCGATGACCTGTACCACACGTTTGTGAAGGTCGATAAAACGGCGGATAGGCCGGAGAATCTGCACGAGCAGTTCAAGACCTGCATTGGCCGGGTGGAGTCGCGTGGGTTGATACGGCAACTCAGTTTCGGCAAGCTTGTATTGTTGCAACCTGAGATGTTGGATGCCTATGCTTCGGCGTTGGTGAATGCAGTAAAGGATGAACCGGAGGGCCTGGGGAGTATTGCGGAAGAAGCGGTACACGCGGTGAAGTTTACCGTGCCGCAAGACGAGCGCCTCAAAGACAGGGAGCAGGAGAAGGTGCTGCTGATCGCGATGGTCGAGGATTTACTGCGCTATGAAGTGGCCTTGCGCGAACAGGCTGACGAGGGACCATACCTGGTGTTTCCCTCGCAATCTACGCGGGTCAATCCCGACTTGCCTGATCCAGAGGGGAAGGCGGCGATTTTTAGTTTCGAGGGGCCTGTGCTGAACGTGTATGCGACATTGGCGGTGCGCTTCTCGCATAGCGGGCTATTCAAGATGAAGGCATTGTGGCAGAACGCGGTGACTTATACTGCGCGGACAGGGGGAACGTGTGGTATGTTCTTGCGCAACATTGGTGAGGGGCGGGCTGAGTTAACATTGTTCTTCGATAAGATGGTCAGCGCGGAGACGTGCCTGCATTTTGATGAGTACGTGCAAGTTCACCTGCAACGTCGCGCTTTGCAGGAGAGTATTAAGCGCAGGCGGATTTTTGTGTGCGAGACGTGTGGTTTTGTGATACCCGATCAACTTGTACAGCGGCGTTTACAACGTGGACTAAACTGGCTCAATTGCCCTGATTGTGAGAAACAGCGTATCTTGCTGCTTGACTGGGAAGAGCGACTTACGGCGGCGCCTTCTTCAGTAGTCCAGGAAATGGATCGCTCTGCCGATGAACAACGAGATCGCGAAACGGTACAGACCGCACTGCAAGGGAAAATTGAGATGGGGGATTTCGATGTGTTTCTCTGTCACAATGGCGAGGATAAGGCTGCGGTGAAGAAGATTGGGGAAGAGTTGAAGGAATGGGGGATTCTGCCGTGGCTGGACGAGTGGGAATTACGCCCGGGATTGCCATGGCAGCCTTTACTGGAACAGCAAATTAAACAGATCAAATCGGCGGCAGTTTTTGTTGGCAAAAACGGCAGAGGCCCCTGGCAGGACATGGAGTTGTACGCTTTCCTACGGAAGTTCACGAAGCGAGAGGAGAAAGGCCCTGTTATTCCTGTGATCCTGGCCGATTGTGCTAATGAGCCAGAGCTTCCGGCTTTTCTTGAAGGCATGACCTGGGTCGATTTCCGCAAGCGGGAACCTGATCCGATGGAGAGGTTGATCTGGGGGATTACTGGGGTTCGTGATCTAAGCGTTGTTTATCGATCAGTGGATAGTAAGTATTGATCATGCCGCAGGGTTCGCTCTATGAAACAATAGCCTGGTTTATGCTGTTTAACGTTTTCATCTGGAGAGGGGAAAATCCAGCGAGGGCCGATAAATCGGCGATGGGCGCGATAATGCAATTTAACAAATTGATCCAGGAAGCCGTATGGGTCACAGCACTGTCATGCTGAGCACAGCGAAGCATCTCTCTGCCCATGGAGACAGACCCTTCGCTGCGCTCAGGGTGACATGGGAACCCACCCTGCCATGCTGAGGGCAGCGAAGCATCTCGACGCCCTTGGAGACAGACCCTTCGCTGCCGCTCAGGGTGACATGGGAACCCACCCTGTCATGCTGAGGGCGGCGAAGCATTAGGTTGATGCATATTAGGGCCGATAAATCGGCGCTGGGCGCGATAAATCGGCCCCTACAGAGGGCCGGAGTCGTTTGTTACAAGTCATTAACAAGCTCAAAGTATTGAGAGAGAGAGTGAGAGTACGTGATGCGAGTTCCACCTTTGGAAACCGAACGGTTGATTATTAGACCTTTTACTGTGGATGATTTGGATGATGTTCACCAGTTGCTTGATGTTGACCTGCATGATGCGGATTTTGGCTCCGAGGGGGCGACGACACGTGACGAGCGGCAGAAATGGTTGCAGTGGACGGTGATGAGTTATGAGGAGTTGGCAAAGCTTTATCAGCCACCGTATGGCGACCGGGCGGTTGCGCTGAAGGCAACGGGACAGGTGATTGGGGCCTGTGGGTATGTGCCCAGTTTTGCTCCGTTTGGACAATTGCCAGCATTCCGTTCCGCCACTGCAAAAGACGATACAGAACGCTTATTTACTCCTGAATTTGGCCTGTTTTATGCCTTTTCTCCTGCCTTTCAGCGGCAGGGGTATGCTACGGAAGCGGCCAAAGCGTTGATTGACTACGGTTTCAGGCAGTTGAATTTAAGGCGTATTGTGGCCACGACAACGTATGATAATGCCGCTTCTATTGGAGTGATGCGCAAGCTGGGGATGCAGATTGAGAGGAATCCTTATGCTGATCCTCCCTGGTTTCAGGTGATGGGGGTTATTGAGAATAGACTTATTGTTCCATTATCCTTTCAGTAACATTTTTTCTTCTCCTTGAAAAAGGGTAACCGCTCAACACGATTGTGGTAGCGCCGATGGTGTGAGCAAGAGTGGTAGCCTGGGCAGCCTGGTGCGTCTTTTTATGCAGATGGTGCAGATGACCAACCATCTGCTGAAGTGTCACGAACGTGAATCCCCGGCGCAATAAGCTCTTAATGATGATGGGAAGAGCCTGCACGGTCTGCGCACGATTTCCCCCACCATCATGCATGAGAATAATGCTCCCGCTCCCCGCCCAACTCAGCACTCGCGAGATGATGGCTTTACTTCCCGGCATTGACCAGTCTTCTGGATCAACGTTCCACATGACCGTGGTCAGGCCCAGACGATTAGCCTGCGTCAACACTTTGGCATCATACGCCCCATAGGGGGGACGAAAGAAGATGGGCCACCTCCCTATCGCTTTTTGAATAGTCCTGGAAGTCGTCGCGAGTTGCCAGAGGATCATTGATGAAGCCAGGGAGGGGAGATAGGGATGTGACCAAGTATGGTTTCCTACCAGATTTCCGGCACTATACTCTTGCTGGACAAGATCAGGACGGCGTTTTACCAGGGATCCAATACAGAAGAACGTGGCCTTGATTCGATACCGCCGCAGAATAATCAGTATTTGTGGCGTATAGTTGGCATTGGGCCCATCGTCAAAGGTTAAGGCGATCTCGCGCCGCGTTGGATTACCATAATAAAAGAGGCGATCATGTGCTTGCAGTACTGCGACTTCTTGCTGATATCCCCTGGGAAAAGGCGTGACTGGAGGTGGCGGCGTGGGAGTCGGCGTTGGGAGAGGCGTGGGAGTAGCAGTAGGCACAGTTCTAGCAGATATTGCTTGATGTACAGTGTTGACCGAAGAAAGTGTGTGAGGAATCTGAGTGCAGGTCACTGTGATAAGGGCCAATCCTGTGAGAATCATTATATGGAGAGGGTGGAGAAGCAAACGTTTCATGGCCATATCTCCTGTCGATCGAACCCTACCTCAGGTTGCTGTACCGCGCGGCATCCCGTATTCGAGCACCTGCGCCATCGCAGCCTATAGATGAGAAGTCAGCACATCATTTGAGCTTTGTGTATTTTTTGCAGTAACAACGTTATTGTCAAATTGAACATTTTTCTAATCCTTTCAGTAGCTCATTTGAACATGATACAATATAATCATCATGTTTTTTTAAGGAGGATGGAATGGCAAATATTGACCAGGCGCGCCTTGACCTGATGCACAAGTATTGGAACGCCGCCAATTATCTCACGATCGGTCAGATCTATTTACTGGACAATCCGCTGCTGAAAGAACCTTTACGACCCGAACACGTCAAACCGCGTTTACTTGGGCACTGGGGCACATCACCCGGCCTCAGCTTCATCTATGTCCACTTAAATCGCCTCATCCAGGAGCAGGATGTCAACATAATCTATCTTACCGGGCCCGGTCATGGTGGACCTGCAATCGTTGCCAATGTGTACCTCGAAGGGACCTATACCGAGATCTATCCTGAGATTACACAGGACAGTGAAGGGATGAGGCACCTGTTTCGCCAGTTCTCCACTCCCGGTGGCATCCCAAGTCATGTCAGCGTTACCACCCCGGGTTCCATCCATGAAGGAGGTGAACTGGGCTACGTCCTTTCCCATGCCTTTGGCGCAGCCTTCGACAATCCTGATTTGATCGTCGCTGCTGTTGTCGGCGACGGTGAAGCAGAGACCGCGCCGCTTGAAGGGGCCTGGAAGGGGATTTCCTTTTTAAACCCCATTCGCGATGGTGCAGTTCTCCCTATTTTGCATCTGAATGGGTATAAAATCTCCGGCCCGACGGTCCTGGGGCGTCTAGACGACGATTCGATCCAGAAACAGATCTCGGGCTACGGCTATGATGTCCATTTCGTGGAAGGCAATGATCCGATGCAAATGCACCAGGCCTTCGCCGAGACATTAGACACTTGCTATACGAAAATTCGCTCGTATCAAGAAGATGCCCGTAAGCATGGCTTCACGGAGCGACCCCCCTGGCCTGCTATTATCCTCCGCACCCCGAAAGGATGGACTGGACCTAAAGTAGTAGACGGCATTCCCATCGAAGGCACCTTCCGTGCCCACCAGGTACCAGTAGCAGACGTTAAAACGAACTCCGAGCACCTGAAAATCCTTGAGGACTGGATGCGTAGTTATCAACCTGATGAAGTATTCGACGAGACCGGTCGATTTATTCCTGAACTTGCAGCCCTTGCGCCGCGGGGAGATCGTCGCATGGGCGCTAATCCTCATGCCAATGGTGGAAAGCTGCTGGTTGACCTGGATATTCCCCCATTTACGGATTATGCGATTGAGGTGAAGAAACCCGCGTCAGAGCATCATGAGTCAACTCGCCAACTCGGCAATATGATGCGCGATATCTTTACGAGAAACGCACAGCAGCAGAATTTCCGTTTCTTTTGTCCTGATGAGACCAATTCAAATCGCCTGGGGGCAGTCTTCGAGGTTGAGAATCGCACTTCGGTGGAAAACATTCTTCCGGGTGACGATCATCTTTCTCCAGATGGACGTGTAATGGAGGTGCTGAGCGAGCATCTCTGTCATGGCTGGCTCGAAGGCTATCTACTCACTGGACGGCATGGCTTGTTTGCAACATACGAGGCCTTTTCAATGGTCTCTGCTTCGATGACAATTCAACACGCAAAATGGTTAGAAGAGGGGATCAAACTTCCCTGGCGCAAGCCCATCTCGTCTCTCAATATTCTTTTAACATCGACCTGCTGGCGTAATGATCACAACGGGTTTAGCCATCAAGGACCTGGCTTGATCGATACCGTCCTCTCGAAGAAAGGGACAATCGCCCGTATCTATCTGCCGCCAGATGCGAATTGCCTCCTCTCCGTTGCGGACCATTGCTTCCGCAGTCGCAACTACGTGAACCTGATAGTTATCGATAAGCAGCCACAACCGCAGTGGCTGAGCATGGAGGAAGCTGTTGCACATTGCACTCGTGGTCTATCCACCTGGCACTGGGCGAGCAATGATGAGAAACTCGAGCCAGACGTGGTGTTGGCCTGTGCAGGTGACATTCCAACACTTGAAACAGTTGCCGCGGCGTGGTGGCTGCGACATCACATCCCAGAACTGAAAGTGCGCGTGGTCAACGTCGTAGACTTGATGACTCTCTATCCACCCGAATTGCACCCCCATGGTCTGGATGTGGAGAGCTTCGTTGAGCATTTCACTGAAGACAAGCCCGTTGTATTTGCGTTCCATGGTTACCCGCGAGCCGTCCACGAGATCGTTCACGGGCGTCCAAATGTGGATCGTTTCCACGTGCGCGGCTTCAATGAAGAGGGAACGACAACTACGCCCTTCGATATGGTCGTGCTCAACGGCATGAGTCGCTATCAACTCTGCATAGAAGCGATGCGCCGCGTGTCCCGTGTGCGCGAACTAGTTCCTCCCTTGATTGCTGAATGCAACGATATTCTTGCCAGGCACAGAACGTACGTACGAGGCAATCTCGAAGATATGCCAGAAGTTCGCGACTGGGTCTGGACAGACTAATACATTGAGGCTGAGATACATCCATCATAGGAATGGATGACCCAGCCTCTACTAGATGTACACAAGTCTTACACCATCACGGATAGATCTGCGCCCGAGTGTACGAGTGCGATGCGAGAGCGTGACAGCGCGGTCATACGTGCATGGTCATGCTGAGCGCAGCGAAGCATCTCCTGCGCCACGCGAGAGAGACCCTTCGCTGCGCTCAGGGTGACAGGGCGGCGCTCAGGGTGACAACCGGGGTAGCAGACAGGGGGACACCAAAGGGAGACGCTGGTACAGCAAGGCTATAAAGCCGCTTTGCTGTACCACCTCTTCTTCGGAATCACTGAGGGCATTTTATTACTCAAAAGTTCTCTTAGGTGCGAATTTCAAACTAGCGAACTCATCATTCGCCTGAAGGGTAACGAGAGGAGCAATCAACTCTACCTCATCGTATTCAAACCATATAGGTCCCTTTATCTGCACCCCTTCGAGAGCTATCAAGTAAAAACAAAAATGCTCATCAAGATCAGCAGCAATCGTATGGACGCTGCGGACTGTCCCTCTAAGTCCCCGGAAAGGGCTATAACTCGTTACACAGACCAGGCTTCCTACTGGCAATACGTTCACCCCATAGTGGGTTGACCTCCTTTCCCATGAGCCGGATGCCTAAGGCTTTGCATCCAGCTGTTTCATCCTTGATGGAAGAAACTTTCACTCCCTTCTGAAGCAGCTTAGCAAGCTAAGAGGTACGTCGAATCCAACGGTCGTCCATACTGCATCTCTTGTCTCGTGAACGGTAACCGGTGCGTCGCTATCAAATGATCAAGAAAATGGTGCATCGGCGGATTGCCCAGATACACATCCAGTTCAATGTCTTTTATCCTCAGCAACCGGCCTTGTCTGCGCATTTCGAGCAGTGCTTGTTCCCCAATCCCTTTCTCAACACGATGGCCCTCTTTATCACGTTGATAGGCTGCTGGATCCACCAGGATATCCCCCTCATAGCGATCTCTTCTGAGCTGGGCATTCGTGTCCCGATTGATCTCGGCATATCCCACAAGCCTGTTGGCCCTTTTGATCAGAATGACATGATCGGCTGCATAGAGGGCTTTGGTTTCTTCTTCCGGACGAATGTCTCGATCAAATCGATAGATGACCTCGTCTTGCCTGGCCGGATCTGCCCTCATCTGGGTTAAGAACGTCCGGATGGCCGTCACCATCTCTCTAACGCGAGGATCAGTATAGGCTTGCTTGCCCAATACACTTGGATGAAGGACCTCAAATTTGAGATCGAGCACCAGCGCTTTTTCTAACTGACGCTGTTGAGCGTGTGGGGCATGTGTCGGCTTGCTTGTGGTTGGCAACTGGCCTACTATCAACCTGGGCAACCCTTGTATAAGCTCAACGGAATTCTCTTGCACCCACCGCAGCGCGAGGAGAACCGATTCTTCCGCGCCAGCTCGTGTGTCAAAGGTGCTGATGGTGATCACCAGGTCGTTTCCGATGCGGTAGGTGTCGTACGCGATGAAGCCTGGCAACTGGCTGATGAGAGGCACAAAGCTCTCCTGCACGCGCTGCAGAAATTCCTCACTTGACCCCGGGAGAAGGGTGTACGTTCGTACGGCTTTGTACATGACTGTCTCCTTTCCGAGCAAATGCACCCGGCCTGATATCTTCCTTGAATCAGGCTCCCCTGATGTGCAAGACTTTCCGTGAGGCCTCACCGCTTCGATGGGCAAAGAGTATCACCGCAGGAGAAAGATAACCTCTTATTCAATGTATATATATGTAGCATAGTGACATCACAAAGCCATCACTTTTTATCGTTCTACGATAACAAAACTATCACACTTTCTACTTGAATTCGAGAGCATTTCCTCAATCATAGCGAAGCCCTGCCAGGGTTGTAGATCAGGGGATATTGGCAATGCCAATTGTACTATGTACACTAACACCCTTGCCCTATTTCAGGGAGGCGTGCTATACTGTTAGTAGTCAAGATTTTTTGTCGTACCCACGGTTGTGGTGGCGCACCAGATGAGGTTTTAGACGTGTTTGAGACGTCGCCGCTGGCGGAAGCTACAACTGGAGGGAAAAGGAGGTGAGGGAACTATGGACGCTGGCCCTAGTCATAGTAGGCTTATATGTGTTCGCGTGCCTGCTCACGGGACGGTTCTACTCACCAGCGAGTATGGTTTTTGAGTTGATGCGTAGGCATCGCTTCCTCTGATGAATTTGTACTCATCAATACCTTACTCGACGGGCATTCATCACATTACCCCTTGAAGTTGGTTGAGTAAGAAACTTCCCACCTGCCAGTGAGTCCCGGGATGGATGGGTGTCCTCCGCGGATACTCTCCACACACAATAGTCCCCTGCATGAATTTCGCATGTTAGATGGCCTGTGCATTGCCTTTTTTTGGGCGGCGCAGTACCCTATTATGCTTGTGTTCTTTGTAACAATTGTTACTCAGGAAGACTAGTTATCCACTTATCCACAAAAACGTGGATAAGTTTATGGACTTTATTACTCTGAAAAGAAGGTGGTGATTCCAATGATTTTTTTAAGCACTTTGCTGCGCCAGAGCATCTATGATATTGAAGGACGACGCCTGGGTGTGTTACACGATGTATGCGTCACATTGGATGAGGCGTTTCCGGTGGTAACGGCTCTTGTTGTTCGTTCTCCCCTGGGCAATAGCCTGAATGATATGATTATTCCCTGGTACCAGGTGAATAGCCTGGAAGAGAGCAAGATACATCTTGTGGTAAAGCAGCCCCATATTGCTTCTTATACGCCTCATTCTGATGAATTATTATTAAGACGAGATATTCTAGATAAGCAAATTGTCGATACCCAGGGCTTTCGCGTGGTGAAAGTCAATGATTTAAAGCTGGCACAAATCAAGAAAACCGTGCGACTCGTGGGGGTCGATATCAGCCTGAGTGGACTGCTGCGCCGCTTAGGTATACTGGCACCCGTTGAGACGTTGTCACGTGTGTTACCAATTCGTCTTGCTGAGCGAACAATTACGTGGAATTATGTTGAGCCAATCCAGGTTGTGAAAAGCGGGACTGTTACAGGCCAGCTGACAGCGGCGCTGGCAGGCGCTGGTGCTGCTACCAGCATTGGGGTGAGCGGAGTCGTACCCAAGGTACAGCTGAATGTCAGTCACACCAAACTGGCTGATTTACGTCCGGCTGATATTGCCGACATTTTAGAGCAGCTCGATGTTGAAGATGCAGGGGCCATGCTGGATCGCCTGGATGCCGAGACGGCTGCTGATGCGCTCAACGAGGTTGAATCCACACTGCAATATGAATTACTGAGCGAACTCGATCCCGAACGCGCCTCCGACCTGCTTGAGATCCTTCCTCCTGATGATGCAGCCGATATCCTGGCGGACATTCCAGCGGAAGAGGTGGAACGCCTTTTGAGCCTGATGCCAGCATACGAAGCGCAGCCAATCCGCGATCTGCTGCGCTATGGCGCGGAGACGGCTGGCGGCATTATGACCACAGAGGTCTTATCGCTCTCGCAGGAACTGACCATCGAGGAAGCGCTGGTTTACCTGCGCCAACATTCGGCTCACTTAGAGATGATCTACTATCTTTACATTGTCGATAGCGACAAGCACCTGGTCGGCGTCGTCTCACTACGCGAACTTGTAGTTGCGGAACCAACGACTCGGCTCCAGGATTTGATGGATAGGGACGTGCTCAAAGTAACAACCGATACCGACCAGGAAGAGGTGGCGCGGCTCATCTCAAAATATGATCTGCTGGGCGTGCCGGTGGTGGACAGCGAGAATCACCTGGTGGGATTGATAACAGTAGACGATGTCATCGATGTACTCCACGAGGAGCAGGCGGAAGATTTTTCCGAAATTGCCGGTGCAACCGTTGAAGAGTTAGAGGATGAAGAGCACTTCTCCTGGCGCTCAACCCTGAGTCGCGTCACGTGGCTCGCAGTCAATGTGATCGCGGGCTTTGCCATTGCTCTTGTGCTCTACCAGCTTTTTGGCCCGACACTGTCATCCCATACTACTGTGGCCCGGGCGCTGGGCTTTGTGGCGACATTGCATTCTCCTGTCGCAATGAATGGAGTGCTCTTTTTGCTGCCCATGCTCTTACTGAGCAGCGGAAGCGTAGGCTCCCAGGCGCTTGGGGTAGCCGGTTGGCAACTGCGCACAACAGGCGGCAGCGACTTCTGGCGCGGCATTTTCCGTGAACTGCGGTTGGGCACCGTTGGAGGGGTACTGGCAAGTGTCGCGGTAGGCCTCCTGACGTGGCTGCTGTTCCATTCTCCACAACTGGCGGTAGCGATTGGCCTGGGGTTTGGGTTTTCGTTGTTGGCCGCGGCCATTTGCGGCCTGATTCTGCCGACGCTTTTTCAGCGTTTGCACCTGCGTGGAAGCCTGGTGAGTGCGCCATTGCTTGATCCTATTATTGCGTTTATCAGCCTGTGCATTTTTCTGGTGGTAGCGTTGTGGCTGATTGGCGTGTTCCATGCATGAAATTGTAGGGGGATTTTCGCAAAAAACTATTGACGGATCGCTCAAGCTTAGTGTATACTGCAAGCGTTCCAGAGGAGCGTATTCCTCGATAGCTCAACGGTAGAGCGGCCGGCTGTTAACCGGTAGGTTACAGGTTCGAATCCTGTTCGAGGAGCCATTGAAAGAAAGGCCACCGGCATAAGTGGCCTTTCTTCATGTTAGGGAATATGGCGTATGCTATAACACGCTTTAGTTTTTGGAACTATCATCGGCTACGGCAAGAAATACGTAAAAGGGAAGGGCAGGTTGAGAACAGGCGATCAAGCAGCACGCCTCCTCTTTACTGCGAGTGTGCCTAATGGATACACCAGACCAGAAAGCACAAAAACTCAAGACAGCAGACCGCGCTGACAGCAAAAAGCGAGCGCGGTCACGTTTTCGTTTCAGCCGATCTTCACCCTTTCTTAAGCTCTTTGCGGTGCTAGGTCCTGGATTGATCGCTGCCAATGCAGGCAATGATGCCGGCGGCATTGCTACATTTTCTTCTGCGGGCGCAAATTATGGGTACAACCTTTTATGGGCACTGCTGATTGCTGGTTTTTGCTTAGCGATTATACAGGAAATGTGCGCCCGTATGGGAGCCATTACTGGTAAAGGTTTGGCTGACCTCATTCGTGAGCAATTCGGTGTCCGCTGGACGGCTTTGGCGATGCTTGCGCTACTGATTGCGAACACCGGTGTGACAGTATCTGAATTCCTGGGTATCGCAGCTAGCGTTCAGGTACTGGCAAATGACCCTCAAACGCCCTGGATTTACGTCATCGTCCCTGTTGCTGGATTAGCTCTTTGGTGGCTCGTCATCAAGGGTTCTTATAGACGTGTTGAAAAAATCTTTCTTATTATGTCACTTGGCTTCCTTGCATATATTCCGGCTGCCTTCGCTGCTCACCCTTCATGGAGCGATGTTGGACGACAGCTTATTATGCCCCATTTATATACGAGTAGCGCCTATTTACTCACTGCTGTGGCCCTTGTGGGGACGACCGTCAGCCCCTATATGCAATTTTTTATCCAATCTTCTGTGGCTGACAAAGGTATTCACTCAGGTGATTATATCTACGAGCAACTGGATGTTTTTAGTGGTACTATCTTCGCGGTGATTATCGCCTGTTTTGTCATTATTGCTTCGGCGGCGGCGCTTTACCAGGGTCACCCACTACCACAACCCATCACAGCAATTGATGCAGCGCAAGCGCTGCGCTCCTTTGCAGGCCAGTACGCCGGGCTTCTCTTTGGAGTAGGCCTATTTGGTGCCTCTTTGCTGGCGGCCGCTGTCTTGCCGCTTTCAACTTCTTATGGTATATGCGAGGCATTTGGTTTCGAGCGCGGGGTCTCACGCAGTTTCAAAGAGGCCCCGGTCTTTCAGAGTATTTTCACCGGCCTCATCATCCTCGGTGTACTTATCACGCTCATACCAGGTCTACCAATCTTTCCAGTGCTGGTCATCCTACAAGATTTGAATGCTGCTATGTTACCTATCTTGCTGGTATTTATTATCTTATTGGTCAATAACCGTCGCTTAATGGGCCGCCACGTCAATAATCTTGCGTATAACGTTATCTCCTGGGGGGCTGTAGCACTGATAACGATTTTGATCCTTTTGTTTCTCCTCAATCAAATCTTTGGTGTTCAGCTCTGACGCGGGCAGGTAGTTGTTCATGCGACCCGAGGTCGAGTTTGTTTCTCAGCAGTTACGGGAACTTCTCGCAACATTTCAATGTCAGGCGCAAGAGCGCGGACAGAATATGCTTGTTTACTCCGCTTTAGCTCTTGGTACTGACCAGCTTTTTGTGAAGTACGTGTAAGGTTCTAATTTGATGCGAAGAGCCAAGGTTCTTCTAAGGAGCCATCTTCATCAGCGATGTCCTCACCAGCGATATCCTCATGGTCTTCTGATCCGGATGTAAAAAGTTCAGGTGTAACTGCTTCCATTCGTTTGCATATAGGACTTTCAATGAAGTTATGCATATCTTTTTGTTTTGTAAAGTTCCAGGTGTGCCCTTTATTCCAAACACATACTATGAGTTCGCAGCTATTCAGGAACCCTGCTCTTCTTAGCTTAGGAGGCGGATTCGTTTTATGCCAGACAATAAACTGAAAAGTATCGAAGACAGGGTCAAAAACCTGATGCCATTGGCCTAATAGGTTATAGCTGGTGAATGCAAAAATAGTGCCGGTTGGTTTAAGTATTCTTATAAACTCATCAAGCCATTCAGCGGGGTTGAAGATAGTCGTATCCCATTCAGCAACATCATTGTTAAAATCCTTTCTCCAAGACATTTTGATGTTGCCAGTAGAGTAACGTCCCAGGTTATAAGGGGGGTCTGTTAAGATCAAGTCAATAGACTGGTCTGGGATGTTTTTAATATATTCAGAGCTATCTCCTAAAATCAGATGATACTTATTCATTTTTTCCTAAATACACTTTCTTAATAGACTCTAATGCATCTCTAATTAAGTATGCATTCTCTTTATATGCGTGTAAAACGGTATCGGCTACCTATGTTGGTGGCTTTTCTTCATGTTTAGGAGGGAGAAAGACTAGAGGAGGGGCTCCGTTTTCTGGGCGACCCAAGGGTCGCCCCTACTGCTTTACGGTCGTGAAGCGGCGGGGGGAGCCGCTCTGTTGCCCAGGTCTGTACTATTAAGTTGGGGCGAATAGGAGAGCTGGAATTTTAGCCCCAGGACGTTGGTGCAGCATAGGATATCGCTGGCTCATCTTGCCAACTTCTTAGAGACACAGCAGAAGGTGATGCGTCTGTACCGTGAATGAAACATTTTTGGGAGGATGACTATATGACAACAATTACCGATGAGTTTATGCGACAGATGATGTCCACTACCAAGAATTATTGCGTCGTTATTTTGAAGGCTGGACCAAATAGGGATGCCTTGGTTATCCCAGTAGTTGTATAATGAGTAGTAGAATAGCAAATGCACCGGCACCCCAACACCACTTACGCAACTTTGGATGGAAGAAACCAAAAGTGGATAAAATGAGAAGAGCATCGAACGCGAGTTGGAGTCCAAGTCCGTGTGGGTGGAACCATTTGAGTAGGTGACTACTCCCCGGCCTAAAGGCGCGGGGCTTCTACGGACAAGCCGAGGGCCTGTAGTCCCAGGCCACGAATATTGTAGGCAGCATTGAGGTCTCGATCAAGTTGAACATGACAGCACGGACAATCGAATACTCGGAC
>WNGR01009249.1_pt1 | contig 21618 bp, 18 predicted proteins | sample 5407581 | NCBI WGS metagenome assembly WNGR01 (sample SAMN13153383, study PRJNA577476) | soil metagenome | isolation source: 80 cm soil or saprolite under Garry oak tree replicate 2 | place: USA:California | collected 2016-06-15
CGCGCTGGTCTCGGGCAAGCCGTCGATCCTGCATTGCATCATCGATCCGCGCGCGATGTCGGTCAGCAAGGACTTCGCGGCTGAGGTGAAGGCGCGCTGATGTCGGACCGCCGCCACGTTGCCATCATCGGCGCCGGCGCGGTCGGCGTGTTCAGCGCCATCGAAGCGCTACGCGAAGGCCATTGCGTCACGCTGATCGATCCCGGTGAGCCCGGCGGCGAACAGGCGGCGAGCTATGGCAATGCCGGCTGGCTGTCGTCGCATTCGGTGATCCCGCCGGCGGAACCTGGCATCTGGAAGAAGGTGCCGGGCTATCTGATGGACCCGCTCGGTCCCCTCGCGATCCGCTGGTCGTATCTGCCGAAGGCGTTGCCCTGGCTAATAAAGTACCTGCTCTCGGGCTGGACCGAAGCGCGCGTCGAGAAGACCGCCTTCGCGCTGCGCGATCTGCTGAAGGACGCGCCGCTCCTGCACAGGAAGCTCGCGGAAGAAGCCGGCGTGCCCGAGCTGGTCGAACGCAACGGCGTGATGCACGTGTTCCCGTCGCGCGGCAACTTTGACAACGATCTCGGCTGGCGCCTGCGCAAGCGTGTCGGCGTCGAGTGGTTGGAGCTAAACGCCGACGAAATCCGTCAGCGCGAGCCCGACCTGCATCCGCGCTACACCTTTGGTGTGGTGGTGGAGGAGGCCGGACGCTGCCGCGATCCCGGCGCCTATGTTGCGGCCCTTGCCAATCATGCGCTTGCGAGCGGTGTGAAGCTCGTGCGCGCCAAGGCGATCGGCCTTAAGCTCAACGGTGACAAGCTCATCGCGGTCGTCACCGAGACTGGCGAGATTCCTTGCGACGCTGCGGTGGTTGCGGCCGGCGCGCACTCAAAGCGGCTCACCGCATCCGTCGGCGATCCGTTGCCGCTCGAAACCGAGCGCGGCTATCACGTCATGATCGAGAATCCCGAGTCGGGTCCACGCAGCTCGATGATGGCGTCTGACGCAAAAATGGTGGTGAACTGGACCGACAAGGGCCTGCGCGCCGCCGGCACGGTCGAGATCGCGGGCCTCGAGGCCGAGCCGAACTGGAAGCGCGCCGAGATTTTGCGCAACAATCTCTTCAGCATGTTCCCGAAGCTGCCGAATGATATTCCGGCCTCGCGCATCAAAACCTGGTTCGGTCATCGCCCGAGCATGCCGGACGTCTATGCCTTCGGTCACGGCCATATCGGCCTGGTCGGCTCGGCCCGCACCGGGCGTCTTGTCGCGCAGCTCCTGAGCGGCAAGGAGCCAGAGATTCCGCTTGCGCCTTTCGCACCCACTCGCTTCCTCTGAGATCGCATCATGACCACTCCAGCCAACTCGTCCTCCCGCATCGCCCGTGGCGGCAAGGCCATCTATGGCGCGCCGCTCGGCATTTTGATGCTGGAAGCGCGCTTTCCCCGCATTCCCGGCGACATGGGCAACGGCACGACCTGGCCGTTCCCGGTGCTCTACCGCGTGGTGAGCGGCGCTTCGCCGGAGAAGGTGGTGCTGAAGGGCGCGGCCGGCCTGCTGCCTGATTTCATCGACGCGGCGAAGGATCTTGTGCGGCTCGGGGCCGAGGCCATCACCACCAATTGCGGCTTCCTCTCGCTGTTCCAGAAGGAGATCGCAGCCGCCGTCGGCGTTCCCGTTGCGACCTCGTCGCTGATGCAGGTGCCCTGGGTGCAGGCGACCTTGCCGCCGGGCAAGCGCGTCGGCCTCGTCACGGTGTCCGGTTCGACCTTGACCCCGGCCCATCTCGAAGGTGCCGGTGTGCCGCTCGACACGCCGCTGGTCGGCACCGAGAACGGCAAGGAGTTTTTCCGCGTCCTGATCAAGGCCGAGAAGGACGACATGGACATAGCGCAGGCCGAGCGCGATGTCGTCGAAGCCGGTAAGGAGCTCGTCGCTGAGAACCCGGACGTTGGCGCTATCGTGCTCGAATGCACCAACATGCCGCCCTATGCGGCCGCGTTGCAGGCCGAGGTTGGGCTTCCCGTCTATGACATCTATTCCATGATCACCTGGTTTCATGCTGGACTGCGCCCGCGCACCTTTGCCTGATTCCGGTCGTCGCAAAGCTCTGTACAAGCTTCGCTTGAGCATGGTTTGCATTGCTATCGTCCACACAGCCCCGGTATATTCAGCTGTGTGCGGGCATGAATGCAGCTTATGAAGAGCAACGTGGAACTGGGTTCCGATAGCATCGTCGATCGCGTCTATGAACAGCTCAAGGCGATGGCCGTGAGCTACGAGTTCAAGCCGGGCGAGCGACTCAACGAGGGCGAGCTGGCAAAGCGCCTCGGCGTCAGCCGCACGCCGCTGCGTGAGGCGCTCAATCGCCTCAACACCGAGGGCTTTCTGCGCTTCACGCCCGGCAAGGGTTTCTTCTGCCGCGAGCTCGACGCGCATGAGATCTTCGATCTCTACGAGCTGCGCAAGTCGATCGAGGTCGCCTCGATCCGCCTCGCCATCAAGCGCGCCAAGGACGAGGACATCGACGCGCTGCTGAAATTCCTCGAGGCCACCGGCCCCGATCCCGGTGAGCGCTCTTCGGTCGAACTCGTCGAGCTCGACGAAACCTTTCACGAGCGGCTGATGGCGATGTCGAACAATGCCGAGATGCTGCGCGTGCTGCGCAACGTCAACGCCCGCATCCGCTTCGTGCGCTGGATCGACATGGACCGCATCAACCGCTCCAACACGCAGGCCGAGCATCGCGCCGTGGTTGAAGGATTGAAGGCGCGCGACGAGGCGGCCTGCGTCTCTGTGCTGGAAAAGCACATCGACCGCCGCCTCGATCGCATTACGTCGGCGATCAAGGAAGGCTACGCGCAGATTTATATGCCGGCGACGGCGAGGTCTGCGGCGAATTGAGGTCTTCACCTCGCCCCGCTTGCGGGGAGAGGTCGGATTGCATCGAAGATGCGATCCGGGTGAGGGGGACTCTCCGCGAGTCCAACTGCCAGCGTCCCCGCGGAGACTCCCCCTCACCCCAACCCTCTCCCCGCAAGCGGGGCGAGGGAGCAGAGGCACCGCCGCTGCCGCCAACAGCAGCTATACAATCCCTCGATATCTGGTCATGCCAGACGGTCAGAGCTTTCGCGTCTGAACATCGCTAGCGTCCGCTCGAATTTCACGGAGACAAGCGGTGCACAGCCCTCAACCCAATCTCGACACGCGGACCAGCGACGACTGGCCATCCGAGCTCTATCGCATCCTGAAGGCCGCCGAGGTGCGGCAGATGTCCTACGTGCCGGATGCCGGCCATAGCCAGCTGATCCGCCTGTTCTCGGCCGACCGCGACGTCACCACCAACGTGCTGACCACGGAAGAGGAGAGCATCGCGATTGCCGCCGGCGCCTGGCTCGGCGGCCAGCGCAGTGTGGTGCTGATGCAGTCGAGCGGGGTCGGCAATTGCATCAACATGCTGTCGCTGTCGGCGATCGGCCGGTTTCCCCTGCTGATGCTGGTGACGATGCGCGGCGAATGGGCCGAGTTCAATCCCTGGCAGGTGCCGATGAGCCGGGCGACACAACCTTCGCTGGAAGCAATTGGCCTGAAAGTGATGCGTGCGGAGACGCCGGAAGATCTGGTCGAGACCGTCGAATCGGCCGCAGCGCTGGCCTACGAAGCTGATCAGCAGGTCGCCGTGCTGATCGGACAACGCCTGATCGGCAAGAAGAAGTGGTGATGTCAATGCAAGCTCAACTCGATCGCCGCGCTGCCGTCGCGGCTCTCCTCAAGCACCGCAAGGACACGCTGGTCGTCTCCGGCCTCGGCTCGCCGACCTACGACCTTCATTCCGTCGGCGACCACGACGGCAATTTCTATCTCTGGGGCGCGATGGGCGGTGCTGCGCTGATCGGGCTCGGGCTCGCGCAGGCTCAACCGTCGAAGCGGGTTCTCGCCTTGACTGGCGACGGCGAGCAGTTGATGGGGATCGGCGGCATCGCCACCATCGGCGTCGCCCGCCCGCGCAATCTCGACATCGTCGTGATCGACAACCAGCATTTTGGCGAGACCGGGATGCAGGCGAGCCACACCGGCCGCGGCGTCGATCTCACGGCGATCGCCGCTGCCTGCGCCTTTGCAACGACCGGAACCGTGCGGACACTTGAGGAGGTGGAGCGCCTTGCAACGCAAATCGTCCAGCCGGCCGATGGGCCGCGGCTTTTCGTCATCAAGGTCTTGGCCGAAAATCCGCCACGCTCGCTGCCGTCGCGCGATGCCGTCTTTATCAAGAACCGGTTCCGTGCTCATCTCGGATTTGCGGCGGCTTGAACTGGGGTTCTTGCCCAGGATAGGTTCGCCGCAAGCAGCTATCCTGGAGTGAGACTCATGAAACTATCCGGCAAAGTCGCCGCCATCACCGGCGCGGCGCGCGGCATCGGCAAGGCCTGCGCGAAACGATTCCTCGACGACGGCGTCAAGGTCGTCATCTCGGACGTCGATGCCGACGGCTTGGCCGCGACGGCCGCCGAACTGGGGCGGCCGGAGGCCCTGCGCGCTGTCCCAGGTAACGTCGCCAAGCGCGCCGATGTCGACCAGCTCGTCGCGACCGCTGTCAAAGAGTTCGGCCGGCTCGACATCATGGTCAACAATGCCGGCGTCGCCCGCAACCAGGACATTTTGGAGATATCCGAGCAGGATTTCGACGACGTCATCGCCATCAATTTGAAAGGCGCGTTCTTCGGGGTGCAGGCAGCGGCGAAACAGATGATCGCGCAGGGTGGCGGCGGCGTCATCATCAACATGTCCTCGGTGAATGCGCTGCTGGCGATCCCGACGCTTGCGACCTACGCCATCTCCAAGGGCGGCATGAAGCAGCTTACTTCCGTGGCCGCCGTCGCGCTGGCCCCGCACAACATCCGCGTCGTGGCGGTCGGGCCCGGCACGATCCTGACCGACATGGTGGCGTCCGCCATCTACACGTCCGAAGATGCCCGCAGAGGCGTGCTATCGCGAACCCCGATCGGCCGCGGCGGCGAACCGAGCGAGGTCGCCTCCGTGGTCGCGTTCCTCGCCAGCGACGACGCGTCCTACATCACCGGACAGACGATCTATCCCGATGGCGGCCGGCTGATCCTGAACTACACGGTTCCGGTGAAGGACAAATAGGGTGCCGCTTACGACTTCACTGCACCCGACGTCATGCCGTCGATGAACTGGCGCTGGAGCAGCACGAAGATCACGACGATCGGCAGCACGATGGTCACGGCCGCAGCCAGCATCTCGCCCCAGTCGGTCGAGTACTGGCCGGTCAGATTGTAGAAGCGCACGATCGCCGTGACGTTGCTGTCGTTCTGGAGGAACGTCACGGCAATGACGAACTCGTTCCAGGCGTTCAGGCCGACGATGATCGCGACGGTCAGCAGCCCCGGCCGCATCATCGGCAGGATCACGTACCAGAACGTCTGCCACGGCTTTGCGCCATCGACTTGCGCTGCTTCCTCCAGCGCGACGGGAATGGCCAATGCATAGGTGCGCAGCAGGAAGATCGCGAACGGCGAGAACATCGCCGTATAGATCAGCGCCACGGCGGGGATCGAATTGACCAGGCCGAGTTTCGCGAACATGAAATAGAGCGGGTAGAGGTAGAGCTGCACGGGCACGGTGATCGTGGCCATGAAATAGAAGGTGATGAAACGCCAGAACTTGCCCTTCTGCCGCGCCAGCACATAGGCGCAGGGCGTCGCGGTGACGCAGACCATCAGGATGGTGAGCGTTGCGACCTCAGCGCTGTGCAGCAGGCTCGGGCCGAGCTGGGCGTTGCGCCAGGCCGACGAGAAATTCTCCCAGTGCAATTGCGTCGGCAGCGCCAGCGGGTTGCGGCCGATCTCGACCGTCGTCTTCAGCGCGTTCATCACGGCGAGCACGATCGGCAGCAGCGAGCTGAACGATGCGACGCCGATCAGCCCGAGGCCGAATGTTCTGCTCCAGCGATCCCCGATCATGCCGACTGCGCGTCGTCTGTGATCTGGAGCCAGAGATAGATCGCGGTGGCGCACAGGCCGAACAGGCTCATGACGCAGGCCGCGGCCGCGGCCTGGCCGACGTCGCCTTCGAAGAAGGCGTGACGGTAGGCAAACGTCGCCAGCACCTCGCTGCCATAGGCCGGCCCGCCGCGGGTGACGATGAAGATGAATTCGAACACCTGGAACGACCAGATCACGGTCAGGATCAGCATCAAGGTCAGCGTCGGGCGGATGCCCGGAATCAACACGTAGCGGAACAGCGCGAAGAAGCCGGCGCCGTCGAGCCGCGCCGCCTCGATCTGGTCGACGCTGATCTGCCGCATCGCCGACAGGAACACGACCGCAAGAAAGCCCCACCAGTGCCAGATGTCGACGGCCGCGACCGCATAGAGCGAGCGGTCGGGATCGGCGAGGGGATCGGAGATCGAAAAGCCGCGCTCGTTCAGCCAGGCGACGATGCCGGTCGCCGGGCTGAAGATCATGCCCTGGAAGATGCGCCCCGTAACAGCGACCGCGATGATGCGCGGCAGGAAGATAATGGACTGCACGACGATGCGCGCGTTTGGCGCCATCAGCAGCGCCGCGGCCATCACCAGCGCAAGGCAAACGGGGACGGTGAGGAAGATCGCGGTCCAGATGAAATTATTGGTCAGCGCCGACCAGAACACGGGATCGGCGGCCATGTTCTGGAAATTGGCGAGGCCCGCCCATGCCGGCTTGCCGACACCATCCCACATGAAGAACGCCGCCGTGAATGTCAGCACAGCAGGCACCAGGATGATGCAGATATTGATCAGGAGCGCCGGGAGCGCGAACAGCCACATCGCAGATCAGGCCGTCCGCGGCGGCAGCGGCGGCACTTTGCCTTCCTTTGCTTCCTGGCTGAACAACGTCTGCATCCGGGTGAGATAAGCGTCCGGTGTGATTTTGTTGAGCCAGACCTGCTCGATGCCCTCGATCAAATAGGAGTTGGTGGCGCCGGGCCAGAACGTCCAGGTCGTGAAGCCGTACTGCCCCTTGCTGAAGGCCTCGTGCAAATTCGCAACCGTCTTCTCGAACAGGGGATAGCCGATACCCTGGAGCATGTCCGGCGGCAAATCCTTGACCGGCAGCGCCCATTTGCCGGGCCAGTCGCGGTTCATGGTCTCGTAGAATTTGCGCGTCAGCATGAACTCGAACACGGCGGCGGCACCTTCCGCGTTCTGGGAGGTCTTGGCGATCGACAGCGTCGCGCCGCAGGCGAGATGCACCAGCGATCCCGTGAAGGCCGAGCCGAGGCTCGGCGTCGGCATCACATCCATCACCGTGTCCGGCTTCGACATGCCGTAGGATTTGGTGCCGAACGACCAGGTGCCGCTGAGCGCCATCGCCGCCTTGGCGTTGACGACCTGAAGGAAGCTTTGTTCGATCGTGAGCGAAAAGTAGTTCTTGCCGAAATAGCCCTTGTTGAACCATGCCTTCGACAATTCGACGGCTTCGACGAAGGGCGGCGCGGTCCAGGGCAGCTCGCCGGCGAGCGCCTTGCGGACATTGTCGGGGCCGGCGACGTTGTTGAAGAACACCGTCATCAGCCACTCGTTGACGCCCTTCCAGTCGGCATTGCCGGCGCCGAAGGGGATGATGCCCTTGGCGAGCGCGGCATCCGCGATCTCCTCCATCTCCTGCCGGTTGGTCGGCAGCTTCCAGCCGTTCTGCTTGAACAGCTCCTTGTTGTAGAAGAGGTGCATCGACTCGTAGTCGCGCGGCAGCGCGTAGAGCTTGCCGCCGTAGACGCTGGTGTTGAGCAGCGGCGCCAAGAAGCGGTCCTTCCACTTGTACTTCTCGGCGAAATCGTCGAGCGGCAGCACCTGGCCGGCATTGGCGATCGCGGTGAGATAGGCGGGACCGGCGGTCTGCACGATGTCCGGACCGTTGCCGGCGACGAGCGCGACCTTCAGGAGATTGTTGACGGCAGCGCCCTTCACTTCCATTTGCAGCAGATATTTGTCCTGTGAGGCGTTGAAGGCCTCGACCAGATCGTTGCGCAGCGCGGCCTGGCCGTCCGAATTCGCCTGGCCGAACCAGAAGGTGACGACCTTCCGCCCGTCCTCGGCGCGGGCGCCGCGCGGCAGGCCGGCGGCGAGCGCGGCAGCGGGAATGGCGGCAACAAGCTGGCGTCGGGTCATGGGCATGGCGATGAACCTCGGTTTCCTCAGGTCACGTCGATTGTTGATTTTCCTTAGTAATACGTATAACTAAGCCAAATGGCGACGTCAACAACGAGGACAAGGCGGGTGAAGGGGCGCGACAAACCGGCGCCGGCCCGCCCCACGCAGAAGGATATTGCGCTTGCGGCCGGCGTTTCGCAGGCCGCGGTGTCGCTCGTCCTGAACAAGACGGAGACGCCGTCCGTTCCGCCGGCGACGCGCACGCGCATTCTCCAGGTCGCGCAGGAGCTCGGCTATCAACCAAACCATCCGGCGCGCATGCTGCGCAGCGCGCGGACCATGACCTTTGCCTGTGTCATCCCTGACATCACCAACCCTTTCTATCCCGGCCTTGTGCGAGGATTGCAGACGGTTGCGGCGCCGGCCGGCTATGACGTCCTGATCTTTGACACCGACGGGCGGCCGGAAGGCGAGGCGCGCGCCATCGACTGGCTGCTCCAGGGGCGCGCCGACGGTGTCGTCGCGACGTTCTTTCATCTGCGCGTGCCCCAGTTGGCGGTGCTTGCGCGCAAGGGTATTCCGCTGGTGCGGCTGGAGAGCCGGCACAAGCCGGACGGGCCGCTCGCGATCGATAGCGTCTATATCGACAATGCCGAGGCGGCCGCGGAGATGACGCGGCTCCTGATCGCGCGCGGGCATCGGCGCATTGCCATGATCCAGGCCGAGTTCGGCCCGAGCCCGCGGCGCGCGCAGGGTTACGGCGCGGTGATGCGGGAGGCGGGCCTCGCGCCTGACTTTGTCACTGACAGCGCCTATTCCGAGGAATCCGGCGCGCGCGCGATGACACGGCTGCTTGAGCGAAAGGGCGATCGCCCGACCGCCGTATTCGGCGCCAGCGACGTGCTGGCGCTCGGCGCCATGGAGGCGGCGCGCAACGCTGGGCTTTCGATTCCAGGCGACGTTGCGATCGCCGGCTTCGACGACATTCCGGTCGCAAAGCTGCTCGGGCTCACCACCGTGCGGCAGCCGGAGTTCGATCTCGGCGCGCTTGCGGCGGAGACGCTGGTCAAGCGGTTGCAGCCGGGCGGGCTCGCGGCACCCGGCAAGAGCCATGAACTGAAATTCGAGATCATGAAGCGCTCGTCGGTCTGACCGACGAGCCAAGCAATTGAATATGGGAGTGAACAGGTGACGGCTATTCCTCATGACTACGCGGAGCGCGTTTATGCCGGCGTGCTCGGCAAGCTCATCGGCGTCTATCTCGGCCGGCCCTTCGAGGGCTGGACCTATGAGCGCATCATGAAGGAGCTTGGGCCGATCAATTATTACGTCAACGAGCGCCGTGATGTGGCGCTGCGCTCCCATCATCTCGTCGTCACCGACGATGACGTCTCCGGCACCTTTGCGTTTCCCCGTGCGCTGGCCGACAACGGCTATCCGAAGCGCCTCACCTCGAAGCAGATCGGGCAGGCCTGGCTGAACTACATCATCGAGGAGCGCGCCATCCTGTGGTGGGGCGGCATCGGCAATTCCACCGAGCACACCGCCTATCTCCGGCTCAAATCCGGCATTCCGGCGCCGCAAAGCGGCTCGATCGAGTTGAACGGCACAACCGTGGCCGAGCAGATCGGTGCGCAGATCTTCATCGACGGCTGGGCCATGGTCAGCCCGGGTAATCCGGAGCAGGCCGCCTACCTCGCCGAGCAGGCCGGGCAGGTGAGCCATGACGGCGAATCCGTGCATGCCGCAAAACTGCTCGCGGCGATGGAGGCGCAGGCTTTCGTCGAGCGCGACGTGCAGAAGCTGATCGACGTTGGTCTTTCGTTCGTGCCGAAGGACGCGCTGATCCGGCGGGTGGTCAATGACGTCCGGGAATGGCATGCCGGTGACAACAGCAATGATTGGGAGCGCACCCGCGCGCTGATCGCCGAGCGCTACGGCTACGACAAATTCCTCGGCAATTGCCATGTCGTGCCCAACCACGCGCTGATCATCCTGGCGACGCTCTATGGTGAGAGCAGCTTTCAGGAGGCCATGCGAATCGCCAACACGGCCGGCTGGGACACCGATTGCAACGCCGGAAATGTCGGTTGCCTGTTCGGCATCCGCACTGGCCTTGCCGGCCTTGATGCCGGACCGGATTTCCGCAAGCCGATCGCCGACCGCATGTACATCTCGACCGCCGACGGCGGTGCCTCAATCACCGATGCGGTGATCGAGACGCAGTCGCTGGTCGCGGCAGGGCTCGCGCTCGCGGGCTCTCCGGCGCTCGCGGCTGCCACGGACGGCGCACGTTTCAATTTCAACTTTCCCGGCAGCTTGCAGGGCTTTCAGGTGCATCGCGGCTCGCCGGCGCGGCTGCACGAGGTCGAGCTCAGCAACGTCGCCGGTCACAGCCGTACCGGAGAGCGCAGCCTCGCGATCGACTTCCGTCGCCTCGCGCCCGGACGCGTGGCGCGCGTCGCCAGCCCCACCTTCTTCGACAAGGAGGTGTTTTCGATGCCGACCTATCAGCTCGTGGCCTGTCCGACATTGTATTCGGGGCAGCGGGTCGAGTGTCGGCTCGAGTCGGAGACGGACAGCGGCACCGTGGCGGTGCGGCTGTTTGCCAACGTCTATGACGAGCGCGACGAACTGGTGCAGATTCATGGCGACGCGCAGGAAGTCGCGGGCGGGTGTCAGGCCGCCTTGAACTGGATATTGCCGAATACGCGGGGCTATCCGATCTTCGAGATCGGCGTCGAGATCGAGACGCGCGATCCGCTCGGCGCCGATGGCACGCTTTATCTGGATTATCTGACCTGGGGCGGCGCGCCCGACACGGTGCTGAGGCGGCCGGACAACAATCTGAGCACGATGTGGAAGCACGCCTGGGTCAACAATGTCAGCCAGTTCCAGACCCGATGGGAAGGCCTGCGCGTCACCAATGGCGACGGGCTCGGCTTCATCGCGCAAGGCGCGCGCGACTGGAAGGACTATCGCGTGACGACGGAGATCATGCCGCTGCTCGCGAATGCCTGGGGGCTTGCTGCCCGCGTGCAGGGACGCGAGCGCTATTATGCGCTGATGTTCGATCGTGCCGAGGGTGGCCGTGTCCGCCTCATCAAGCGCGTACATGAGGAGGTCGTTCTTGCCAGCGAACGTTTTGACTGGCAGCTCGACCGAAAATACGAAGTCGAGCTGCGCGTGGTCGGCAGCGAGATCGAAGCGCGCGTCGGCGGCAAGACGCTGTTCAGTGGCGCTCGTCGTCGACAGCGGATCGATCTCGGCCGAAGAGGTGCTGATAACGCCGATCTAGGCGACGTCACTCCGCGGCGATCGTCATCCCGTATCCCAGCCGCTTCGAGATGCCGGCGGCGCAGTCGCGCAGTGCATGCGCGATCGGGCTGTCCCAGCGGGCATCGAACGTGCCCTCCGGACCCATCGCGGTGATGACCAGCGCGACATGGCCGGAATGATCGAAGACGGGGGCTGAGAACGCGTTGACGCCGGGCAGGGGATCGCCGAGCGCGCGGGCCAGGCCGTGCTTGCGGACCTCGACGAGCATCGACGAGCATCTCGGCGAGCTTTGCGCCCTTCACCGGCCGCTTCGGATTGTAGCCGACACCATGACGATCGAGGCCGCTTTCGAGCGCGGCGTTGATCGTCTTCTCCGGCAGGAACGCCGCGAAGGCGCGGCCCGTCGCGGTTTCCAGCAATGCCATCACCGAGCCGGCGCGCATCACGATGTGCACAGGCTGGCCCGGCTCCTCCAGTTGCACCACGGTCGGTCCATGCGTGCCCCACACCGCGAGCGAGACCGCATGACCGATCTGCACCGCGAGCGTCGCGATCTTCGGCCGCGCGATGCGCACGCCGGAGAGGCGGCGCAGGCTGATCAGGCCGAGCTCGAGCGCCAGCGCGCCGATCTCGTAGTGACCGGTGACTTCGTCCTGCTCGATCAGCCCGATCCGCGAAAAACTGGCGAGATAGGGATGCGCCTTGGCCGGCGTCATGCCGGCCTCGCGCGCGAGATCGCGCAGCATCATCGGCTCGCCGCATCTCGCGAGCGCGCGGAGCAATTCTCCGCCGACTTCGATCGACTGGATGCCGCGGCTCTCTCTCTTCATGCGCCTCCGATGCGCGTTGTTTATGCCGCGTCACGCTTAGCGGCGCTGTCGGCGAGGTGTCGTCCGGCAATGTAGCCGAAGGTCAGCGCCGGCCCAAGCGTGATGCCGGCGCCGGGATAATTTCCGCCCATGATGCTCGCCATGTCATTGCCGGCGGCATAGAGCCCGGGAATCACCCGGCCTTCGGCGTCGAGCGCGCGCGCGTTCTCGTCGGTGACGATGCCGGCATAGGTGCCGAGATCGCCGATCACCATCTTGATGGCGTAGAACGGGCCATTTTCGAGCGGCGCGACGCAGGGGTTTGGGCCGTGCATCGCATCGCCCTGGTAGCGGTTATAGGCCTTCGAGCCCTTGCCGAAGGCGGCATCAAAGCCCTGCGGCGCCATGGCGTTGAACTGCGCCACGGTCTCGGTGAACGCCTTTGCATCGATGCCGGCCTTCGCCGCGAGCGCATCAAGCGTGTCGCCGCGCATGAGATAGCCGGTGCGCAAATGATGGCCGAGCGGCATCGGGAACGGCGGCACACAGCCGAGGCCGTACTTCCGCAGGGTCTTGTGGTCGCAGACGAGGTACGCCGCGATCTCTCCGCCGGGCTTGGCCGCCTTGACCATGGCCTGAACGAAGTCGTGATAGGAATTGCCTTCATTGGCAAAGCGCTTGCCGTCGCGCATCACCGCGATCACGCCGGGTTTGGCGCGGTCGATGAAGTGCGGCATCACGCCGCGCGAGCCATCCTTGCGCGTGGTCAGCGATACCGGAACCCAGGCCGCCGCATTCGGCAGACGATCCTCGACGTGGCCACCGGCGCTTTCCGCCAGGCGCAGGCCGTCGCCGGTGTTGCCGGTCGGTCCCGGCGAATAGTGCTCGTTGCCGGTCGGCGCGTGCGGAAACATTTTTTTACGCCGCGCCACGTCATGCGGGAAACCGCCGCAGGCGAGCACGACGCCGTGCCGCGCGCGGACGCGCACATCGCGGCCATCGCGGGTGACGATGGCACCGGTCACGGCGCCGTTCTCGACCGTCAGCTCGCGCACGGGGGAAGACAGCCACATCGGAATCTTCAAGTCGAGCGCAGATTTGGCGAGGCGTCCCGCCAGCGCATTGCCGTTGGTCAAGGTCATGCCGCGGCCATAGCGCAGCACGTCCATCAGGTGGCGCGACAGCCGCTTTGCGACATAGGCCGCCGAGGTCAGCGACTTCGTCACACGCATGAAATGGATGATCTCCTTGCCGCTTCCGAGCATCATGCCGAATACGGTGAGCTCAGGCAGCGGCATCCCCAGCGTCTTGATGAGATCGCCGAGCTCGCGGCCGTCGAACGGGCGCGTGACCATCGAGCGGCCGCCTTGCGCGCCGCCGGGCGCTTCCGCGTGATAGTCCGGAAATACCAGCGGCATGTCGAAACGCAGCGCTGTCTTGGTGGTAAAAAAGTCCACCGCCTCGGGACCAGCGCTCAGAAACGCATCGACCCGCGCGGCATCAAAATTGTTGCCGGCCTCGTTGCGCAAATAGGTGCGCGCCTGCTCCGGCGTCTCCTCGATGCCATAGGCCTGCGCCAGCGATGTGCCGGGGATCCAGAGCCAGCCGCCGGAGCGTGCGGTGGTGCCGCCGAAGCGCGGCTCCTTCTCGACGATCAGCACGTCGAGGCCGCGATAGCGCGCGGTGATCGCGGCCGACATGCCGGAGGCGCCCGATCCGGCCACGAGCACATCGCACTCGTAAGTCTCAATTGCGTTGTGCTCGTTGCCAGTCATCTGGGCCTCACTTCTTCAGCAGTGGACATTTGGATTCGGAGACCGGACGGAAGGCGTCCTCGCCCTTCACGGTCTTGACGATCTCCAGATAGTCCCAGGGCTCCTTGGATTGCTCGGGCGACTTCACCCTGGCGAGATACATATCGCGGATGACGCGGCCGTCCTCACGCAGCTTGCCGCCATGGACAAAAGGGTCCTCGATCGGCAGCTCGCGCATCTTGGCCATCACCTTGGCGGGATCGTCGGTGCCGGCGGCCTCGATGGCCTTGAGATAATGCAGCACCGAGCCGTAGACGCCGGTCTGGATCATGGTCGGCATCACGTTGGTGCGGGCGTAGAATTTTTTCGACCAGGCGCGGGTCGCCTCGTCCATGTTCCAGTACGACGCCGTGGTCATGTAGGTGCCCTGCGCGGCCTTCAGGCCGACCGCGTGCACGTCGGTGTCGAACATTAACAGGCCGACGAGCTTCTGGCCGCCTTGCACCAGGCCGAACTCGCCGGACTGCTTGATGGCGTTGTCGGTGTCCTGGCCGGCATTGGCGAAGGCGACCACGTCAGCCTTCGAGCTCTGCGCCTGGAGCGCAAAGGACGAGAAGTCTGCCGTGTTGGTCGGGTGCTTCACGCCGCCCAAGACCTTGCCGCCCATCTCATTGATGAAACGCGTCGCGTCCTTCTCGAGCTGCTGGCCGAACGCGTAGTCGGCAGTGATGAAGTACCAGGATTTTCCGCCTTCCTTGATCACGGCCGACGCCGTCACCTTCGACAGCGCGTAGGTGTCGTACGTGAAGTGCACGGTGTTCGGGCTGCACAGCTCGTCGGTCAGCGAGCTCGCGCCGGGGCCGGAGAGCAGCGCGATCTTGTTGCGCTCGCGCACCATATTGTGGACGGCGATCGCGATGCCGGAGTTCGGGATGTCGACGACGGCGTCGACCTTGCCGTTGTCGAACCAGCCGCGCACGATCTGCACGCCGACGTCGGTCTTCATCTGATGATCGGCGCTGATGATCTCGATCGGCTTGCCGAGCACGGTCGGGCCGAATTCCTCCACCGCCATCTTGGCCGCCTCGACGGAGCCGGGGCCGCTGTTGTCACGCCCCCAGCTCGACAGATCCGTCAGCACGCCGATCCGCACCGCGTCGTCGGAGACTTGCGCGGTGGCAGCGGACGTCATGGCCGCCGAAGTCATGGCAGCGAGCATGGCGCAGGCCAAAAGCCCTCTCATCGTCGTTCCCTCTCTTTTATGGTTATGGGCCGCTTGGCGCGGCCGGTTATGAGTTGGCAGCTAGTTAGATATTAGCAGATGAGTTTGTCAATGGCGAATGAGGGTCCAGGTCGGGTCCTCCCTTGTCGGCTGCACACTCGGTGTCATCGCCCGACTTGGTCGGGCGATCCAGTATTCCGAAGGCGGTGAGCCTTAACCGAGAAGCCGCGGCGTACTGGATTCCCCGCCTTCGCGGGGAATGACCAAATGCCAAGAGTGGGGAAACAAACACGCGGGCAGGTTGCAACCAATGCCGCGATTATCCATGATGCTCTCTGGAATCTTGGGGCATGGCATGACGGCAGCAACGGGGGTCTCCGGCGCGACGGAGCGATCGACGACGGCGCATGTGGTGTGGGCGAGCGCGCTCGGCACCGCGATCGAATGGTACGATTTTCTGATCTACGGCACGGCCGCGGCGCTCGTGCTCAACAAACTGTTCTTCCCGAGCTTCGATCCTTTCGTTGGGACATTGGCGGCGTTCTCGACCTATGCGGTCGGCTTCGTGGCGCGGCCGATCGGCGGCGCCATCATCGGGCATTATGGCGACCGGCTCGGACGCAAGAAGATGCTGGTCGCGACCATGATCGCGATGGGGCTCGGCACCTTCCTGATCGGCTGCCTGCCGACCTACAGCCAGATCGGGGTCTGGGCGCCGATCCTGCTCATCATCCTGCGCTTCATCCAGGGCATCGGGCTCGGCGGTGAATGGAGCGGCGCTGTGGTGATGGTGGCCGAACATGCCGGCAACCGCCGCGGCTTCTATGGCAGCCTGGTGCAGATCGGCTTTCCGGTCGGCGTCGCCGCTTCCACCGGCATCTTCGGCTTGATGACACAGCTGCCCGAGGCCGACTTCCTGAGTTGGGGCTGGCGCGTACCGTTCCTGATCAGCATCCTGCTGGTCGGCGTCGGCTTCATCGTGCGGCTGAAGCTTGCGGAGACGCCGCACTTCAAGGAGGTGGTCGAGCGCAAGGAGGTGCTGGCGCAGCCGGTCTGGGAAGTGATCCGCCGCGACTGGCGCAGCTTTTTGCTGGCGATCGGAATCACAGTTTCGGAAGTTGGGCTCGCTTATCTCCTCACCGTCTTCACCGTCGTTTATGCCACCACAAAGCTTGGCCTGCCACGCCAGGTGATCCTCGATGCGGTGGTCTATGCCGCGATCGTGGAGTTCGCGACGCTGCCGCTCGCCGGCTGGCTGTCCGACATTTTTGGCCGCAAGGCGCTTTATCTGGCCGGCGGTGTCTTCACCGTGGCACTGGCGTTTCCGCTGTTCTGGTTCCTCGATACCAAGGAGCCGGCGCTGATCACGTTTGCCCTCGTCGTCACGATGACGCTGACACATGCGCTGCTGTTCGGGCCGAAAGCGGCGTTCATGCCGGAGCTGTTCCGCACCCAGGTGCGCTATAGCGGCGCCTCGCTTGGCGCCAATGTCGCGGCAGCGATCAGCGGCGGCTTCTCGCCGCTGATTGCGACAGCCCTGCTCGCCTGGGCCGGCTCGTACTGGCCGGTGTCGCTCTACATCATTGGGTTGTCGATCATCACCATCATCGCAACCCTGATGGCACCGGAGACGGCGCGCGATACGCTGAGGCCGTAAGAGCCGCTATTTGCAGGCGGGATTCGCGGCTGCTGGAAATACCAGGAAGGTGATGGTCGCCGGCGCAAGCCGGATCGCGCCCGCGGATGCTGCACGCGGCTCAAGTCGGGGCAGTTCGTCATCGGCTCTTAGCGCGAGCGTCTTGCCGTTCAACTGCACGGTCGCGCCTTGCAGCCGCGTCGCATGCAACGTGTAACGCTCGGCGGGGCGTGACAGCGTCAGGGCAGATGATGCATGCCGCGACGTGTTGATCGCTAGCACGGACACGACGCCCCGCATGCCCGGATGGCAATGCGCATAGAGATGGAGATCGGGCGCAAAGACTACGTTCGCGTCGAGCACGGTCGTTCCCATCAGCCGGTGCCAGAGCAGCGCAGCCCAATAATTCGGCCGCGGACGGAACGTCCCTTCGTCAAGCAGGCTGTAGTCGCTGGCGGCCAGCGTGTTGTGCATCACCACCTGGACGCCGGCTCTTGCCAGGCGTCCGAGTTGGTCGAGATAGCGGAACGTGTCGAGAAAAGTTGCATCCCAACGATTGCCCCCGCAGGCGGCGTCCGCGGTCTCCGTTAGCCAGATCGGCTTGCCCGGCTCGAATGCGTCGCGCAAGGCGCGATAGGTCGCGAGCGTCGCATCGGTGCGGGCAAGCCATTGCTCGGAGAGCGCCAGCGCCGGATCATCGCGGCCGCCGCAGCGCGGCGAGATCGTGTTGTAGTGATGATAGGAGAAGCGATCGACACCGGGGCCGGATGCGGCGAGCAGATCGCGCGTGGTGATGCCAGACCCGGATGGCGACGGCACATCGCCGACCGAGCCCGGACCGACGATCAGCGTCTCCGGCGCGGCGCGCTGTATCCATTCGCGAAAAATCCTGAAGTCGCGGCCATAAGCCTTCGCATCATATCCAGGCGGTGCACCGTTCGCCGCGGCGAGTGTTGGCTCGTTCATGAATTCCACCGCCGCGATGTGGCCACCCAGCGAACGCGTCGTGTCGATCAGGCGCTCCGCCTGATCCATCTTCCACACGCCGTCCGCATCACGGCTGCCGGGACTGATCGCGAAGGAGGTGACGATTTCTGCGTCGACCGCGCGCGCAAAATCGATGACGCCACGCCATTGATCGCGGCTGAGCACGGAGTCGAATCCCGGCGGTGGCTTGTCCGGCGCACGGTCCGTGTCGGCAAGGAACGTCGCATTTGCCCAGGTGCCGCTCACGCGCACATAAGCCGGCGATAAAGCGGCGGTGAGCCTGCGCAGCCGCGCATTGGCAAGATCGACCGGCGATCTCATGCTGTAGCGATCCCGCTCATCGAGCGCGCGCATCGTTCGCGGATAGGGCTTCCAGAACCGCCCGCCGGTCACCTCTACCATCTCGATGTTGTAGGATTGAAAGCGCGCATCGATCGTGCCGATCGCCTTCAGTTCCGCAGGCGCGATGGACGCATCGCCCGCGTGCGCCGCGCACAACCTCGCGGCAGCGAGCAGCGCAATGGTCGTCGCGCCTGCTGCGCGAACGAGCCCGCACGATCGAAGCCATCGCCTTGTATGCACGTCCTGACGCCTTCTTATGCGCGCTGCCAAAAGCCAATGCAGCGGCCCGAACCATAAGCCGCGTTTATACGCCGAATTTTTACTTCCAATTTTACTTCCCGAAATTCCGTCAATAGCCTCGCGGGCAATTGATCACATCGCAGCCGGTCAATGGCGATTGGCGCGAGCGTTCATCGTAACCAACGAGGGTTGCCATGCTTGACAGGGACGTCAGGCCGACGAAAAAGCTGAGCCGGCGCACGCTGTTGAAGGGGGCAGCTGCGGTCGCGGGCGCGGCCGCAGGGTCGGATGCGATCCGCGGTTTCCCGACCATCTGGGCGCAGGAGATCAAGGACATCGAGCTGCGCCATGTCGGCGTCTCCTATTCCGTGGTCAAGGCGATCGGCGACCAGGCGGCCAAGGACCTCGGCTTCAAGGTGACGATGCAGAACCTCGACACCTCCGCCGCCATCAACCGTTTCATAAGCCAGCCTAATACGGTCGATATCGCCGATCTCGAGGGCTGGCAGGCCAAGCTCGCCGCCAAGCGCGCCGTGATCCAGGGCATCGAGGTCAAGAAGATCAAGGAGTTCGACAACATCCTGCCGATCTTCACCAAGGGCGAGATCGACGGCCACAAGATCCCGCGCCAGGGTATCTCGCCCTATGAGGCCATGTATATCGCGAAGCCCGATTCCACCGATCTGAACGACGGCGTCACCGAATGGGCGACCTTCCTGCCGCAGGTCTACAACGCCGACTCCATCGGCTACCGGCCCGATCTCGTCGGCCATGAAGTGACCGAGTGGAAGGATCTGATCGATCCCAAGTTCAAAGGCAAGGCCGCCATCCTCGACGTGCCCGCGATCGGCATCATGGACGCCGCGCTCTGCTTCGAGAGCGCCGGGCTGATCAAGTATGGCAACAAGGGCAACATGACCAAGGAGGAGATCGACTTCACCTGCAACAAGCTGATCGAACTGAAGAAGCAGGGCCAGTTCCGCGCGACCTGGACCACCTTCGACCAGTCGGTGCAGCTGATGGCGGCGGGCGAGGTGGTTATCCAATCGATGTGGTCGCCGGCGGTCGCGGCGGTGCGCGTCAAGGAAATCCCCTGCGTCTACGCGCCGGTCAATGTCAAGAACGGCAAGGAAGGCTATCGCGGCTGGTGCAACGGCATGGGTCTGATGAAGCATCTGTCGGGCAAGAAGCTCGATGCGGCCTACGAATATCTCAACTGGTATCTCTCGGGTTGGCAGGGCGGCTTCGTCGGCCGCTACGGCTACTACAGCCCGGTGCCGTCGACTGCCAAGAAATTCCTCACCGCGGCGGAATGGGACTTCTGGTACGACGGCAAGCCGGCGCCTGCGGTGATCAACGATCCCTACGGCGTGCCGATGGAGAAGATCGGCACCAAGCGCGACGGTGGCTCGTTCCTCGACCGCGTCAAGAACATCTCGTGCTGGAACACGCTGATGGACGAGGCGGCCTACATGAACAAGCGCTGGAACGACTTCAAGGTGGCGTGAAACCTGCTTCCTTGACTTGACGAGAGTGCCGGCGCGGCGACGCGCCGGTGCGGGAAGACCGACTTCGAGGCGTTCGCCGACATGCAGCCAAGTCTAAGTCCAGCTCAAACTCCACCACGCGCCAATCTCGCCGGCTGGCTCTACGTGTCGCCGCTTGTGCTGGTGCTCGTGCCGTTCTTCGTGGCGCCGATCCTGGTCGTGCTGGCCGCGAGCTTCTTTGCAACGGACGGCTTTGGCGGGCTGACGCCCGACTTCACGCTGGCGAGCTACATCGAGGTGCTGCACTCGGCGCTGACGCTGAAGCTCTATCTGGCGACGATCAAGTTCACGGTGCTGACCTGGGTCTTCACGCTCATCATCGGCTTCTTCGTCGCCTACTTCCTGGTGTTCCACGTCCGCAACCAGTTGCTGGCAATCGGCCTGTTCCTGCTGTGCACGGTGCCGTTCTGGACCTCGAACATCATCCGGATGATCTCCTGGATTCCGCTGCTCGGTAAGGAAGGCCTGATCAACCAGGCGCTGCTGGCGCTCGGCGTGATCCACCAGCCGCTGGAGGTGTTGCTGTTCTCCGATCTCGCGGTGGTCATCGCCTATGTCCATCAGCTCACCATCTTCATGATCGTGCCGATCTTCAACTCCATGGCGCGGATCGACAAGAAGCTGATCGAGGCCGCGATCGACGCCGGCGCCAGCCGATTCGACATCATGCGCCTGATTGTGGTGCCGATGTCCAAGAGCGGCATCGCGCTCGGAACCATTTTCGTGGTCTCGATCGTGATGGGCGACTTCTTCGTGGTCAAGGTGATGTCCGGCGGCGGCTCGGCCTCGGTGGTCAGTGCCTTCTATGAGGACGTCGGCGTGCTGCAATATCCGACCGCGGCGGCCAGTGCCGTTCTGTTGACGCTGGTGCTGGTCGCGATCGTCTCGCTGATCCTGCGCACCGTCGACATCAGGCAGGAGATCACGCGATGAGCGCGGTGGCCGCCGACCTGCCCGAGACGGTTGCGCCCGCGTCGACCAAGGCGATCGCGCCGAGCAAAGGCGGACGGCCCTGGACGTTCTACGTGCTGGCGGCGCTGTTTGCGCTCTACGTGATCGCGCTCTATGGCCCGATGTTCTGCATCTACATCCTGTCGTTCCAGGACATCCGCGGTGGCCTCGTGTTTCCGATGAAGGGCCATTCGCTGCATTGGTTCGTCGACCTCTTCACCCAGGTGCGCACCGGCGACGTCAAGGGCTCATTCGACCGCTCGATCAAGCTCGCGGTTATCGTCACCATCATCACGGTGGTGGTCTCGTTCCTCGCAGGCCTCGGCTTTCGCCAGCGGTTTCGCGGTGACACCGTCGTGTTCTACATGATGATCGGCAGCCTGGTCGCGCCCGGCCTCGTGCTCGGCCTCGGCACCGGACTGCTGTTCCAGGCGCTCGGGCTGAATGCGAGCTGGTACACCTCGGCGTTGGGCGCGCAGCTGTCATGGACGCTGCCGTTCGGCGTGCTGGTGATGTTCGCAGTGATGTCGCGTTTCGACCACGTCTGGGAAGAGGCGGCCTACGACTTGGGGGCCAGCCGCTGGCAGTCGATCCGGCTGGTGATGATCCCGGTGCTGGCGCCCGGCCTCGTCGCGGTGGCGCTGTTCGGTTTCACCCTGTCTTACGACGAATTCGCGCGCAGCCTCCAGACCGCCGGCTCGCTCAACACGCTGC
>WNGR01002882.1_pt1 | contig 21615 bp, 22 predicted proteins | sample 5407581 | NCBI WGS metagenome assembly WNGR01 (sample SAMN13153383, study PRJNA577476) | soil metagenome | isolation source: 80 cm soil or saprolite under Garry oak tree replicate 2 | place: USA:California | collected 2016-06-15
GGGTCCGTGGTTGCAGTCTTGCGATCGGAACGGTAGAGGTACGCCGAACTTGCCAAGACCCACAGAACGAAGAGCCCAAGGTAGGCGAAACCCAAGCCGGGAACGACTGCTCCAATCGCGACAAGGAGTAGCCCGACACCGGTCACGGTGACGAATGCAAATCCTACGTACGTGAGCCAGTTCGGGAAGACCTTGCTCATCCACATCGACCCACTAAAAAGCCCGATAGCGAGCGGTGCGCCAACAAATACAGCAAAGATCGCCTCCTCCTCCGCCTCTAACACTTGCTCGGAGACGAGAGCTGCTGCCTTGTCAACCCCGGTTACTGTCGAGTTGTTGTAAATACCTGCTAGGGTGGCCCTCTCATCCAATACGATCAAGTTCACAACGACAGGGACGATAGACGCAACTATTGAAAAAACCACTGCGGCTGTGGTTAGCACACTGTCCCTTTTTGGAAGAGCAGCGCGCAGTGATAGGACGAACAAGATGAGGAAAATCCCAGAAAAGGTACTCACCAGCCCGAAGATGATGGCCAATCTACCATCGTAGTTGGCGAGACTCTCTGCCGGATTCTCAGCACTGCTAGGTAGGAAGAATCTGGTAATGTATAAGACTGAACCCATTACTCCGAATAGTGCCCCGAGTCTGGACGACCGAAACCTCCCCTCATGCCCTAGTGTTGTTTCCAATATAGTGTATCCAACTGCCAGCAGGAGAGTTCCTATCACCCGCTGTCTGCGTCGGACGAAGTCGTTGCGAATTGGTAGTTATGATTTTTGGCAGTGTCTCGGATTGTGGGTTCAGAGCCGGTCTTCTTAAGAAGCAAAGGAGAAGATTGCGAGAGCGGCTTCGAGAGTTGAAGTAGGATGACTGGCGCGGAGAAACACGAGGATCACTCCAGTCATCACCAAGTAAACTCCGGCTCAACGATCTATACTTGCCCTATGCACCCAGAGGTCAGATCCGCCTCTCCTGGAACTTGCTCGAAATGTGGGATGAAACTAGTTCCGATCGCCATGACTGAACACGGAACGGATCATCACGAGCATACAATGAAGGCTACTTCCAAGATGTCACGCTGGGAGAAGTTCAGGATGAGTATGACCATGACGATGGGCATGGAGCATACCGGTGTTGCGGGCCGAGAAATGGCCCGGTTGATGGAACTAGACATTCGCAACAAATTCTTCTTCGCACTAATACTATCAGTCCCGATCATTCTCTACTCGCCTCTTGGAAAATTCATTTTCGGCATTCAGCTTCCAGCCCCCATTCCAGTGCCTTGGGTTCTCTTCGTGCTAACGACTCCAGTCTACTTCTACTCAGGCTGGATCTTCCTCTACTCAAGCTTCAGAGCTCTCCAGCAGAGGACGCTGAACATGTCCGTCCTCATTGCAACGGGCATAACCGCCGCGTACAGCTTTAGCGTTCTCCTCACTGTTCTGCAGAGCGCTGATTCCTATTACGAGGCCACCGCCCTCCTCATCACCTTCGTCCTCTTCGGTCACTGGTTGGAGATGAGATCTCGCCGCGGCACGACTGACGCTCTAGAGGCTCTGCTTCAGCTGGTTCCACCCCAAGCCAGAGTTCTCCGAGCCGGGAAAGAGACTCTCATCCCAACTTCGCAGGTCCAGGTTGGCGACATCATAATTCTGAAACCTGGAGACCGAGTGCCTGTTGACGGGAGAATAGTTGAGGGTGAGACGGCGATTGACGAATCTCTGGTAACCGGCGAATCTATTCCTGTCGCGAAAGAGGCGGGAGATAATGTCATAGGTGGATCCATTAACCAATCTGGATTTGTTAGGTTCGAAGCGACAAGAGTAGGCGAGGAGACAGCCCTCGCACAAATAGTAAGACTGGTTGAAGCCGCTCAGAATTCCAAAGCTCCCGGTCAGAGGCTCGCGGATAGGTTTGCTCAGTATCTTGTAGTGCTTGCCATCGGCGCGGGTCTTGTTACGTTCTTGGTCTGGTTTGGCTTTGCTCGGCAGCCAGTCCTCACCGCACTGACCTTCGCTATCTCAGCGATAGTGATAGCTTGTCCCGATGCTCTGGGGCTAGCTACGCCAACGGCCGTCGCAGTCGGAACTGGTCTGGGTGCAAGACACAACATTCTGATCAAGGACGCTCCGACTCTAGAGGGGGTCTCTAAGATCCAAGCAGTAGTCTTCGATAAGACTGGGACGCTGACAGAGGGCAAGCCGAGAATCTCGGAAATCGCCACGGTTCAAGAGTGGGATGAAGACAAGGCTCTGAGACTCGTTTGGGGGGCTGAGGCTGAGTCCAATCACCCGTTGAGCAACGCTGTGCTTGAGGAGGTGAAGAGGAGGCAGCTGCAGTTACCGACAAGGATTGAGGGCTTCGAAAACCTGTCGGGTCTTGGAGTTAGAGCAAGCATTGAGGGGAAGGAAGTGTTGGTGGGAACTGTGAAGTTGATGAAACAGAGGGGCATTGATACAGCTCCTTTGCAAGACAAGATCGATGAGCTCGTTGGGAAGGGTGAGACGATCATGGTTCTGGCCGCTGATGACAGAGTCGTAGCGGTTATCGGCGCGGCTGATACTGTGAAGCCGTCGGCTAAAGTGGCGGTTTTGAGGCTGAACGAGCTCGGGATCGAGACGGTCATGATAACAGGAGATAATCAGGCAACTGCAGAGACGGTCGCGAGAATGGTTGGGATAAAGCGGGTATTTGCGGACGTCCTCCCAATTTGTCGCAATGGTAGGCGATGGTGTGAATGATGCGCCAGCTCTGGCTCAAGCAGACGTTGGGATTGCGATCGGTGCTGGGACGGACGTGGCGATTGAGACGGCGAAAGTGGTCCTGATGAAGTCGGACCCTTCAGATGTTTTGCGGGCGCTAAAGCTCAGCAAGGCGACCGTTACGAAGATGAAGCAGAACCTCTTTTGGGCTTCATTCTACAACATCCTCGCAATACCCGTCGCAGCTGGCATCCTTTATCCCAACTTTGGAATTATCCTTCGGCCCGAGGTTTCTGCATTGCTCATGAGCGCTTCATCGATAATTGTTGCGACAAACGCTGTTCGACCCTAATCCATCAATTAGCCCGGCGACGCTTTAGTCCAAGAATGATTCCTGCTAGATTATCAGAAGGATTCCTGTCGCTAGGAAGGCCGCTCCCACCAGCTTTGAGATGGCGGGTCCGAACGGGCCCACTTTCTCGGCGAAGATGATGATCGAGAACACTCCCATCAAAGGTATGCTCATGGCACCTACGGTCAAGAGTCCTGCCATGAGGACCCAGCAGCACTTGGTACAGAACATGCCATAGTCAACGCCCATCGTAGCCGCTCCGTAGTTTCCATTTTTCCAACGCATCATGATAAAGCTCAAGGGACTCCGGCATTTCATCAACGCTCTACTCTTGAAGCCGCTGAACTGGTACAGCCCAGTTAGGATTATGATGAGACCGGCCCAGAAACCGAGAGACCCCACAACGGAGAATCCGACCTGGGCTAAGACGGTGATGACTAGGTAGAAGATGCCACCCACAATAGTCCAGACGACAACATAACCCAAGACGAAGAGAGTTGCTGGGAGAGAAACGGCATGTTGCTGAAATCGTCCTACGACTGTGTCATCTTCTGGTTTCTTCCGTGCTGACACCGTGATAGTGTAGACCATCGGAATTAGGGAAGGAAACATCATGGCCACCATTCCAATTCCCCAGACGGCAGTGAACAATAACAGGGCTGAAGGATCGAGCATACCTGCCATTGGCATACTCGCATTGGCTACGATCAGCCAAGAGAGAAAGGAGAGCCCCCCAAGTATTCCGCCTATGACGTAGGCCGCCCGTGGGAGGGAGCGCAGAGTTGTGGCTACAGTGTGGACTTGCAAGGTTCGAAATGTATTGGAAATCCAGAGTAGTACTGTTTGTTTATCCGATGCAACCCTTGTCGGTTATCTTGAGGGTGGTGACGAAACCCGCCCGGTTGTCGTGTTTAGCATGAATATCTCTGTCCCCGATCCACCATTTCTTGATGTTTGTCACCATCGCCTTTTTCCAGTTGATCCCGTCGGGAAGAACGATTTGTCCCTTGAACTTTTCACCCGTCACCGGGTTTGAAATATATGCCGATCGAACTTCTCCGATTCCGTCAACTTTGAACCAGCTATTGTAGCCGTTGTAGTGGAAGTCGACCTTGACGATCTTGGTCGGAAGTTTTTTCGTCCAAGTCTTGGGAAAGATTTCGAAGACTCCTCCGCCGTGTCTCCCGCTGAAAATCTCTTCGACCGCTTTTCGTTGCTCAGAGGTTGTGTTCTCGTCAATGTATAGAGCCCCGATACCGTTTCCCTCGTGTATAGCCTTCGGCCACCATAGCCCCTCCGCAAATACTACTCCGTCGAGCTTGGTATCGCCGAACTTTCCCCGCTTCACCCTGTAAGCTACTAGCGCTTCGCAGTTCCCGTGTGTAGGGAGGGCGTCGAAGTTGCAAGGGCACCCCCAGTCACAGTTACAGCTCTGGATATATTCGGCTTCCATATTCCATTTCGTTTTGGCGGCCAATTAGGCATCTGAATACTCGTTTGATGTTGTCCGAATATAAGATGTTAAGGCAGTATTCTTGGACGCTGCCTCTCGAGAAGGCATGTCCGAAAAACTCGCATGTTGGACCGGGATTTGACCCAGAACAAGCCCTGATCAGAGATCGGGGCAGGCGATTTGACCTAGCGCACTTTTCACGTTGACCTGGACGCTGAGCTACATGCTAACGAAAACGCCTGACCCGCCGGTTCTGCGGCTAGAACTTCAAACTAAGCCCGTAACGCCTATCCTTCTTTGTCTGGAACTGTCTGTCTTGACTTGTAGGTTGTAATCACAACTACTGCAATAACTATGACCGAAGAAGCGAGAAGCGATCGAACCGTCAACTGTTCGTTTGCTAGGAAATAGCCTAGGAAGACGGCCACGACCGGGTTGACGTATGCGTACGTGGACACTCTTGCAGTTGTCGTCTTCGTTAGCAACCAGACATAGGACGAGAAGCCTACTAGAGAACCGAACACAATAAGGTAGATGAATGAGACCATGGATAGGAACGACACACTACTGGCCTGGAAACCAACCCATTCCTGAGAGACCAACGACACCACAAGGAGGAGGAACCCGCCGGCTAGCATCTCCATCCCACTCCCCAGTAGAGGCTTCTTGGGGAGAGATGCCTTTCTTGAGTAGACAGAGCCGGTTGCCCAAGAGAACGCGGCGAATATTAGAACGCCAGCCCAGAGAGGGTTTAGACCACTGCTGCCGGCAAGGTCGCCTAGTCCTACTAACAGAACGACACCACCAAATCCCAAGACGAGTCCGAGAACGACTTGCAGAGTTGGGACGATCCGATCCTTTCGTAACAACTCTACGAGAGCCATCCAGATTGGAACGGTTGTAATCAGTATAGCTGTCAAGCCGGAGGGAAACACTTGCTCGGCTTTGACCACGCCCCCGTTTCCTCCGAGCAAAAGTAATCCCCCAACGATTGTCGCAGCCTTCCAGTTTGCACGCGTTGGACTCGGGGCACCCCTGAAACGCGTCCAAGCGTAAAGGACTCCCCCGGCAATCAAGAAACGAAGGCCCGCCATAAGAAACGGTGGGAATGTTTCGATGGCAAAACGAATCGCCAAGTAGGTGGACCCCCAAATCGTGTAAATCGACAGAAATGCCAAGGTGATGCGTAAACGCAGTGTCAACTCTGGCATAGATAGAGTCCCAGAGTGGCTGTTATCAAATCTGATGTAATTCTTGAGCCAATCTCACTTCCGATCAAGGATCGGCGTTACGGATCTGCGATTTTTTCACGCTTGATCATGCTGATAATTCCCAGCTGGGAAAATGGTAGACCTTCCTATTCTGTGCCCTGGGTTGCTGGTCTTGTCTGGATCAGTTTCAACTGGCGGGACCCATTGTCAAGAACTCTCAAAAGTAGTTGCTCCTCGCGAGACAGACTGTAAGTTCTAGCTCTTGCTTTGGGAATCTTCTGCAACAGGGCGACACTTGGGCGAAGGTTCTATCTGGGATCAGACTCCTCACGTTCATGGTCTGAATTGTTGGATAGTGTCGGCCTAACTCCTAGTGAGAAGCAGCGCTACAGCAGACACTTAGTCCTCCCCGAGGTGGGACCCGAGGGGCAGCAGAAGCTCAAACGCTCCTCCGTGCTGGTAGTGGGATTGGGGGGCCTTGGGATTCCGGCCGCTGTCTATCTCGCGGCTGCTGGGGTAGGCCGGGTCGGGATCGCCGACGCCGACCGTGTTGAGACGTCTAACCTTCAAAGACAGTTCATCTTCTCGAAAGCCGACCTGGGACGGAGAAAAGTCGACGCCGCCGAAGAGAAGCTAGGACTCATCAATCCGGAGATCAGAGTAACCCCTCACCCGGTCAGGCTTGATTCTCGCAACGCTATGGAAGTGATCAAAGATTACGATGTGGTTATTGACGCGACGGACAACCTGCCGAGCCGATACCTCATCAACGACGCATGCGTCCTTCAAGCGAAGCCCGACATCTTCGCGAGCGTTCTTGGCTTCGACGGCCAAGCCTCCGTCTTCAGCGTCCCTAACGGACCTTGCTACAGGTGTCTATACCCCGACCCTCCCGCACCGGACTCTGTCAAGTCGTGCGCGGAAGCCGGAGTACTGAATGTAATACCCGGCATCGTAGGAGGTATTCAGGCCAGCCAGGCAATAGCGATCCTACTCGGAAAAGGCACGCCTCTGATCGGTCGACTACTCGTCTTCAACGGCCTCGACAACTCCTTCAACGAGATCAGATTCAGGAAGAACATTACCTGCGCGGTCTGCGGGCCTAACCCGACCATCACCCGACTCATTGACTATGAAGAATTCTGCGGACTGAAAGTACCAGAAACACCAGCCGAATTCAACATAACAGCCGGGCAGTTGAAGACCGCCATCGATTCTGGGAAGCGTCCCGTCCTACTCGACGTCCGGGAGCCATACGAATACTCGTTATGCCACCTAGAGTCTTCCATGTTGATCCCAGTAGAGGAACTTGATACTCGCTTGGGCGAGCTGAAGAGGGACAGCGAAATTGTAGTTTATTGCCACGTCGGAATCAGAAGCGCGAGCGCAGTCAGACTCCTCAGACAGGCAGGATTCTCAAACGTGAGGAACCTTCAAGGTGGTATCGATGAATGGGCCAGACAGGTTGACAACAAGATGCCTAGATACTAGCGCTCGCCCTTCACCGAACTTCAGCCACTAGTCTGACGACGGTGTAACTAAGCAACAGGACGAAGGTAATTTCGATATAGACTGTCGCGAGACCTGCGACTAGAAGCCCAGTCAGTGCAGCCCCCACAACTGAAGGTATGCCAAGAATCGCGGCAGTTGTGAGACTTGGCCTCGAGAAGAAGCCGAGGCGTCTATGCCTCCACAGCGCAACGGCAATGGTCGGCAGCGACACAAGCTGGCTGGCCGTCCCGGCAATTTTCAACGGCAACCCGATGAGATATGTTAGGACGGGTATTCTATACTCGCCCCCGGCGACTCCGCAAGACCCGCTTGTGATTCCAATCCCGAGCCCGCCGAGTACGGAGAAGACCAGCTCAAGGGTCGACACTCCACTCTGACCTGACGTTCCACCTCCGACTAGCAGCCCGTAGACAACTCTAGCGATGACGATTGAGAGTACTATCGATATGAATCCCTTGAGAGCTCGCTGGCTCACTCTGTGACTCAGTGACGCTCCGACGTAAGCACCTGGAATCGAACCGACGATCATCGCTAGCGCCGGAAGGATGGCGTCGCCGGACCATACCCCTGCGCGGATTCTTACTGCGAAATTGAAGCCTGAGACTGCGAAGCTGATGAGAAGGTTGGCCGTGATCATGTCTTCTAGCGAGAGCCTGAGGTAGTAGAGGATGAACGGCATCCTCTCCTCGGCACCTCCCAGCCCAACAAGGCCCGCTAGTAGCCCGATCAGCGAACCATATCCTATCGAAGCCCCGACCTTGTTGCGAGTTACCAGCTGTTCCTCAGACAGCTGTTCAGAAGTGATGCTCAATGCTTGGTCAGATGATTCTCAGAAGTTGCATGGCCCGCCGCGTTGCCAGCATCAAAGCCTCCCGCTATTGACACGATATGTGGGAACTCTGAAATGAAGCTCCGAAGCGCGGTCTCCACTCCCTCAGGAGAGCCAGGCAGACAGACGATCAGTTTTCCCTTCGCCGTCCCGGCCGTCGCTCTTGTGAGCAGTGCCGCGCTACCGATCGTCTGATAGCTAATGCTCCTAAGCAGTTCTCCGAAGCCTGTTAGTTCTTTCTCGAAGAACGGGACCACCGTCTCGACCGTGACGTCGCTCGGCGAGACTCCTGTTCCGCCGATGAGAACCAGCACGTGAGCGCCGCTATCTAGAAAATCTTTCACAGCGCGCCGAATCATGACCCTATCGTCAGGTAGCAGTGTCCTAGTGCCGGCCTTGTGGCCTGCCTCAGCAATCAACCGCGCTGCCAAGTCGCCGGAATCGTCTTTGTACTCGGAACCGCCATGCATCATTTTGAACCTGCTCGAGCTCACTGTGAGGAGGTGGAAGATCAGAACATGTCGAGCGTTGGCTCTGTGCGTCTCGTGCGGTTTCACTTCGCCTTCCTTACCACCCTAACCGCCTGAATCTCGGTAGTTGGATACTGGCCCCGGCCGTCTTTCTCGTACGCCTTCACAACATCCCACACGTTCAGCAAGGCGACAGTCGTCGCAGTAAGCGCCTCCATCTCCACTCCCGTTTTCTCATTGGCGGAGACTGTGACAGTAACCTCAATTCCAGAGGGCAAAATAGAGGTCTCGATTATCGTATTCTCGATTTTCAGTGGATGACATAGGGGCAGAAGTTCGTGCGTCCGTTTAGCCGCCGTTATTCCAGTGATCTCTGCCAGGGACATTGGATCTCCCTTTTCTGTTAGTCCCTTTCGTATCCGCTCAACCGTACTCCGCTTGAGCTTGATTCTCCCCGACGCTGTTGCGGTTCTGAATGTGATGGGTTTCTTCGAGATGTCTGCTTGTTTGAAAATCACGACGCGCTCAGCTGAGCAAGTTGATGTAAGCTTACTTAGATTTTCAACTGGGTCTTTTATAGCGATAAGGACTAGTTTTGCCGAGCTTGATTACTGAAACCTCTGTCCCTCGACCGAAACTTCTCGTCGACACAAAGGGTAGAATCGCGGCCAAGCTCAGAATCTCTGTAACTGATCGTTGCAACTTCGCGTGCTTGTTTTGCATGCCGGACAAGGCATCGATGCGCTGGCTCCCGTCCGCAGACCTTCTCTCCTTCGATGAGATCGAACGTGTGACGAGGGTGTTTGTCTCTATGGGGATAAGCAAAGTCCGTATCACCGGAGGCGAGCCTCTCCTTAGAAACGGCGTGGAAGATCTCGTGAAACGACTCACGGGAATCGACGGCCTAGAGTCCGTGGATATGACGACGAACGGCTGGTTTCTCGGATCTAGGGCTCAAGCACTCAAGGCAGCGGGTCTTCGCGGTGTAACTGTCAGCCTCCACAGTCTCAAGGAGGATCGATTCGCAAAGATATCCGGAATGAACGCGCTTCCCAGAGTCCTCGAATCAATATCCGAAGCAATCCGAGTGGGACTGCGACCCTTGAAGATCAACAGCGTGGCCATCCAGGGTTACAACGACGACGAAATCTTGGACCTAGTCGATTACGCTAGGAAGTTAGATGTTGCGATCCGGTTTATCGAGTTCATGCCGCTCGACGGGCTCGATATCTGGGACAAGGACAAGATGGTGACCGGACAAGAGATCCTAGATTCTGTCAAATCCAGATTCTTGATTCTCCCGGCGGGAAGAGGCGACGGCGAAACGGCCTCGATCTGGAAGTTTGCAGATGGCAGAGGCGAACTCGGGGTGATAACTCCGATGAGTGAACCCTTCTGCGACGATTGTGACCGGCTTCGACTCACCTCCGATGGCAAGCTCCTCTCGTGTCTCTTCGACACGGAATATCACGACCTCAAACCAATCCTCCGAAACGGCGAAGACGACGAGAAGCTCGCAGCTTTCGTCAGAGAAGCAGTCTGGAAGAAACCTGAGGGTGTCGGGTACATGCCATGGATTAAGCAGGGATGGAAGAATCCCCGAAACATGAATGCAATCGGCGGCTAAACCATGATTCGCGTCAAGATGATCTACTTCGCCCAAGCACGTGAGGCCGCTGGAACCAAGAGCGAAGAGTTCAGCCTCGACGGAAAGTCTAGGGTGAAGACTGCGTTGTCGAAAGCTTTCGAAACGCATCCGAAACTGAGACCGTTTGAAAAGTCGATCAAGGTTGCACTAAACGAAGAGATCACACAAGACGATGCCAAGTTGCAGGAAGGAGACCGCGTCGCACTCCTACCCCCCGTCGTCGGTGGATGAGAAGAGTTGAAATCTAGAATCAGCCGGAAACGCATCGACCCATCCAAGGCTCTCGAATCTGTAATGGATGAAGATGCGGGTGGCATCGTCCTTTTCGTTGGAACAATCAGAAACCAGACGAGAGGTAAGGAGGTAAAGGGTCTCGAGTACGAAGTCTACCGTCCGATGGCCGAACGTCAGATTGCCAGACTGGAGGAAGAAATCAGGAAGCGCTGGCCAGTCAAGTCAATCAGACTAATCCACCGAGAAGGCAAACTGAAAGTTGGCGAAGTCAGCGTCGTCGTTGCGGTATCAGCGGTGCACCGAGAAGAAGCATTCGAGGCCGCCCGCTACGCGATCGACCGAATCAAGGAGTCTTTTCCCATTTGGAAACGCGAAAGGTTCAGGGGAGGCCGTTATGCATGGGTAAAGGGGGCCCCGATACAGAGCTATCCCGCTTCAGACCGGGCCATAAGCGATTCACAGACTAACTCGCGAGAAACTGTCCGCCCACGTACGAGAAGCCTGGTAGAAGCCTGACTGAAACCTCCTCGCCGCGCCGCAACTCTCTAATCCTTTCAGCAACTACTACGAATCCGTTTGAATCAGTCAAGACGCTGATCGACTCCGTATCCCCAACAATTGGTCGAGCGACGAGCCCCTCGCCCTTTCTCTCCAAGCGCACGTAGAGAACCTTAGTGAAATCTTGAAACTTTTTCCTCGCCTTCCAACCCGTAGAAAGACGAGCCCTCACGAAGGCGCCGGCGCTTGAGTCTGCTCCAGAGGTCATTCTCAAGACCAGAGGAAGCGCCAGAAGAAGGAACGCGTTCATCGCTCCTTGAACTGGACCCGGGAGCATGACGATCGGTTTTCCTCGAACCGCGGCAACGCCCGCTACTCTTCCACGGTCCATCTTTATTCCATGAACAATGCGACTTTTCTTTGAGATTCTGCGTAACGTCTGTTCTACAAGATCTGCTTCGCCTAGCGACGTGCCTCCGAGCGTTAGTACTATGTCTGAGCGTCCGAGCGCCCGCTCGACGGCGTCACTCATGAGGTCAAGATCGTCTCTAACTATTTCCCTAGAACTCGTGACACCACCTATCTCTCGTATCAAATTCTCGAAAATGGGCGAGTGACTCTCCCGCACTTTCTGGGGATGGGTAATGTCAAACGAATCCACCAGTTCGTTGCCGGTAGCAATTATCGCTACCCGCGGCCTTGAGAACACTCGAAGTTCTCTTATGCCCAAAAGCGCGAGCATCCCAATATCCTGCGCTCTGACCGCAGCTCCAGCATGAACTACAACCGCGCCCTTCTTGACATCAACCCCGATGGGAAAACAGAATTCACCCTTCTGAACCTCCTTTAGAAAGTAGATCTTGCCGCCGGCCCTCCTTGCATCCTCCACTGGCACCACCGCATCGGCTCCGACCGGGAGTTCTCCTCCGGTGACGATTCTCATCGTCCGTCCCCGTGACAACCTCCGTCTTCGAAGATGCGCGAAGCCTAAGCCTCCCACGAGAGGAAGAACTCTGGGAGATTGGGAACTCGCACCAGTCAAGCTGGATGCTGCGACGGCGTATCCATCCATGTGAGACCGCTGCTTGTCAGGGACGTTAATCGGCGAAAAGATATCCTTCGAAACAACCCGGCTATACGAGTCCTTGGTCTTGACCGTCTCAACCGACAGTTTGGATTCGGTCAGGCGTGATATTGCTTCAAGAGCAAACTTGACTGATGTATAATCAGTGAACCCGGTGACCAATTTCTCTTCGCGTTCCCATTCTTTCCTTTATGTTTTGTTCGGGACGCGACCAGACCGACTCGGACACGTTTCATACGGTCATCGTAGGGGACACAATGATGGTCCCGATGCGATTGACGGTTATTACTTGCTCCTGTTGGAGCGGTCGTGATGAGAAGAGATAGTTTGGTATATCTGGATATTCTTGGCGGCTTCAGCTCGCGCGATTATTCTTTCGAAAGTCATGTACGCTTTTATACAAGATTCGAGGAGGCGTCTCTCGTTCATTCTTGTCAGGCAGGACGATGACTATCATTGTCGCCTTAGCCATGGTTGGTCTTTTCCTAGCAACTGGTCCCGCAGCGACGTCGAGCTTTGCTCTGCAGAGAGTTGCACAGGCTAATTCGATACAGGCTACAACTACGCTTCCGGAGTTATCGACAGGATCCAACATCGGAATCGTTGGCGATGCGCCTCCCGACCGTCAGCAGGTTGAACCGACCATCGCCATAGACCCTCGCAACCCCAGCATCATCGTTGCCGGCGCCCAGGACCTGAGACTCGTATCTGCTGGAGAGCATCGTTGGCATGGATTCTACCGGTCAACAGACGGCGGCCAAACCTGGACGAATATTCTCCTCCCAGGCTTCCCGGGCGACACTTCACCTGAAGGACTAGCCTCACCGCTACAAGCCTGGAATGCCACATCCGACCCTGTGCTCACGTTCGACCGGAACGGAAATCTATACTACGTAGGCCTCGTTCTCACCATCCCGGTCAACAGCCCTTTCATCAACACCGGTCTTTTCGTGGCGAAGTTCACGAATGATGGAGCCACATACTTCAACGCGAACCTCATCTCCGCGGGCATCTTTCCGGACAAACCTTGGATTGTAGCGGATACGACTGGTGGGCCGTTCGATGGAAACGTGTACGTTGCCTATGACGCCAACCTGACCGCCACTTCCTTTTTTGGAACCCTCTTCACCCGCTCGACTGATGGGGGTAATACTTGGTCGGCACCGTTCTACACTCCAGCCGATGAAACCGGAGAATTGGCAGGAATGGCGATCGATTCATCCGGCAATGTCTACGTCTCAGCTGACGCCTTTGATGCGGTGACCGAGAATTTTCTAGGCTACATTGAAGTGACTAAGATAACGAATGGTGGGACAACGATCGCAGGGACGACGAGGGCCGTGAATCCTGCTTTTCTGATACCCTCGCCTCTTCCCGGAGGAAACTTCCGGGATTTCACTATTCCTCAAATGGCCGCTGACCAGAACGGAGTCTATCTCGTATGGGATGATTTCCGAACTGGAAACTCCAACGTTTTCTTCACCCGTTCGGTTGACGGCGGCTCCACGTGGAGTGCTCCGTTGATGGTCAACGATGTCATGACAGGACAGCACTTCTTTCCAACAATAGCTGCCTCCGGGGGTATCATCAGTGTAGCATGGTACGACAGCCGTCTCAATGTTGGTACGTCGATGAATGCCGTTGACGTTTTCTATGCCCAATCGCTCGATGCCGGCGGCACCTTCTCGCCCAACCTAAGGGTGACCTCGACTAGCTTCAACCCCAACATTGTTCTGAGAACCGACCCTCCATGCACATTCTGTGCATTCATGGGAGACTATATCCAGATAGCAGCATCGCCCGCCACGGCTCAGCCAATATGGAGCGACAACAGAAATGCATGCGACACTTTTGATCCTACTTTCGGATGTGTTGACCAAGACGCTTTCACTGCCACAATCAACAAGATTGGGGGACCGACATTGTCCAGCACAAGCTCCACCATCAACTGTACCCCAGCCACGATAACGGTTAACCAAGCTACTCAATGCTCAGCGACCGTCACAGACACCTCAGCCACCCCAACCTCTCCGACTGGCAGTGTATTTTTTTCCAGCAGTAGCCTCGGTTCATTCGCCCCCTCGCCAACCTGCACACTAGGCCCCACCAGCCCCTCGACCAGCAGTTGCTGGCTGAGTTACACGCCAGGTCCAGGCACGGAAGGGATACAGACCGTAATCGGAACCTATGGCGGCGACTCGACTCACATGGGAAGCTCAGGACCAACCAGCCTTCAAGTAACAAAACGTGCCTCGTCGACCAGCGTCAGTTGCTCGCCCAGCGCCCTTCGGCCTAAACATTCGACAACATGTCAGGCCAGTGTAACAGACACATCATCTGGAACACCGATAACACCGACGGGATCCGTTAGCTGGAGCAGTAGCGGAACGGGGACCTTCAGCCCGACCAGTTGCATCGTCTCGGGCAACGGATCGACGGCAACTTGCACCGTCACCTATTCGCCAAGTTCAGGCAGAGCAAGCATTCAACAAATCATCGCAACGTACACCGGAGACACTAATCATCTCAGCAGTTCCGGTAGCACCACAATAGCTGTCGCATAGGAGAAAGGGAGAATCAAAGAATTCTCGAAAGGTTCGGTTCTGCCAGCTTGAGGTTCATCCGACGTGGCTAACAGCTGCGAACGTCCAACGAATATCCCACCTGAGCCCGTCACCAATACCTTGATTACTGGTTTACCTGATCAACGGGCCAGCATGGCCCAAGTCCGCCAGGCACATATGCCCGGAAACTATGAGCTGTACGACCCTTCGTCAAACAAGCTAGGACCCGTCGTCTGCAAGGAATGCTGGGAAGGTTTCAAAAAAGAGACTACCGCTCCTTTAGACACTGTCTGGGTCTCTTTCAAAGGCGAGCGGATGGTCTGGTGGCTCTGTCAGAATCACGCGGACAAGCTCAAGGCCACGAAAAAATCTGGCGACATACAATTCCTCAAGCTTGTCAAGGGTGCGATATCGAATCCTGGAATATGACGGGCTACTAGGTCTCTACGCAGTTCCGAAAGCCCTGTGTCTCTGGTGAGTACCAGAGTGGCCCTTGAAACGTTCTTCTTCCCAGACGTTCCCTCTTTCATGGTATCTGTACATCTCCCAGTAGCCATCGCGGTATTCTTTCATCAGTTCGATTCTGTTCACCCATTTGGCGCTCTTCCACGCGTAGAGACTAGGCATGAAAGGTCTCGCTGGAAATCCTTGTTCAGGACTGAGCGGCTTACCGTTTAGCTTGAACGCCATCAAAGCATCATCTTTGAGAGCGTCCTCGACCGGTACTGCTGAAGAATATCCTTCGACGGTGTGGAACATCACCCATTCGGCCTCAGGGTTGATCTTCGCCGGTTCGACTAGACCGCGGATCGGGAGACCTTCCCACTCCACATCCTTGATCGACCACTGAGTCACGCAATGGAATGATTTGACGTATCGAGTCTGCGGCATTGATAAGAGCTGATCATAGGTGTAGTCGATCGGGTTCTCTACGAGCCCGTCAACCCGTAGTTTCCAGTTGCTAAGATCGACTTTGGGTATTCCTAACGCTCCGTAGATGATGAACTTCCTGCCCCATACTTGGTGCGGAGGGAGCGCTTGTTCTGACAACTCGTTGGTTCAGGGGCAACCAAGTCCAGCTAAAACAATTTCCATTGACTGTTCCAAGAAGGGTCGGCGTCTCATCCGCTTCTCTTAACCATCTGCACCATCGAGGTTATGGTCGGAGAATTCTCGTTTACTTCGATTGTTTTTATCGGGTCGCCGGCTTTGACTTTCCCCTCTCGCAGGACCTTGAGATAGTATCCGGATCTTTCCGAGTCGAGAAAGGTTTTGAGGATGGCTTGGGTTCCAAATCTCAGACCTAGCTTGTAGCAGGGAAAGCGGGGCTGGGTCACTGCGAATTCTGCAGACCCGACGCCGAGCCGGTCCCCGACATGAACTTCGGTCTCGAGCAACCCCTCTGTGGTGAAGTTTTCTCCGAAAGAACCCCACGGGATTTCCATTTTCGGATATTTCTCGGCCCAGTACGGGTAGTGTTCAGATGGATAGGCGTAGACCGCCTTGTCTACACCACCGTGAACCGTCAGGTCGGCTTGGCGGTCGCCTTCGAGGTTCAGCTCTCCGACCTTCACTGCACCCGAGACTGGTTTCTTGACAAAGCCGGAGTAGACCGGCTTCCCTCGAACCCGACCTAACTGGCGCACTGATCCCACGTTGACCGAGATTATTCGCAAAGCGCAGATCTCGAAATCCTACTCTGCTCTGGCTTTCTAATAATTCACGGTACGACCGATCCCTTGTGCTGTCCGAGTGCCGGGTCGCGAGAACGCAGGAATCACACAAGAATGTAGCGTTTCAAGCCTGCCAAGCGCAGAATAACCCCTGATCCGGAATCTGAGCAGGCCATTTCTGATCCCGACTTTTTCACGCTGAGCCATACGCTGGACCTCGCATCTGGAAAATCGGTCGACTGTTCTATTCTGCGCCCTGAAATGTGGGACTCGCCTGGATCAGTTTCAACTGGGGAGAGCCTTCTGGAAAAAGGGGGGGTAGGATTTTTTTTCTCGCGACGCGAGAGTGGTTGACGGGGAAAGTTAGCGAGGCTTCATGTGGACGGACCGGGTTTGGGTCCTCTGAATGACGCCTGTTTGCGACAACCTTTCTGGTTCGATCGGTCCCGTTGGGATGTGCGGCGGCTCTCCTTTGGTGGTTCTCGTAGGTCTAGTAGCCACATTGCTTGTAGGCTTGTCAACAGTCTTGGCACGTGTCAGCTTGGCCGGTGCCAGCAACGGCTCCTCCAGGACCCTTAATTAATCCACAACTTCTGGCTCCGGTAGGACTCTTGATATCCATAGTGGCCATTGCCCTGTTGAATACTCTATGGAGTAGAAAACGAGGAAGACAGCCTCAGACAGATCCTCTCAGAGCCCTGATAAGCAGAGTTTCGACCTTGTCACTTTGGAGTCCGTGATGAAGTTACACGGATTCTAAACACGGACCGGACTCCCATTCAGCAGCATGCTAGAGACCGAGAAAGATTCTGAGGTTGAGGCTTCGCAGGTCATTGTGAAGCGCAGGGCAGTCCTTTGGGACATGGCAGTCGGCGAACAGATACGATACGAAGTGTCGACGATACGGAAGTGTATGGTTATTCTCGGCAGGCTCAGCTCCTTCTTCGGCGAGGAGGACCCCGAGACGGGGAAACGTCTTGGAGAGCTGGGGGCTCATCTGGCGGATGTTGTGGAGCTGGTTGAGAACACTTGGAAAGGTTCAGCGTCAGAGATCAACAATAAGAACCATAGCTCTATCGTTTAACGGACGAGACTTTCAGACCGGGTAGAAGAAGGCCGAGACCTGCAACGACCCGATAACTGTAGCGTAAGCAAGTTACCTTGCGGGAACTTCGTTGCTTAACTACTTCAGAAACGTACGCCATTATCTGAATTGAAGCAGACCATGAGCTCTCGCAACCCGCAGGCAAAAACTGTTTCTTCCTTTTCTTGCAACCCGTCAGCCCTAGACCAAGAACAGAGAAGACGACATGACATCTTGGCAAGAGACCTGTTTCCGAAGCATCTTGAGATTGAGGAGCTGGCTGACGGATTTGGACTTCGCTTCCCGAACAACCGGTCGCTTTTCACAGCATTATCAGAGTGGGCTACTCTGGAACAGCTCTGCTGTCCCTTCCTTACACTCACTCTAGAGTTGCAGCGTGATCAGGGGCCTCTCTGGCTTAGGGCAACGGGAAGGGATGGCGTCAAGGATTTTCTCCGGGTAGAACTGGGGATTTAACGAAGATAGGCATCCTTAAGTTACCAAATCAGTGAATGAGGTTCTAGCATGGGAGCCCAACCTGTTATCCCGTTGCGAGTGTACGAGGACATGGAGGCCGCCCAGAGGTTCCTCGTGGACGTCTTCGGTTTCAAGGAAGGCCGACTTATTCGTGATGGCAACGGTCGGCCGTTCCACGCCGAGGTCCACACTCGAGACTCGGTAATCTGGATCCACCGCGTCGACCCCGAACACGGCCTAGTCTCGGCCCGGTCCCTGCCAGCGCAACCGGGCGGTCTCGTCGTCTTCGTCGACGATGTGGACTCTCACTACCATCACGCAAAAAGTGGCGGAGCTACAATAGATTCTTCACCGACAGATCAGCCGTATGGCCAGCGGGAATATTCGGCTCGTGACCCGGAGGGTAACCTCTGGTACTTCGCAACACGGCTACGTCAAGAAGTTCAGCACTGAAACGGACGCATGGATCGATAAGTTCGGGCCGCTTCTAGACCGAAAGGAGCGAGTCCCGAAATTCTGTTTCGACTTGGGCGAGCTGTTCTAGAGAGTCTGCGACCTTTGTCCATTTCCTTTGGACAGCGAAGGATTGCAACGCACCGAAAAGTTCTGCCTGTTTCTCCTTCAATCTCGCTAGTTCTGGGTGTTTGGATCCGAAGAAGCTGGCGAAGTCTAGGGCTCTGCGGGCTCCGAGTTTGAATGAGAAGTGTACCATGAAGCCTCGTTCCGCTGGTGAGACCCTGCCCTGTTCCACATGCTTCTGAAGGGTCGTGATTGCTTTCGCGTCGATCGTCAAACCACTCCTGGCCGCAAGACTCTCAGCCGCCGAATAGACCTCCTTGAAGGATCTGCGACTCGACTCGTACAATTCGTCCTGGCTGGGCCTGCGTACCCGTCTTGGACGGGTCCAGTAGCGATAATGTCCTCGACGGTATGGTATGCTATCTGCTCGCCAGGCAAGCTCCAGCTGTCGAAGTGGGAGAAGAACGCTCGGGAAACCCTCGGGGTCATGAATCAGCACCCCATCCTTCTCGAAGCGATACGCCAGGACGAAGTGGTCGGCGCCCATCATTCTCTTGTGAAGCGGATTATGAGTGAGATATCCCATGTCAAGCGGTCCCAGAACTGCTGCTGAGCCAGCTAGGTCGGATCTCAACTGTTCAAACGGGGGCCTAGCAGGGTCGCTTGTCACATTCTCCTCGAAGCTGAAACCCAGAAGGTGGAGGGCCCTAGTTATTCCTAGATCAGGCGGGTTGGAAAAGCTGCTGAAGAACAGAAGCTTCTCTTTGCGTAGCCAGAAGGCTCCCAGACCCACACCAGTGTACGCCTCCATTTCCTGGGGTGAAACTTGTTCTCCGATTGTGGATAGTAGCATGGAGGCCGTGTTTGAGTAGCAGTAGGGTCCATTTCCGCGAAACGGAATCAGCTTCGTTTCTGCCTCCAACATCATATCCTAGGCGTGGCCCGATCTGTTCGTATTATATTTTGAAGCGTTCAAGTTATGATACTAAGAGTAGCTCCCCGGTTTAGAATTAGACTCCCTAAGTAATGGCATCGAGAGTGTTAGCGAGCTCAAACCCTTATCGGAGAGTCACATTTTCAAGATCCGAGGAGCGTAGGAGGATGGATGAGGGCGGAGAGCGCCCACCACCTAGACCTTCGCTTAGCTTACTATAGAAAATTGGTCTCATTCTATGATGGGATCCTTCGACCCTTGGGGTTCAGGCCGATGTGCTTTACCCTCCACAGAATTATCCTCGACAGGGTAGAGGCTACTATGCAGTCTTCTTCCTGGACCCTGACGGCATCGACCTGGAAGTCTTTCACTGGGACATACAGCACCCCCAGACGAAAAGACGGTACCTTTGAACCGCAAGTCCCCTGCAGGTGCCAAGGAAACGCCTAGAAACAGCCTAGGAGACTATGCCCGTGTCAAATATCAGCCAGACAACAAGAGCCGGCCATAGCACGGTCTTGATGCGAACATGTTAATATCCTGAACATTTGTGGAGTCTAGAAGATTTAGGGTATGCCGGTCAGTCTCGCGACGCAGAAAACCGGATGATTCTATATCCCGTTCTCGGCTAATAGAGTTCTTTTTCCAAAGATTCGCAGCCAGCCGAGCGTCCGTCCGTTCCGAACAAGCTTCCGCCAGCCATCACGATGAAACATTTCCTGTTCATCGGACCTCGGCACAACTAGAAGATCAGCCCCTATGCTCCCGGCCAGCCAAACCATCGGCTCTACAATCTCGAAGGGCGGATGGATTGAGTAGACTAGCGACGCGTTCTGGTAGATCGGCGTCTGCGGAAACATCACGTCATCAGCAACAGCACGGACCTGACTCGTCATATGCTTTCGGACCCATGCTTCATCATTGTCCGTGACAAGAATCTCGGTTAGTGGAAGATGTTTCTTGATCTTTTCAGCGACGTCTATCCGGCTGCCTACTCCCAGCTCTACAATCTTCGAGGCTAGCGAATAATTTTCCCGGACATACTCGACTAGATCATCAAACATCTATGACTAGCAGAACTACTTCGGCCACCGAGGCTGGAGAGCCCCCGAATCACCGTTATTCTCTCGCATCTTCCGCATGCCTTCAAGAATCAGTTTCTGCTCGATCCCTGCGACCAGCTGCTTCGTCTCTATCACCTTGTCCGGATTCACACTCATACTAACCGCCCCTTCTCTAACAAGAAACTCTACGACCTCCGGATAGTTCGACGGCGCCTGGCCACAGATAGACGTCGTAACACCAGCCTCGCTACAGATCCGAATCACATGACTCATCGCCCGCAGAACCGCAAGATTCCGCTCATCGTAAATCTCCTGAATAGACGCATCGTCCCGGTCGATCCCGAGAATCAGCATCGTCAAATCGTTCGTCCCGAACGAGATCCCATCAATCCCCTCCATAACAAACTTGTCGATCAACAGCACCGTCGCAGGAACCTCGCACATTATCCAGAGCTTGAAATCCGGACTCCTCTTCAACCCCTCCTCCTCCATAATCTTCTTCGCATTCCGGAAATCCTCCAAGGTCCGGACGAACGGCAGCATAACATGCACATTCGTCAGCTTAAACTCCTCACGCACCTTCCGAATCGCCCGACACTCCAACCGGAACACATCCGGCTCCTTCACATACCGGAACGCTCCCCGGAAACCCAGCAATGGATTGGGTCCGACATGCCCCGCCTCCCTCTCATACTTCTCACCACCCGGCAGTCCGAGAAACTCGTCCGGCTTGAAATCTAGACAACGATACACGACCGGTTTCGGCGCAAAAGGAGTAGCCACTTTCCGCACACCCTCCGCAAAAGCATCCACCATCTTCTGCCCGCCACCCTCCTCGATCAACAGCCGAGGATGCTTCCCCACGGACAACATCATGTGTTCCGCCCGCAACAATCCCACACCATCAGCGTGAGTCTCCCGCGCAACCTTCTCCGCCAGCTCTGGTAGTGAGATGTTGACGTAGATTCTTGTCGAGGTAACAGGAATGACAGTAGGAATTTGCTGGCCCACAGCAGCAGGGGGTTTGAGAACGTCTTCGACGAGTCCCTGATAGACAACCCCCGCCTTTGCATCAACGGTATACTCTTTGCCGGTCTGCAGGACCTTCGTGGCGTTCCTCGCCCCGACAATACACGGTATCCCCATCTCGCGAGAAACAATCGCGGCATGACACGTAGTCCCGCCATCCTCGGTAACGATCGCGCCGGCGATCTTCATGTAGGGAACCCAGTCCGGGTTCGTCATTCTAGTAACGAGAATATCCTTGTCTTTCATCATCCTCCCAGCATCCTGCAAACCTACCA
>WNGR01002181.1_pt1 | contig 21611 bp, 15 predicted proteins | sample 5407581 | NCBI WGS metagenome assembly WNGR01 (sample SAMN13153383, study PRJNA577476) | soil metagenome | isolation source: 80 cm soil or saprolite under Garry oak tree replicate 2 | place: USA:California | collected 2016-06-15
CCTCATGGCAGGAGCAGCGATCCACGGTAACCGGCGCTGTGAAAGCAGCGGCGGATGATGCAGGAACCCAGCCCGGGAACCCTGCGGGTTATCTTCCTGCGGGCCCATCGCGCACCGAACGTTCCGTGCAGCCCGGGATCTCCAGGGTCTTCCCGGGGCGGGCCGCACCGCGGGGCGCTCGCGCATCACGGCACGCACCGGGATCACGCGGTCAGCTGCCACCGCACCGCCCGCCCCCGCACCCGGACCCGCGCCGGCCACGCCCGCCCTCCCGCCCGCCACGGCCGCAACGACATGGCCGCATTGCCGCGGCCCGGCGTCCCGCCCGGCCACCAAAACGCCCAGCAGCCGCATGCCCCCCCCAAGCACCGACCTAACAAAGTACTACTAGGCGCCGGTCACGTAGCCACCTGCGCTGACCGGCGATCCGTTTAGCCCCTTTTGTCAAACTATGTTCAGTTCCTTAGCGGGTGGATTGGGGCTCCTGGGTGGCCCGGGGGGCCTATGGCGCACACAATTCACCCCGAAGCCCCGATCCACCCCGGTAAACGGAGGAATGCTCCCGCTGCCCCCTGCTTACCCGCAGCTCATGGGGTCTGTGATGCCAGGTGGACTGGAGTTACCCGGTAACCTGACCGGCGCTCTAGACAGGCTGGATTCAGTCGCCGGTCAGCTGGGCGAGCTCGGTGCGGACGGCGGCGGTGTCGGGGTGACTGGCCCCCAGGACGCGGGTGCGGTCGGCGATCACCCGGCGGTAGAGTTCCTCGGCTTCGGCGCGGCGGCCCTGGCGGGCGGCCAGCCGGGCCAGGGTGGCGCGTGAGGTCAGGGTGTCGGGGTGGTCGTCGCCGAGGAGCCGGTGGCGGTCGGCCAGGACCTCGCGGCTCAGCCGCTCGGCGTCGGCGTAGCGGCGCTGCAGGCCGAGCATCCGGGCCACGTCCTGGCGGGCGATGAGAGTGTCGGGGTGACTGGCGCCCAGGATGCGCTCCCGGTCGGCGAGCAGGGCGCGGTACTGCTGCTCGGCGTCGGCGTAGCGTCCCCTCAGCTCGGTCAGCCAGGCCAGGGTGCCGCGGGTGGTGAGGGTGTCGGGATGGTCCTCGCCCAGGACGCGGCGGCGGTCGGCCAGCACCTCACGGGCCAGCTCGTCGGCTTCGGCCAGCTTGCCGCGCAGGCCGGTCAGCCAGGCCAGGGTCTCGCGGGCGGCCAGGGTGTCGGGGTGGTCGTCGCCCAGGACGCTGCGGCGGCCGCCCAGGACCTGGTTGACGATGTCGATGGCCTCGGTGTAGCGGCCCTGGCGCCCGATCAGCCAGCCGAGCCGGTGCTCGGTGGACAAGGTGTCGGGGTGCTCGGCGCCCAGGGTGCGCCGCCGGGCCGCGAGCACCTGCCGGAACATCGGCTCGGCGTCGGCGTAGCGGCCCTGCAGGCCGAGCATCCGGGCCAGCCGGTGCCGGGTGGACAGGTTGTCCGGGTGGTCCTCGCCGAGCAGCCGGTGCCGGTCGGCCAGGACCTGGTGGCACAGCTCCTCCGCCTCGCCGTAGCGGCCCCGCTGGCCGACGATCCGGGCCAGCCGGTGCCGGGTGGCCAGGGTGTCCGGGTGGTCATCACCAAGGACGCGGCGCCGGTCGGCCAGGAGCCTGCGGTACATCTGCTCCGCCTCGGCGTACCGGCCGGCCTTGCCGACCAGCCGGGCCAGGTTCTGGCGGCTGGCCAGGCAGTCGGGGTGATCCGAGCCGAGCACCCGGCGCTGGACGTCGAGGACCTGGCGGCTCAGCTCCTCCGCCTCGGCATAGCGGCCCTGCAGGCCGATCATCCGGGCCAGGTTGCAGCGGGCCGCCAGGGTCTCCCTGTGCTCGGGTCCGCGCAGCCGGTCGTCGTCGGCGAGCAGCTGGCGGTATAGCCGCTCGGCGTCACCGTACCGGCCCTGCACGCCCAGCGCGGCGGCCAGGTCGTGCCGGGTGGCCAGGGTGTCGAGGTGGTCATCGCCCTGCACCCGGAGCCGGTCGGCGAGCAGCTCGCGGTAGATCGTCTCGGCGTCGCCGCTGCGGCCCTGGCGGACCAGGGTCCGGGCGAGGTACCCGCGGGCGGTCAGCGCGGCCGGGTCGTCGCGGCTCAGGAAGGTCGCGGCCGCGACGTTGGCCCGGGCGAGTTTCTCGGCCGCGGCCAGCCGCCCGGCGCCCAGCAGGGCCTCGGTGCCGACCGCGCTGACGGCAAGCAGCCGGGCCAGCACCGCTGGCTCCAGGTCGTCGGCGAGCAGGTCGATGGCGGCGTTCAGGTGCGGCCTGAGCAGCCGCCAGGTCGGCCAGTCACCGGGCCGGGCCGGGTCGAGCCGGGCCGCGGCCGCCTCGAGCAGCGCCACCGCGGTCCGCTGCACGGCCGCGTGCTCGGCGTCGGCGCTGGCCGCCAGCCGGACGCGGTTCGCGTCGGCGACCACCGGGTGCACCGTGACCGCGTTCAGGCCGGCCGGGCCGCCGCCGCTGGCGATCTCGATCAGCCCGGTGCGCGAGAGACCTTGCAGGCCGGCGCGGAGCCCACGCCGTTCGGCCCCGTTGTCTTGCCCGGCGAGCAGCTCCGCGAGCGGCGGGAGCTGCAGCAGCCAGGCGGGGATGGGAGCGACCGGGGCGAAGCAGGACAGCACAAGCAGCAGCGGGCGGGCCTGCGGCCGGCCCTCGGCCGCGAGCGCATCCAGCGACAGGTCCCAGGTGCGCTGGACGGTCGCGTGGAGGTCCGCGCCCTGCTCGTCGATGTCGGTCAGCGCCGCGGGCAGTTCGACGCCGTCGAGCGCCTGCCGGTAGCCGGCGAAGGTGGACCAGTGCGCGAACGGCGACCCCAGGTAGGCGCCCGCCAGGTGCAGCGCCAGCGGCAGCCCGCCCAGGCGCCGGGACAGCTCACGCGCCTCGCGCCCGCCGGGATCGGCCACCTCGGGGGCCAGGTCCCGCAGCACCTCCCCGCCGGCCTCGTCGTCCAGCGGCTTGAGCTCGCGCAGCGTGACCCGGGTGCCCCAGACCTGCGGGTCCCGCAGGCGGGTGGTCACGATCACCATCCCGGCCGGGTCGGCGCGCAGCCAGCCGGTGCCGTCGGCCGGCGTGCTCGCGTCGGCGTCCGCCAGCACCGCGGGGTTGTCGGCGCCGTCGAACACCAGCAGCCACCGGCGGCCCGCGACATGGTCGCCGTTCAGGAACTCCCAGGCCCGGGCCGGCGCGGTCCGCGCGCCCTCCCGCACCGGCACGGTCACCGACTCCGGCGCGCCGAGCTCGCGCAGGACCTCGAGCATCCCGCTGGTCAGCATGGCCGTGTCCGCCGCCCGGACCCACCACACCCGGTAGCCGCGCTGCCTGGCCATCCGGGCCGCGGCCAGCGCGATGGTGGACTTGCCCAGGCCGCCCATGCCGACGACCACGAACGCCCGGCTGGCTCGCCACGGGTAAGGCCGCAGCGCCCGGCGCAGCTCGCCGATCAGCCCCTCCCGGCCCCGCACCTCAGGCGGCAGCTTGCCCAGGGGCGGCCCCACGGGCAGCGGGCCCGGGGCGCTTCCCGGCATCGGCGTCGACACCAGGCTCAGCCCCGGCGGCTGGGCGGCGCGCCCGGCCAGGTGCACCCACGCCGAGACATGCATCTCCTTGACCTGGCACTCCATGTGCTCGAAGGCGGCCGGGTCCACCCGGCCTGTGCAGTTGCGCACCACGTGGTCATAGACGTACTCGGACACCGCGAAGACCAGGTCCGCCTGCTCGGCGGCGAGCCTGGCCTTGACCGCCGGCGCGTCGACGATGCGCGCGGCGGCGATCACGGCCTGCCCGGTGAGCCCCTCGGCGTCCTTCCCGACCGGCCCGACGTGCAGCGCGACCCGCAGTTGTATCCGCACCACCTCGCTGGCCCGCCGGTTGTACTGCCGCAGCCGGTCGGCCAGCTCGGCCACCAGCGGGTCGACCACGCGGTGAGTGGAGATCGTCGGCGGCACCACGATGACGGCGCCGTCGCCGCGGTCCTCGCGGTAGCAGGCCGCCCACGGCACCCCGGACGCCGCGAACGCGGACCGCAGGATCTCGTACATCGCCTCGCGCACCACATCGCGGTCGCTGTCGTTGCGCACCGGATCGGAGAACCCGGCCACGTCGGTGAACACGATCGAGCAGTTCAGTGGCTCGCGCCAGTCTTGCTGCCACTGCGCGGGCGCCTCCGCCGCCGGGCGGGATCCGTTCGGCGCCCGGCCGGCGCGGGTATCCGGCGGCGCGGCGTCGCACAGCGCGGCCAGGCCCTCCAGGTCGATGACGGTCAGCCGGCGGGATCGCTCGCTGCGCGCGATGATCCCGCGGTCCCGCCACGACCGCAGGAACCGGCTGACCGCGTCCGCGCTCGTTCCGGCCCAGTCGGCGAGTTCGGTCTGCGACATCGGCAAGGTGAACAGGGCCGCGGAGGTGTGCTGGTAGCCGCCCCGGCGCTGGGCCAGGTCGAGCAGCAGCCAGGCCAGCCGCCGCTCCGCGCCAGCTCGTTCGGCCGGGAAAAGACGCATCCGGTCTTCTTCGCGGCGCTCAGTCACCTGGCGTTCCAGCACCTCGGCCGCGCGCGGATGGCCGCGCAGGAACTCCGCGAACCGTTCGGCCGGGATCACCATCGCCGAGACCTCGTCCAGCGCGGTCACGGTGGCCGACCGGACTCCGACGGTCAGCGCCGCGCGCTCCCCCACTACATCACCCTGGCCGCGCACGGCCAGGATCTTCTCTCCCGCCCCGGGAGTCTCCGGCACGCTGACCTTGACCCATCCGGAGTCGATGATCATCACCTGGGAGGTGTCCTCGCCCGCACGGCAGAGCACCGCACCGGCCCGGAAGAACTCCTCCACCCCCGCCGCGGCGAGTGCCTCCCGCTCGGGGTCAGCCAGCGCGTTCCAGAAGCTCCGCGCGGTGGGCCACTCCCAGCGCACGCTGGCCGCGGCCACCGGGATATCGGCGGCTCCTGCGGCCACCGGGATATCGGCGGCCTGGCCGACCGATGCCGAAGGATCCGTCGTCGGCTTGCCCGGGTCGGATCCGTCGTCCCGTTTCACGGTTAGCCCGTCCCCTGCACCTGGTTCGCCGCTAACTGCGCCCTCGTGTCGCTAGTGTACGCATGGTGCGTGCCGTCGCACCGTCCCGGACTGTCACGTCCTGCCTAGTTTTGCCCGGCCCAGCCGGGACAGGTCGAGCTGAACCGGCGACTGCCGGGCAGTGTCGTGTGCGATCCGCGGATCAGTGATGCCGTAACAGACCCCAGGGCCACGGGTCCGGCTGACTCCGGGGCCAGCCCCAGGCGCCGGGCTGACCCGGGCGGCCTGGGTCACCGGCCGACCACAGCGGGCGCATCGGGCGCCACGGGGTGGTGTGGCCAGGGGTCGGCGTCGCCGCGGCCCGCACGGTCCCCGACGCGGAGACGTGGGGTGACGGCTGATAGGCACCGGCCGCTGTCGCTGGGGCCGTCGTCCGGCTGGCCCGCGGCGTGACCGAGGGCGAGACAGAGGCTGGCGCGGAGGACGGAGGCGGCACCGAGCCGACCCCGGCGTCGGGGGCCGCCGCGCTGGTCGCGGCGTCGCTGTGACCACCCAGCAGGACCGCCAGCGTGACCGCCACCCCGGCGGCGGCGAGCACCCCGCCGGTAACGGCGGCGCCCGAGCGGAAGCTCATCTCCTCCAGACGGGCGTAGACCGTGCGCTTCAGCCTGCCCAATCCCGGTCACCCCCTTCCCTCACGACATAGCACGATACATCGGTATCAAGACGCTCGGGAATTGCAGCAGGGCGCAGGAGCTTCGGGCACGCGCGGCGCATGGGGGTCGCGCTCGGCGGACTCGTCGATCCAGTGAATGAGCATGTATTTCACGGGCTGCCTCCGTCATCCATCATCTCAACGACGAACGAGGCCGGGCGGGGTGGACAGCGTTTACAGGATGACGTCGAGCATCATCGGGGTGGTCGGGCGGGGGGTGCCGCCGGCGGGTTCGGCGGTGAGGGCCAGGTGGTCCCCCTGACGCAGGCCGGAGGCGATGACCGGGCCGGCCATGTCGTGGCGGGCCGGCGGGAGCATGGTCACCGGCCGGTCGCCGGCCGGGCCGACCAGCCACAGCTCGTAGCCGCGCGAGGCAGGCAGTGCGCGCAGGTCCGCCGCGGTGAACACCAGCGCGTGCCGGGAGTGCGACATCACGATGGTGGCGGTCCCGCCGCCTGTCACCGGGCCGGTCACCATGGTGGCGTCCCCCGCGGTCAGCACCCCGGCGATCTGCTGGCTGCTGGCCTGGGCCTGGCTGAGCTGGTCCCGCATGCTGCCGTTGCTGACCCCGAATACCACCGCGACGCCGGCCATCGCGACCGCAGCCACCGCCATGGCCAGCCGGATCCTGAGCCCGTGACGCCACCGCCAGGTGCGGGCCGCCGGATCCCGCTCGGCCGCGGGCGGCTGCTGCCTGGTCGCGGCCGCGGCCAGCATCACCCGCTGCTTCAGCGCGGGCGGCGGGGGAACCGCGGTGGCGGTGGCCAGCCGGGCGGTGGCCTCGCGCAGGCTGGCGATCTCCCGCGCGCACTCCTGGCACCCGGCCAGATGGCGCTCGAACCTGGCCCGGTCCGGCGCGGAGATCGCGTCCATCGCGTACGGCCCGGAGAGCGTGTGCACTTCCCGCTTGCGCCAGCTCATTCCGCCGCCACCCCCATGCAGTCCCGCAGCCGGATCAGCGCGTCCCGCATCCTGGTCTTGATCGTGCCGGCCGGCACCCCGAGCAGGCTGGCGACCTGCCCGTAGGTGTAGCCGCCGTAGTAGGCCAGGGTGACCGACTCGCGCTGCAGCCCGGTGAGCGCGCCCAGGCAGCGCCGGACCCGCTCGCGCTCGAGGCTCGACTCGACGGCCTCGGCCACCTCGTCGTAGGGGATGTCCGCCGCCGCCGTGCGCCGCTCGCGCTCGGATTCCTTCTGCACCGACCGGACCCGGTCGACCGCCCGGCGGTGCGCCAGCGTCGTCACCCAGGCAGTCGCGCTGCCCCGTCCGGGGTCGAACTTGGCTGCGTTCCGCCAGACCTCGAGCAGCACGTCCTGGGTGACCTCCTCGGACTGGGCCGGATCGCGGATCACCCGCCGGACGATGCCGAACACCGACGCGGCCACCTGGTCGTAGACGGCATCGAAGGCGGCCGCGTCGCCGCGCGCCACCAGCGTGATCCCCGCGGCGAGGTCCGCGGGCAGGCTAGGCTGGGCGCCTCCCCGGTCGGGGCGTTCGATGGCCGTCATAACTGGTATTCGTAGCAGGAGTCAGCGCGGATTGCCCGGGCCCGGGCAATCCGCCAGCGCGTTCGCGCCGAATCTTGCCCGGCCGGCCAAACCCGCGGCGCCACCGCACCGAATAAAGGACATGAGCTTGACATCCTCCATCGCCCTAAAGGACGAGGATTCCAGCCGCGACCTGTGGTCGCGCTGTCGGTTCGCGGTTCGCAGGCCGGGCAGTCCCGTCGCCTCCCCGCGCAGCCACGGCATGCCCTGCCGCGGTTTCGTGCCGGGTAGTGCAAATGCCCGCTTGGCTGTCGCGGACAATTCGAATATACCGTCCGGCACCGACATTTCAGGGGAGGTGAAGCGGCGTTTCCTCCCCGGCCTGAAGGCCGGAGTCTCCACGCCGCGATCTTGATGAGCGGGAGGGTCCGCCCGGGCGGGCGGAGTGAGGCACTCGGCGCCGTCGCCGGGGTACTGGCCGCGGGCATGGCGCTGGGCGTGGGGCAGTTCGTGGCCGGGCTGACCGGTGCCAGCGGGTCGCCGGTGGTGGTGGTCGGCGAGCTGCAGATCGATTTCACGCCGCCGTGGCTGAAGAACTTCGCCATCGCCCAGTTCGGCGCGGACGACAAGCTCGTGCTGGTCAGCGGGATCCTGGTGGCGCTGGGCGTCTTCGCGGCCGTCATCGGCGCGGCGGCCACCCGGCGGATGGCCTACGGCGTGGCCGGCCTCGCCGTGTTCGCGGCGGTCGGGCTGACCGCGGCGGCGACCCGGCCGACCGCGACGGTCGCCAGCCTGCTGCCGACCCTGGCCGCCACGGCCTCCGCCCTGGCGGTACTGCTGGCGCTGATCCCGCTGGTGAGACGGCCGGCCAGCGCGGCTCGCCGCCCGGCGCTCCGCTACGATCCGGTGACGGCCCCGCCCGCGGCTGAGGAACCGGCAGCAGAACCGGCGCAGGGGACAGACTTTGAGCCCGGCGGGACGCCGCGGCGCAGCTTCCTCGCCGTCGGCGCGGCGACCGCGGGCATCGCGGCCGGGGCCGGGCTGGCGGGCCGGCTGCTGACCGAGCGGAGCAGCGTGGCCAGCGCGCAGAGGTCGGTGCGCATCCCCAAGCCCGCGGTCACCACGCCGATCCGGCCGGCCGGCGTCGACCTGGACATCCCGGGACTCGCGCCGTTCGTCACGTCTAACGCGAGCTTCTACCGGGTGGATACCGCGCTCGTCCTGCCGCAGGTCAGCCCGTCGAGCTGGCGGCTGCGGATCCACGGCATGGTGAACCGGGAGATCACGCTCACCTTCGACGAGCTGATCAAGCGACCGCTGGTCGAGGACTACATCACCTTGTGCTGCGTGTCCAACCCGGTCGGCGGCCCGTACATCGGCAACGCCAAGTGGCTGGGCGCCAGCCTAGGCGCCGTGCTGCGCGAGGCGGGGATCAAGGCCGGCGCGGACCAGCTGCTCTGCACGTCGGTGGACGGGTTCACCTCGGGCACCCCGGTGCAGACGGTGATGGACGGCCGGGACGCGCTGCTCGCGGTGGCGATGAACGGCCAGCCGCTGCCGGTCGCGCACGGCTTCCCGGCCCGCATGGTGGTGCCCGGGCTTTACGGGTACGTGTCCGCGACCAAGTGGGTGACGGACATCAACGTGACCACGTTCGCGGCCAGCAGCGCCTACTGGGCGCAGCGGGGCTGGTCGCAGCAGGCGCCGATCAAGACAGAATGCCGCATCGACGTGCCGACCGGCGTGAACAGCCTGCGGGGCGGCCGCACCGCGGTGGCCGGCGTGGCCTGGGCGCAGCACAAGGGCATCGAGGCCGTCGAGGTGCGGGTAGACGCGGGCCCGTGGCACCAGGCGCGGCTGGCCGCCGTCCCCGGGCTGGACAGCTGGCGGCAGTGGGTCTGGGAGTGGGACGCCACCCCGGGAGGGCACGTACTCCAGGCGCGGGCCACCGACAAGACCGGCTATACCCAGACCAGCGCCCAGGCGCAGCCCGAACCCAACGGGGCCAGCGGCTACCCCACGCTGTCAGTCACGGTGTCGTAGCGCGCGCAGGGCCTCGGCGTAGCGGGCCAGCTCGCCGGGCATCGCGGCGGCAGCCCGTTCCATGCCTATCCCGCGCCTAGGGAGTTTCGGACCGCCGCCGGTGGTTACCTCTGTAGGAGAGACCCCCTTTCCCAGGTGAGGCAAACCGATGACAATTCCGATGCGCGGCCCCGACTCCGGGCCGGAACCCCGGACCGAGCGGCTGGTCGACGGGCGGCAGCTCTGGTCGGGCGGCGTGGCGACGGCGGTCGTGGCTGGCCTGGTCGCGCTGGTCGGCATCCTGGTGTGCCGGTGGCTGTTCAAGATCCCGATCCTGTCGCCGAGCCGGGATGGCGCCTGGGGGGACGCGTCCACGGCGGGATACGTGTTCGCGTCCGCCGCGACCGCGCTGGCCGCGACCGGGATGATGCACCTGCTGCTGCTGTCCACCCCGTACCCGCGCGTGTTCTTCGGCTGGATCATCGGCCTGGCGGCCGTGGTCGCCGTGGTGTTCCCGTTCAGCACGACCGCCCCGCTGTCCCAGAAGTTCGCCACGGCCGTGGTCAACCTGGTGCTGGGCGTCGCCATCGGCTCCCTGGTCAGCGAGGTGTCCAGGCGCGCCGGGCGGCGCCGGGTGGAGCGCCGCGACTACGACCGGCCCACCTACCCGCCCTCGCGCACCGCGGGCGACGGCTACTCCTGAGGCCCGGCCAGATGGTTAGTTAGGGAAATGAATCTGGGGGCCCGGCTGTTAACCTGTCTGCGCGATCGAGGGGGTTAACGCTGTCAAGGAGGACAGGGCACACGGCCGGGACGCGGGGTTCGGACTACGGGTGGCTACGGCGGCTGGCGGGCTACTGCTGGCGTTACCGCCGGACGGTGCTCGTGGCGATGGCCGGGGCGCTGGCCGCGACCGCCGCGACGGCGGCGATACCCCTGGTGCAGCGGCAGATCATCGACCACGTGATCGTGACCCGCCGGCAGTCCATCTGGCCGCTGGCCGGGCTGCTCGTCATCGCGGCCGCGGTGAACTTCGGCGGCATCTACCTGCGCCGCTACCGGGGCGGCCGGCTCTCCCTGGACGTCCAGCACGACCTGCGCACCGAACTGTTCGACTCGCTGTCCCGGCTGGACGGCGCGCGCCAGGACGAGATCCACACCGGGCAGCTGGTCGGGCGCTCCATCTCGGACCTGAACATGGTGCAGGGCATCCTGTCCATGGTGCCGGTCACGCTCGGGAACATCGTGCTGTTCGGAGTGACCCTGGCCATCATGGTGGTGCTCTCGCCGGTGCTGACGATCGTGGCCGTCGCGGTCGCGCCGGCCCTGTGGATCATCGCGCTGGCGTCGCGGCGCAAGCTGTTCCCGGCGAGCTGGCACGCGCAGCAGCAGTCGGGCGACGTGGCCGGCGTGGTCGACGAGGCCATCGGCGGGGTGCGGGTGGTCAAGGGGTTCGGCCAGGAAGAGCAGGAGCAGGAGCGGCTCGAGGAGGTCAGCGAGCGGCTGTTCGCGTCCCGGCTGCGGATGATCCGGCTGACGGCCAGGTACAACCCCGCGCTGACCGCCATCCCGTCGCTGGGCATGGTCGGCGTGCTCGCGCTCGGCGGCTGGCTGGCCATCCACGGCTCGATCACGCTGGGGACGTTCCTGGCGTTCTCGGCCTACCTCGCCCAGATGACCGGCCCGGTGCGCATGTTCACCTACGTGATCACGCTCGGGCAGGAGGCGCGGGCCAGCGTCATCCGGGTGTTCGAGATCATCGACTCGCGGCCGGTCATCACCGACAAGCCGGGCGCGACCGAGCTTCCGCCGGACGCCGCCGGGGTCAGCTTCGACGACGTCCGGTTCGGCTACGTGCCGTCCGAGCCGGTGCTGCGCGGCCTGTCGCTGCGGATCGAGCCGGGCGAGACGGTCGCCGTGGTCGGCGCGTCGGGCTCGGGCAAGTCCACCCTCGCGCTGCTGCTGCCGCGCTTCTACGACCCGCAGGCCGGCTCGGTCCGCATCGGCGGCCACGACATCGCCGACCTGACCCGGGACTCGCTGCGCGCCGCGATCGGGCTGGTCATGGAGGACAGCTTCCTGTTCTCCGACACCGTGCGGGCCAACATCGCCTACGGCCGGCCGGACGCGACCGACGAGCAGGTCATCGCGGCGGCCCGGGCCGCCCAGGCGCACGAGTTCATCGCCCGGCTGCCGAAGGGCTACGACACCGTGGTCGGCGAGCAGGGCCTCACTCTTTCCGGCGGCCAGCGGCAGCGGGTGTCGCTGGCCCGGGCGCTGATCACCGACCCCCGGCTGCTGGTGCTCGACGACGCGACCTCGGCCATCGACCCGCGCCTGGAGGCCGAGATCCACAAAGCGCTGCGCGAGGTGATGCGCGACCGCACCACGCTGATCATCGCGCACCGCCGGTCGACGCTGAACCTGGCCGACCGGATCGTGGTGCTGGACTCCGGCCGGGTCGCGGACAGCGGCACGCACGAGGAGCTGACCGAACGCTGCCCGCTGTACCGGCAGCTCATCGTGAGCGGCGGCGAGGACGACGAGGCGGTGACCGGGCCGCGCTCGATCCGGCCGCGCGCGGTCCGCACCGTGGAAGACGTGCTGGACAGCCGGGCGGCGGCCGCGGCGGCCACCTCCGGTGCCGGGCGGACGCGCCGCCAGGCCGCCGCCGCGAGCATGAACGCCGGGCCCATGGCCGGGACGTTCGCCAGCCTGCCGCCCTCCCCCGAACTGCTCGCCGAGGTCGACGCGCTGCCGCCGGCCGCGGACAAGCCCGGCGTGGACCTGGCCGGGGCGCGGGCCGGGGACCGGGACTTCACGCTGCGCAGGCTGCTGCGCCCGCTCGCCGCCGCGCTGATCATCGGGCTGATCCTGGACGGCCTGGACGCGGTGGCCGGGCTGGCGCTGCCCGCGCTGGTCAGGAACGGCATCGACCACGGCGTGCAGACCAGGGTCTTCCACGCGATCGTGGTGGTTTCCCTCATCGGGCTGGCCATCGTGCTGGCCGACTGGCTGGTCAACATGGCCGAGACGATGGTGGTCGGGCGGAACGGCGAACGGCTCCTGTTCACCCTGCGGGTCAAGCTCTTCGCCCAGCTGCAGCGCCTGGGCCTGGACTTCTACGAGCGCGAGCTGTCCGGCCGGATCATGACCCGGATGACCACCGACGTGGACGCGCTGTCCTCGTTCCTGCAGACCGGGCTGGTCACCATGGTCAGCTCGGTGCTCACCTTCGTCGGCGTACTCGCCGCGCTGCTCATCATCAACCTGCGGCTCGGCCTGGCGGTGCTGTGCATCTTCCCGGTGCTGGTGGCGGCCACGCTGGTGTTCCGGTCCAAATCGGCGCGCGCGTACGCCGAGTCGCGGGAGCAGGTCGCCGCGGTCAACGCGGACTTCGCCGAGAACGTGGCCGGCCTGCGGGTGACGCAGGCGTTCCGGCGCGAGCAGGTGAACCGGGACCGGTTCGGCGGGCTGAGCCGGAAGTTCCTGGTGTCGAGGCTGCGCGCGCAGCGGTACATCGCCCTCTACTTCCCGTTCGTGCAGACCCTGTCCACCGCGGCCGGCGCGATCGTGCTGATCATCGCGACCGGGCAGATGCACAGCGGGGCGCTCACCACCGGCGCGCTGATCGCCTACCTGCTCTACATCGACATGGTGTTCTCCCCCATCCAGCAGCTCTCCCAGGTCTTCGACGGCTACCAGCAGGCCATGGTGGGCCTGCGCCGGATCACCGACCTGCTGCGGCTGCGCACCTCGACGCCGCCGTCCCGCCAGCCGGCCGCCGTGGGCCAGCTCGACGGCCGGATCGAGCTCCGCGACGTGGACTTCAGCTACGGCGCCGCCTCCGGCGGGCACAGCGAGGCCAACGCGCTGTCGGGGATCAGCCTGACCGTGGCGCCCGGCGAGACCGTCGCCCTGGTCGGCCAGACCGGCGCGGGCAAGTCCACGCTGGTGAAGCTCATCGCCCGGTTCTACGACGCGACCGGCGGCCAGGTCCTGGTGGACGGCACCGACGTCCGCGACTACGACCTGGCCAGCTACCGGCACCAGCTGGGCGTCGTCCCGCAGGAGTCGTACCTGTTCGCGGGGACGGTCCGGGACTCGATCGCGTACGCCAGGCCGGACGCCAGCGACGCCGAGGTCGAGGCGGCGGCCCGGGCCACCGGCGCGCACGACATGATCACCCGGCTGCCCGGCGGCTACGCCCACGAGGTGGCCGAACGGGGCCGCAACCTGTCGGCCGGCCAGCGCCAGCTCATCGCGCTGGCCCGGGCTCAGCTGGCCGACCCGGCCATCCTGCTGCTCGACGAGGCCACCGCGGCGCTCGACCTGGCCGCCGAGGCCGCGGTCAACCACGCGATCAGGGAGCTGACCGCGGCGCGCACCACGCTCGTGGTCGCGCACCGGCTCACCACCGCGGCCCGCGCGGACCGGATCGTGGTCCTGGACCAGGGGCGCATCGCCGAGACGGGCACGCACTCCGAACTGCTCGCCACGGACGGCACCTACGCCGCCCTGTGGGACGCCTTCACCGGCGAGTCCGAGCTCGTGGCGTAGCGGTCCCCCCGGGGTCGGTGGCGCACAGGGTACGTAAGAAGGTACCCAAGGGCCCACCGAGCCCGTTCGCGCGAGCCCGGGGCACGCGCCGGGGCACGCGCCCGGGCCGTTCGGCATAATGCCCTCGGGGGTGAGGGATGTACCGGCTGCTCTACCGGATCGTGCTACGGCGGGTGCCCGCGGAGGCGGCGCACCTGGCGGCGTTCGCGCTGATCCGCGGGGTGGCGCGGGTGCCGGGGGCGGCGTGGCTGCAGCGGCGGTGGCTGGCGCCCCGTGACCCCGTGCTGCGGGTGCGGGCGCTGGGGCTGGAGTTCCCCGGGCCGCTCGGGCTGGCGGCCGGGTTCGACAAGGACGCGCGCGGGACGCGCGGGCTGGCCCTGCTCGGGTTCGGGTTCGTGGAGGTCGGCACGGTGACGGCGCGGGCCCAGCCGGGGAACCCGCGGCCGCGGATGTTCCGGCTGACCGCGGACCGGGCGCTGGTCAACCGGATGGGGTTCAACAACGCGGGGGCGGCCGCCGCGGCGGCCGTGCTGCGGCGTGCGCGGGCCCGGCGCGGCGGGCCGGTCGTCGGGGTGAACATCGGCAAGACGCGCGCGGTGCCGGACGCCGACGCGGCCGCCGACTACGCGGCGAGCGCGCGGGCCGTGGCGGGGGTGGCCGACTACGTGGTGGTCAACGTCAGCTCGCCGAACACGCCCGGGCTGCGCGACCTGCAGGCGGCGGACCGGCTCCGGCCGGTGCTGGCCGCGGTGCGCGCGGCGCTCGACGCGGCATCGGAGGGCCGGCGCGTGCCGCTGCTGGTCAAGATCGCGCCGGACCTGGCCGACGCGGACGTGGACGCGGTCGCGGACCTGGCCCTGGAGATCGGGCTCGACGGGATCATCGCGACCAATACCACCACCTCCCGCGCCGGGCTGGCCAGCCCGGCGGCGCAGGTGGCGGCGGCCGGGGCGGGCGGCCTGTCCGGGCCGCCGCTGCGGGCCCGGGCGCTCGCGGTGCTGACCCGGCTGCGGGCCCGGGCCGGGGACCGGCTGGTGCTCATCGCGGCCGGCGGGATCGAGACCCCGGACGACGCGTGGGAGCGGCTGCGGGCCGGCGCCACGCTGGTGCAGGCCTACACCGGGTTCGTCTACGGCGGGCCGCTGTGGCCGCACCGGATGCACGCCGGGCTGGCCCGCCGGATCAAGGCAGCTGAGGTCTCCTCGCTCAGCTGAGGGGCGGATCCAGCAGGCGCAGGGTGGCGGTGCCGGCGTCGAGTTCAGCCGCGATGCCGTAGGGGAACGTCTGGAACAGGCCGCCGTGACCCACGTTGGCCCACGCGATCATGGGTACGCCCAGAGCGCCGACACGTTCGGCCAGGATGTCCTGGATCGCCTCGGGAGGGCCGCAGCCGGTGAAGGTGCCGGCCACGACGCCGGCCACCCCGTCGAGATAACCCGAACGCCGCAGCTGGGTCAGCATCCGGTCGATCCGGTAGTCCTCTTCGTTGACGTCCTCGAGCAGCAGGATGCCGCCGCGGGCCGGCCGGGACGTGGCGGTGCCCAGCGACGACGCGAGCAGGCACAGCGTGCCGCCGGTGGTCACGCCGCGGGCCAGGCCGGGGACCACGGTGACGGCCTGCGGGTACCGGATCACGGTGGCCTGTTCCGGCCGCATCAGGGTGCGCAGCAGGGAACCGAACGAGTAGTGCGATGCGCCCTCCCTGATGGCCACCATCGGCCCGAACACGGACGCCCAGCCGAGCCTGAGCGCCACCGCCTCGAGCACCGCCGTGACATCGGAGTAGCCCGCAAGCACCTTCGGCGGCAGCCCGTCCAGGCCGTCCCAGTCCATCGCCTCCAGGGTGCGCTGCGCGCCGGAGCCGCCGCGGGCGAACAAGATCCCGGCGATGCCCGGCTCGGTGAGCGCGGACCGCAGGTCCCCGGCCCGCATGGCGTCGTCCCCGGCCAGGTAGGGGCGCATGGTGCCGGGGTCGAGCGCGGACGGGTAGGTGACCGGGTCCAGGCCGGCGAACCGCAGCGCGTCCAGGCCGGCCGCCAGGGCGGCGGGTTCGACCGGGCTGCTGACGCAGAGTACCGCGACCCGGTCGCCCGGTTTCAGGGCGCGCGGGCGGGCCAGCGAGACCGGGTTCACAGGGTGATGTCCAGGCGCTCGTGGGGCACCTGGCAGGGGTTGCCCGGGGCGAGCCAGATATGGCGGGCGGTCAGGTCCATCAGCTCCCTTAGGGTCCGGGCCCGGGATCCGGAACTGTCCGGACGGCTGGGGTTCTACGGTACGCACTGAGCGAACAGCCCTGGCGGCGTCCTGGCGCGCGGCTTAGCCTGAAGGGGTGGCGCCGCATCGACCCCTGGTCGGCCTGAGACGGTGGCTGACCTGGGTCTGGGAACACGTTCCTTTCGTCCGCCGCCGGGGCGGCCCGGGGCTGGCCGGCGTGCGCGAGCCGAGGCGGCCTCGCCCGCCCACCCGGCCGCCGATGGCCCTTTCCGCCGAGCCCGAGGCCGGCGGGCTGCGGGCGGCTTCGGTGGCAACGCTCACCCGATCCCGGCGCCGGCGGTGGCGCGCGTGGCGGCGGCCGCACGCCGGGCCCGCCTGACGTTAGGGGTGAAGCTGATACGCCTGGCCGGCTCGCTGGCGTGACCCAACGGGAACGCCCTCCCTGTCGCCTTCACGTGGCTCTGGGCAGCCACGATCGAACCGGAGACCGGCGGAATTCTCACCCCAAGATATGGCAGACTGAAATCCGCCGCCGTCCTGGCCCGTATGAGGGGTCCCGGGCGCTGGCCAGCTCACTCCAGAGCACGGCACACGACTACCACTGAGGACGCCGGTGTCATGCATACTGCGATCACCGAAACAGGCAGGTCCGGGCGCGGCCTGACGGGTCGTTGACCGTGCGCGAGGGCCAGGCCGCCGACGACCAGCGCGATCCCGCGGGCGAGAGCCCGGCGGCCCCGAGAGGACGGCACGCCCGGGACGCGCCGGCCGCGGACGAGAGCCCGGCGGGCGGCGGGCGGACGAAATCCTGGCGTCAGCTGATGGTGATCGTGGTCGTGGCGATCGTCCTCATGCTGCTCATCAAGGCGTTCGTCGTCCAGGTGTACCGGATCCCCTCGTCTTCGATGGAGGACACCCTCCGCACCGGCGACCGGGTGCTGGTGAACAAGCTCGTCTACCACGTCCGCGGCATCGGCCGCGGCGACATCGTGGTGTTCAGCGGGGAGGGCTCGTGGGGCACCACCACGGGCGCGCCGGATCCCGCCCCGCCCGGTAACCCGCTGCTGCGGGCGATGTATGACGTGCTCGCCGCCGTCGGCGTGTACAGCACGCAGACGTACTACATCAAGCGGGTCATCGGCCTGCCCGGTGATCGCGTGGCGTGCTGCGTGAACGGCAAGGTGACAGTCAACGGGGTCCCGCTGGACGAGGCAAGCTACATATTCCCCGGCGCGAGCCCTTCTCAGCAGCCGTTCAACGTCGTCGTCCCGCCGGGGCGGCTCTGGGTCATGGGTGACAACCGGGCGATTTCCGACGACTCCCGCGGGCACCTGTTCGACGGTTTCCCGGACAAGGGGACCGTGCCAGAGGACGAGGTGGCAGGCCGGGCCTTCTTGATCATCTGGCCGCCTTCGCAATTCGGCGACCTGCCCATTCCCGCGACGTTCCAGCAGGCCGCGCTGCACGCAGGAGCCGCCGGGGCCCCCGTGCTCGAGGTCGCCGGGGCGGCGGTCAGCGCGGTGGCGGCCGTCCCGGCCGCCGGGGCCGCCGCGGCCGTGCTCGGCATCCCGGTGCTCGCGCGGCAGGTCAGGGTTCGGCGGCGGGGGCGACGGCGTGGTTGCGCAGGTGCTCGTAGATGACGCTGGTGCGGACGTCGGCCACCTCGGGCCGCTCGGTGAGCTTGTCGATGACGAAGGCGTAGAGCTGCTGGTTGCCGGCCACGGCGACGTGGAGCAGGAAGTCCTCGCTGCCGGAGACGACGAACACGCCGACGGTATCCGGGAGCCGGGCCGCCCAGTCACGGAAAGCCTCGATATTGCGGCGCGACGGCGGCCGGATCCGGACGGCGATAAGCGCCTGGACCGGGCGGCCGATGGCGGCGAGATCGACGTCGAGCAGGGCACCGCGGATGACGCCACGCTGCCGCAGCGACCGGGTCCGGTCCAGCGCCGTGGTGGGGGCGATGCCGACCGCGGCGGCCACCGGCAGATACGAGTCAGGCCGGACACGGCTACACCCCCGACGAGATGAGCACCGGCGAGCGCACCGGAGCGGCGAAGCTGAAATGGGTCGTGATCGTCGACCAGTCACTGTCCCCCGGCCAGGCCGTCAACGCGGCCGTCTGCGTGTCAGCCGCGACCGCGCCCGCGGTGCCCGGGCTGCTTGGTCCCGGCGGTCCCGATGCTGCGGAGCAGTGGCATCCGGGCCTGCCCTGGGCGGGCTGCTCGATCCTGTCGGCTGGTTCGGCCCAGATGACGGCGATCCGCCAGCAGGCGCTCGAACGCCAGCTGCTCGCCGCCGATATGCCCGCCGCCGCCCAGGCCACCCGCGTGTACGACGACTACCTCCGGGAACTCGCCAAGACCCATCCCGGCGACCTGGCCGTGCTCGCGGTCAGCCTGATCGGGCCGCGGAACCAGGTGGCCAAGCTGGTACGCCACCTGGAACTGCTGGCGTAGGCCCCGGCACAATCGGGGCCTGGCAGGTGAGCAGGCGCCCGGCCGCACCCTCAGGCGCGTTATGTCAGTCTGCGTGGTTCTCGGCAGGCCGCCGGTTCTGGCCGGATGAATGGTTGAATACCGGTCATGGCGGAGCGAGGGTGGCCAGCGGACTGGACAGAGCGGATGGCCGGCAAGGGCTGCCCGATGTGCGCTGCGCTCGGCAAGGGTGACAACGACTTCTGGGTCAGCGTGTTCACCGGCGAGGTCGCCGAAGTGCACCTGGAGCGGCGCAGCCGCCTGCCCGGCTACTGCATCGTCGTGTGGCGGCACGGGCATGTCGCGGAACCGAGCGATCTGGACCCGCTTCAGGCGGGCCGGTACTGGGCTGAGGTCCTCGCGGCGGGACGGGCGGTGCGGGCACGGTTCAAGCCGGTCAAGCTGAACTACATGACACTCGGGAACACCGTCCCGCACTTGCACACTCATGTCCTGCCCCGGTACCAGGACGATCCAGCCCCGGGCGGGCCGATCGCCTGGGAGGCGATCTTCGCCGCTGATCCGGTGCCGGAGGCCGAGCTGCACCGCCAGGCCGCGGAGCTCCGCGGCCTGCTGGATACCTGACCTTGGGCGGATAGGCGCGCTGCCTGCCGCGGCCTAGGTGCGGGCACGTGTTGTGAGCTGGGAGTTGCGACGCACGGGGCGTGCGGAGACGTCGGTGTCGGACTCGCGCTGACGCGGCGTGAAGCCGGCCCGCGAGCACAGCTGTTCCTGGAGCGGGTGACCTTCCCGATTCCGGCGGTGATGACCGTGGCCAGGCCGCGCACGCGACCGAGGCGTGTATCAAACCCGGGACGGGTCAACTCCGTAAGGCGTTAGCTCGTTACTGGCCAGTAGAAAAGAGCTGGCCTTCAGTTTATCCTCAGGCAACGCTGAGGCAGGCAAGCCACCATTGCCTGTTCCCCTCGACCAGCGCGCGCCCAGAAGCAGGCATGATGACGTACGACCGCACCCGCCCCGTGCGCCCAGCCGATGTGACCAAGACCCCGGTGGCAAGAATGGCCATCGTGCCCGCCGCGCTTGTGGCGCCTGGCCCGGCACGCCCGGGACGGAGCGCGGACTGGGCGGTCACCGAGCTGTACTCGCTGCATTACCAGAGGCTCGTGCGCCTGGCGGCGCTGCTGGTGCGGGACGTCCCCACCGCGGAAGATGTCGTGCAGGACTCGTTCGTGGCGATGCATGATGGCTGGCAGCGGCTGCGGGACGCGGAGAGCGCGCTGGCCTACCTGCGGCAGGCCGTGCTGAACCGGTCCCGGTCGGTGCTGCGGCACCGGGCCGTGGTGGCAAAGCACCCGGAGAAGCCGTCACCGGACATGCCCAGTGCCGAGCACGGCGCGCTGGTGCAGCTGGAACGGTCCGCGGTGGCCGCCACGCTGCGCAAGCTGCCCGGCCGGCAGCGCGAGGCGATCGTGCTGCGGTACTACGCGGATTTCTCTGAAGCTGAGGTCGCGGCCGCGATGGGCATCAGCTGCGGCGCGGTGAAAAGCCACACCGCGCGGGCCATGGCCGCGCTGCGCGCGGACCTGAAGCAACAGCACCGAGCGTGGAAGGCCTGACGCCCGCCTCCGCGGACGACCTGCCGCCGCTCGGCGAGCCGATCGCTGAGTCTGCCCGAATCGGTACGAGACATCACCGTTCACGGCAACGTCATCGTCACTGCGGCCGGGCTCGACATCGCCGTCCACCAGCCACCTCTCCCGCCACCCATGCGCTAGCTACCCTTCTATTTCCGGGAACAAGACCGGCCGACGAAGCCATCGGATAGTGGCCGGTTATCCGGTACAACGCAGGCGCCCGCCAATGACCACGCGAGAGGCGGCCCGCGGCCGGGCGCGCGACTCGGGCACGTTATCCGGTACATCTGCTGAGGAGGAGCAATGACCGGGAAATCATGCCGCTGCGCGAACGAGACACCAGCACGATCCAGGCCGCGGCCGGCGCCTTCTTGTCCTCGCCGCGGTACGCCAACCCGAACACCCGCCGCGGCTACACCGGCGTGCTGGACGGCTGCCCGGCGGGCTCGGCGCCAGCCGCCCGCTGGCCGAGGTTACCGGGGAGGAACTGGCCGGGCTGCTGGAGCAGTTCTGGGGGCAGCGCGCCCCGGCGACCTGGAACCGCAACCGCGGCGCCGTGGCCGCCTGGCTGTCCTGGTGCGCCGCTAACCGGCTGCCCGCCCCGGTCCTGCCGGCCAGCGCCGGACGGCGCCGCGAGCACCTCAACGCCACCCGCGCGGTGCCCCGCCCGGCGACCGGCCGGGCGCTGAGCCGGCGCGACGTTCCGCTGCGGGAGAAGACCCTGTGGCGGATGCTGTACGAGACCGCCGCCCGGGCCAGCGAGATCCTCGCCCTCAACGTCGAGGACCTCGACCTCGAGCAGCGCCGGGCACCTATCCGCTCCAAGGGCGGCGACACCGAGTTCGTCTACTGGGACACCGGCACCGCGCACCTACTGCCCCGGCTGCTGCGCCTGCCCGACGGCACCTCGCGAACCAGGGGGCCGCTGTTCCTGGCCAGCCGCAGACCCGTACCCGCGCGACGGCCCGCTGAACATGACGTATGCCCGCATACCGGCCGGGCCCGCCTGGGCTACGACCGCGCCCGGGTCCTGTTCAAGAAGCACACCGCCACCGCCACCAGCGGCGGCCTGGAGCTCCACCAGCTCCGCCACTCCGCGGCGACCCACCTCGGGGACCAGAATGTCCCGCTGCAGCTGATCATGGCCAAGACCCGGCACAAGTCCCCGCGCACCGTCATGCGATATGTCAAGCCCGGCGACGCGGCCGTAGCCGAGGTCACCAGCCTGCTCGGCCCGCCCCGGCGCACCAACTTAGCTCGGAGAACGCTCCAGGGAGCGGCATCGCACGGAAGAATGGCGGGTGACCGGCCACGAGCCTCGCGGTAACCCGCAGGCAATTCCGGATCGGAGGAGAGCCTCATGGCCGCCACCAGGACACCCGCCGCGCTGCGGCTGTATGTCTCCGCGCCGAGCGATCTGGACCTGCGGCCGCTTCTCGACGGGCTGAAGCGACGGGGGGCTGAGCCGTACCTCCTCTCTGACGTGGCGCCGCTCGGTGCGGAGATTGTGCATAGCCTGCG
>WNGR01003559.1_pt1 | contig 21611 bp, 19 predicted proteins | sample 5407581 | NCBI WGS metagenome assembly WNGR01 (sample SAMN13153383, study PRJNA577476) | soil metagenome | isolation source: 80 cm soil or saprolite under Garry oak tree replicate 2 | place: USA:California | collected 2016-06-15
TAGATGCGGCGCTGCGTATCGTGAAGACCCAGGGCACGGAAGCGCTGACACTGCGGGCGGTTGCCCGCCTGGCCGGCGTCTCGCAAGCGGCCCCGTACAGGCACTTCGCGAACAAGGAAGCCATCCTGGCCGCGGTCGCCGAGGACGGCTTCCGCTCACTGATGGCCGCCATGCGTGAGTCCGTCCAGGCCTGCGGTGACATCCCCCTCGCCCGGCTCCGGGCGGTGGGGATCGGCTACGTGACGTTCGCCACGAGCCATCCCTCGCACTTCCGCGTCATGTTCGGACGCGGCATGGCTGACCGGTCAGCCTTTCCGACGCTTCGTCAGGTCGCCAGTGACACGCTCGCGATGGTCGTGGCCGCCATCGTGGATTGCCAGCGTGCCGGGCTCGTGCGCTCGGAGGAGCCGGCGGAAGACCTTGCCCTCACCGCGTGGTCCAGCGTCCACGGCCTGTCCGCCCTCCTGGTCGAAGGAGTGCTCGACAGGCCCGCGGCTGAGGTCGCCGAGATGGTGACCCGGGATCTGTTCCTGGGTCTGGGAGTACGTCAGGGGTAGCGAGCGGGCGCCACGGCGGGCGGCCCGCGCCCGCGCCGGGACATGATAAGGTCCACTCGACCCGCACCCACGTAGCGACCTGGCCAACAGCGAGAGGGCTCCATGACGAGCGCCGGCGCGCGATTTGGCATCGTGTTTCTCCCGGAGTCGCTCGGCGACTTTGGAAGCCTGTGCCGCGAGGCGGAAGAGGCGGGGTTCGACCTCCTGGGGGTGGCTGACTCGCAATCAGTCTTCCGCGAGCTGTACGTGGCCCTCGCCATCGCCGCCCGCGACACCTCACGCATCCGGCTGGGCCCCCTCGTCACGAATCCCCAGACGCGCCACCTCGTCGTCACCGCGAGCGCGATCTCGAGCATCGACGAGCTCTCGGGCGGCCGCGCCATGCTCGGGCTCGGGTCAGGAGACAGCGCGATCTACACGCTGGGCGCGCCGCCGTCGACGGTCGCGGGGCTGGAGGACGCGGTGGTCACTCTCGGGCAGCTCACGAGCGGGGCTCTGGTCGAGCGGGATCACCGGAAATGGCAGGTGCGGCGGTCCACGCGGCGCGTGCCCATCTATCTTGCCGCCGAAGGGCCACGGACGCTCGAGCTGGCCGGCCGCGTGGCCGACGGCGTCATCGTCGGGCTGGGCCTCACCCCGGAGGTCATCAGCGTGTCGCTCGCCGCCATCGAGCGAGGCGCGCGCGCGGCCGGGCGGACACTCGAGGATCTCGACATCTGGTGGTTCGCCAAGACCAACGTCGCCGACACGCGCGAGGGCGCGGTGGCGCCCATCAAGATGGCCCTGGCCGCGAGCGCCAACCACGCCTTCCGCTTCACGCTCGAGGGCAAGGCCGTCCCGCCCGACCTTCACGAGCGGATCCGGGGGCTCCAGAAGGAGTACGACGCGCATCAGCACGAGATCGCCGGCGCCGCCAACGCCGACCTGACCGAGCGCTGGGGCCTCACGGAGTTCTTGCGCGATCGCTTCGGCATCGCGGGCACGCCCGACGACTGCGTGGCGCAGGTCCGCCGCGCCATGGCCGCGGGTGCCCGGCAGTTCATCATCACGGCCTTCGTGCCTGACGTCCGCGCCCTCATGCGTCGCTTCATGAGAGAGGTGGCAGCCGCCGTGGCGACCCCGGCATGATGCGCATCGCCGCCATCGAGGTCAGCCACTGGCATTCGCTCCACGACTCTGCCTACCTCCGTCATCTCCTGACCCTGCCCGACGCTCAGCTCGTGGGCGTGCAGGACCCGAGCGCGAAGGTGGCCGCCGAGCGCGCCGCCGTCCTCGGCAATCCCCCCGTGTTCACCGACTATGGCCGCATGCTCGCGGACACCCATCCCGACTTCGTGATCGCCCTGGGACGGCACAGCGTGATGGCCGAGACCGCCCACTACCTGCTCGACCACGGCTATCCCTTCCTCATGGAAAAGCCCATGGGGATCAACGCCACCGAGGTGCGGCGCATCGCGGACAAGGCGGCCGCCAAGCAGGCCTTCGTCGCGGTGCCGCTGGCCCAGCGCTATCTCCCCTTCACCACCCGGGCCAGGGCGCTCCTCGCCGAGGGACGATTCGGCCCCCTCTCGCACATCTATTTCCGTCTGAACCGCCCGACGTCCGGGCGCTACTCCGCGTGGGGCGCGCCGTGGATGCTCGATCCCGCCGTCGCGGGCGGCGGATGCCTGCGCAATCTGGGTCCGCATGGTCTCGACCTCTTCCTGTACCTCACGGGCGAGGAGGCGCAGGTCACGGGGGCGCAGGTGAGTCGGCGCGCCCTCGGCGAGCGCGTGGAGGACTACGCCTCCGTGCTCGTGCGCTCGAGGGGCGGAGTCCTCGGCACCATCGAGCTGGGCAACGGCTATCCGCGGAACGGAACGGACGGAGAGTGGAAGATCGCCGGGCGCGACGCGATCCTCTCCGTGAGGGACGACGTGCTCCGCCTGGTGACGAGCGCGAGCGAGGAGACGGCCCCTGCCCCGCTCCCCGAGCCCATCGCGCTCACCGCGCTCCGCGACGCCCTCGATCACTGGCGACGCGGGGCCGCGCCGCCGATCGGCGTGGAGGACTGCGCGCGAGTGGCCGTGCTGATCGACCGGGCGTACGAGCTGGCCGCCTCGGCCGGCGTGTGAGCGCCCGCGCTCCCGCGCCACTCGCGCGACCATCGAGATGCGCATTCCCCTCGGCGCCGGCGCCTGGCTCGATTACGACCCTGAGTGGCTGCCGTCGGAGGAAGCCGACCACGCGTTGACCGGCCTCCGCGGCGAGCTTTCGTGGGAGCAGCGGGAGATCGTGCTGTTCGGGCGCCGCGTCCTGCAGCCGCGGCTGATCGCCTGGGCCGGTGATCGTGCCTACCGATACTCGGGGCAAACGCTCGAGCAACGACCGTTCACCCCGACGGTGGGCCGGATGCTCGCGAATGTCAGCGCACGCGCCGGCATGACCTTCAACCACGTCCTCGTCAACCGCTACCGGAGCGGCGAGGACAGCATGGGGCTGCACTCCGATGACGAGCCGGAGCTGGGTCCGGACCCGCTGGTGGCCATCGCATCGCTCGGCACGGCGCGGCGACTGGTCGTCAAGCCGCGGCGGAAACAGGATCAGGACCGGCACGAGCTCTCGCTGGGACACGGCGCCCTTCTCGTGATGGGAGGGACATGTCAGCGCCACTACGTCCACGGCGTTCCCCGTCAGGCGGGCATTCACGGGGAGCGCATCAGCCTGACCTTCCGGTACCTTCTCCGAGACCCGTGATCGTGGATGAGACACGCCCCCGTCCGTCTGGCGGCCGCGGCCCGCGCGTGGTAGCGTTTCGGCAACGCAGCCGCGCGACGCCCCCTCGGGGATCGCGGAGCCGGCCCCCGGGAGGACATGCATGGCAAAGCTGGCGCTGCGAGTCAATGGCGGAAACAGGGAGATCGAGTCGGCTGATCCGGACGTGCCCTTGCTCTACGTGCTCCGCAATGACCTGGGGCTGACGGGCACTCATTTCGGCTGCGGTCTCGCCCAGTGCGGCGCCTGCACCGTCCTCGTGGGTGGGCGCGCGGTCCGCTCGTGCGTCACCTCCGCGCGCTCGGTGGCGGGCCAGGACGTGGTCACCATCGAGGGCCTCGGCTCCCCTGATCGCCCCGATCCCCTCCAGGCCGCCTTCATCGCCGAGCAGGCTGCGCAGTGCGGCTATTGCACGGCCGGCATGGTCATGACCGCGCGCGCCCTCCTCGCGAGGACGCGCCGGCCGAGCGAGCAGCAGGTGAGGCAGGCCCTCGCCGGCAACCTCTGCCGCTGCGGCAGCCACGCTCGCGTGATTCGCGCCGTGCTGCGCGCCGCTTCGGCGCCCCCGGGAGGGCGGTGAGGTGGCCGCGCTCAGCATCTCGCGACGAAGCTTCCTGGCCGCCGGCGGAGTCCTTGTCATCGAGCTCGGGCTCGACGGCGTTGGTCGCGCCTCTGCCCAGACCGTGGCGGGCGCGGATCGCTTCCTCGGCAAGTCGCTCGCCCCGGACGCCGTCGACTCGTTTCTCGCGGTGCACGCCGATGGCTCCGTGACCCTCTTCGTCGGCAAGGTCGACATCGGCACGGGCGGACGCATCGCCATGCGCCAGATCGTGGGCGAGGAGCTCGACGTGCCTCTCGAGCGCATCGCCATGATCGAGGGCGATACCGCGCTCACGCCCAATCAGGGCGCCACCGCGGGCAGCTACGGTATCGCCCGCGGCGGCACCCAGCTCCGCCAGGCCGCGGCCACGGCCCGCCAGGCGCTCCTCGCCCAGGCCGCCCAGCGCCTCGGCCGGCCGGCGGGAGACCTCCAGATCGTCGATGGCGTCGTGCGCGCGAAGGACGGGACCGGGGCGGTCACCTACGGCGAGCTGATCGGCGATCGCGCGTTCAACCTGAAGGTCGACGGCGGGGCGCCGCTGAAAGCCCCGCAGAGCTTCCGATTCATCGGCAAGTCCCTGCCCCGCCCCGACCTGCCGGCGAAGGTGACGGGTCGACACCGCTACCTCCATGACCTGACGCTGCCGAGCATGCTTCACGCCCGGGTGATCCGTCCGCCCGCCCACGGAGCCACGCTTGTCTCGGTGGACGAGTCCTCCGTCGCCGCCATCGGCGGCGCCCGTGTCGTGAGGATCCAGAACTTCCTGGCCGTGGTCGCGGAGCGGGAATGGGACGCGGTGCGGGCGGCGCGCGCGCTTCAGTGCAAGTGGACGGCAGGCACCGGACTGCCCGACTCCACCAAGGAGTTCGACTCGATGCGGGCGAGCCGCGTCGTCCGCGACCAGGAGATCGCCAAGCGCGGTGATCTCTCGGCGTTGAGCGCCCCCGCTCCGGGAATGCGGGCGCTCGCGGCCTCGTATCGCTGGCCCATCCAGACCCACGGCTCTATCGGGCCCTCCTGCGGCGTGGCCGATGTGCGCGCCGATCGCGCCACCGTCTGGAGCTCGTCCCAGAACACCCACGGATTCCAGACGACGTGCGCCCGGCTCCTCGGACTCGAGCGAGATCGCGTGCGCGTGATCTATCTCGACGGCGCGGGCTCGTACGGCCCCAACGGCGCCGATGACGCCGCCGCGGAGGCGGCGCTGCTCTCGAAGGCGCTCGGCAAGCCCGTCCGCGTGCAGTGGACCCGACAGGAGGAGCACGGCCTGGACCCGAAAGGTCCCGCCCAGCTGCTCGAGCTGCGCGCCGCCGTCGATGCCGACGGGGAGGTCGCGGCGTGGGAGACGCAGGCGTGGCTCCCCATCGCCACCGCCAACCTTCCCAACATTCCGCTCCTGTCGCTGGACGCGGCGGGGATCCCGCAGACCCCCGGACGCTCCACCGGGCTGATCTACCAGAACGTGGATCCCCCGTACACGATGCCCAACGTCAATGCCGTCGTGCACTGGATCCCCGACGCCCCCCTCCGCACCTCGGCGATCCGGGCGCCCGGAAAGGTCGCCAACACCTTCGCGGTGGAATCCTTCGTGGACGAGGTCGCCGCGCTGGCCCGCGTGGACCCCGTGGAATTCCGTCTCCGCCGCCTCACCAATCCGCGCGGCCTCGAGGTTCTGCGACGGTTGACGGCGCGCATGGGCTGGCAGCCGCGGCCGTCGCCGCGTCCCGTCGACCCGAAGGCGGCCGTGCTCACCGGCCGCGGCATTGCCTACATCCACTACAAGCACGAGGAGACGCTGGTGGCCATGGGCATGGAGGTGGCCGTCGAGCGCGCCACCGGGCGGATCCGGGTGACGCGGGTGGTGTGCGCCCAGGACTGCGGGCTCATGATCAATCCGGACTGCGTGCAGAGCCAGCTCGAGGGCAACATCATCCAGACGCTCTCCCGCACGCTCCACGAGGAGATCGTGTACGACCGCAACGGCGTGACCACGGTCGACTGGGCCTCGTACCCCATCCTCATCTTTCCCGAGGTGCCGGCCCTCGAGTTCGAGCTGATTCAGCGGCTGGACCAGCCGCCTCTCGGCGTCGGCGAGGCCGCCTCCACGCCGGTGCCCGCGGCGCTCGGGAATGCCGTGTTCGACGCGACGGGTGTGCGGCTTCGCACGGTGCCATTCCGGGCGGACCGGGTGAAGGCCGCCCTGGCCCGGAGCTGACCGGGAATCCCCGTGATCACCTCGGCGGATGTCGTCGTCATCGGCTCCGGCGCCTTCGGCGCCAGCGCGGCCTACCACCTGGCGAAGCGCGGCGCCCGCGTGGCCGTGCTCGAGCGTCTCGGGCTCGCCTCGCAGACCTCGCCGCGCGCGGCCGGCCTCTCCAGCCAGGTGCGCGCGACCCCATCCCTCACCCGGCTCGCCCGGCGCGCGGTGGCCAAGCTCGCGTCGTTCACCGACGAGACGGGCCAGCCGCTCCGCTTCACCCAGAGCGGCGCCCTGAAGATCGCGCGCAACGAGCGCGACGCCGAGCAGCTCTCACGCGAGGTGGCGCGGGGCGCCGCCGCCGGCGTCGAGATCGACTTCGTCTCGATCGCCGAGGCGCAACGGCGGCTGCCCATCCTCGGCGCGCGCGGCATCGTAGCCATCACGTGGAGCCCGACCGACTGCAACGTCGAGCCCTCCGAGCTCCCCATCGGCTACTGCCGGGCCGCCGAGAAGCTCGGGGCCGCGCTCCTCCCGCACACGCCCGCCACGGGCTTCGAGATCGGCGCGGGCGGCGTGGAAGGCGTGCGGACGCCGCACGGGACGATCGGCACACGCGCCGTCCTCGACGCCGCCGGCGGCTGGGCGCGTCTCGTCGCCGCCGGCCTCGGCAGCGCCCTGCCCGTCGTCCCTACCCGCCACCAGCTCTTGATCACCGAGCCCATTGCCGGGGTCGGGCCCGAATTCCCGATCGCCCGCGTGATCGACGCCAACGTCTACGTGCGCCACGAGCGCGGCGGGCTCATGCTCGGCGGCTACGAACCCGATCCCCTGCAGGTGGACATGGCCGCCCTCCCGCCGGCCTTCGACATCGCCGAGCTGCCGCTCGACATCGAGGTCCTCTGGCGGCTCGCGCGAAGCGTCAGCGAGCAGTTCCCGATCTTCCAGGATCCGACCATCCGCGTCGCCGAGCACCGGGGCGGACTGCCCACCCTCACCGTGGACGACCGCTATCTCGCGGGGCCGCTCCCCGGCGTGGGTGGAGCGTGGGTGATGAGCGGCTGCTGCGTGGGCGGCCTCAGCGTCTCCCCCGCCCTCGGGGAGGCGATGGCCGAGTGGATCCTCGACGGAGCGTCCACGCTCGATCTCACCGAGATCTCAACGGCGCGCTTCGCCGGACGCGAAGCCGACGAGGCCGCGCTGCGCGAGCGATGCCGGCAGGCCTACGCGACCCACTACCGGGCGGGCAGCGAGACGTCGGCGGCCTCGTGAACCATCTCATCGGCCTCCTGCGCTGCGGTATGCTCGCCCGCGGAGGGCACTCATGACCACCATCCCGCTCCGCCCGACCATGCTCGAGGTCGACCTCGACGCGGCCGCCGACAACGTCCGCGCGGTGCGACGGCTCGTCGGTCCCGAGCGCAAGATCTTCGCCGTCGTCAAGGCCGACGGCTACGGGTTCGGGGCCGCCGAGATGGGCGCCGTGTTCGTCCGGAACGGCGCCGACTACCTGGCCGTGGCCGACCTGACCGAGGGCATCCGGATGCGCCAGCGTGGGATCACTGCGCCGATTCTCGTGTATCCGAACTCGCTGCCCGTGGCCGCCGCCGACGCTCTCGCCCACGGCCTCGTGCCCACCCTCGTGGATCTCGACTCCGCCCGCGCGTACTCGGAGGCGGCGGCCGGCCCGTGCGAGGTCTTCGTCAAGGTCGACGTGGGACTCGAGCGCCTCGGGGTTCCCACGGACCAGGCGGTCGAGACGATCCTCGCCATGATGGAGCTGCCTCACCTGCGCCTCGGTGGGATCTGCGCTCATCCTCACGCCGAGGTCGGCGGTGACCCCGCCTACGCCGACTGGCAGCTCGGGCGATTCACGGGCGTGATCGACGAGCTGGAGGCGCGGGGCGTTCCCGTGCCCGTGAGGCTCCTGGCCGCCACGCCCTTCGTGCTGCGCTTCCCGCACACCTATCTCAACGCCGTCGATCCCGGCCGGATGCTGTACGGCATCACCTTCCCCGGGGAGACGCCGCCCGTCCCGCTCCGCCCCGCCTTCCTCGCCCTGACCACGCGCGTGATCGCGCTCAAGGAGCTCTCGCCCCGCGACCGGTTTGCCGAGATGGCGCCCTTCCCGGTGACAGCGCCCATGCGACTCGGGGTGGTGCCCATGGGCTCGGCGGACGGCCTCCGCTGGCTGCACGCCGGGCATGTCCTCGTGCGCGGTCAGTCCGCCCCCGTGATCGGCTCGCCGTCGCTCGAGCACACGCGGATCGATCTGACCTCCGTGCCCGCGGCCGCCGTGGGGGACGAGGTCGTGATCATCGGCCGCCAGGGCGGCCTGGAGATCTCGCCCGCCGAGGTCGCGTCCCGTCACGGCCTCGGCCTCCACCACGTGGCCACCACGGTCGGGCCGCGCGTGCCCCGGGTCTATCTCTCCGGCCGCGCCACGGTCTGAAGCGAGGACGTCCCCATGCCCGTCCAGTACGAGAAGCGCGGTCCGATCGGCATCGTCACCCTCAGCCGCCCTGGAGCGCGCAACGCGTGGGGCGCCGACTTCAACGAAGGCATCGCCCGCCACTTCGCAGCCATGGAGGACGACGACGAGATCCGTTGCGCCGTCCTCACCGGTGATGAGGCCGGGGGCGCCTTCTCCGCCGGCGCAAACCTAAAGGACCCGAAGACGCACACCATGGCCTCGGCCGCGGAGTTCATCAAGGGCATCCCGAAGCGGCGGGACCGCGCCTTCGAGATCCTCGGGAACTTCCCCAAGCCGCTCGTGGGCGCCGTCAACGGGTTCGCCGTAGGCATCGGCTGCATCGTGACCTTCTGCTGCGATCTGCTCGTTGCCTCCGAGCGGGCGCAATGGCGTCTGCCTCAGGTGGCGCTGGGCATCCTGCCCGCCTATGGCGGCGCGGCCCGCCTCGCCCGCTGGGTGGGCCGCGGCCACGCCATGCGCCTCACGCTCGGCTTTCCCCTCGACGCCGAGGAGGCGCAGCGGATCGGCCTCGCGCAGTGGCTGGTGCCGCACGCCCGTCTCATGGACAAGACGCTCGAGGTGGCCGGGCACCTCGCGTCATTGCCACCGCTGGCCGCGCGCCTGGGCAAGGAGTCGCTGCTCCGCGGCCTCGACGTTCCCAACCTCGCCGACGCCTCGCTGGTCGATCTCTATCGGTTCGCGACCCTCGAGCTGACGGAGGACAAGGCCGAGGGGCACGCGGCGTGGCGCGAGAAGCGCAAGCCAACATTCCGGGGCCGTTGAGCTTCGGTCTTTCTCCCGCTTTCTAGAAAGGAGTCCATCATGCCTCGCGTCGCCCCTGTCACCGGCAAGTCCGAAGTGCCTGCGGAGCATCACGCCGTCGTCGACGACGTCCTCAAGGTCTTTGGGAACGTGCGGGGGCCCTTCAGCATGCTCCTCCACAGCCCGAAGCTGGCGGAGCGCGTCCTGCCCCTCGTCACCTTCTTTCGCGACGAGAGCGTCGTGGACGCCAAGCTCCGGTCGATCGCCATCCTCAGCGCCGTGCGCGAGCGCGAGGCGGCCTACGTCTGGGCGGCCCAGGTCGGCGCCGCGCGCCGCAATGGCCTGCGCGAAGAGGTCATCGACCTCCTCCGGGCCAAGGGCGATCCCGCCAAGCTTCCCGCAGAGGAGCGCGACATCGTGACCTACGTTCGCCAGCTCATGCGCACGAACCGGGTCGACCAGGCGGTCTTCGACGCGCTCCAGAAGCGACACGGCACGCAGTGGCTGGTCGAGCTGACGGCGGCCGCCAACTACTTCGCCCTGCTCTCGGCCGTGGTCAACGCATTCGAAGTCGCCGCGCCTCCGGACGGGGATAAGCTGCCGGCCTAGCGCGAAATCCGCGCCGGGCTAGGCGCGGCGGGCTTCGAGGGCGGCGAGTCGCTCCCGGATGTCGATGGCGGTGCGGAGCTCGCGCTCCATCCCGTCGATCCGGGCGTCGACGCGACGGATCTCCGCCACCAGTTCCCCTTTCATGGAGTTCGTCTCGGTCCGCAGGGAGTCGACCTTCGTGGTGAGGCGCGCGTCCACGCCATCGATCTTCTGATCCAGGCGATGAATGTCGCCCCGGATGGCGTGCAGCTCCGGCGCTATGAGATCCTGGAACGCCGACTCGATCTGGTCGTAGATTCCCATGCGCTTCATTGGATCAACCTCTTCCGGCACGGTCACTTTCCCGCTTAGGATACACTTATCGATAGGTGGCAGGACAGACTCATCGACGGTCGGGACCGTACGACTTGGCCCAGCGGCGACCTCGGCTACACCATCGGAGGGCAGTGCCGTGACCACCCCGGACAAGAATGATCGATTCGGCCGCCGCGAGCTCCTGCAGCGAGGGGCGCTGGCGGGGCTCGGCGTGAGCCTGGCGCCTCTGCGCGCATCCGCTCAGCCGGCGGCGCGGGCCGGGGCCAAGGTGCAGCGCTACGTGACGCTCGGGCGCACGGGCATGCAGGTCTCCGACATCTCCTTCGGGGGAAGCCGGCTCGGTGCCGGCGAGGGCGACCTCGTCCGGCATGCCCTCGATCGTGGCATCAACTACTTCGACATCGCCGACAGCTATCGTGGGGGCGACTCGGAGACGACCGTGGGAGAGGTTCTGCGCGGCAAGCGCGACCGCGTCTACCTCGCGTCGAAGACCTACGCGAGCCCGGGCGACCACCGGGACTCCATGATGCGCTCCCTCGAGCAGAGCCTGCGGCGCCTCCGCACGGACTACGTCGACGTCTACTTCAACCACGCCGTCAACGACGTCGACAGGCTGAAGAACCCCGAGTGGCACGAGTTCACCGCGCGCGCGAAGCAGCAGGGCAAGATCCGCTTCGTGGGCATGTCGGGCCACGCCGGGCGGCTGATCCAGTGCCTGGACTATGCCCTCGACACCAACGGTGTGGACGTCATCCTCGTCGCGTACAATTTCGGTCAGGATCCGGCCTTCTACCAGGGGCTGACCCGCTCGTTCGACTTCATCGCGCGCCAGGCGGACCTGCCCCGCGTGCTCCAGAAGGCGAAGGCCAAGGGCGTCGGCGTGGTCGCCATGAAGACCCTGATGGGGGCGCGCCTCAACGACATGCGCCCGTTCGAGAAGGGCGGCGCCACCTTCGCGCAGGCGGCCTTCCGCTGGGTGCTCTCGGGCCGCAACGTGGACGCGCTGATCATCTCCATGACGAGCGGAAGCTCGATCGACGAGTACCTCGGGGCCTCGGGCTGGCAATCGGCGGCGAGCGACGATCTACCGCTCCTCCAGCGGTACGCCAAGGTGAACGGCGCCTCCCAGTGCCGCCATGGGTGCCAGGATTGCCTGAGCGCCTGTCCGAACGGGGTGCAGATCGGCGAGGTGCTGCGCACTCGGATGTACGCCGTCGACTACGGGGACATGACGCTGGCGCGGAGCGAGTACGCCTTGCTCTCCCACAACGCCGCCCCCTGCCTGACGTGCGCGGCCCAGCCCTGCCGGAGCGCCTGCAGCCACGGGCTGCCCATCGAGCGCCTGACCGGCCCGACGCACCGCATGCTCAAGAGCTGACCGCGATCGTCGAATTGATGCTATAAACTTTGCCAGGCTCGATCCTGACCGCAGGAGAGTGAGACATGTCCCTCAAGCCCGTATCCCTCGACCACGTCAACATCTTCGTGCGTAACGCCGCGCGCTCGCACCAGTGGTACACGGACATCCTGGGTCTCCACACCCAGGACATCTTCTATCATCCAGGCACCGAGAAGATGCGTGCCGCCTTCCTCGCCTGCGACTCCGGCCACGCGCACGACATCGCCCTCTTCGAGGTGGGTGAAGAGGCCGCCTTGCAGGAGAAGGGACAGGTGGGGCTGAATCACGTCGCCTGGCGGATGGCGAGCCTCGACGACCTCGCGGCGATGTACCGGAAGCTGAAGGCCAAGGACGTCCCCATCCACGTCTCGGACCACACGATCTCCATCGGCGTGTACTTCTCCGACCCCGACGGCAACGGCCTCGAGGTCTACTACGAGCTGCCGCGGAGCCAGTGGAACCGTGAGCGTCCGTTCTCGGAACAGGGCGAGAAGGGCCGCTTCCCCGGGCCCTGGGACGAGATGCTCAGCCAGTCCGCGCCGGCGGTGTCGCGGACCTAGCTCAGCTTCCCTCGCGGATGATGTCCTCGAGCCGCGCGCTGGCGCGGTCCCAGTCGAAGCGGCTCGTCACGAAGGCCTGACCCTGGCGGGCGAGCCGCTCCCGCAGGGGAGGCTCGCCGACCATCCGATCGAGGGCCCGCGCGAGCGCGCCGACATCCCGACGGGGCGCCACCAGCGCCGTCTCGCCGTCCATCGCATAGTCGCGGCAACCGCCATTGTCGAAGGTGACGAGGGCGGCGCCGCAGGCCATCGCCTCCATGGGCGGCATGCCGAGCCCCTCGTCCCAGGACGGGCAGAGATAGATGGGGCAACGGCTGTAGAGCCAGGCCAGCTGCTCCTGGGGCAGGTTCTCGTGGAACTCGTCGTACGGTAGGGCCTCGCGGGGAGACCTGACTCCGAAGCCTACCAGCCGCACCTCGCGATGACGCGCCTTCACGGCCGCGATCGCCTCGAGCCCCTCGCGGACGCCTTTCCACGCGTACTCGTGATGGAGCATGAGCACGCGCAGGGCATCGCCGGAGCGCGCGCCGTCGACGGGATGAAAGAGGGCGCGGTCCACGGGGGTCACGAGCACGTCGGCCTTGGCGCCGAACTTGTCGCGCATGATGTCGGCGAGCCACGTCGAGATGACGACCTTCCGCAACGGTAGGGCATAGGTCGCATCCACCCGCCCCGGGTCGCCGTGGTACAGGCTCTCGTAGTGCTGAATGAAGTAGAGCTTCCGGCCGCAACGATCGGGCGCCTCGACGACCGTCCTCGCCGTCTGCCAGGCCGTGGCGATCAGTGCGTCACCGTCGGGCAGCCGCGCACTATCCCACCCGCTGATCCAGCGAACCGTCGGGCGGAAGCCCGGGATCCACGTGGGGCCTTCGCCGCGAAAATTGCGCCACCAGGCCCGCCAGCCATGCTTGGCGGGCACCATGAGGGCGACCTCGTGCCCACGCCCCGCCAGACGATCGGCATGGGTGAGAATGGCGCGCACGCCGCCGGCGATCCGGATGTGGGGGGCCAGGAACGTGATCTTCACGAACGCTCCAGTCTCACCCCGTCCTCTTAGCCATCGCCGTCATTCTACTCTGGGAAGCCCTGACCGCGAGATCGCCGCGTGGCGCTGCCCACGCACTACCGCTTGACGCTCCCCCGCTCCTGGACCAGAATGACCGCACCCATGTTGATGTTTCTTACGCGCCCCAGACGCGCCTGGTCGGTGGGTGATGGCTGACGTTTCCCGGACCGCGGACGTCGTCATCATCGGCGGTGGCGTCCACGGCGCCAGCGCCGCCTATCACTTCGCGCGCAAGAAGGCCGGGCGCATCCTGCTGATCGAGAAGAAGTTCATCGCCTCGGGCCCCACGGGCCGCTCGACCGCGCTCGTGCGTCAGTTCTACGCGATGGACTTCTTCACGCGCAGCGCGTGCGCGGCCCACAAGATCTTCCGCAACTGGACGGACGTCATCGGCGGCGACGGCGATCCCGGCTTCCAGAAGGTAGGCCTGCTCGCGCTGGCCGGTCCCGAGCGCGCGGAGCACTTGCGGCGCAACGCGCTCCGCGCCAAGGAGCTCGGCGCGGGGCTCGAGCTGATCTCGCCGGCGGAGGTGACGAGGCTGGTGCCCCACATGAACGTGGACGACGTCGCACTGGCCTCTTACGAGATCGATTCGGGCTATGCGGATCCCTCGTCTACCGCCAACGCGCTCGTCAACCGCGCGCGCGAGCTGGGCGCCACCATCGTCCAGTACCGCAGCGTGGACGGGATCCGCGTGGCGGGCGGCAAGGTGGTGGGCGTGACATCGGAAGGCGCCGACATCGACGCGCCGGTGGTCCTCAACTGCGCCGGCCTTTACGCCAACCGGCTGCTGGCGCCGCTCGGCATCGAGGTCTCGATCAAGCCGGAGCGCCACCAGATGTGCTTCTTCCGCCGCCCGCGCGAGTTCGGCGTCCACCCGGCCATCGCGGACAGCCTGTTGATGACCTACATGCGGCCGGAGCACGGCGACCTCACGATCCACGGCAAACTCTCCTACGACGAGGTCGTGGATCCCGACAACTGGAACGAGGGCGCCGACCCCGATCAGATCGTGAAGAACGCCGAGCTCATCGCCCAGCGCTTCCCGGTGATGGAGCACGGTCTCGCGATGGGCGGCTACTCCGGCCTCTACGACGCCACGCCCGATCACCACCCGGTGCTCGGCGCCATCCCGGAGTACGCCGGCCTCTACGTGGACTTCGGCTGGAGCGGCCACGGCTTCAAGCACTCGCCCTTCACCGGCGACCTGATCTCCGACCTCATCCTGCACGGCAAGACGCAGGACTTCGACCTCACCCCCTTCCGCTGGACGCGCTTTCGCGAGAATGACTTGGTGCCCAGCGCCCGCTGGGCCGCAGATCCCCACCCGAAGCATCGGCTCTGATCAGCCTTTCGGGGTCACGAGCAGCCGGCGGGGAGGCAACAGGTGTATCCGCGACTTGACCTGTCGACTCGTCCTACTGGCTGGCCGCGGCCGCTCCGGTGGCGAGCGCCCACCAGGAGTCGAAGAGCCCGAGCGCGCCGACGACGCGGGCCAGCGGCAGGAACAGGATGGTGGGCGGGACCATGTAGGTCGTGAAGGTCGCGATTCCGATGGAGCCCGCGCCGGGGAGCCTGAGGCGCGCGAGGGCATAGCCTACAGGGATCGCGGTGAAGAGCGTGATCAGCACGACGAGGGCCGCAAGGAGCATGGTGTTGACCAGCCAGGTGCCGAAGTACGTGTGCTCGAACAGGAGCCCCCTGCTTGAACGCGGTGATCGCCAGATTACCGGGAAGAGCGCGGCCACCAGGAACAGAGCGATTCCCGCGTACAGGAGCGCGTGCCGCCGGGCCTCCCGGAGGTTCGTGGCCAGGCTGTCTACCAGCGGAGCCGCCGGTGATCGACCATCAGTCAGCGGCCCTGGACGGCCTTGACCGTTTCAGTCATCGGCTGATTGTCGTCTCATTCAATCGAGGTTAGTTGATCAAGCCATAGAGCCTGCCCGCGTTCTCGCAGGTGATCTTGTGGATCATGTCCTTCGGCAGGTGGCCGAACTGCTCCTCGATGTACTTGCCGGACTCGGGCCAGATGCCGTCGGTATGGGGGTAGTCGGAGGCCCACATGATCGTTTCGTCGCCCAGCACCTCGATGCTCTTGTCCCACGTGCCGATCTTGTCGAACTGGAACGTCGCCTTGCACTGGCGCTTCCAGTAGTCGCTCGGCTTCATCGTGAGCCCGATGTCGCGGAAGCGGTCCTCCCACTCGAAGTCCATCCGATCGAGCGCGTAGGGGATCCAGCCGATGCCGCTCTCGCCGAACACGATGCGCAGGTTTGGATAGCGCTCGAGCACGGCCGCCCCGATGATCGCGGCGAGGATGTTGATGAGGTTCATCTGGAACGCGGAGACGCCGGTGAAGAGCGCGGCGCGCTTCGTGAGCCCTTGCGCCTTCTCGCGCACCGCGGGCGGCGTCGACGGGAACGTGTGGAAGTTGAGCGGCAGGTTCACCTCGTTCACGGCCTGCCACAGCGGTTCCCAGACGGGGTCGTACATGGGCTCCATGTCCCATGAGCACGAGAGCTCGAGACCGGCGATGCCGCCGCGCTTCGCGACGCGATAGGTCTCCTCGATCGCCGCCTTGATGTCGCCGTACGGCAGGCACGCCAGCCCGAGCAAGCGACCCGGATACGGCTTGCAGAAGTCCACGAGCCAGTCGTTGTAGATGCAGAACATCTCCTTCGCGGCTTCGTGGTCGTTGAGCCGCGTGGCCGCGCCGAGAATGCCGAAGAGGACTTCCGCGTCGACCCCGTCGAGGTCCTGGTCCTTCACGCGCAGGTGCGGATCGATGACGCGACGCTTGCCAGCCTTGGCGTCGTCGTAGAGCCCCGCGGCGTGCATCTTCTCCACCCGGTAGTTCTGGCCCGGTACGTACTTGGCCCCGCCGGGTCCGACGCCGCACACGAGGCCAAACGACATGCCGTTCTTGCAGGTCCAGTACGGCCCGTCCGGCCCGTCGGCGACGTACGGCATCCGGTCCTTGAGGGCGGCCGACGCGTTCAACGTGAACAGGTCGTTCGGCATCCAGGGCATGTCGATGTGGGAATCTGCGGAGATCCGCGCGTAGCGCATGTCGCTCTCCTCGATGGGGTGTTGGCCCGGTCCGATTATAAGCCTTCGGCGGGCGGTGGGCCTCGCCTCATCATCGCTCAAATGGCCATGGAGACCTGGCCGCCTCGGCGATAAGCGGCGGGATCGAGCACGACGTTGACGCAGGAGACTTCGCCGGAGCCCATGGCCTTCTCGAGGGCGGGACGAAGTTGCTTTGGCTCGGTGACATGCGCGCCTTTGCCGCCCAGCGCCTCCACCATCTGGTCGAAGCGCGTGAAGGGCAGCGAGGTCCCGACGGCGCGCTCGGCGCCGAAGAAGGAGAGCTGCGGGTTTCTGATCTGTCCCCACCCGCCGTCGTTGCCGATGACGACGGTTACGGGCAGCTTGAAGCGCACGGCCGTCTCCATCTCCATGCCGTTGAGGCCGAAGGCGCCGTCGCCCGCGATGAGGAGGACCCGTCGCGCAGGATCGAGAAGCTTGGCCGCGATGGCGAACGGCGGCCCCACGCCGAGGCAGCCGAACGGGCCGGGATCGAGCCACTGTCCCGGGCGCTCCAGCTCCACGATCTTCGAGGCGCAGCCGACCACGTCACCGCCGTCGCCGACGACGGTGGTCCGCGCGTCCACGACGGCCGCGATCTCGTGGTCTGACGGAGTGTGAGCCCGATGTGCGAGGCCAGCCCCAGCTCGAGCGGCCGATTCCTGCCGAGCTCGACGGGATCGCAATCCACCATGGCCACCTTCACGTGCTCGCCGAAGGACGGCGGCCGCCCGTAGCCCAAGCGGAAATCGAGTGGCGTGCCGAGGACGAGGACCAGATCGGCCTGTCCCAGCGCGAAGCCGCGCGCCTGGGCAAAGGCCAGGGGATGCCGGCCCGGCAGACTCCCCCGCCCCGCGCCGTTCATGAAGACGGGCACACCTGCCGCTTCCGCGAAATCCCGAAGGTCGGCGGCCGCGTCGTCCCAGTACACGCCGCTGCCCGCCATGATCATGGGCCGCTCGGCCTGGGCGAAGAGATCCGCGAGCTTCTGGACGGAGTCAGGGTCGGGCGCGACGGGGCGCCGGTGCACGTAGGCCGTTGGAATCGGGGCCATCCGGTCCTCGACCATGGTCATCAGGAGATCGACGGGGATCTCGACGAAGACCGGTCCCGGGCGGCCGGTGAGGGCGGTGCGAATGGCCGTGGTCAGGACCTCGGGGATCTGGCGCGTCTCCGAGACGGTCCACGCGCCCTTGGTGATGGGCTTGAGGAGATCCACCTGCTCCACTTCCTGGAGGGAGCCGAGCCCGCGGAGGCCGAGCGGCGCCGCGCCTCCGATGAGAAGCAGGGGACTCCGGGCCGAGAACGCATTGGCCACGCCCGTCACGGCATCGGTGACGCCGGGTCCCGCCGTCACGATGGCCACGCCGAGATTCCGCGTCAGCCGCGCATAGGCGTCGCCCGCGTGCGCCGCCGCCTGCTCGTGGCGCATGTCCACGACCTCCACGCCCTCGGTGACGCAGCCATCGTAGATGGGAAGGATGTGCCCGCCGCAGAGCGTGAAGATGTGGCCCACGCCCGCCTGCTTGAGCGTGCGCGCCACCAGGTGCCCGCCGTTCAGATCCGCCATGGATCTCCTCCGCGCGCCCCTACCAGAACTTCTCCCACTTGACGCTCTTGCGGTCCATGCCTTTCTTGATCAGGGCATCGCGCACGGCGTTGACGGTGTCGCCGCCTCCACAGGCATAGACGACGAGGCGGTCCACGCTGTGCACGAGGCGATCGATCACCTGGGCGGGCTCGCCCGTCTCGCCGCGCCAGCCGCCCGGCGCCTCGCGCACGGCGGGGACATAGGTGAAGCCGGGGTAGCGGCGCGCCAGCGAGCGAAACTCGGCGTCATAGAGCAGCCACAAGGGATCACGCGCCCAGAAGATCAGGATGGCGGGACGGCCGAAGCCCGTCTCGTAGAGATCGGCCAGGATGGAGCGCACGGGGACGATGCCGATCTCCTCGGCGAAGAAGACGGCGCGGCGTGGGTCGGCGCGGTTGAAGACGAAGCCGCCCGTGGGGCCCTTGAACTCGACGGCGTCTCCGACCTTGAGACCACGTAGCCACTGCGAGCCCATCCCGGCGGGCGCGACGTCGACGGACAGGGTGAGCATGCCCTTGTGCGACGGAGTGGAGAGCATGCTCCAGGCGCGGACGCTCTTGGGGCCGAAGGGTACGGAGATCCACTGCCCCGCCTCGAAGGGAAGCTCCGCGGGCTCGACCATGCGGAGATCCACCTCGATGACTTCCGGCCGGGGCCAGCGGATGGCGGTGACCGAGGCCTTGCACTCCTTCGGCTTCGGCGCCACCGTCTAGGACGCCTTGAATTTCGAGACGAGCTCGGCGGCCATCTTCTCGATCTGCTCGGCCTCGGTGGCGGGGTCGCAGATCGCGTCCAGGATGAAGTACGTGCAGCCCGCCTCCGCGAAGCGGCCGAGCTGTTCGAGGCACTGGGCGGGCGTGCCGATGACTCCGTACTTCCGCGCGAGCGGGCCGAAATCCTGCGCATAGCGCTTGGAGAGCTTCTCCACCCACACGCGCTCTGCGCTCTCGTAGTCCTTGCCCATGGTGATGAAGGTCAGGTGCCCGCGCGTGAAGCCTTCGAGCGATCGCCCGGCCGCCGCCGCGGCGGCGGTGATCTTCTCCAGGCTCTGCTTGTAGCGCTCGGGCTGCACGACATAGGAGACCCAGCCGTCGCCCTGGCGCCCCGCGCGCTGAAGCGCGGCATCCGAGCGGCCGCCGATCCAGATGGGCGGCGCGGGCTTCTGCACGGGCTTGGGATCGATGCTCACCCCCTCGAACTGGGTGAAGCGCCCCTTGAAGCTGGCCGGCGAGTCCTTCCAGAGGCGACGGACGACGTCGATCCCCTCGGTCACGCGCGCGCCCCGCTCGTTGTGCGGAATGCCGCAGGCCTCGAACTCCTTGGGATTCTCGCCGCCCACGCCGACTCCGAAGATCAGTCGCCCACCCGACAGCACGTCGAGGGTCGACGTGATCTTGGCCGCGATCGTGGGATGGCGAAGAGCGAGCAGGTAGACGCCCACGCCCAGCTTGACGCGACTGGTGATGCCGGCATATGAGGCGAGCAGGGTCAGTGACTCGTAGAGCGGATTGTGGAATGAGACGTGATCGCCGGTGAAGATGGAGTCGAAGCCGAGGGCCTCGACCCTGCGGGCAATGGCGAACTGCTCCTGGGGCGGGTGCGGCGCGAGAAAGCATCCGAAGCGGATCTGGGTCACGCGTTACCTCGGGAAGGCGTCCTTGACCCCGCCGTCCACGGTGATGGTGCAGCCCGTGGTCTTGGCAGAGCGGTCGGAGGCGAGGAACAGGATGGCCTCCGCCACGTCCTCGGGCAGGATGGGCGCGGCCAGGATATTGCGCTTCCGGTAGAAATCCTCGAGCTGCTCCACCGTGATGCCCTGGGCGCGCGCGCGCTCGCGGCGGATCTCTGCGGACCAGAGCTTGGAGTCCCTGAAGACGGCGTCGGGATTCACGATGTTGGAGCGGATGCCGTGAGGGCCGCCCTCGAGCGCGAGCACCTTGGCGAGCTGGGCTTCGGAGGCCTTGGCCGCCGAGTAGGCCGCGAAGTCCTTGCCCGGCGACATGACGTTCTTGGTCGCCACGAAGACGAAGGCGCCGCCGAGTCCCTGGGCCTTGAAGAGCCGCATGCTTTCCCTGGCCACGAGGAAGTGACCCGTCGAGTTCACGGCGAAGGAGCGGTCCCACTCGGCCAGGCTCATCTCGTCCACGGGCGCGGAATGGGCGATCCCCGCGTTCGAGACCACGATGTCCATGCCGCCGTAGGCGAGCACGGCCTCCTCGAAGCCGGCGCGCACGGACGACTCGCTGGCCACGTCCATGCCGATGCCGACGGCCCGTCCGCCGCCGACCGCCGCGATCACCTCGTCAGACACCTTGCGCGCCCCCGCCTCGTCGAGGTCGGCCACGACCACGTGCGCGCCTTCCGCGGCCAGACGCAGCGCCGCGGCCCGGCCGATGCCCGAGGCGCCGCCCGTGACGAGGGCGATGCGGCGGGAGAGCTCCTTCTCGGGAGGGGCCTGGGCCAGCTTGTAGAGCTCGAGCGGCCAGTACTCGACGTCGAACGCGTCCCGGGCGGAGAGCGACACGTAGCCCCCGAAGGAGGTGGCGGCGCCGAGGACCGAGATGGTGTGGTGATAGATGTCGCTCACGATGCCGGCCGTGCGCCGGTCCTTCCCCGTGGTGAACATCCCGAGACCGGCGACGGTGATCACGCGCGGGAAGGGATCGGTGAGAGCGGCTCTCGCCGTATTGTGGGCATCGACATAGGCGGCGTAGTCGACGACGAAGCGATCGATCGCCGCCTTGATGGCATCCTTGACGACCGTGGGATCGTGGGCATCGGCGACGGGGACGAAGCAGGGCAACCGCTTCGTATAGATCGTGTGATCGGGCGTGGCAGGTCCGATCCGCGACAGGTCGCCCGCCTCGCCCGAGCAGGCGAAGTCGAGAACATCCGGTGAGTCGTCGAAGCTGACCACGACGCGACGATCGCGGCTCACGAGACCGCGGAGCGCCGGCACCACGCTGAGGGCCACGCGCCGCCGCTCCTCGGGGGGCAACGCCGGCACCGTCGCTCCACCGAAGCGGATCCTGCTCCGGGCCTTGTGAGCAATGGCCTCCTCGGCACGGCTGATGAGCTCCACGGTGGCCACGTACGCTTCCTCGACGGTGGCGCCCCAGCAGATGGTCCCGTGCTTCTCGAGCAGGATGGCCTTGGCCTTCGAATGCCGCTCGAAGGTCTCCGCGACTTCTCTCGAGATGAGAAAACCGGGGCGACGGTAGGGCAGCGCGATCACCTCGCCGCCGTAGACTTCCCGGAGAACGTCGGCCGCGCGGTCGTTGTTGGTGAGCGACACGATGGCATCGGCATGCGTGTGGATGACGGCGGCGGCGGGCAGGAAGCCGTGGAGCAAGGTTTCGATGGAGGGGCGCGGGCTCGACGGCTCCTGCAGGGTATGGGCCAGATAGTCCACCATCTCCTGGTCGCCCATGTCCTTCCGCTCGAGCAACGCCAGGACATCGTCCATGCGCACGCCGGGGAAATGCTTGCGCTCGATGCTCTTGAGGTCGGAGCCGGAGCCCTTCACGCGCAGCACCCGCACCTCCCGACCGCGGTGGTCGCGCTCGACCTGCTTGATGGAGGTGTTGCCGCCGCCCCAGACGACGAGCGAGGTCTCCGCGCCGATGAGGCGCGAGGCATA
>WNGR01002184.1_pt1 | contig 21608 bp, 19 predicted proteins | sample 5407581 | NCBI WGS metagenome assembly WNGR01 (sample SAMN13153383, study PRJNA577476) | soil metagenome | isolation source: 80 cm soil or saprolite under Garry oak tree replicate 2 | place: USA:California | collected 2016-06-15
TAGCGCCAATGAAGCTCGCGCCGTAAGGCCATTCTCGTCCCCAGGAGCGCTAAATGCGAAGGTCCCTGTTGCTGGCATTGCTGGGCCTGTTCCTTTTCGGCGCGCTCGCCGCCGCGCAATCGGATTACCCGAACCGGCCGGTGCGGATTATCGTTCCGTCGACTCCGGGCGGCGGCACCGACACCTTCGCGCGTCTCGTCGGGCAGCACCTCTCGACTGCGCTCGGCCAGCAATTCGTCGTCGACAACCGCCCGGGGGGCGGCACCCTGATCGGCATGGACGCCGTCGCCCACGCGCCGCCGGACGGCTACACGCTCTACATGTCGCCCAGCACCACCACGACCATGCACATCGTGCGCAAGTCGATGCCCTACGACGTGCGGCGCGCTTTCAGCCCGATCACGCAGGTGGTGGTGCTGCCCCAGGCGCTCATCATCCACCCCTCGGTGGCGGCCCGGTCCATGCAAGAGTACATCGCGCTAGCAAAGCGCGCTCCCGACAAGTTGAGCTATGGCTCGGCCGGGATCGGGACCGCGCCCCATATGGCCATGGAGCTCCTCAAGAGCATGGCCGGCATCGACGTGCAGCACATCCCCTATCGCGGCGTCGCCAATGCCGTCACCGACATCCTGGCGGGGCGAGTCTCGGGAATGATCCTCAATGTGGTGACATCGAAGCCGCATGTGGATGCGGGCACGCTGCGCGCCTTGGGCGTCACCGGGCTGCAGCGCAGCGAGGCCATGCCCAATGTCCCGACCATCGCCGAGGCGGCCGTTCCCAAATACGAGGCCTTGCAGTGGTTCGGCGTGCTGGCGCCCGCGGGCACACCCACGCCGATCATCAACAAGCTGCAAACGACGATCGCCGAGGGGATGAACGCGCCGGAGATGAAAGCGCGGCTCGCCACCGATGGCGCCGAAGCGGTGGGCAGCACGCCGGCCGCGTTCGCCCTCCTGATCAACGAGGAGATGGAAAAATGGACCGCGGTCGCGAAGGCGGCGAACATCCAACCTGAGGAATAGGGCGTGTAGTCATCAAGCGCGATTGTTGGCCGCTCGGGCATGGCGAAATGATGCCCGGCCCTACAAGTTTCTTGAACCCCGGGACAACATGGGGCAGCATGGAGGGTAATTCCTGAATAACAAATCTCGAACACCCGTTCGCTCTGGTCAGCTCGAGGAGGAGACACCGATGAGACGATCCCTTACACTTGGCGCATCCATCGCTCTGGCGCTCGCGACGTCGGGCCTGACGTTCGCCCAGAACACGCCCGCGAATCTGCAAATCCATTGGATCGACACCGAGGGCGGCGCGGCCACCTTGATCGTATCGCCGGCGGGAGAATCGTTCCTGATCGACACCGGATATCCGGACGCGGACCGCGACGCAAAACGAATTCTTGCCGCGGCACAAAAGGCCGGCGTGAGCAAGATCGACCACGTCCTGATCAGCCACTTCCACAACGACCATGTCGGGGGTCTCGCGGGGCTCGCCAAGATGATCCCGATCGACAAGTTCTACGACCACGGCGACACCGTCGATCAAGTGGATAAGAAGCGCCTCGATGACTACAAGCTCCTCGCCGGCGGCAAGCGCCAGATCGTGAAGCCTGGCGACCAGATACAGCTCAAGGGCGGCGTGCAGGTGCTGGTGGTCGCGTCGGAAGCGAAGTTCATCGATAAGCCCGTCAACGGCGGCGGACCCAATCCGCTGTGCGCCGATGCGGCCCGGATGACGCCGGCCGGAGGCGAAAACCAGCGCACGATCGGCGTGCTGGTGACGTACAACAACTTCACCTACCTCAACACGATCGATCTCGATTGGGCGACGGAGATGGAGCTCGCATGCCCGCTCAACAAGGTCGGCATGGTGACGGTCTTTCAGAGCGGCCGCCATGGCGCGGGCGACGGTGCAAATGCGCCGGGATTCATCGGCGCCATCAAGCCGCAGGTCGTGGTCGTGAACAACGGTCCGCGTAAGGGCTTTGGGGCGTCGGACGACCGCATTAAGCCTGTTTCGATGCCCGGCAAGACTTTCACGCCTTACGAAAAGTACACCTATCTGCGGTATGCAAAAAACCCGGGCATCGAAGGAATTTGGCAGGGACACCTGTCGCTGCTTGACAAGGACCCGGCGCGCAATACCTCGCCCGACATGATCGCGAACTTCGAGGAGACGGCCGAGTGCCAGGGCCACGCGATCACAGCCTCGGTAGCGGCCGACGGCCGGTTCACCATGACGAACGCGCGCAACGGGTTCAGCAAGAGCTACACTGCGCGCAGGGCCAACTAGGGAAGCACTGCAGCCAGCATCAGAGCGCCTGCACCTCGACCACGCCGGGGATTGCCTTGATGGCTCCGGCGATCTGCGGGGAGACCTTGAAGCGGCCGGGGAGCTTCACCTCGACCTCGGTGCCCTGGTCGAGCATCAGCACCATCGAGACCTCGCCATCGGGCTTATCCTGCGCAGATCGGGCAGGTCCGACTTGCGTGCCATCGAGGCGCTTGGCGACGCTCTCGAGCGGCGCCTGGTCGCGCAAAAATACCCGCAGGCCCTTCGAGAGCTTAGCGGCGGCCTGATCGAGCGGCTCGACCGCCTGGATGCGCGCGCGCACGTCCTCGCCCTGCAGCTCGGCGGAGAGCGTGAGCAGCACGGCGCTGCCCGCCTCGAGCAGGTCGCGGAACTGGGCCAGCCCCTCGGAGAAGATCACCGTTTCGTAGTGACCCGACGGATCGGAGAGGCCGATGATGCCCATCTTGCTGCCAGTGCGCGTGCGCCGCTCGGTGCGGGCGACCACGGTGCCGGCGACGCGGCCGGCGCTCGCACCCGCCTTCACGGCGCGCGCGAACTCCGCCCACGATTGCACCCGCATGCGCTTGAGCGCCAGCGCATAGTCGTCGAGCGGATGGCCGGAAAGGAAGAAGCCGATGGCGTCGAATTCCTTCTGCAGCCGCTCGGCCGGCAACCATGGCTCGGTCGCGGCAAGCGCGAGCGGGGTGCGCGTGGAGGGGCCGCCGAAAAGCTCCGATTGGCCCATGGTGACGGCGTCGTGCGCGCGCTGGGCCGCCGCCAGCATGACGTCGACGGCGGCGAACACGCGGGCACGGTTTCCCTCCAGCGCGTCGAAGGCGCCAGCCGCGGCGAGGCTCTCCAGCACGCGCTTGTTGACGGCGCGCGGATTGATGCGGGCGGCAAAATCCGCGAGGTCCGCGAACGGGCGCTCGCTGCGCGCCGTGACGATGGCCTCGACCGCCTGGGCGCCCAAGCCCTTGAGCGCGGCGAGCGCATAGTGGATGGTGTTGCCCTCGACCGCGAAGGCGACCCCCGAGCGGCTGACCGAGGGCGGCACGACCTTGATACCGAGCCGCTCCGCCTCGGCGCGGAATTCGGCGAGCTTGTCGGTATTGCCCATGTCGAGCGTCATCGAGGCGGCGAGGAATTCGACCGGATAGTTCGCCTTGAGATAGGCGGTCTGGTAGGCGACGAGCGCATAAGCAGCCGCGTGGCTCTTGTTGAAGCCGTAATCGGCAAAACGCGCCAACAGTTCGAAGATGTTGACCGCCTGGGGATGGTCGACGCCACGCTCGACCGCGCCGGACACGAAACGCTCGCGCTGCGCCTCCATCTCCTTGCGGATCTTCTTGCCCATGGCGCGGCGAAGGAGATCGGCCTCGCCCAGCGAATAACCGGCGAGCACCTGAGCGATCTGCATCACCTGCTCCTGGTAGATGACGACGCCGTAGGTCTCGCGCAGGATCGGCTCGAGCTTGGGGTGAATGTAGTCCGGCTCCTCCATCCGGTGCTTGCGCGCGCAATAGGTCGGGATGTTGGCCATCGGGCCCGGCCGGTAGAGTGCGACCAGCGCAATGATGTCTTCGAAGCGATCGGGGCGCATGTCGATGAGCGCCCGGCGCATGCCCTGGCTTTCCACCTGGAAGATGCCGACGGTCTCGCCGCGTGCCAGCATCCCGTAGCTCTTGGCGTCGTCGAGCGGGATGCGCGAGAGATCGATGTCGATGTCGCGCCGGTGGAGCAAGCGAACGGCCGTGGCGAGGACGGTCAGCGTCTTCAATCCGAGGAAATCAAATTTCACCAGGCCGGCTGGCTCGACCCATTTCATGTTGAACTGGGTCACCGGCATCAGGGATTTCGGATCGCGATAGAGCGGGACCAGCTCGTTGAGCGGCCGGTCGCCGATGACGATGCCGGCGGCGTGCGTTGATGCGTGCCGATGCAGGCCTTCGAGCCTCTGCGCGATGTCAAACGCGCGCCTGACCACCGGATCGCTGTCACGGGCCGCCTGCAGCCGCGGCTCGTCGTCGATGGCGCGCCCGAGCGTCACCGGATTGAGCGGGTTTTGCGGCACCAGCTTGCACAGCTTGTCGACCTGGCCATAGGGCATCTGCAGCACGCGGCCGACGTCGCGCAAGACGCCGCGCGCCTGCAGCGTGCCGAAGGTGATGATCTGCGCCACCTGGTCGCGGCCATAACGGCTCTGCACGTAGCGGATAACTTCGTCGCGGCGGTCCTGACAGAAGTCGACGTCGAAATCGGGCATCGACACGCGCTCGGGATTGAGAAAGCGCTCGAACAGGAGGCCGAAGCGGATCGGATCGAGATCGGTGATGGTGAGCGCGTAGGAGACGAGCGAGCCCGCGCCCGAGCCGCGCCCCGGCCCGACCGGAATGTGCTCCCCCTTCGCCCACTGGATGAAGTCGGAGACGATGAGGAAGTAGCCGGGATAGTTCATCCCTTCGATCACCTTGAGCTCGAAGGCGAGCCGCTCGCGGTATTCCTCGACCGTGTGGCTAGGCGCGACACCGTGGATGGCGATCCGGTATTCGAGTCCGGCCTCGGCGCGCTTGCGCAGCTCGGCCGCCTCGTCGACCGCGGCGCCCTCGTCGCCGACCGAGAAGCGGGGCAGGATGGGCGCCTGCGTCCGCGGCCGAAAAGCGCAGCGCCGCGCGATCTCGACTGTCGAGGCGAGCGCCTCGGGCAGATCGGCGAACAGCTCGGCCATTTCGGCGCGGGTCTTGAACCGGTGCTCGGGCGTGAGCTGGCGGCGGTCGGTCTCAGCAAGCAGCCGCCCCTCGGCGATGCAAAGCAACGCATCGTGGGCTTCATAGTCGTCGAGCGTCGCGAAGAAGGGCTCGTTGGTTGCAACCACCGGAAGGCCGCGCGCATAGGCGAGTTCGACGAGCGAGGCTTCGGCCAGGCGCTCGGCCGCGGTGCCGTGCCGTTGCAACTCGACATAGAGGCGGTCGCCGAAGAGCCGGGCCAGCGCCTCGCAGCGCGCCCCGGCGAGCGAGTCCTGGCCGGCGACAATCGGCGAATCGAGCGGGCCAGCGGGCCCTCCCGAGAGCGCGATCAGCCCGTCGGTCTCGCCCTCGAGCCAGGCGAGCTTGACGTGCGGTGGCTCGTTCGGCGGCGTCTCAAGGAACGCGCGCGAATTGAGCCGCAGCAGACTGCGATAGCCGCTCTCGCGCGCGGCGAGGAGGACGAGGCGCGGGTGCACGAGCGCCTTTCCGCCCGCCCGCGGGGGCTCCTGGTCGGCAAAATCGACCCCGAGCGCGCAGCCGGTGATCGGCTGGACCCCGGCGCCCACCATCTTCTCGGAGAATTCAAGCGCGCCGAACATGTTGTCGGTGTCGGTGAGCGCCAGCCCTGGTTGCCGATCGGCTTTGGCGAGCTCGGCGAGGCGCGCGATGGTCAGCGCTCCTTCGAGCAGCGAATAGGACGAGTGCACGTGAAGGTGCACGAAACCTGGATCAGCCATGAAGCCCTCGCGAATCTCGATCCGGGATCGTGGGGATCACGGCTGCCCCTGTCCACCATGAGGGGAGCTTGCCAACAACTGGCGCGGCTTTTCCCCAGGTCCGACGGCGAATTTCGGTTACAGGGTCGCAATCACCTGCATCCAGATCGCGACCATCCCGAGAAACAGCGCCAGCGAGGCCAGTGCGGCGGCCTCTTCAATAATTGCCCGGACCATTCTCCCCCTCCGAGTTAAGAACGAACAGGGAACATAGTTCCTGTTCTGTTCAAAAGTCAAGGGGGGTAGTGGATCCTTTTGAAATGTCGGCCAGCCTCAATCCCGGTCACGCCAACTCCACCACCAGCCCATCTTTCAGCGTGACGCGGCGGTCCATGCGGGCGGCAATGTCCATGTTGTGGGTGGCGACGATCACCGCGAGGCTCGAGGCGCGCACGAGTTGGGTGAGCGCGTTGAAGACATGCTGGGAGGTGCGCGGATCGAGATTTCCGGTCGGCTCGTCGGCGAGCAGGATGCGCGGGGCGTTGGCGACCGCGCGCGCGATCGCGACCCGCTGCTGCTCGCCGCCCGAGAGCTCCGCGGGCCGGTGGCTAAGACGATCCTTGAGCCCAAGATAGCTCAAGAGATCGACCGCGCGGCTCGCCGCCTCCTTGTGAGGCAGCCCGCGGATCATCTGCGGCAGGATCACGTTCTCGATCGCTGAGAATTCCGGCAGCAGGTGGTGGAATTGATAGACGAAGCCGATCTCGGTGCGGCGGATTCTCGTACGCTCGGCATCCGACAGGCGCGAGGTCGCGATCTTGTCGATATAGACCTCGCCCGCGTCGGATTGTTCGAGCAGCCCCGCAATGTGCAAGAGCGTCGACTTGCCGGCGCCGGAGGGCGCGACCAGAGCGACCGATTGGCCGCTCCACACCGCAAGCTCGGCCCCCTTGAGGATTTCGAGCATGGCGTCCCCCTGGCGGTAATGGCGGCCGATCCCTTGCAGGTAGAGGATGGGAAAGTCGTCTTCGCCCGTGATCTGGTCACTCATAGCGAAGCGCCTCGACCGGATCGAGCCGCGCCGCACGCCATGACGGATAGAGCGTCGCCAACAGCGAGAGCGTGAGCGACATCACCACCACGGCCGTGGTTTCGCCAAGGTCCATGTCGGCTGGCAATCGGGACAGGAAGTAGAGCTCGGGCGGAAACAGATCCGTTCTGGTGAGCCATGAGAGAAATTGCCGGATCGTCTCGATGTTGAGGCACACGAGCGTGCCCAGCAGGAGGCCGACCAGCGTGCCGACGACGCCGATCGAGGCGCCGGTGATCAGGAAGATCCGCAGGATTGCGCCCTGCGTCGCTCCGATGGTGCGCAGGATGGCGATGTCGGTGCCTTTGTCCTTCACCAGCATGATCAGGCCGGAGACGATGTTGAGCGCCGCCACCAGCACGATCAACGTGAGGATCAGGAACATCACGTTGCGCTCGACCTGCAGCGCATTGAAGAAGGTGGCGTTGCGCTGGCGCCAGTCGATCATGAAGATCGGGCGCGCTGCAGCCTGGGCGACGAGCGTGCGGAAGCGGTCGACCCGATCGGGGTTGTCGGTGTAGACCTCGATCGCGGTGACGTCGCCCGAGCGATTGAAATAGGCCTGCGCCTCGACGAGCGGCATGAAGACGAAGGCGGCATCGTATTCCGACATGCCGATCTCGAACACCGCGACGATCTTGTAGGGCTTGATCCGTGGCGTCGTGCCCATCGGCGTCACCGCCCCGCGCGGAGCCACGAGCGTCACGCTGTCGCCCGCGCGCAGCGACAACTGATCGGCCAGCCGCCGCCCGATCGTCACCCCCTGCCCTTCGTCGAAGCCTTCGAGCGATCCCTGAGTGATCTTCTTGGCGATCGAGGGAAGTTTTGCCAGATCGTCGCCCCGCACGCCGCGCACCAGCACGCCGGCGGCATTGAACGGCGAGGACGCGAGCGCCTGGCCCTCGACGATCGGCGCGGCGAGGATGATGCCCTCGAGCTTTAACACCCGCTCCGCCACCTCTTGCCAGTCGGTGAGCGGGGATTCGAGCGGCTGGATCAACAGGTGGCCATTGAGGCCAAGGATCTTATCGAGCAACTCCTTGCGGAAGCCGTTCATCACCGCCATGACGATGATGAGGGTCGCGACGCCTAGCATGATGCCGAGAAAGGAGAACCCGGCGATGACCGAGATGAATCCCTCCTTGCGCCGCGCCCGCAGATAGCGCAGCGACAGCATCCATTCGAAGGGCGAAAACGGGCGCGTCCCGGTCGGCTCGGCCATGAAATTTGTTCCCCGCCCTCCGATTTTCACATGATTCTGGCCGTTTCACGCCATGGCCGGAGGTCCCAAGGCGGGCAAAGCGCACAGGTTCATGGCAGAAGCCGCTGGATGGCGTCGGCAGGCGGCATGAGTTCCCGGCTGCCGTCGGCGCGGCGCTTGACCTCGACCTTGCCATCGGCGAGGCCTTTTGGCCCGATCAACACCTGCCAGGGAATTCCGATGAGATCGGCGGTCGCGAATTTCGCGCCCGGCCGCTGGTCGCGGTCGTCATAGAGCACCTCGACGCCCCGGGCCGAAAGCGCGCGGTAGAGCTGCTCGCAGGCCGCATCGGTGTCGGCGCTGTCCTGTTTGAGGTTGAGGATCGCAACCTTGAACGGAGCGACCGCATCCGGCCATTGGATGCCGGCATCGTCATGGAAGGCTTCGATGATGGCCGCGACCAGCCTCGACACGCCAACTCCGTACGAGCCGCCCTGGATCGGCCGCTCAACGCCATCAGGACCGGTCACCAAAGCCTTCATCGGCGCGGAATATTTGGTCCCAAAATTGAAGATCTGGCCGACCTCGATGCCGCGGGTATGAAGCCGTTTATCCGCCGGGACCTCGCGCTCGAAACGAGCAGGGTCGTGGACGTCCTCGGTCGCCGCATAAAGGCTCGTCCACGGCTGGATGAGCGGCATCAGATCAGCATCGTAGTCGATGTCCGCGCCAGGGACCGGCAGATTGAGAACATCCTTGTGGCAGTAGACGCCGGACTCGCCGGTCTCGGCCAGGATGATGAACTCGTGCGACAGGTCCCCGCCAATCGGCCCGGTTTCAGCCCGCATCGGAATCGCCTTGAGCCCCATACGCGAGAACGTGCGCAGGTAAGCGACGAACATCTTGTTGTAGGATAATCGCGCCGCGGCCTCGTCGACATCGAACGAATAGGCGTCCTTCATCAAGAACTCGCGCCCGCGCATGACGCCGAAGCGGGGCCTGATTTCGTCGCGGAACTTCCACTGAATGTGATAGAGGATCTTCGGAAGTTCGCGGTAGGAGCGAACGTAGCTGCGGAAAATCTCCGTGATCATATCCTCGTTGGTCGGCCCATAGAGCATGTCGCGCCCGTGCTGATCCTTGACGCGCAGCATCTCGGGGCCGTACGCATCGTAGCGTCCGCTCTCACGCCAGAGATCGGCGAGTTGCAGCGTCGGCATCAGGAGCTCGATGGCGCCCGCGCGATCCTGCTCTTCGCGCACGATCTGCTCGATCTTCTTGAGCACGCGAAAGCCGAGCGGCAACCAGGCGTAGATGCCCGCGGCCTCCTGCCGCATCATGCCGGCGCGAAGCATCAGCCGGTGGGAGACGATCTCCGCTTCCTTCGGCGTCTCGCGCAGAATGGGCAAGAAGTAGCGCGACATTCGCATGGGTGGCGATCCAAGAATCGGATGGCTTGCGGACCCGCGAGTGAAACCGGATCAATCGAGAAAAGACAAGGGCTATCAAGGCCTTCCGGCCAGAATTTGCGGCCGCGCGGGGGCGTGGCGGCCAACCACGGTCATCGACCTCACGAAAGTTTGTTTTGCGTTTTTCGGCCGCAAGCAGGTGGGGGGTGACAAGGAGTGGGCAGATTGGATAGGTTGCCGACACATGGTCGGAGCCGAGGGTGGGTCCCCGCGTCTCCGTCATGGGTCCAAGTCTTGGGAGGACAAGCCCGCAGGCGCGTAAAGCCACAGCCGCCACGGTCGAGTCGAGTTCGGCGGGGATGACGGGTAGAGGACCGATCAATGGGAGCAGGGCCTTGGCCCTGCTCAATTTTTTGGGGTTGGCAGGCTGGATAAAAGCGCAGTCTCGCTCACCGCTCCATTCCCAGCAATGTGATTAGGCTATCAAGCGTCACCAGCCGGTAGCTGTAGACGACGACGCAGATGATGAAGACCAGCGTTGCGACGACCGTCGTCCAGACGAGCTTTCTCCAGACCTTGGGGATCGCAGGCGCACCGGGATCGGTGCCATGCACCACCGCCCCGCTTTCCTCCTGGCTGCGCACGCCCCATGGCAACACCGCGAACAGCACGGTCCACCAGATGATGAAGTAGATCGCAATGGCGGTCGTTAGGGACACGGCTTGGTTACCTCGGGAGTAGAAAGGCAGAAGATTAAGGTAAAAAACAAATCGAGCCCGCGCCAACGTATCGCCCGCGGGCCCGCAATGTTAAAGACGCAGGCAACAGTCAGGGAGACACTCATCATGACCTTGCGTATGTTGACCTTGCGCCTCGCGGCAGCTCCATTCCTGGTCGGTCTTGCATTCGGCACAGTGCCGGCAACGCCCGCTTCCGCCGACGGCTTCACCTACCAACCGACGCGACACTATCAGCGCTATCACTATCCGCGCTATGAAATGGTGCGGCGCGTCCATCACGTGCGGCGCATCCAGCGCGATGTCTGCGACTATGGCAACTGCGACGACAATATCGACGTTGTCGCACCGCAGCCGGCACCGCAGCCCGTTTACTATCCGGTCATGCAGCCGGCGCCCGCGCCCGCCTATTATCAATCCGGCTATTCCAACGGTTGCGGCGGGTGCGGCACTGTCGCGGTAGCGCCGCAGCCGCAATACTATTACGGCGGTTCATGCGGCGGGTGCGGCACCGCCGCCGTAGCGCCGCAGCCGACGTTCTATTACGGCGGGTGCGGCGGGTGCGGAACCGTCGGGCCGGTGATCCAGCCGCAATACTATGCAACGAGCTGCGGTGGATGCGGCGGTGCGTATAGCGGCGGCGTGTATACGTATAACGGCGGCATGTACAACGGAGGGTACAACGGCGGTATGTACAACGGGGGGTATAACGGCGGCATGTATAACGGTGGTGCGTATGATGCCTATGGCCGCGGCGTGCATCTCAGGCCACGGTCGATCAATCACTCGCAATGCTCTTTCGTCAACGGCCGGTGGCTGTGCCGCGGATTGATAGTCCCCTGACCCCCCGTCCCCCAATCCCAGTACGGCATTCTCGGCAGTTGATTGCGGCTCGCGGCTAACCCCGTCGAGCCGCAACTCTTTTGCGGGCGCTCAGGCTTCCTCGATCTCGATCAGAGTGCCGCAAAAATCCTTGGGGTGCAGGAACAGCACCGGCTTGCCATGCGCGCCAGGCTTGGCCTTGCCGTCGCCAAGGAGGCGCGCGCCCTTCTGCAGGAGTTGATCGCGCGCCGCCCGGATATCCTCGACTTCGTAGCAAACATGGTGGATGCCGCCGTCGGGATTACGCTCGAGAAACTTTGCGATCGGCGAGGCGTCGCCGAGTGGCGCAATGAGCTCGATCTTGGTATTCGCAAGCGTAATGAACACCGTCGTGACGCCATGCTCGGGCTGCGGCACCGGCTCCGAGACTTCGGCGCCGAACGTATCCCGATAGAGGCGCGCCGCCTTCGCAAGGTCGCGCACCGCGATCGCCACGTGGTTGAGCCGTCCGATCACGATTCTGCGCTCCCGGTGGGGATCACTTCCCCGCTTGCGCAAGCGGGGGGAGAATGTGGCTTATATCGTCAAAACATGGACGTGGCATATGGGCTTCTTCCGCCACACCGCGGCGAGAGCGGCGCGCACGGCGCGGCGGGCCGCCTCGGCGACGGCGTCGGGATCGCGTCGGCGCGGACGCGGCATCGACTCGAAGGCCTCGAGCACGGCGTCATAGGCGATCCGCGCGATCAAAGTTCCGCCGGCATCTGTTTCAGGAATTCCGGTCAGCTCGATCTCCGGGTCGCCGACCAGCTCGCCCTTGTCGGTCACGGCGAGCGCCACTGAAACGATGCCTGCAAAGCCGAGCCGGCGCCGGTCGGGGACGGTGCGTTGCTCCGCCTCGACCAACAGCGCGCCATCCTTGTAAAGCCGACCCGCAGGTACCTCGTCGATGATGCCGGGATCGCCGGGCGCCAGCCGCACCAGATCGCCATCGCGGCAGAGCACGACTTTGCCGACACCGGCGCGGCGCGCCAGTGCCGCATGCTCGGCCATGTGGAGCGCCTCGCCGTGCACCGGGATCAGCACCTGCGGGCGCACCCAGCCGATCATGTCCTCGAGCTCGGCTCGACGCGGATGCCCAGAGACGTGCACGAGGTGGGTGCGGTCGGTAATGACCTCGATATCTTGGCCGACCAGGCCATTGATGATCCGCATCACGGCCTTCTCGTTGCCGGGAATGGCGCGCGAGGAGAAGATCACCCGGTCGCCGCGCGCGAAAGTGACTTCCGGATGGTCGTCCTCGGCGATGCGCGCGAGCGCCGCGCGCGGCTCGCCCTGGCTGCCGGTGCAGAGCGCGACCACCTTGTTCGGCGGCAGGTAGCCGTAGGTTTCGACCGAGCGAAAGTCGCGGATGCCGTCGAGATAGCCGGTCTCGCGCGCGACCTGGGCGATCCGTTCCATGGCACGCCCCACCAGCACGACCTCGCGGTCGCACGCGCTGGCAGCCTCGGCGACCGCCCGAATGCGGGCGACGTTGGAGGCGAAGGTCGTCACCGCGACGCGCCCGCGCGCGCTCTTGATCAGCTCCGCGAGCGATTTTGCGACATCTGCCTCGGAGGGCGAGCGGCCTTCGCGCACCGCATTGGTGGAATCTCCGATCAGCGCGAGACATCCTTCGTTGCCGAGCGCCCTGAGCTTCCTTTCGTCGGTCGGCGGGCCGATCACCGGCGTCGGATCGATCTTCCAGTCGCCGGTGTGCAACACGGTGCCGTGGCGGGTGCGGATGATGAGCCCGTTCGATTCCGGGATCGAATGGGCCATGGACACGTATTCGATATCGAATGGCCCAAGCGTAAGACGGCCGTTGAGCGGCACCACGTTGACAGGGATCTCCGGCGCACCGGGCTCGCCGAGCCGTTTGGCTTCCAACAAAGCGGCGGTGAAGGGCGTACCGTAGAGCGGAACCTTCAGCCGCGGCCACAGGTCGATGAGCGCGCCGAAGTGATCCTCATGCGCATGAGTGAGCACAATCCCCAGCAGATTCCTGCGCTCCTCGACCAGGTAACGGATGTCCGGCAGGATAAGGTCAATGCCAGGCAGCTCCTCGCCCGCGAACGACACGCCGAGATCGACCGCGATCCATTGTCGGCGGCGGGCGTCGCCAAGCCCATAGATCGCGAGATTCATGCCGATCTCGCCCACGCCGCCGAGCGGCGCAAAAACGAGTTCGTCGCCCCCGCTTGCCATCACGTCTCACCGTCTTGCGGTGCCATCGGTCGGCCGAGGCCTTCAAGCTCGACCACATCGCCCGCCGCGAGCGCCTCCCGGCCGCCCTCGGGCAACAGCAGCATCAGGCGGCCAGTGTCGTCGATCGCCTCAAAGCAGCCGACGATCTCCCGGTCCGCAAGGCGCACGCGGACCACCTCTCCAAGACCTACCGCGCGCGCGAGCCAGTCGGCACGAATGGTGGAAAAATGCTCGCCGCGATTCCATTGTGCGACCCGCCCGACCATCTTGGCCGTGAGCGCAGAGAACAGCGCTTCGGACGATACGGTCGCGCCGACGGCGGCGAGATCGGTCGCGGGATAAGTCGTATTCGGGGGATGGCTTGTGCAATTGACCCCGATGCCGATTGCGACTGCGCCATCTTCGGTGCCCTCCGCTTCGATCAGGATGCCTGCGAATTTCGCCCCATCGAGCAGAAGATCGTTCGGCCATTTGATCGCAAGTCGGGACCGCAGCTCGGGCGCGACCTCCGCGACCGCGTCATGGACCGCAAGCGCCGCGACGAACGAGAGCTCGGGCCAATGCTCAGGCGGCCCCGGGTCCGTCAGCAGCAGACTCGCAGCGAGATTGCCGCGCTCCGACGTCCAGCTTCGGCCGCGGCGTCCGCGACCTGCGCTCTGGCGCTCCGCCGTGACCCACAGCGGCCCGCGTTCGCCTTGGCGCGCAAGCGCGAGGGCTTCGGTATTGGTCGAGGTCAAGAGTTCGTGCGAAACGAGCCGCACGCCCGCCGCGGACGCCCTGGGATCGAGCTGCATCATCTAGAACAGCGACTTCGCCGCTGCGGTTGCCGCCTCGACGAGCGGGCCGGGATAGACGAAGAACAACAGATTGAACAGCCCGCTGACGCCGAGCACAGTCCGGAGCTCGTATGGCATCGGTTCGAACGCCTTCGCCGGCTCGTCGAAATACATGGTCTTGACGATCGCGAGGTAATAGTAGGCGCCTACGACGCTGGTGAGAACACCCACGACCGCGAGCGTGAACAGGCCTGCCTTGATGGCGGCAAGAAAGACGTAGAACTTGGCGAAGAAGCCTGCGAGCGGAGGAATGCCGGCGAGCGAGAACAAGAGCATCGCGAGGAAGAACGCCATGGCCGGCTTGGTGCGTGCGAGGCCCGCGAGATCGCCGATCTCTTCGACCAACTGTCCGTCACGGCGCATCGACAGGATGCAGGCGAAGGTCCCGAGCGTCATCGCGACATAGATTGCCATGTAGACGAGCACCCCCTGCACACCCTCCGCCGTGCCCGCAGCCAGCCCGACGAGCGCGAAACCCATATGGCCGATCGAGGAATAGGCCATCAGCCGCTTGATGTTGCGCTGGCCGATGGCGGCGAAGGCGCCGAGCGCCATCGAGGCAATGGCGACGAAAACCACGATTTGCTGCCATTGCACGACGATCCCCGGGAACGCCACGATTGTCGTACGTACGAACATGGCGATGCCTGCGACCTTGGGGGCCGCGGCAAAGAAGGCGGTGATCGGCGTGGGCGCGCCCTCGTAGACATCGGGCGTCCACATGTGGAAAGGCACCGCCGAGACCTTGAAGCAGAAGCCCGCGAACAGGAAGACGAGCCCGAACACGAGCCCGATGCTCGCTTGGTCGGCCGCCTTGGCGATGCCCGCAAAGCTCACCGTGCCGGTGAAGCCGTAGACCAGCGAGGCGCCGTAGAGCAGCATGCCGGACGAAAGCGCGCCGAGCACGAAATATTTCAGCCCTGCTTCGGTCGACCGCACCGAATCGCGGTTGATCGCTGCCACCACGTAGAGCGAAAGGCTCATCAGTTCGAGGCCGAGATAGAGCGCGATCAAGTCGGCCGCCGAGATCAACATCAACATGCCGGTCGCGGAAAGCAGGATCAGGATCGCGTATTCGAATTTCTGCTGTCTTTCGACGGCGAGATAATCGATCGACATGAAGATCGCGACCGCGGAACCGGCAAGCGCAAGGAGCTTGAGGAAACGCGCGAAGTCGTCGACCACGAAACTGCCGCCGAAAGTCACGAGTCGACCGGACGGCAGCCAGACGACGATGGCGCCGGCGGTCACGAGCAGCAGGATCGCAAGCCAATCGACGGCCTCCGGCGTCCGCTCGCCGCCAAATGCGCCGAACATCAGCAGCACCATGGCGCCGACCGCGAGCACCATCTCCGGCAGCGCCGGCAAGAGCGCGGCAATGTCAACAGTCTCGGTCATCGGCAAGCCTTCGAATTCTTCTCTTTCCGCATATAGGGACAGGCGAAGCCTTCATTCTGCGCCCCCCCCCGTTCTCATGTCGTCTCAAGGCATCAGCGCGGCCGTCGTCGCGGCGCCGAGCGCCCGGTTGTAGTTGTCGATGAGTTGCGAGACCGCGGCCGCCGAAACATCGAGCACCGGCTTCGGGAAAAAGCCGAACACGATGGTCAAGACGGCAAGCGGACCAAGCGTGATGACTTCGCGGTAGTCGAGGTCCTTGATGGCGGCGAGGCCCGGTTTGTCGAGCACGCCGAAGATGACCTTGCGGTAGAGCCACAGCGCATAAGCGGCCGACAGAATCGTGCCGGTGGTGGCCAGTGTCGCCACCCAAATATTCACCTTGAACGTGCCGATGAGGGTGAGGAACTCGCCGATGAAGCCGGACGTGCCTGGCAGCGCCACGTTGGCGAGCGTGAACACCATGAAAGCCACGGCGTAGAATGGCATGCGGTTGACTAGACCGCCATAGGCCGCGATCTCGCGGGTGTGCACGCGGTCGTACACGACGCCGACACTGAGAAAGAGTGCGCCCGAGACAATGCCATGCGAGAGCATTTGGAAGATGCTGCCGGCGATGCCCTGGGTCGTGGCCGCGAAGATGCCCATGGTCACGAAGCCCATGTGGGCGACCGAAGAATAGGCGATCAGCTTCTTCATGTCCTCCTGCATCAGCGCCACCAGCGAAGTGTAGATGATGGCGACGACCGACAGCGCGAAGACGAGCGGCGCGAAATCGTGCGAGGCGCCGGGGAACATCGGCAGCGAAAAGCGCAGGAAGCCATATCCGCCCATTTTCAGGAGAATGGCGGCAAGGATGACAGAGCCAGCGGTCGGCGCTTCGACATGCGCGTCGGGCAGCCAGGTGTGTACCGGCCACATCGGCAGCTTGACCGCAAAGGAGGCGAAAAAGGCGAGCCAGGCCCAGGTCTGCAGCCCAGGCGGGAAGCCGTGCTTGAGGAGGGTGGGGATATCGGTCGTGCCCGCATCCCAATACATTGCCATGATGGCAAGAAGCATCAGCACCGAGCCGAGCAGCGTGTAGAGGAAAAACTTGAAGCTCGCATAGACGCGTCGCGGGCCGCCCCAGACGCCGATGATGAGGAACATCGGGATCAGGCCCCCTTCGAAGAAGAGATAGAACAGCACGAGGTCGAGGGCACAAAAGGTGCCGACCATCAAGGTCTCGAGCACCAGGAAGGCGACCATGTATTCCTTCACGCGGCGCTGGATCACCCGCCAGCTCGCGATGATGCAGATCGGCATCAAGGCGGTGGTGAGGATCACGAACGGCAGCGAGATGCCGTCGACGCCCATGTGGTAGCTGATCGCGCCCTCGAGCCAGCCGTGCTTTTCCTCGAACTGGAACTCGGCGGAGCCGACATCGAACCGCCAGACCAGGACCAGCGAGATGGCGAATGTCATCGACGTCGTCCACAAGGCGACCCAGCGCGCATTGCGGTTCTCGGGATCGCCATCGCTGCGCATCAGCATAATGAACAGCGCGCCAACGAGCGGCAGGAAGGTCGTGACCGAGAGAATGGGCCAGCTCAGCATCATCTCACGACCCCCTTGAACATGAACCAGGTAATCAGCGCCGCGACGCCGATCAGCATGGCGAAGGCATAGTGATAGACGTAGCCGGTCTGCAACCGCACCACGTAGCGGGTGCCGTCGAGCACGCGGGCAGAAACGCCATCGGGCCCAAAGCCGTCGATCAGCCAGCCGTCGCCGCCCTTCCAAAGGAGCCGGCCGAGCCACATGGCGGGCTTGACGAACAAGAAGTCATAGAGCTCGTCGAAGTACCATTTGTTCAGGAGGAACCGATAGAGCGGCTCCTGCTGGCGAGCGAGCTCCGCGGGGAGTTCTGGCTGACGGATGTAGAACTGCCATGCCACGAGGAAACCAAGCGCCATCATGAGCGTCGGGAGCATCGCGACCCAATACGGGACCCGGTGCATTTCCTCGAGAATGTGGTTGCCTTCCGAAAATCTCAGGGATTCTCGGAAGAACTCCGCCGCCCCGTGCCCGGCGAACAAGTCGGTGAACGGATACCCGGACAACAATGAGCCAGCCGCGAGAAAGGCGAGCGGGATAAGCATCACCATCGGGCTTTCGCGTGCCTGATCGTAATGGTGCCGGTCGTGCGGGCGCCCATGGAAGGTCACGAAGACGAGCCGCCATGCGTAGAACGAGGTCAGCCCTGCCGCGATGACAGTGAGTGCGAACGCGTAGGGCGCCATTGGATTGGTTCCGGCAAAAGCAGCCTCGATGACGGCGTCCTTGGAGAAATAGCCGGCGGTAAGCGGGAAGCCGGTGAGCGCCAGCGTTCCTATCACCATGACCGCGTAGGTGAACGGGATCTTGTCCTTGAGCCCACCCATCATGTGGATGTCTTGCTCGTGGTGCATGGCCCGGATCACCGACCCCGAACCAAGGAAGAGAAGCGCCTTGAAGAAGCCGTGCGTGAACAGGTGGAACATGCCAACGGAATAGGCGCCCAGGCCCATCGCGACGAACATGTAGCCGAGCTGGGAACAGGTCGAATAGGCGACAATCCGCTTGATGTCGTTCTGCACCAGGCCGACGGTGGCGGCGAAGAATGCAGTCGTGGCGCCGATGAAGATCACGAAACCCTGCGCCACGGGCGCCAGCTCGAACAGCGGAGAGAGTCGCGCCACCATGAACACGCCCGCGGTCACCATGGTCGCCGCGTGGATGAGAGCGGAGACCGGCGTCGGGCCCTCCATCGCGTCAGGGAGCCAGGTGTGGAGCAGGAACTGCGCCGACTTGCCCATGGCGCCCATGAACAACAACAGACAGATCAGCGTCAGCGCGTCGACGTCCCAGGCAAGGAAATGGATGGTCTTACCGGCCAGCGAGGGCGCCTGCGCGAAGACGGTGTCGAAGTCGACGGCGCTGGTGATCATGAAGACCGCAAAGATTCCAAGCGCGAAACCGAAATCGCCGATGCGGTTGACGATGAAGGCTTTGATCGCGGCAGCGTTCGCCTCCGGCTTGTGGTACCAGAAGCCGATGAGCAAATAGCTCATCAAGCCCACGCCCTCCCAGCCGAAGAACAACTGGACGAGGTTGTCCGCAGTCACCAGCATCAGCATGGCGAAGGTGAATAGCGATAGGTATGAGAAGAAGCGTGGCTGGTGCGGATCTTCCTCCATATACCCGATCGAGTAGAGGTGGACGAAGGCGGAGATGGTGGTGACGACGACCAGCATCACGGCAGTAAGCGTGTCAACGCGCAGCGCCCAGTCGACCCTGAGGTCGCCCGTGGCGAGCCAGGTGGCGAGCGGCACACGCTCGTCGTGACCGAAGCCGACTTTCACGAAAGCGATCCACGACAGGATCATCGCGATGAATAGAAAGCCGGTCGTGATCACCTCGGCGGCGCGCGAGCCAGCGGCGCCCGGCTGCGCCAAATGCGGCTCCGAGTGCGAGCCCTGAATGACTGAGACATTCCCGTGCGGTGACGGCGCGGCACGGGGGTGGTCCTCGGGCACCGGGCCGGCGGCATGATCCTCCGCGCCTGGCGGCGGCGAGCCTCCGGGATGGCGCGCGCGCGCGCCGGCCAGCGAGATCAGGCCCGCAAGGATCGCGCCGAGCAACGGAAGGAAGACGATGGCCTGATACATGCCTGCCTCAACCCTTCATTAGATTGATGTCCTCCACCGCAATCGAGCCGCGATTGCGGTTGTAGACCACGAGAATCGCGAGCCCGATCGCGGCTTCCGCCGCCGCGACAGTGAGCACCAGAAGAGCAAAAATCTGGCCGACGAGGTCGCCGAGAAAGGTCGAAAAGGCGACCAGATTGATGTTGACCGCGAGCAGGATCAGCTCGATCGACATCAGGATGACAATGACATTCTTCCGGTTGAGGAAGATGCCGAAAATGCCGAGCGTGAACAGGATCGCCGCGACCGTAAGGTAGTGACCGAGCCCGATGGTCATGACAGTCCCTGCCCCGGCTTGACCTTGACGATCTCGATCGCAGTCGCCTTGGTGCGCGCAACTTGGTCGGCGATGTTCTGGCGTTTGACATACGGCTTGTGGCGCAGCGTCAAGACGATCGCACCGATCATGGCGACGAGCAGCACGACGCCGGCGGCCTGAAAAAAGTAGACGTAACGCGTGTAGAGAACCTGCCCGAGCGCCTCGGTGTTGGTGGTGTTGGCGATCGAGGGAATTGGCGCTGTGATCGTCTGCGCGACATTCGGGCCGATCGCCCACGCGCCTACGACCAGGAACAGCTCGAAAAAGAAGATGGCGCCTATCAGCGCGCCAACCGGCAGATATTGCAGGTACCCCTGGCGGAATTCCGCGAAATCGACGTCGAGCATCATCACCACGAACAGGAACAGCACAGCAACCGCGCCGACATAGACGATGATCAGGATCATCGCCAGGAACTCCGCACCCATCAGCACGAACAGGCCGGAGGCATTGACGAAGGCGAGGATCAAGAACAGCACCGAGTGTACGGGATTCTTCGCCGCGATCACCATGAAGGCCGAAGCAATGCAGACACCCGCGAAGAGATAGAAGAAGAGCGCGGAAACGATCATGCGCCGGCCTCATCACCGGCCTGCGGGCGGTCCGCCCCATCCAATCGGCGAGTAAAATGCAAATCCTGCGTCATTGGTTCACCGATAAGGCGCGTCGAGTTCGATATTCTTGGCGATCTCGCGCTCCCAGCGATCGCCATTCGCGAGCAAACGTTCCTTGTCGTAATAGAGTTCTTCGCGCGTTTCGGTTGCGAATTCGAAGTTCGGACCTTCGACGATCGCATCGACCGGGCAGGATTCCTGACACAGTCCGCAATAGATGCACTTGACCATGTCGATGTCGTAGCGGGTGGTGCGTCGGGTTCCATCATTCCGCCGCGGACCAGCCTCGATGGTTATCGCCTGCGCCGGGCAGATCGCCTCGCAGAGCTTGCAGGCGATGCAGCGTTCCTCCCCATTCGGGTAGCGGCGTAGCACGTGCTCGCCGCGGAAGCGCGGCGAGAGCGGCCCTTTCTCGAAGGGATAATTGAGTGTGGGCTTGGCCTTGAAGAAGTAGCGCATGGCGAGGACGAACGCCGAGGCGAACTCTTTGAGGAAGATCGAGCGGGCGGCCTGGTCGAGTCCCATGCTACGTCCCTTCCACGCAGATTAAGCGCATATGCTTCATCCTCCCGCCCAGCTGCTGATCCTGTCGCCGATGAAGTAGCCGATGCCTGCGCAGAGCGCGATGTCGAACGCCAGCACGCCGCGGCGGAGCAAGGCCCGCTCCTGCTCGACCATGGCGCGATCCTCGGGCGCCTGCGGGCGCTGCGTCTGCAGCCGACGGTCGAGGACATCCACGAGCGTGCCGTAGATGGCCGCCGCGACCAATGTGCCGACGATCGCGCCGACGAGGCCGGCGAGCGAAATATCCATCATGTCGCGTCCCCCTCATTTCGGCGCGAGCCCCACATATTGCAATACCCCGGATTGCAACACCCCGGCGACGATCGCGACCATGGCGATTGACACCGGCAGAAAGACCTTCCACCCCAAGCGCATGAGCTGGTCATACCGGTAGCGCGGAACGATCGCCTTGACCATGGCAAACAGGAAGAACATGAACAGCGCCTTGAGGGTAAACCAGATCACTCCTGGGAGCCACGTGAACGGCGGCACCGGAAACGGCGGCAGCCAACCGCCAAGGAACAGGATGGTCGCCATCGCGCACATGGTGGCGATGGCGATATATTCGCCAAGGAAGAACAGCAGGAAGGGGGTCGCAGAATATTCGACCGCGTAGCCGGCGACGAGCTCCGATTCGGCTTCGACCAGGTCGAACGGCGGCCGGTTGGTTTCAGCGAGCGCCGACACGAAGAAGATCACGAACATCGGGAACAAAGGCAGCCAGAACCAGTTGAACAGGCCCCAATTGCCGTCTTGCGCATCGACGATCGACGACAGATTGAGCGAGCCGACGCAGAGCAGAACGGTAATAAAGACGAAGCCGATCGAGACCTCGTAGGAGACCATCTGCGCGGCCGAGCGGAGCGCGGCCAGGAAGGGGTACTTCGAATT